>Ga0163148_10003450_pt1 | contig 17440 bp, 3 predicted proteins | sample OliLakLV19MP7P2_FD_148606 | JGI IMG/M metagenome (GOLD analysis project Ga0163148, IMG submission 148606) | Freshwater microbial mat bacterial communities from Lake Vanda, McMurdo Dry Valleys, Antarctica- Oligotrophic Lake LV.19.MP7.P2 | ecosystem: Environmental > Aquatic > Freshwater > Lake >...
GTTACCGGATATATTATCACGTACGCTTGCGATTAAAGTCATCCCGATTTCAGCTTGTGTGACAATTGGACTTGTCGGGATGGTATCGCCGCCTAGTGTATATACATATACCGTGAACTGACCATTTGGGCATTGGGAGGTCTCCCCAATCATTGCAACTGTAACTTCGGCGGTGCAATCTGCACCTAAAGATACCTGAGCGCCGTGGCAACCTAGCGAGCAATCCTGGCCAAAGACCGGGTTTTGCCACATGAGCGTCAGAAGTAAAAAGCCCGCTGACAGGGATTGGGATAAAAGTCTTGAATACTGTTTGAGACGTTTACGCGCACCATCCCTGAGAGAAACAGAAATGTCCGTTTTCTTCATGAGATCTTAGTTTTAGTTAAAAAAAATAGTTAAGCCTATATTGAAAGAGTACCGCTAAAGGCTGCACATCTCTGGCAATAGCAATTGTGTGATCGGCGGCGGGATAGCAGCAATAATGCAATCCGCCAGCTTAGGCTTATTATCGTTCAGGTAGGTCAGGTGGTCAGGAGAATCAATTTATCTTATAAATAGATATAAAATAAAATGTAACCTGTACTATTGTCTAAATCAGCATCTAATAGATTAAGAAAATCTTTAATGCCAGTACAAATATAGAATAGTCATAATATGACATACTACCCCAAAAGAGGTATTTTTTATATAATATTAATATGTTATTTATATATCATTGTTTTACAATATATTATATAGATATAAATATCTAAACTATAGTAAATTAATTATCAGGGCATAAAAAAAACCCCCTCGCTGAGGGGGTTTTCCCAAAAAGTAACGTCATGCGGTCGATTGAATGACCTGGCGTCTCGAAAAAACTAGTCGTTTGTGAAGCTCATTTTATGCGTAAAACTTGCATTCACCGTGTATAATGTATAGTAATAGATACCTGCAGTACCAAGATCAAGATTCCTGATCACTATTTCATTGACACCGGCATTCCCTTTAGCTTTCTGGCTGAACACTTGCCGTCCGGTCATATCATGGATCACGAGAGTTACTGCCTCCTCTTTTGGCAGTGAATATCTGATCGTGGTTTGCCCACTGAATGGATTAGGTATATTCTGGTATAGATGATAGTCGCTAACTACTGGCACCGCCCCCTTCTCAATGCTAAATTCAATATCCCGAGTCAAAGGTTCATGGTCACCTAACATATAGGCCTCTGGCTTAGTATGGCCACTAAAGATTTGCACCAGCTCTAAAGGCATGTCACGACCAGGGATCACCATTATCACTTTATCCGTCAAATCAACTTCGGATGTCGGGGCCCAGCTTACGGTGATCATCCGGGTCTCCGTATTATAGAACCAATCCTTATCGGACAATACTTCTGAACTGATCATACCTAGTTGGTCAGAAGAAAGTCCACCTACAAAGAAGCAAAACTGCATTCCATCAATTTTACCCTGATCAGGAGCAGCAACCAGATTCCAACTTGGTTGCCCTGCATCCGGACTGCTGGTCTGACAGACGGAAATACCGTAAGCGGCTTCTGCACGAGGCTTGATCTGTGCTCCGGAGGATCGTTTTAAAAAGTAAGATCCGTTTACATCACCTATCTTGATCCCAACAAAATTTGCTGTATCGACTCCACCTGTTACGCTATCAACCCAGATTGATTCAGGGAACGGCTGCTCAAAAGGATTGTAGGGGTCAACGAAACTATACTCGCTATCCACAAACCGCCAGGAAGTATTATTCGGGAACCTGGTGTTGATCCCCAGAATGAGTTTACGGATTTCCAGCAGATCAAGTGCTGTGAGGTGGCCACTCTTATTGGCATCAGCAGCAATGATCTTATATGGAGAGTTCAGTTTTGCCTTACCTAGCAAATGCTTCTGAATCATTACCAGGTCAAGTGTAGATACGCCCTCACGGTGGTTCAGATCATCAAACGGAGCGATATTATATCCTGTTCCTTGATTGAGTCCTTCTAACAGATATTCTCCCCTTTGGTCTGTCGTATCAGGTTGCATGGAAGCATTCGTGATGCTGACTTCAACCCCGATCACATCAAGGCCGTCTTCATTTTCCACATTCCCAAACAAGACAAGTCCATCCTCACAGAAATCATCCGGATCCCTAAGGTCAAGGTCTGCTGTGTTACAACTATCCAGGACCATAGTTCCTGCCTCATTCCACAACCATAAAGGAAACGTAGAAACACCAACATCACCACAATCATATGTGCGAAGGGTGTCATAAGGATTTGTGCCGGAGAAACTCACAAACAGGTCTTCACCTGACGTACAATTACCTTCGATAAACGTGACGAAGGTATCTGCAGGTACTGTTACTTCTGTCTCCGGAGGCAAGAAAATTATAGTCTTCTCACACTGAAAGGTTGTTGGATTTGGATCCGTTACGGTAATCACAACATCCATGGTTGAAATATTTCCGCAACCGTCTGTGGCCGTAAAAATGACTACGGTTACGCCGATTGGATAATTACCGCTTGCATTTGCACCAGTGGTTTGCCCATAGGGTGAGTTGTTCGTAATAGAGACACCTGCACAATCCGTAGCTGAAGCAATCAATGTAAAGAAGGCTACACAATTTGAGTTTGCTACCTTTGTCATGTCATTGATGTTCGTAAATAGCGGAGGTACTGCATCCATAACATTGATTGTTTGGACGAATATAAACGTACCGTTTGGCTGGCAATTATCTACAACTGTCCAGGTACGAGTGATAATCTTACAAGGTGTATTCGGGTTGTTATCTATGATGGTTTGTACCTGATCAACATATGTTATCACTGGATTGGCGCAGAGTAATGCTACCGGATCAATGACCGGTTCTCCATTAGGAATATCATCAGGGTCTGTTGAATTACAGATATTCACACTGACAGGGGATGGTGGCCAATCAATGTCGCCTTCATCAAGCGGGTTAGGATTAGTGACAGTTACTGTCTGGATACAAGTAGCCGTATTACCCGACAAATCTGTTGCTGTAAATGTTCTCACTATGGTTCCTACCCCGCAATCGTTTAGGTTTATCTGATGAGATTCTATCACTACGGTACCTGGACAGTTATCCGTTGCGGTCGCAAAACCAAACTGGTTTGTCATATTTGGGTCAGTAATCGTGTGACAATCCACTGTAAGATTTGGAGGGCAAGTTATTACAGGAGGAATCAGATCTACTACCGTAACTGTTGCAGTACAGGTAGCCGTATTACCATCCTCGTCTGTAACGGTGAGGATGACAATATTTGGTCCCAGGTCCGTACAGTTAAAATCTGTCTGTGATAAATCAAATTCGAGGACACCTGGCTGGCATCCGCCGCCGGAACCGTTATCTATATCCTCAGGATTAACTGATGCATTTCCATTCGCATCAAGGAAGATGGTCACATTCTGACATATTGCTTCCAGCGCTCCGTCATCAACCACAGTGACGGTGGCTGTGCAAGTGGAAGAATTACCTGGACAATCTGTGACGGTCAATACGACTATGTTCGCTCCCAAATTATCACAATCAAAGGTATTTGGTGCTACACCCAAGGTGACGGGACCACAATTGTCTGATGATCCGTCGTCCACTTGTGAACCAACAATGGTAATCGTACCACTACCATTAAGTGAAACTGTTATGTCCATCGTAGCGCAAATAGGTGCTGTTGTATCCTCCACACCAATTGTCTGGCTGCATGTACTTGAATTACCACAATTGTCCGTAGCAACCCAGGTCCTGGTGATGGTAAATTCCTGTGGACAACCACCGGCAATTGTTACATCTGAAAAAGTTATATCGGGCGAAGAATCGCATTCATCACTTGCAGTTGCGCTACCCGTATTTGCTGGTTCTGTACTTGCAGTACATTCGATGGTGATGTTATCCGGGCAACTAACCAGTGGTGCCAGATTATCATCAATGGTGATAACCTGTACACATGAACTGCTATTGCCGCAATCATCTGTTGCTACCCAAGTTCTTGTAATTATATATCCATCTGGACAGCCAATACCTGCTGTAACATCCGAAAAATTAACAGTTGGCGTCCCATCGCAATTATCTGATGCCGTTGCTGAACCTGTATTGACAGGCAAGGTACTATCATTGCATTCAATGGTCAGGTTTGCGGGGCAAGTGATTGCCGGAGCGGTGCTGTCATCAACCACAATTATCTGCGTGCAGTTACTTGTGTTACCGCAATCATCTGTTGCTACCCAGGTCCTGGTGATGGTTGACTCTGCAGGACAACTTCCTCCGACAGTTACATCCGTAAAAGTAACTTCAGGTGCAATATCACAGATATCCGTAGCGGTTGCAGATCCGGTATTTGGAGGTAAGGTACTTTCCGTACATTCTATGGTCAGGTTTGCAGGACAAGTAATGACAGGCGCTGTATCATCTGTAACAATAATGACCTGAACACAGGAGCTGCTATTGCCACATCCATCGGAAGCTGTCCATGTGCGGGTTATGGTTTCCAATACTGGACACACGCCCAAAACTATATTATCGCTAAATTCAACTGTAGGGGTACCTGTACAATTATCCGTTGCTGCCGCTGATCCGGTATTCGGAGGCAACGTACCTTCAGCGCAATCAATGGTAATGTTTACCGGGCAGGTGATCACCGGAGGGACACTGTCATCAACAAAAATAGTCTGTAAGCAAGTACTTGAATTGCCACAACCATCTGTTGCGGTCCAGGTCCGGTTGATAGTTCTCTCCTGGGTACAGATGCCTGCTATGGTCACATCACTAAAAGTAACTACCGGACTAAGATTACAATTATCAGTTGCTGTTGCACTACCAGTATTAACGGGTAACGTATTATCCATGCATTGAATGGTTACATTTGCCGGACATGTTATAGATGGAGCGACAGCGTCATCAACGACAATCGTTTGCACACAGGTACTTGTATTGCCGCAATCATCTGTTGCACTCCAGGTTCTGCTGATGGTATACTCCTGAGGACAAGAGCCTCCCAAGGTTATATCATTAAAATTGATTGTAGGGGTACCATCACAGTTATCGGTTGCTGTTGCCGTTCCTGTATTTCCCGGAAGTGTGTTGGCTGTGCATTCAATAGTCACATTAGAAGGGCAGGAAATAACTGGGGCGATACTATCATCCACAACAATTGTTTGAATGCAACTGCTGGTGTTCCCGCATGCATCTGTTGCTGTCCATGTCCGGGTTATGGTCCTTTCCTGAGGACAAATCCCTCCTACAGAAATATCTGTAAACGTGATAACCGGAGAAGGATCGCAATTATCTGTTGCGGTTGCAAAACCAGTATTAGGTGGCAGCGTGCTTGCTGTACACTGCACAGTGATATTTGAAGGACACGTAATTACCGGAGGTGTTTCGTCATGTACAACTATCAGTTGCAGACAAGTGCTGGAATTGCCACAGGCATCGGATGCTACCCAGGTTCTGTTTATAGTATAGGTTTGTAGACCACTTGGCACTTCAATATCTGAAAAAGTAATTGAAGGATTCGGGTCACAGTTGTCCGTTGCAGTAGCAAATCCGGTGCTATTCGGATCGGTTGATGAGGCACATTCAATAGAAACATTTGGCGGACAAGTGATAACTGGAGGAGTATTGTCTACAATAGTAATCTGCTGTAGACAGGTACTAGTATTTCCGCAATCATCAGTGGCCGACCAAGTTCTGCTGATGGTATATTCCTGGGGACAAGTTCCTCCGGTAATTACATCTGCAAATCCAACAGTTGGAGTAAGATCACAAAGATCTGTAGCAGTTGCAGTTCCGGTATTGGCCGGTGCTGTGCTACTAGTACAATTGATAGTTACATTTTGTGGGCACGTGATGACCGGAGGAGAATCATCTGTAATCAGAATCATCTGCATACAGATGATAAAGTTTCCACTATTGTCGGTTGCTCTCCATGTCCTGGTAATCAGGTACCCTATACAGCTCTGGGTCTGTGTAGTGATATCCGAAAAAGTGATATCAGGTGTAGGATCACAATAATCTGTAGCAGTAGCAGTACCTGTGAAAGCAGGATCTGTGCTGTCGGTACAATCGATGGTTACATTGGGAGGACATACCATCACCGGTGGCGTATTATCCCTTACAGTGACATTATAGAAGCATTGACTTGAATTGCCACATGGATCAGTTGCCCTGATAGTAATGAGTGTTGTTCCTAACCCCAGAGTTACCATATGACCAGGAGAGAATATTCCTGGCACACCATTAACAAAAATGTCGATATCAATCTGGTTTGCATTTGCACATGCGTCCGTTACAGGAGGATTTGGCAGGGTATATTTAGCAGTACAAACACCTAGGTTTGTATTGATAGTGATGTTACCCGGACATGTGATCACAGGGGGCACATTATCTATTATCAGGATTTCCTGCACATGGGACATCTGACCACTTGTACACCAATCCTTCACGATCCAGGTCCTCAGAATTTTCTGAGCTCCCTGACACATCGGGATGACATTATCTATTTTTGTTACAGAATACTGACACAGGGATCCCAGCGGGTCTCCATTATAGGTTGGAACACCCGTATTGGAAGGATCCGTATTTGCATTTACACAACTGATTGAAATATTTGGTGGAAAAACAATTTCCCCTAGTGCCGGCTTACGCAGGTAAATAATGTCCTGGCACGTAGCACTGTTCCCTGAATCATCTGTTGCTGTCCAGGTGACGATAATCTGCTGCGTAAAATGATGAGGATTGCATGGAAGGTTTTGAACTACATAGGAATACCACAGCGTAGGATCACTGTCACAGTTGTCCGTAACGGATTCTATGTAACTTTCAAAATCAATTGTGGGGATATTGGTATTACAAGGCAAAGTATCACTTGTACATACCAAGACAGGCTTAAGCTTATCCTCAATAAAAATGGAGGACATACAACTATTACCGGTTGGTAATTCGTGCACGACGACCATCAGTTCCTGTCCGAGCTGCGCGCAATAGACCGTATCTGTTAACGGCCCCATGATATCCACTTCATACATATGAGGAGGGTATTGCGGCGCATTGACCAGCGTTAAGGATGTAATGGCAGCATAGCCACCCTGACCCAGTGAAATGTTTACTTCAGGCAAACAACTCAATGCAACCATTTGGGCAGGTTGTTCCGAAAGTGCATACTCATCATCAGAAACCTCTCCAAAGAAATTCCAGGAAGTAAGCGGTGCATTCTTTACCTGAGAAAGCCATTCATCCGGCGTTGCTGAGACATTAAATGTTGTGCTTGCTATGAACAAACAGAGCATCATCAGCCTTATCAGGACCTGATTAGAATGGATTAAAACTGACTTGATTGTACTTTCCATCACGAATTCAATTGAAATTGTTAATAATTAGGGTTCTAAGTTGTCTTTGGCATTAGCGGATTAAACAAATACCGGTTATATCCTTGTTCAGATGAAATGGGTTGTAAAAATCAGGTGGGGTTCTCATTCCCCACCTGCTCAATCCACTATTATCATTCTGTTGGTACTATATTGAAAATCAGATTCTATCTCGTACATAAATATTCCGGACATTTTCAACTCGGAACTCCGGACAGCAAATTCATTTTCCCCCTTTACCAGTGTAACTTCCCTGGTAAATATCAGTTTTCCACTAGCATCAAAAACGCGCAGGGTAGCCTCTTCATCACGTTGACTTGTCATCATGATCGTGGTCATATCCGTAAATGGGTTAGGCCTGTTTTGTATGGATACCTCGTTGACTTTCTGGCTGATCAATTGAACCGGAACTTCCGAGTCACTTTCCAGGTGGAAAGCAAGTGCCGGAGTAGGACCAGGACTGAGGAACAATTGGAAAGGATACGGATTTGTTGCAACCTGTTCTACCCACAGTGTCATCAGAGGCATTTTTTCTCCAGTCCATTCATCCATTGAAAACGCTGAAAGCGATGCGTTCTCTCCCTGATGTAGAGGCATTCTGACATCATCAGGTGATAAGAATTCTCCCGGGTTCCAATCGAGCACTTTAAATCCTGATTGATCCCAGTTAAAGGATAGCTGAACGGTACCAAAGGATTCAGCTTTTCGCAGATAAAGATCTATGCGGTATATTTTATCATCCAGTTGTGGGCTGACCACATATTCTATTTCGCAACGTTGCTCACCGCGGGGCAAAATGATATTACCTCTAGCCTGGAGATTTGCAGACCTGTTTAGGTCGCCAATTTTCACGGCATCAAAATCAACATCATTCATGCTGCTGCTGAATGGTATAATGGTGTATGTTTCAGGCCAGCTCGAAATCCATGGATTAAAGGGATCCGGGAAGATGTGCGCTTTGTCGATAAAGCGCCATGATTTATTACTTGGAAACTCACCATAGTACCCAAGGATCAATTTGCGCAATTGAATGATATCAATGGCCGTAATACTTGCACTGTTGTTGACATCCGCAGCAATATATTCAAACGGTGTTTTAAACAATTCAATTCCGAGCAGGTGTTTCTGGATTCTAACAAGGTCAAGTGTTGTCACCCCGTTACGTGCATCTCCCTCCCTTACTGGTCTGACCGCATATTCTCCACCTAAAGGCATGGAAGAAAATACAAAATGTCCATTGAGTCCTGTAGGTATCCCTGGTGAATTACTACCATCGAGGTACACCATAACGCCAGACAACGTGCCGGCCTGAGGCACCTTGATATTACCCGAGATAATACCTGTCCCTCCTTCCTGTGGTGGACATATACCGTTATTGTCCTGAATTTCTATAGTGGTAATACAAAAATCTGTTAATCCGTTTTCATCTATTACCCACATTTCAACTTCATTTACTCCCAGGTCGCCGCAATCATATACACGTGTATCATCCTGTGGATCGGCACTAAAGGAGAATGAAAAAGGATTTCCGCAAGGATGATCACTTCCACCATCAAACATTTCCGCCTGAAGGGTGACCATTCCCCAGTCTGCCGTGCCATCTCCGTCAGTGTCCATCGCCATCAGGTTCGTACTTAAGCCATGAATGCATTTTGCTGAAGGTGGCTTGCAGTTTCTGATCGTTACGAGTTGTTCTTCAGTGGTGATGTTACCACATCTGTCCCATACCGTATAGACGATACGATGGTCTCCTAATGGGATGTATCGGGAAAACTGTACACGCCCTCCGGTACTTTGACCTGAGGTAAATTCAAATGCTTCATCATTGTTTTCATCAATAAAATATTTCCAGGTCAATGCCCCTGGGCCGGAACAATCGTCTTCAGCTATTGCTTCAAAATCCAGCGTTAATCCACCACATTGAGGATCAAATGAGCACTCATCAAGATCTGCTATCGGTTCAATTTCAGGAGCTACTGCATTCATGACTTTTATCACCTGGATATGCGACCATAGACCAGCGCCCTGGCTATTTACCTGACACCAATCCATTACGGTCCAGGTCCTCAGGATTTTGAAGCAAGCCTGGTCCCCATTAGAAAAATCAAAAACAGCATCTTCATGTGTAGCAGCAACCATATCACAGGGGCCATCTGCAAGGGAAGGTTCATTATAAGGTGGCTCAAGATCTTCTGGGTCGAGCAGATCTATTTCACACACATCAAAAGTGGTATAGTCCTGTGGCCAGGTGATATCAGACACATTGAAGAGATCATAGTTTATGATTGAAACGATCTGCTGACAAGTGGCTTGTAATCCACCTGCGTCAGTAGCCACAAAAGTTCTAGTGATGGTTCCTGTTCCACAATTATTGATAATGATCTCAGGTGCCATTTCTTCAATATCCACTTGGCAATTATCTGTAGCAAGGCCATCAAGGCCGATGCACTCTAAGCCCGGGTCGCCGGGTGCGCCAGGATCATCAAGGCAAATCATTTCTCTGTCTTCTTCTGTCAGGGCAATAGATCCAAAGACGTTAAGGTTTTCATTCGTAAAAGGAAATTCACAACTGACCGTAAGATCCGTTGGGCATATAATCTGTGGAGGAAGTTTATCCTGCACTTCAACCTCTACCATGCAATCATTGAAATGACCTACGAGATACGTATCGGCTACCGGGCCTGGAACAGGCAATATATCATATACCCGGAAAATTACCATGATGTTATTGTTGGCAATATCCTCACAGCAGAATTGAATGTAGTCATCAAATAAATTTTGCTCATTTCCGGGATTAAAGCATGACTCACCGATTGGTGTTGTCATTCTTTTTACTTTGAAATAAACCGGCCCGCAATTGTCTGTGCTACCTCCATTGAAAACCGAAGCAGGTATTGTTGAAAATCCAAGATTATTGACGGGTATGACCAGATGCTGTCTGCAAACCGGTGATGGTGGTACGAGATCCTGTACTGTAATATACATGGTGTCGACACCCTCCAGCCCACAATCGTTTGTTGCCTTGAAGATGATTCGATGGACACCCACCGGTAATCCGGGAATAAGCCCTCCATTGGAGTGAATCGTGCCAAAAGGCCCTTCCATCCTGACAGTTATCCCTGTAGAACAATCTTCCTCAATGCCTGCCGGAGGAACGATGGCATCTGCATTGCATCCTGCTGGGCCTGTTGATACTGTTAAATCCTGGGGTGCTTCAACAATAGGTGCGGTCTCATCAAGAATCTCAATTGTTTGCATGGCGGTAGTGCTTTGGTTATTATTACACCAATCGACTACTGTCCAGGTTCTAAAGATTTTGTAGGATCCGGAACATATTTGGGCTCTTAAATCTGAATAAATCGCACTTAGGTTGCATATTGAGCCATTCACAATATCATTTCCATTATAGGTTGGATAACCCGTATTTGAGGGTAACGTATCCGGCAAAGGAAAACAACTCAATGCAGTGGGTCCGGTGAGAGAAGGCGGAAAAATAACACCGGTTAAACTGGCCTTTTCAAGTGAAATTAGCTGTTCACAGGTGTCCGCATTATTGAAAGTATCTGCTATAATATATGTTCTTAGATATTGAGAAACAATGGTACCAATGCAATTACCGGAGAATAGAAGTTCATCATTCATGGTTACTGTAGTAGAGGAACAATCTGAGATGTCTCCCGGAAGCAGCGGATTATATCCCTCCAGATCAGTTGGACAGTCAAGAGTGATATCCTCCGGACAATTGACCACCGGGGCCTGTTTATCAACCACGGTAATCATCGCCATACAGGTTTGTCCGGATTGCGGATGGGTCACGATCACCATATACGTGTTACCAATCATTTCGCTGGTAATAATATCCCCTATTGAAATACCATTTTCCAGGATATCGACAGTAATCTCGCCCGGACAATTTTCCAGAACTACTCCGATAAGATCGTAGGTAAGGACATCCTGACAATCAGAAGACAAGCTGATAGGTACAGGAGGTTCCATTGGAGGGCAGGACATCACGCATCCCTGCTGACCTTCCAGGTTTGAAGACCAGGCCAGCATGGCAATAGCCAGCAAGGCATAACGGGACAATAAACCACCCTTAAAACCAGAGGTAACCAGTTTTTTCATAAAAGACATTTTGATTTATTCAATCGTTGTTACTGCTTTGGGAGCATGTTTTGGGATGGGACGGGATTGAATTGAACTACATATTATATATTTATTTAAATTGATATTTGGTCTTAATTAACCTAATACACATTACAAATATATATAATATGATCAATTCGCAATGGGGTATATCAATATTTTTGCAATATTATTTTAACATATATACTTAGACTTAATGTATATACTACTATTTATCAGTATATAATGATTAAAACAATGGCATATTTTTCTTTATACCGGGATGAATTTTTCTTTAAAGAACCCGGTCCAATTTTGCCTCAGACTTGGAAAGGTTCCCTAAAAGACTTCGAAAACCGGATATAATCGTGACCCAGATTCAATATCTCAATGGTGACATTCATAAAAATGAGATGGCCTCCCACCGGTAAACCGGAGAGAGGCCATCTCAAAAACATTTTATATTCCTACCACCCGGTCGTCAGCGAACTTGTGCTGAGCGGAGTCGAGGTAGTCGAAACCTCAACGATTACTCGATGATGATCATCTTCTTCGTCGCTGTGTACTCGTTTGCATCAAGTCTGTAGTACAGAACACCTACAGATGGAATGTCTTTGCTGCTCACAGATACTGTATTGTATCCCTTCACAGATTCTTGATCCTTGACAAACACAACCTTTCCGGTTACATCAAATACAGTCAGTGTTACACTACCTGCTGCCGGAAGATCATAACCGATCAGCGTGTTGCCCTTGAATGGGTTTGGTTCGTTCTGGTATAGCGCGAACTCAGCACCATTCTCAGAGCCACGGAAGCTCAGTTTCAGATCCTTGATATCAGATGAAGTATTGTATGCTTCAGCCTCCGTTACGTTTGAGTTGATGTTCATCATCTCACTTAACTGACCTGCTGCTGTAGCCTGGAAGCTCATCGTGAACAGAACATCTGATGCAGTAGCGCTGACGCCACCTACTTTATGCCAGCTCGCTGTCAGCGTGCTGCCAAATACACCCATGTTCTCATCACTCATGCTTACTAAGCCTGACTCAACTCCACGGAACTCAAGTCCGTTTGCATTCATCGTAAACTGGTATCCTTCGATGCTCGCAAAATCCGCTGAACGTATTGCTACTTCTACGATCTCGCCTGCACTTACCGTACGGTTTTCTGCTACTAGGTTTACAACTCCGTTGCCATTACGTGGCAGGATCTGGGTTGCATTCGCTTTCACCGTATTGTTTACGTCTCCTACCTTGATCGCTACAAAGTCCTTGTCCATTTCATTTCCGTGCATGCCTGACATATTGATAGACTCACTGAATGGCCATGGGTTGCTAGCATCTGCAAACTGGAAACTCTTATCTACGAATCTCCAGCTCTTGTTAGCAGGAAGTACTGTGTAGATACCGAGGATCAGTTTACGTAATTCCACCAGGTCAATAGCGCTTACATTCGCACTGTTGTTAGCATCTGCTGCAATCAGGTCATATGGGCTGTTCATCAGCTCTATACCTAACAGGTGCTTCTGGATCTTCACAAGGTCAAGTGTAGATACACCGTTTCTGTGTGCATCGTTACGATCAGCATTTACGGAGAATTCAGAAGGAAGGATCAGGTTGCTAAAGCTATACTGACCGTTCGTTGTCGTTACATATGTCGGGAATACGTGACCTGGTGCATTCAGGCTTACACCTACCAGTTCAACTGTCTGTACATCATCTGTCAGAATATCACCTGCAAGGATGCTTCCACCTGTAGTGTCGCAAACGCCAGCATTATCGGTGATAACGATCGTTGTTGTGCAGTAGTCCTTGTTACGCTCACCCCAGCTGATCTGACCATTACAGTTGTCATCTGTGCCGCCATCAGCAACCCAGATCTGTGTGCTCAACTCAACATTGAATGCAGGTACATTATCACAATTGTATGTAAAGCTTGGTGTGTATGTTTCTCCACTGAAGCTGTATAACAACTCATCAGATGGCGTACAATCATCAAAGCTTGATGCATTGAAGTCCTTAGCCCATACGGTCACCTGACCACCTATCGGCATCACCACGGTGCTCAGACCGTTGATACATACCGGTGAAGGCTGCTTGCAGTCTTCCAGACGGATCAGGTATTCGCAATGGCTCCAGTTGCCGCAACCATCTTCCACACTCCACAGAATTCGGTGGTAATCACCGCAGAACTGGCTGTTGTATGGAAGACCATTCAGACGGATGGCCTGGATCGTGCTCTGACGTGTATCGAAGCTCAATACCGCATCGTTGTTTTCATCTACTACTGCGGTGGTCGTAGGCTTGATCAGGATGTACTCTGTTCCATTGTATGGATAGATCTTCACATCATATTCTACGATATCACTGCAGGTCTCATGTACGGTTCTGGACAGGTTCAGGTGTACGCTACAGCTTGAAGACAACGGATTGTCTTCGCCAAGGAATGCCTGGTTGTTGTCTGGTAAGGATACGCCCTCATCAGCTACACACAAGACCACATCTTCACATGGTAATACAAATTCAGGACCTTCTTCGTCGTGTACCTTGATCACCTGTACATAGTGCCACAAGCCTTCGCCTGTCTGTGAATTGTACTGGCACCAGTCAATAATTGACCACTCACGCAGTATCTTAAAGCATGCACCATCTACAAAGTCAAACCTGGTATCTTCATATGTGACGCCGATCAGGCTGCATGCATCATCAAATACCGTCGGTTCGCCTGTATTGCCCAGGTCTTCAGGGCACGTCGTCAACAATACATCACATGGCCAGATTACGCCGTCCTGTGAGTTTGAGTTGTTACAAGTGTTGTCTGTGATATAGAAAGGATCGTAATCCACTACCCAGATACGCTGGGTGCAAGTTCCAGGAGCTACGCCTTCATTGCCATCGCTGGCGCTGAATCTACGCTCAATCAGTTTTACTGCTCCATCAGGTGCATTACCTGGCAGATCATCTCCGCTGCAATCATCGATCACCCGGACTCTCACCTGTAAGTTGACCTCACAGTTGTCATCCGCCCAGCCGTCGATACCCCAGAAGTGTGGTTGGCTATAATCTTCGTTTCCTGGATCGTTGATGATAATGTCCTGACGAACGCTCTCATCATCGTTGTACGCAAATGCATCATACATGTTTCCAAAGATTGGGCTTAATGGATCCTCATCGAGGTTGCCATTTGCGTTACCATCTTGGTCTACAAAAGTGCCTTCTTCTACATTAAACCAGAAATCACAGCTTACGATGATATCAGGAGGACACTCTACGAATGGAGAAATCTTGTCCTGTATTGTCGCTTCTACCATACAATAGTTACGGTTGCCTGCAAGGTCGGTTACTTCTAACTCAACCATGATCGGGCCCTGACCTACGTCGCAGCATGCAAATGGTACGCATGGACGGTGTACCGTTCCACGGTCGCGGCTGTTCACCGGTGGTATACCACCTGGAACATCATCTATACATGCGCCTTCTGTGGTCCAGTCAAAATCAATGCAGCTATCCATACGACGTACGCGGAAGGTTACTGGTCCGCAATTGTCATAAGAGCCATCATCAAATACATGCGCTGGAACCAATGTGATTCCGTATGGTCCGTCATTGGTCAAAGCCACGATCGTGTGCTCATCGCAATTCGCTACCGGTACTACATCATCTATTACGCTGATCGTGAAGCTGCAGGAAGAGTGATTTCCACACTCGTCTGTCACGTGCCAGGTTACTGTATGGTCACCCAGGGGTAACTGGTTGATCACATAGTTGTTTCCAAAGTTTACAACGATACCCGCTGACGAGGTCAGGCTTAAGGTATACGCTGATCCGCATACATCAAATACGGCTGGCTTGGGTACGCTTACGTTTGCATAGCAATACCAGAAGTCTGTTCCAACTTCGAAATCTTCTGGACAGGTAAGTATCGGTGCCTCATCATCTGATAATTTAATCACCTGTACACACTCCAGTGTGGTCTGGGTACACCAGTCAAGGACGGTCCAGGTACGTACGATCTTCTCGCCGTTTCCGCAGTCATTCAATGGTTTGTCCCAGTAACCTACAAATATGTTACATACGTTGTCTTCATCTGTTATTTCATTACCATTAACGGTTGGCCAACCTGTGTTATCAGGATCTGATGAATCGCCGCAAGAACCTACATAGGCAGGAGGACATACGATGCTATCAAGTACTAACGGAGTAACCGTTATATTCTGATCACATACTGCTGTGTTTCCACTTCCGTCCGTAGCCACCCAACGACGTGTTATAATCAAGCCATCGCATGGATCTCCTGATTCTGTGTCTGTATAGGTAAGATCTACTTCTCCGCAGTTGTCTGCCGGATCTACCTGTGGCAGGTTCACCAGGATATAGAGACCTACTTCACGTACATGACCATCATCGCCTCCGAAGAGATCGGCGATTCTCACGATCCATGTTCCACTTGCATCCAGACCGTTCAGTGTAAATAACGCCGGCATTGCAAATCCACCATTGATCAATGGCATGATCAGCGTTGTGGCATCACCATCCAGGTCAACACACTGGGTGATTGGTAAGCCATCATCATCAAATCTGCAATTGATCGGCCATTCCTGACCTGCGCAACCGCCTATATCAAAGAACTCGCTAATCGTACCATCCGGTGCTTCTACTTCCATCTTTACGTCCGGTAACCAGGTATGGTCGTCGATCTGGATTCTCACATCCACATCAAGTACGGGTGTAGTTGGTAAGTAGGAGTAATCAAATGAATACTCCAACGTGTTCAACTCCAGAAGATCATTCAGACCTGTCTGGATTTGTGTCTGGTAACCTACGATCGCCGGAGCAGGTACGTCTGGCAGTTGAGCGCCACACATGATCACTACGTCGCGACATTCGATCGTCGGTGGTATTTTATCTTCTACAGAGATCGTACCCCAGCAGCTATTGCCGGTCGTTGGATCCGTTACCGTTACGGTAAGGGTTTCTCCGATAGCATCATTATCAATAGTCACGCCACCGAAACCGCTGCCATAACCTTCTACTGCAACGATATAATCATCGTAGCAACCGTATGGGCCGCCTTCGAGGATCATGTCGGTAGTAATGAATGCTTCACAGTTTTCATTAACTGAAACCTGGATGTTATCATTACATGCAAGCGTTGTCGTTGGTGTTGGATATTCATTCACGGTGATGTCAAAACAGCAATCATCGATGGTCTCTCCTGTAAGCGGGCTTACAAGGTCAAAACAATGTTCGATCGTGCCTCTTGGATACACTGATCCACTTGGAAGACCGCTCGTCTGTACGATATCCGGTGAGCCATCCATCACGATCAGACCTTGACAGATCTGGATCAGACTGATAAAGCCAAATCCAAAGTTTGCATAATTCTGTGGATCCGTTGGACCACCGCAGATAAAGTAACTTGGGCGCGTTGCACCGTTATAGTTACCTGCCAATGTAAACAAAGCTCCACCAATGCGGCGTTGTTCAACAGCAAACTTGGTGCCCGCAGGGATGGTTACCGGTGCGGTCAAGTTGATGTTAAACTGAACATCATTATTGGTGCTTCCTACAACTGCTGTTGGTGCAGATGATCCCAGAAGTGTCATTTGTGCCAGTGGTAATGTACCACCGCCAAGTGCGCCTGTATAGCTATAGACAAACACCTGGACTGTACCTGAGTTCCATGAGGACATTCTCAGTGCACTCATCTGGAAAGCTCCAGCAATACCTTCTTCTGTCAAGTCATATGCGCGGAAATGTCTGTCACCTGCAAAGCAAGAGAGCGCATCATCCACCGCTGTTTCACTGTTGTTTTGTGAAATCGTACCTGGCACCAATATCGGAACAGCACAATCGCCTGTCGTGGTTGGTGGATTCCAGTTGATGATCTGCTCGCAAGCACCCGGATCCAGATTGTACACGATGTCATCTGGACATATGAGCTCACATGGCTCACCC
>Ga0163148_10003453_pt1 | contig 17438 bp, 20 predicted proteins | sample OliLakLV19MP7P2_FD_148606 | JGI IMG/M metagenome (GOLD analysis project Ga0163148, IMG submission 148606) | Freshwater microbial mat bacterial communities from Lake Vanda, McMurdo Dry Valleys, Antarctica- Oligotrophic Lake LV.19.MP7.P2 | ecosystem: Environmental > Aquatic > Freshwater > Lake >...
CGATACTGAAATCTTCCTAGAGCCGCCTTCAGAGGGTTGGATGGATATGGGTGTATCGCTAGCGTTGCCGCCAACTGTATCTCAATTGAAGAAGCGGAAGAAGTCGCCGAAAGGGACAGTTTCGGTGCAGGTATTTAAGGGGCGACTGAGATTGTGCTGGAGTTTTCAGCGTCAGCGGTACTTTCTCTACCTGGAACTGCCGGAGGGTAAGACGAACCGGATTGTGGCAGAGGGCAAGGCGAAGCAGATTGAAGGCGATATGGCGACGGGAAACTTCGATCGCACACTAGCGAAGTACAAACCACAGCAGCGGGTCAGCAGTTCCTTAAAAGCCGTTGACTTGTTTGAGAAGTTTATGCAGCACAAGGCGAAACGGGTCTACAAGCGAACGTTGGAGAAGTACAGAGCGCTGCTAGGCTACATCGGTCAATTTTTTAGAGGGAAGGTTGCTAACAGTTTGACTGAGAGTGATGCTGGGCAATTTAAGGAGTGGTTGGCAGAACGGCTAGCGCCTGTCACAGTGCGAGAGCGGATCGAGCTGATGAGAGCCTGCTGGATTTGGGGGGCAAAGCAGGGGCTAATGGAGGCAAACCCTTGGGTGGACGTTTTGAAAACGGTGAGAGTACCGCCTCAGCAGAAGCCGAAGCCGTTTACCAAGGAGGAGATGGGGAAGATTTTGGCGGGTTTCAAAGCCGATCGCCACTACGCTTACTATTTAGACTATGTGGAATTCCTACTGTCAACGGGGTGTAGAACGGGTGAGGCGATCGGGCTGCGGTGGGCACATCTTAACCATGACTGCTCAGTAATGTGGATTGGTGAGAGTGTGAGCCGGGGACAGCGCAAGGAGGTAAAGACAAATCGAGCAAGGTTTGTGTCGTTAACACCTCGGCTGCAATCAATGCTGTCAGCTCGAAAGCCGCTTGATGTCAAGCCAGATGATCTGGTCTTTCCGTCACCCAAGGGAAGAGCGATCGACGACCATAATTTTAGAAATCGAGCCTGGAAAAAGGTTCTCAGTGCAATGAATGTAGAGTACCGCAAGCCTTACACAACACGCAGTACATTGATTTCCCATGCGTTGGATATGGGAAATAACCCAGTGATGGTGGCGGAGATGACGGGGCATGATGTGAAGACGCTTTATCGTAACTATGCAGGCAATGTGCAGAGTAGACCGAGGTTGCCAGAGTTGTTTGATGCCTAGCGTTTTTTGGACTGATTCCCTAGAAGGGAGGCTAGATACAGTTCGATTGCGCGACGGTGAGCTGCCGGATCGTCGCGGTTGACTACCCAGTCCTCTAATAAGACTTTGTTGTACCGAATGGTCTGGGAACTGAGGCGGGTATAGTGAACGCCCTCAATCAGTTTCCCTTCCTGACGATACCTGTTGAGAGTGCCAGGATGAACTTTGAGGAGTGCGGCGGCTTCGTGCTTGTCGATAAATTCAAACCGGATAGCGGTCACGAGGCTTCACCTCCATTAATTGACGATCGAATGTTTTGGTCTTGCCCATCCTCTACGCCGCTGTTGGTGAAGAAGAAGCCCCATTCTTGATAGAGCTGGCAAAGGTCTTGGACTAAATCAGTCCAGCCTTCAGCCCGGAGCCGCTGGAGTTTGCCGAGTGCCCAAGCCCGATCGCCATTGAGTACCGCTTGGGCACACGCCATTTCAATTTGAAAGCGGTCTGGAACGGGCAGCGGAACGTTTACCCCGTTTTTGGATTGGAGGTAGTTGAGAAAGTCTTTTTGGTTCGCTTCAACTTTTGCCTGTATTTCGACCCACTGCTCGATGAGAGCTGGATATTGCGGTAACTGTTTGGCTCTGTTTAGCAGCCACTCTCGAAAGGCTGGCAAAAATTCTTCATTGAGTAAAAATTGGCTATTTTCTCCTGTTCTTTCTGCCGTCTCTCTCTTATTTATGAGAGAGTGTGGATCAGTATGAAGAGTATGAGGGGACTCAGAACCCTTCTCCTGTAAGGGTCTTAGCTCCTGGTTTGGATCGTTTGATCCTGCTGACGGCAGAGGGATCTGGTTGGTGGCAACGGGATCGCTTTGTCGTCCTTTGGATCGTTTTGTCGGAAGGCGGATCTCTTTGCCCGTAGAATGATCGCGGGTTTTGACTGAAACGGTTGTATTACGGCACTTCCAGCGCTCAATCTGAAAGTCAAACAGGTCGCAGTCTTCTAGTCGGCGGGCGGCTCTTTGCACGGTACGAGGGTCTACGGACAGCAGAGCGGCAATTTCGACAGGTGGGGGGATGTCTACCCAGCGATCGCCATAGGGGTCAAGTTCCCAGAGGTAAAGCCAGAGGTCATATTGAGTCCCCGTCAGCTTTAAAGTTCGGGCATACCGAATCAACTCTTTGGGAATCTGCACGAACTGGGGAGGCTTTTGTATCCCTGATGCTTCAGAAGGTGAGGCTGAATTTGTCATGATGCAGATAAGTACAAGTAGATGCCCCGCTGCTGGCTGTAGATGGGGCATTTTTCCTATGCAGGCTTTTGTTGTTCTAGGTAGAGAAGGGCAGCTTGTTCAATAAGGTCAGAGAGATGACACCTTTCTTTAATCGCTTTGATCTGTAATTGCTCCTTTAAGTCAGGGTTCATGCGAATCGTGACGTTTTCGCGTTGTTTGGGCAGGGAGGATTGGCTCATGGCTTTGAACAAAACTATGTTCGTTTTTGAACGAACTATCATTCAATAGAATAATACATGATTAAGCAATCATTTGATTGTGTGAGGGTTAATTCTGTGTTTCCTTAGAGTAAGGGTTCGATGCGGTGTTTGTGGACGAAAACGTATTGAAACGATTAGCGGCTGCAACGTTGGAGGCAAGAGGGGAGTTGTCCCAGCGTGAGTTTGCCCAAATGCTGAATGTGTCGCAATCGACGGTGCAGTCTTGGGAGAACGGCAAAAATTTGCCGAACCTGGAGAACCTGGAGAAGCTTGCCCGGAGGCGGGGGATGCTGGTTGAGGACTTTGTTGCTTACCTGTATGGGCGAAATCGGGGGTTAACGAGTAAGGACATCCTGGATCGAATTGACGTAATGCCATCGCGGGATTTTGCCCAGGTAATGCGGGTAATGGCGGATCGGTTGGATACGGCGAAGGATGCGCCACCTGTAGTGAAGCGAGACAAGGTGGTGGGGAAGGAGGAGCAGCGAATCAGATTGGAGTTGCCGCAGAAAGCAGAGAGTTCCGAATTAAATAAGCTTCGAGAAAAATAAAGAGAGTTGCCCGCCTCGCAGTTGATTAAGAGAAAAACCTTATGAGTCTTGATCGAGCTAAATTTCGCAGAGCCTGTGACCCCAGCAAGACGCTGGTGTTCAAAGATCCTGAGGACAAGAAATACTACATTGATTTTGCTTCAGTGCGAGGCAGCGAAATTATTGAGGAGCTAAAGGGTAACATTGTTGATTTCTTTGATGAGCCAACCTGTGCCTTGTTCACGGGGCATATTGGGTGCGGCAAATCAACCGAGCTGCTGCGGCTGAAAGCGGAACTAGAGGATGACGGTTTCCATGTGGTCTACTTTGTGTCTAGTGATGACCTGGAAATGGCAGATGTCGATATTAGCGATGTGCTGTTAGCGATTGCACGTCGGATTAGTGAGAGCCTGGAAAACATTCAACTTAGCCCTGAAGCCACTGGCTTTAGAGGTTTACTAGATGCCACCAAGAAAGTGCTCCTGACCGAAGTGGAGGTGAAGGCAGGCGCGAGTCTTTTTGGCGGCAAAGTGGGAGTGGATACCACCAAGCGAGAGGTTTCCTTATCGGCTGGCATTGCCGAACTGACCGTGACTGCTAAGAACAATAAGGGGCTTCGAGAAAAGCTGAATCAGTTTCTGGGACCACAAAAGAATAAGCTGTTGGAGACGATTAATCAGGAGTTGATTGAACCCGCGATCGCCCAACTTCAGCAAACTGGAAAAAAGGGCTTAGTTGTGATTATTGACAACCTGGATCGGATTGATAACCGTCAGAAATCAGCCAGTCGATCCCAGCAGGAATACCTGTTTGTGGACCAGAACGAGTGTTTGATTGGCTTACACTGTCATGTGGTGTACACCATGCCGCTAGCACTAAAATTCTCGCCCGATTACGAGACGCTGAAGCAATGGTTCGGAGAAGAGCCAAAGATGCTGCCAATGGTGCCAGTGCAGTATCGAGATGGTCGTGACTGTGAAGCAGGTATGGACTTACTGCGTCAGATGGTCTTGGCGAGGGCATTTCCAGAACTCAGCCACGATGAGCGGTTCAGCCAGATCACAGAGGTGTTTGACAGTGTGGAGAGTCTGGATCGACTGTGCCGGATTTGTGGTGGGCACGTCCGAGATCTACTGCGCCTACTCAGTGAATGGATCGCCAAAGGGAAACAACTGCCGCTAGCGGGTGATGTACTAGAGAGGCTCATTCGTGCCAGCCACAACGATACGACCATGACCATTGCTAAAGAGGAATGGGAATTACTGCGACAAGTGCACCAGACGCGACGGGTTGGTCCTGATTTGGGATACCAAACCCTTATTCGACGACGCTTGGTCTTTGAATATCGTGACAGCGATGGTTCCTGGTTCACAGTCAATCCAATTCTGATTGGAGCAAATGAGTTGCAGGTATGAGCGAACTGACCTCGCAAGAGTTTATCGTGCATAACCAGTCGGAACTGGAGGATCTTGCTTGGGAACTTGCGTCAGCAGAAGGACAATTTTCGCTGATGCTGGCGCGATGTAACTACGTTCACTTGCGGGATGATTTGGTAGATCATCTGCGGCAAATCTGTTCAGTGGTGATTCGGGTATTGGTTCTGCATCCCTCTGAAACAGCACTTTACACTCGGATTCAGGATGAACTCAGAGGAGAACAACCCGGTGCTTTGATGGTGTTTGGTTTGGAGACGGTTGCTGACTTGGAGCAACTGCTATCTAACGCGAATCAAGTACGGGAAGGGTTTCGCAAAAACTGTCCGTTCCCAATCGTGCTTTGGGTAACGGATGAGGTGATGAAAGGGTTAGTCCACGCGGCTCCGGATTTTGAAAGCTGGGCAACCAAGACGTATTTCACACTGCCGCCTGAAGCTTTGCTCCAATCCCTTCAACAAGCCGCCGATAGCTTATTTACGCGATTGCTAACGCCTGGATCGAGTCAATCATTTGAGCAGCTTCGCAAAAAAATGGAGCTTGGGTTCTTGCAGCGGGATGAAGTCAGGATGGCGGTGCAAGATTTGCAGCGTCAAGAGCAGGTATTGGAACCACAGCTACAAGCCTCTCTGAATTTTGCTCGTGGGCTGAATGCAACCGACGGTAGGGAAGCCTTGGAGCACTTTCAGCTAAGTCTGAGCGTTTGGCAAACCATTCCGGCTATGGCTCCCACCCTGAATGCCCCGACAACCCAACTTAAAATTGGACTACTCCTTTTCTACCTTGGGCAAACAACGTACCAGCTTTGTGAGCAGAAAAAACAATCCAACTGGGAAGCTGCCCGAGTGTTGTTGCAACAATGTGTTGAATTATTTGAACGGGAAAACCGACCTGATTTAGTTTCCAAGTGCATCACACAATGGGAGCAAGTGTTGTGGCAGTTGAAACGTTGGGATGAGTTGGAAACTGTTGCCAACAAAGCATTGAAACTGCACCAAGCGGCGATCGACTCTCACCAACCTTATGCGAGTCTGAGCCGATTTGCTCAAGATTGTGGTTTTTTAGCCGATGTTGAATTGCAACGACAGCAGTGGACAACGGCGGCTCAGTTTGCTCAGCTAGCTTTAGATATTTTGAACCAGCGTCTTGGCGAACCTGCGTGGGTACAGAGTCGCTACTTGCTACTGCTAGCAAAGGCAGAGCGACAGTTGGGGCAACTTAGGACAGCGGAGGAACACCTGCTTCAAGCAAAGTCACTAGGCGATCGAGGGCAACTACAGACTTACCTCGATATTTTGCAGGAACTGCGAGAGCTTTATCTGGCAGCAAAGGACTACGTAAAAGCATTTGCTGCGAAACGAGAACGCTTCTCGATCGAGCAACAGTACGGTATTCGAGCCTTTGTTGGAGCTGGAAGGTTGCAACCCATCAAGCAAGCTGTCAGCCTAGACGATCCGCTTTCCCTTTTAGGAATGGTTGCCCCAGAAATTGCGGCAGCGGGACGGCAGCAAGATTTGGATCGCCTGCTCGAACGGGTTGAGCGGCGGGATTATCGATTCATTGTGATTCATGGTAACTCTGGAGTGGGGAAGAGTTCGCTGGTAGATGCGGGACTGGTGCCAACATTGAAGCAGAGGATCATCGAGGCACGAGGAAATGTGCCAGTGGTGATACGGATTTATACTCAGTGGATCCAGGAGTTGGGTAGGTTGCTAGCTGAAGCGATCGGAAAGCCTGCACTAAATTCCGCGCCCTTTACCCCACAAACGCTTTTAGAACAATTACGTCAGATCGATCAACGTAATCTGAGGACGGTGCTGATCTTTGACCAGTTTGAGGAGTTTTTTTTCGTTTATCCCAAACCGGAAAACCGCAAACCCTTCTTTGATTTCCTCACGCAATGCCTCCAGATTTTGTCGATTAAGGTGTTTCTCTCGCTACGGGAGGACTATCTACATTATTTGCTAGAGTACAGCCGCTTAGAAGGCATGAAGCGAACGGGAATCGATATCTTGAGCCAAAATGTGCTGTACGGACTGGGCAATTTTGATCCTCAAGATGCAAAGGCAATTATCCAGAGCTTAACGGGTAGGGCACGGTTTGTTCTGGAACCCGCTTTAGTTGATCAACTGGTGGAAGATTTAGCAAGGGAAGTCGGAACCGTGCGCCCGATCGAGCTACAAGTGGTAGGAGCACAACTGCAAGAAGAACGCATTACCACCTTGCTGCAATACCGCGACTGTGGACAGGAGCCAAAACAAGAGTTGGTGAAGCGGTACTTGAATGGAGTGGTGGCAGATTGTGGCGCTGAAAATGAGCAAGTGGCGGAACTGGTTCTGTTTCTGCTGACCGATGAGAAGGGCACTCGCCCATTAAAGACCTGTGCGGAATTGGAGAAAGAATTGCAAGCATTAGCAGCCAATTCAGGTGAACCGGATCACTCATTAGACCTAGTGCTACAGATCTTTGTAGAATCTGGCTTGGTGTTTCTGTTACCGGAGTTTCCAGCCGACCGTTATCAACTAGTGCATGACTATCTCGCCACTTTTATTCGTCAGAATCATGAATCTGAAGCAGCTAAGTTAAAGGCAGAATTAAAGCAAGAAAGGGAACAACGAAGGCTCAGCGAAGAGCATTTAGATCGAGTTCAACAAACACAGTTGGCTCTCAGCGAGAGTTTACATCGCTTTAAAGGAAATCAAAGAAAAGCCTCGGGCAAAAAGAGAATTTGGAGATCACTGCTCTTAGGAACTATATTAGCTTCCCTATCTTTGGGATTAGATAAGCTTGGTGCCTGGGAACCATTAGAACAGAGTACGTACAACGCTCTTCTTCATGCTAGAGGCTCTATTCCTTGGGATGAACGCATTGTGCTTATTGCAATCGATGATGGCAGTTTGGAAAAGCTATGTCCTTCCAACTGTTCTTCATTCCAGTCTTCATTTCAGGTATCGCGAAGCAAGCTTGCAAATCTGTTGGAAATCCTCTCTAAAGCATCAAGTAGTGTCGTAGCAATTGATATCTTGATGCCTGAATCTAGTCCTGATGATGAGAGGCTAGCAGCAGCAATTCAGAAACATAAACATGTAGTACTGGCTTCCTCTTGGAACAATAATGGCGGACTGCTTAGCCCAAACCCTGACTTGGATGCGGAGGCGCTTAGTACGGGACACACTATTGTATACCGAGATCTAGATGGTGTACCTCGTAAAGCTGACCTTCAATTAGGTAAGCCAGTAGCTTTACCAAGCTTAGGACTTGCTGCTGTACAAGCCTATAAACGATTCAACGAGCCAGAGATAGCCATTCCAGATCCAAGCCAACCCTTCTGGCTAAATTGGTTCGGATCACTTTCTCAAGTAAAGCAGTACTCATTTATTGATGTAATTCAGAACAAGGTTCCGCTTCAGAACTTCCACAATAAGGTTGTTTTAATCGGATATACAGCAACCGGAGTGGATGAATTGTTAACGCCATTTGGCAGAGCAGGAGGGGTCTACTTTCATGCTGCTGTAGTAAATAATTTACTACAGCAGAACGCATTACATCGACCTTCCAAAAATTGGTTGCTGGCAATTTTACTACTGGCAGGTCCTGGCTTAAGTTTGGTTATGGTTCGCCTTAATACAGAGAAACAACTAATTATTTGGATAGGAGCTTGTTTTAGTTGGGGTCTTCTTAGTTTTTTCCTGTTTAAAGCTAATTACTGGTTACCTACTTCAGTGCCAATAGTCACCATGCTTATCACAGGCGTAGCTATTCAGCTAGCCGAGTTAGATAAGAATCGCCTAGAGCGAAAGACAAATCAAGAACTTATGAACTTGTTTGAAGAATCTATAGCACCAAGGATGCTTGACCTTATCACAAAATTTGATGCTGAAGATGCACACAAAAAGAATTCCATCAATCGTGATCGCTCTTAAATACATTACATCTGATCTTCACTCATTTTTTAGCTGCTTCACGTATTAATTAGGAGGATATTTTGAAGAGAAAGTGGTTGTTTTTAATCTTATTAGTAGGAGCTGTTCTATTAACTTCAGCAGAAGGGGTTACACAGACAAGAACAGACGTTCAAGGACGCTGGTTCGCAATTGACAACATCAAAGGAGGTAAAGCGGTTACAGCCGTTATTCAAGGTACTACGGGACCCGCAGAGCAAGGGGAGAGGCTTAATAAAGGTGATTCTATTCGTACACGTAGTAAGGGGGGTAGAGCCGACTTAGTAACTAATGATAGAAGAACTATTATTAAACTTGGAGAGAACACCGATCTCAGAGTAGAGCAAGCTAGCAAAAAAGGTAGCACCTGGTTTATGCGTGTTTATCTCAGTCAAGGGCAAATCTCTATCTCAGAAAGTAAAGGATCAGGTGATTCAAAATTTACTGTTGAAACCCGCACTTTGACTGCTGCCCCACGCGGTACTGAATTCGGTATAACTGTTGATTTAAGTGGTAAAACAGGCGTAGCAACGAGACAAGGTAGTGTTGTTACCGAAGCTGAGGGGCAAGAGAAAGTAGTTAAAGCGGGCTTTCAAAATTTAACTCTTCCTGGTGAAGCACCTTCGGAACCTATTCGGCTAAAAAATGACAAAAGTTTGAAGGACTTAAGTCTTTCAGTAGTTACAGATGACGAAAAGTTGCAAAAGCTTCGAGTAAAAGGCAAAGTTGGTGATCCAATCAATCTTTTAAGTATTGGCGATGAGTTGCAGGAAGTTTCCAGAAATGGTCAATTTGATGTTACTGTACCGCTAGTTTCTCCAGAACAGAAAGTTGAATCTATTGTTACTACACCTTTAGGAGATCGAGCTTCACGCAAACTCTGGTCTCAAACGTGTACAAGTCTTTATGATGTTGGCGATAAGGAAGTAAGGGTTCAGAAGAGGGTTTCTGAGCCTGGGTATGGACTAAATCGAACTAACTGGAATACGGACTTTGCAATATCCCCAAATCAACCCTTTCAACGCTTTTGGGTAAAGGTTGTCTCAGAGGGAATAAGTAGTAGCGATATAGCGGTATATCTAAAATATAAAGACAGCTCCCCTCAAAAGTTTCTTGCTCAGCGAGATTTAGATAGTCCTGAAGTAAAGTATGTTGTCGCAATTCCAGCCTCAAAAGAGAAACCTTTTCAAGTCAACGTGAGAATTGGCGATCTCCTATTATTTGGGAAGTCTTACATTGTCTCAGCATCGGGCTGTAGCGACAATTTCGATCAATAAGGTTACATTTTGCATAAGATGTCGTATTACTTACAATCAGTGTCAGAGAGATAAGGAAGCGATTGCCCTCCAATTCCTCTTACACAAGAAGCGACGATCGCTCTGCATAAAAGGGTAGGAGTTGATAAGAGTCTGCTCGTTTTTTGCTCGATGCCATTAACTTACACTGATTTTCTTCGTAAACTACGAAAATCGTTCGCTTCATGACATCAGCAAAAAACAAAGGGGTCTGTGAGTGTCAAAAATCTAGTCCTCTGTCTATCACATGAACCGAGTCATAGGAGTTCTTCGGAGCAATCCGAACCAAATGAACAGAGGTTGATTCCAAAAGAACCTCACCAGTAGGAAGGACACTCTTGATTTTCTGCTGGCTACAGGTCTATAACCTCGATGCTCGTGCAAGCCATCTGAAACCGACAACCGACCGCAGCAGCCAAAGCGATCGCGGTATCCAGGGTGCAGCTTCCCACCTTGAACGCCCGTTCAACTTGAGGACGGCGATTGATCGTGGTTGCTACCTTATCGCCATTAGCCTTACTAATCTCAACATATTCCCGTACTAATTCGGCTATCCATTTCTTCTCACCCCATTTGGTAACTGCACGGGCTTTGATGGCTTCTAGTATGGCGTTAGCGCTTGTTGTCTCCATGAAATCAAGGCAGAACAGCATAGCCATCTTAGGTTAATCCTTGTCGTATAGGTACAGTGCAAGCCCAAATCTGGCAGCAGCCCGTCGAAATGCCATACTCTCAGCGTTGCTAGAGGGGTCGCCATACGCTAGTTCTCTCGCCTCTGTCACGGGTCTACCAAGCTGATCCTTGAGCAAGTAGCGTTGGCTTGCCTGAGCTTTGCTCGTATCGGGTTTCTCACCTAGCCAAACCTCTTTCTCTTCCTTCAGCATTTCGGTTCCCGTTGCTTCACGGTAAATATTACCCTCACAAGTTGGAATGGTCAGCCGTCCTACCAGAAAGAGACGATCGCCTACTGCTGTCAGTGTGCGAATCTCCCATGTCCAGCCAGGAGCGTACTTGTCGAGAATGCGGTTCGCTTCATACCAGGGTAGGTAAAGCAGGTTTGTGCCTCCTTGCCTACGAGTAGCAAGAATTGATTTAGGCAACGGTCGAGACAACGCAGCCTGAATTTGCTCAAGTGTCCACGCTCCAGGCTCAGCAGGAGGAATCAGTTTTTCTGTAGATTGCATCGTTCGTATGAGCAAAAAGGTTTATAAATGGGGGAGTTGTTGTTAAAACAAAGCACTCCCCAAAGTATTAGCTGAAGCGAGAATAAATTTCAGAGATGCTTCTAAGATGAGAGCTTTTTACGACCTCACGTAAACGTGAATCTGTTCGTGCCCTTCATCGTGTGAGTAGTAAGAATTGATAAAGGCATCGTTAGCAATTGCCTCCCAGTTGATGTACTGGTCAAGGGTTGCCCAATCAAACACCTGGATGTTTTCTGCTGCCTCAGCAATCTGCAAATGTTCTTCGCAAAATGCCGCTTCAGATTTGAAACAACCGATGTAGTAATCGCTAAATTCGTCGAGGTTGGCATCGTCCCCAAGATGGGCTAGATAACCTTTAACCGCTTCTTCTCCATGTTCGTGAATCAGTGCTGCAACTTCGCAGAGCTTGTCTAAACTCCAACTGTTAAAGCCTGCAAAGTTCTCGCTATCGTCAATGCGCCATTCGTCACCGCTTGACTTATGTAGCAGGTAATCGATCGCAACCTGCACATCATCAGGCTGAATGCCTTCAAAAAAATCGACCCATACACCGCGCAATCGTCCATTGTTATAGGCTGCAAGGTCAGCAAAATAAACTCTAGGTGTCGTCATTGGTTTAGCTTTTTCTTGTGAATGTGTCGTGTGGGCAGTTTTGCGGCACTGCCCCAGCCATTGCGTTAGCGGTTACAAAGGCGGCAAAGTCGAGGGGAGTTTTTGAGGTTCTTAAGCTGCCGTTCAAGTTGGCGATCGCCTCGCCAAACCTCAGCCAGCGTGAACGTAAGTTCTCGTTCTTTCGCAACCTGGCAGAGTCTAGAACCCTTACCCTGCCGATGTTCTCGAATTCGCCTATCTAGATCAGTTGTCCAACCGATGTAGTGTTGGGTTGGTCTAGATAGGCAGATGGGCTTAGAAAAGTGGAGTAAGTAAACCATCTGCCACACCCCTTACAATTCGTCGCGGTGACAGGGGTCGGGGCTATCCACATACCCGAAAGCAAAGTGCTGATAGTGGCTGTAGTGCTGAATCTGACCGTTGCTATCGGTTGGCAACGTGCGAATCGTGGCAAGGTAGCCGCCGAGATAAGCCTCATCCTGGTACTGAGGCAATTTCCCAAACCCTGCATCGGTGCATCCGTCTAGATGACGCTCTTCTGCTACCTGTTGCTGCTGGCGATCGCGTTGCTCTAGTGCTTGTAAATCTTGAGGTGACATAATTAAATTTCCATCTATGTTCTGGGTGGAAAGCCTCCCTAGTTCGCGCTAGGGGGGTAGTTTTGCGCCATACCCAGGGCAGGAAGCTAACGAGCTAGATACTCGCGCAACGAGCCATAACCGAGATGACCTAGCACTGCATAAGCGTGTTTGCAGCAGGCTAGACCGTTGAGAAACTGGATCTGATTGTTGAAGTCATCGCAAGAGCAGATAGGCTGACCAGAGCCGATATTGATTTGATAGGCAGTGCCTTTCGCCTCATTGCGAACGCTGTAGATATGCCCCTGAAAAACGCTTTTAGTGACGGTTAGCGCCTTTGCTGCTGCCTTGCGATGCTCAACAAAATGAGCCTTAAACGCTGACTTGCTGATGAACGTGGGGCGACGACCAGCCACATGCACCCAAATGACGTAGAAGAACTTTTGAATGCGAATAGAAGCGCCAGCCGCTAGACCTAGCAGGCGACGAACGGCAGAGACGGAATATATGAGATTAAAGGCTGTGACCATGTGAAGAAACCAAGCTCTACTAAAATTAGTATAACAAAATAGCTCAATTAGTATACTAATTCTAGTATAGATTTATCATTCCTTCACATAACAAAAGCCCCTCTGATGCTGGATCAGAAGGGCTGCGGGTACGGTGCCTAAGCTGACTACCAGGGCAATAAGCTTCCAGCAGTGCGAGAACCATGAGCGACTGGACGAGGCACCACAGACAGCAACGCAGACGATAGCCACGCTGGAGGGCATGACAGCAAGATGGCAGTAGAACCACTACAGGGGACAGAAGCCAGCAACGAGCCGCCAGAGGAACGCAGCCAGGACGCAAACCCACAGGGCAATGCTGCACCAGGTGGGAGCCAAAGCACCACGCAACCAGACTGATGAGAAGCTGGACGGCACCAGGAACCGGAGGGAAACGCGAAAGGACACAGCAAAGACATAGGCAGAAATCAAGCTCTATTATACTAATTGTAGTATATAAAAGAGATCCGAAAAACCGCAGAAAAACCCTTGACGGCGAACCCAAGCCCGGACATTATCTTCGCCTGTTCATTTCCGGGTTTGCTCCGGAGCATCTTTTCTCTTCCTACGCGATGGCTGAGGATTAAAGCTCTACTGCTACAGATACCCTTGTGAGTGGCTGTTCTCTCTTGAAAGAGTGCGAAGCGCTGCTGATGGAGAGAACGAGACACAAACGAGCAAACTCCTACCGCTTTTTAGACTGCCGATGTTCCTAACAGCAAGTGGCTTTTATCGCAGAATCTCCTAATCAGAAGGCAAGGAGCCTTTTTCCTGAAAGCAGTTTGGCTCCCGGCTCCCGCACGGCTGACCAACGGAAAGCGGTGCTCTGCCTAAAAACCTCGGCGCTTCGCGGAGGACGGTGAGGCGATAGACCTTCAACGACTGGTTCGGATCACAAGGAACGATGTGGTTGTCTACCCCACACGGGGGTCGGCACAGCCGGGGGATGGGGAGCGAACGCATCACAGATAGCGCTACTCGGTGCGGGCGCGGGAATCAGATCAGGTTGCTGTTGAAAAGTGTCCTATAAGACAACCTGCGACTGACCTACAGGACACAGGACAGGAAAAAGGCGATCGCTATGAGGGCGATCGCCCTAATTTTCTTGCCTTACCGCTCCAGTTCTGTCGGTGGTTCATCAAAAACGACCTCGATTTTGAACTCAGCGCCAAGGAGCCGCGCAAAGCGTTGCTGGCTGGCTTCCGCTTCACCTCGTTGCTCAGATTTGAACAGCACCTTACGGACGTTGTTAGGGGCATAGAACACGACTAACCACATAGGTTCTTTTTGGTAATAGGGAAGGTCGTTTTCAACTCTACCGCTATTATCCGAAATCCGATAATGTCGTAATCGTATAATTGTAAAGTTCCGTTAGGGGATTCGTAAGATGGCTCCAGTGATTGATTTAGCGACTGTGGCAAAACCATCGGAAATAAGGGCATACGTGCGCCCTGAGTTGAAACGACTACTTAAGGCGCTGGCGGGACTAAAAAATACGGGCAAGGACTGGACGATGAGTGACTGTGTGACTGAGGCGATCGAAGACTGGTTGCTAAAACCAGAGAATCAGGAACTGATTGCCCGACATAACCTGAGCGTCGAACCTGATGCAGAACCAAAATAAGCAGGCTTTTGTATCCAGATAGTAGGATACAGAGGACAAATAAAAGTAAGGCTGTGACTGCATTTCAGAGCTGTCCTACGCCGTCATAGGACAGCATTACAGGACACAAGACATAGGACAGGACAATGGAAACTCAACTCGATTCGTTCCCAGTCGCTCAACTGACCGATCGCTACAGTGTGGCGCGATCGAATATCTACAATCGCTTGCAAGGGCTTGGCATCCAACCAGAGAAGCAGGGTAGTAAGTCGGTCATTAATGCTGATCACCTTGCCTTGATGGATGCCCTGGATCAGCATCTTAAAGCTGGCGGTACGATCGCAGACTTTGCCCAAACTCAGGAGATTTCGTCCTACAGTCAACAGGACAACAGGACAATGACCTATAGGACAGCTCCAATCGCAACGGCTCCTGACTTCAGCGGCATGGTGGAAGCGATCGCGGATCAGGTAGCTGAACGTCTGCGTCAATCCGCACCACCCCAACCTCCCGCCCTGGCTCCAGTCGTTGAGCCAATCGAGAAGTACAGACGGCTCAATGAAATCTGTGAAGCTGGCTATCGCCTGAGCACGAGTGATTTAGCCCCACTGTTGGGGCTGAAAACACTACCGGGGAAAGCGTTCGATCGCTACGGCTTCCACTTCAGCAAGACTGGCAAGAATGGCGCAGAGTCAGCGTGGAAGGTTACGAAGGGAAATGCCGCTTCATAGCTTGCACAACAGTTTCTAAGTTTGCTAGCTGCCGCTTCACTTGCCCTAGTTCATCTTCTGGCTCAGGTGGGTTGAGTTTTTGCAGCACAGCATCTTTTAACCACTGCGATCGCTCGTCTGAATCAGTGGGTAGCTGGTTCATAATTTCTGGCTCTAGGCGAAAGGTAATCCTGGGATTCGGCATGGTGACACCTGGGGACAGCTACCCTCATTTTGACCAACTTTTGGTGACAACTTAACATTTACCCTGGTGACAGGGGGTGGTGACAGGTAGTGGTGACAACTGGTGACAGAAAAGACCAATTCTTGGTGACAGCTTACTGTCAGCACGATTGAAAACGAGATAAATTTCTTGCACTTCTGCCTTTTCAAGCAACGGTGCAACAAACTTTATAGAAGCTTTCAGCAATAGTGCAAAGAGCACAAAACAGCCTCAAAGCCTTGCCTTTAGGGAACCAGGTCGTTAGTTGAAAACGGACGTACTACAAAGTTTGGACTAAATTTGGACTAACTCGTTCTGATTTCACAGTGTAGTATGCGATGCTACATTGCTTTTACGAGGTAATAAGGCGATTGGGTTGACGGCTCCATACCCTTGCAGATGAATTTCAAAATGGCAGTGTGAACCTGTCGATCGTCCAGTTGAACCCATCGCCGCAATGACCTGTCCTTGCTCAACATAATCGCTCTTGTGGACTAAGAGCTTGCTGTTGTGAGCGTACAGCGTCTCGCTACCGTCATTATGCTGAATTTTGATGATGTTGCCATAGCCGCCGTCGTCCCAGCCTGCAAAGCTGACAATGCCCTCAGCGCTGGCAACAATGGGAGTTCCTACAGGTGCAGCAATATCTATACCCTTGTGAATCTTGCCCCAGCGCCAGCCAAAGCCTGATGTGACGGTGCCTTGTGCTGGATAAATGTAGGCAGGGTAGGGATTGACAGAATCAGCAGTTGGCATTGTTGAGGGTAGAGCCTGGGTTGCGGTTGGAGCGATCGCCAGTGATAGCCCAACTAAAAAGGCTGCAATAAACGGTCGTTTCATAGGTGTGAGGAGTGAAATTAGTCTCCATCTCCTATTGCCCAACCTAAACTATTGCCTACAGTACATTCATGCAAAAAATGGTTGCCTTGCAGCTTCCATAAGAAGATCTCACTATGTGAATGATTGGACCTTATTAGCAGCAGAATGAATTTTGCTTGTCTCGATTTTCTCGTAGGTATCTTTATTGAGCTTGCAGAATCGAAAGGCACTCATCCACAACCGCTTGAGGACGTTCTAGACAGTTTTTCCCAGTAAACCTGATGGTTGGCAACCCTGCACGTAAAAGCATTCGATCGCGTCCATAGTCTCTAACTGCCTGCTCATCCTCAAGGTGATGCTGTCCATCCACTTCCAGAACAAGACACTTGCCTTGATGGAACACGAGGAAGTCTGCTTCTACTCGTCCATTTAGTTCATTTGTACTGATTGCGGCATCCTCTAGACTGACGCGCCCACGACTGTTGGCAAAAAATAGGATGCCTCGCTGGTCTAAGGCTTCTGCAATTCTGCGTTCTGCCTCTGAGCGTAGATACAAGCCACCCCATTCAAGCTGATAATTACCTTTTGCATTAGCCTCGGGTGAAGGTCTGCCCTCTACCAGCGCCTCGATGCGTTCCTTGAGCTGATCATCGTAAAAAAGCCGCCAGTGATGCGGTTTCCCGTGCCCATCCGGCTGACCTGCGTAACCCAGGTGCAGATTTTCAGCAATTCTCATGCAGAAGCCTGGACGGGTTTTGGGATAGAGCTTTTGCTGAAACTTGGCTCTACAGTCTTTCTTTTGTTTAGCATTGAGTCGCTGAGTCCCTGGAGCCATTGCCATTAAGACATCAAGCAGCTTACCAGTCGATATCTGGACGTTGTGAGGTAAGCCACTGCCGATCGGGACGATCTGACCCTCAGAAGCGCGATCGATGTCTTCGGGGTTAAAGTCAACATCAACAGAATGACTAGCGTTGTTAAGCGTCATAGAGCTTTCTTTGACATGGTTATGTCAATCCTTCAAGAGCAAATAGGAGCAGAGGCAACGGCTTGAAACGGTGAACAATCAGGGAGTAAATCAGTCGGTGTGAGATTAGTAATCTCTCTCTGTCACTAACTCACACTCTGAATGAATTCATGGATTCGCTGAATTACAGAAGGTATATGAGAAGCCATTTCAGTAGCAAGTGCTTTTTCAGTGCTGCCTTTGAGAATGGAAGCGATCGATGCAAGTCCGATTTTTAAGATAGTGTTTTTAGGCTTT
>Ga0163148_10003455_pt1 | contig 17430 bp, 8 predicted proteins | sample OliLakLV19MP7P2_FD_148606 | JGI IMG/M metagenome (GOLD analysis project Ga0163148, IMG submission 148606) | Freshwater microbial mat bacterial communities from Lake Vanda, McMurdo Dry Valleys, Antarctica- Oligotrophic Lake LV.19.MP7.P2 | ecosystem: Environmental > Aquatic > Freshwater > Lake >...
TTTTGGAAAGTCTGGCCCAGCCCTGCAGGAGTGGCAACGAAGAGAAGTATCTGGTGAGCAAATCAAGAGTGTTTCGTTACGATCATTTCCGATGCAATCATGCTGAAAAATCGTACCCGGTGGAACGCTAACGCCAGGTGGGAGTGGCGGCAAGAAGCCCCCAGGGCCTTGACCTGGGCCGGCACCACCAGGGGCTGCTCCTGGCTTTGCTGCTGTGTTGTTCTGCTGGCCGCCTGGTCCGCCTCCAGATAGGAATTGCCCTGTGCAAGAGAAAAGAGGATTGGGTAAGAATTGTTCAACACAATTATAGGGCCGCCGAAAAAAGGCAACCATTAAATCTCCACTGCATTAAAAAAGGACACTCTGTAGTCTTACCTACTGCAGGTGGTAGTGGGGGCAGTCCGTTGCCTCCTGGAAACGAGTTTTGGCCTTAAATATAAAAAGAAGCAAACAAGAAAACTCAGTCGGTCAGCAACCAAGAGAAAAAGGAAACACATCTTTAATAACAACAGGCAAGCCTTACCGTTTCCTGGTGGAGGAGGGAACTGTCCAGGCGATCCTTGTCCAGGCCCTGTACATGAAACAACAAAGGACAAGTCAGTGCGGTGGACCAACCAGGATACAAAGATCTTTCAACCATCTTCCACACCCAAACAAGAAAATGCACATGTTCCGACGCAAATCTTACCACCAGCGGCGCCACCACCCAAGGGTGGTGGCTGTCCAGGTCCTCCACCTAGTAATCCCGGTAGCTGGCCAATTACTTGACCCAGTGGTGGAGGCTGTCCAGGTCCTCCTCCACCCACTGGCGGTGGCTTTCCACCAGGTCCTCCACCTAGTATTCCCGGCAGCTGGCCAAGTACTTGACCCAGCGGTGGTGGCTGTCCAGGTCCTCCACCCTGCGGTGGTGGCTTTCCACCCGGACCTCCTCCACCTAGTATTCCCGGCAGCTGGCCTAGCACTTGACCCAGCGGTGGTGGCTGTCCAGGTCCTCCACCCACTGGTGGTGGCTTTCCACCAGGTCCTCCGCCCAGTGGCGGTAGCTGGCCCAGAAATTCTCCTACATTTTGTGGTGGTGGCTTTCCACCAGGTCCTCCGCCCAGTGGCGGTTGTCCTTGTCCTCCACCTTGTGGTGGTGGTTGCTGTCCACCCGGTCCACCAAGTGGAGGTTGTCCTTGTCCTTGTCCTCCTCCTTGTGGTGGTGGTTGTTGTCCATTTCCAAAAGGTGGCGGTTGCCCATTTCCTGGCCCGCCACCGCCTGGAGGAGGAGGAGGCTGCTGTTGTCCATTGTTGCCTGGAAGTGGAGGCGAACCGTCACCAGGAGGCGGCGGATTGCTGTCCTCTGGTCGTGGCGGCGGCTGGGGTTGGTTGTTACCGTTACTGAAAGTGGGCGGGGGAGAGGGTGCTTCGTCATTTGGTGGTGGTAGAGGAGGAGGTGGTGGAAATTCATTCGTCGCATCTAAATTCTCATCACTGCCCGCCAAAAAGAATGCGACGGAGCTCGAGGTCGGTTCCAAGGTTGGCAACGGAGTTGGAAGGTACGTGGGACTATCCGTCAAGCTCAGTGGTGTTTCATCCAAGGCCCGTTGCAAAATTGCGGGACACTCATCACCCTCAAAGGTAGTCGTGGCCATGGCACACTCATACAATCTGGATTCGCTCACTTGTGAGTTGGTCAACAAGCCTTGACAGTAGGGCGAACTCGATATTCGTCCATCCGTATTTTTGTAACAGTCCTTGATGGCTCGAACACGGCTTGTGCTCACCACGCCATCGTTCTCGTCGACCACTTCCAGCGCTGCATCGAGTGTTGTCGAATCCAACTTTGTAATGGAAAAACTAACGACATCTCGTCCGTCATTATTGTTATTATTGTTGTCATTGTCGTTGCCATTGTCGGCGTTCGGACACTGCATCGTTTCGGCTGCAATGACCTTGACGAGGCTGTTGCTGGCCGCGCCTGTGGTAGTTCCATTGTAGAGTTCGGTACTGTTGTAATCCACTTGCACGCCATCATTCAAGTATCGGTTCAACGTGAATCCAAAACTGGCAGCAAACAAACTAAAGACATCCGACATGTCATAGACTCCCTGTACCAAATTGTCATCTCGCTTGACAAAATCGTCGCCGACTTCAAAGAGGGGTTCATAATCGGGACATCCTTGACAATCGACCAGGACATTCCACGACAAAATGGTGGTAATCTGTCGTGCCAACTCCCGATCATAGTCAATGGCGGTCGTATTGCCAATGGGAGCATAGTCATAGTCGTCGCCCACCATGGCATTGGTTCCGTCGTAAGGACTACCCGCATGGGGGCCGTCGTTCCATACCGTTTGGACAGAGGCCACTTCGGCCTTGTGAATGACCCGCAGGTAATGATCCAAACACATGCCGGTAATGCTATTGTAAACATCCCGAAAGATTTGTCGAACGTCGTCCCGAAGTTCCTCCCGATGCCTATTACTACTACTGGAGGCATCCTCCCAAAACAGATCCGGCGGCAATCCTTGCACGTGCAACAAGACGCAGCCTTGTTTCTCTTCCGTGGTGGCCGAACACACGGGTGGCACAAAATGATCTCCAAAATTGTAGTAGACCGGTGCGGCCGCCGGGGGTTGGGTCGCGACGTAGGCACCGGTCGTCAGGGCACTCACCGCTGCGGCGGCCGTAATGGCGGTCACCACTTGGGTCGTCACGGACGTGGTCCCCACGGCGGCGGCCGCTGCTGCCGTCGTGGCACCCGCAAAGGTTGCGGCCGTGGTCGTGGCGGTGGAAACGGCCACGGCTGTGGTCGTGGCCGTGGCCGTCGCAGTGGCACTGCTCGTGGCGGCACTGACGGCCATGTTGCCCATGAGGAAGGCCGTGGTTTTGGTCGTCGCATCCACGGCCACGGCAGCCGTGGAAAGGCCCATACTGGTGGCGGTACTGGCCGTGGTGGCGGATGTTGCTGTCGCTGTGGTGGTGGCGGCAGAAAGACCAGTAGTGGTGGTCGTCGTGGCGGTGGTCGTAGTGGCAGCTGTCGTGGTAGTGGCTGTGGCCGTGGTGGAAGTGGCAGTTGTGGCACTGCTGGTTGCAGCGGAAGTAGTTGCAGCGGAAGTAGTAGTACCCGTGGTGGTGGTTGTGGTGGTCGTAGTCGTAGTGGCAGCTGTAGCAGTCTTACTGGCGGCCGTCGTTCCGGTATCGACCACTTCTCCCATCACTTGATCGACCAGCTCGTCTTGATGATGATTGTCATCGTTCTGGCCCGCTAGCTTTCGAAAGAAGAACTTGATCCACGACGAGATCTTCCAACACAGCGCATAGAGGGATTCATAGACATTTCCAAACAACCACGTCCAAAAGGCCGTTTTCCACAATTCTTGTTGGTGTTCCAGTTCGTAATCGTGCGTGGATTGGGTATCCTCGGAATCTCCCGTATAGGAATAAGAGTCACCATCCTTGCCCGTGTTGTGTTTGTCGTCAAAACAGCGTTCCCCCGACAGAAATTCATCTCCCAAATCAAAGCTTTTATGCATGCCATCATCGACAATGACTTCCACAATGGAATCCGCAGTTGTACCACTGCTACTGCTAAAGTCTTCTTCCATGGGCAGGGCTTCCTCATCTGTCACGACCACCACACCATCATTCCTAGCAGCGGCCATGCATCGGGTGCGTCCTACTAGACTGGTGATGGAGGTGCGGGTGGGAGGAGCGGTGTTCTCGTCCAGAGGAGAGGTGTTCTCGTCGTTAGTAGTAGTAGTGGGATTGTCTTGCTCTTGCTCTTGATCCAACCACCGGACCGACGCGCGTGCAGTAGTAGTAGCCGCCGGAGGTGCAGTAGCACTACTAGTAGCATCGACTGCCGGTGACACTGCTACCCGTGACGGCACACCTTGCTGCTGCTGTTGTTGTTGTTGTTGACTTTGGGCAGTCCACTCATCCACGTCAATGTCATGTTCACCTTCTACATCCATAATTACCACCATGGTTGATGGCTATTCCTAAATCTATCTGTAGAGGTATGTAGACTAGACTGGGAGTGTACCTTCGTCTTTGGTTGTTGGCTTTGTTGCTGCTTGTTGTCTTCTTGTCAATCTCGGTCGTGTACGTAATGGCTGCCGGCAGTGCTATTATTAACCACTGTGGTATTATTAACCACTGTGGTCGCACGGGGTTGTGTATGTGTTGCTGGCTTGTTTCATGCGCTCCGCGTAACTAACTGTTAGCGACATACCGGTTTGCTTTTCCACGTGCACCCAAGTTTTTTGTTGGATAGAGTGAACCAAATTGGGTCATTTTCAAGTACCGCTTCGACATGTGACACACGAAGATTGATACGGTGAGTTCCCGATGGGACGTACGCGACGGGAATAGAATAATTAGTAATCTTGCATACTTGTTTGCAAGCAGTCATAAAGGAATTTTTAAAGCAACACTGTAGAACAATCAGTACTTTGACGTGTTTGAATTAGAAACAAGAGAAGGTGGAGTTAGGACAAATTCAAATGGGTAAAATGCTGGTTAAAATGCTGCTCGTGTAGGCACAGCATTGCCGAGAGTCCTTGCACGAACGCAAAAGTCAAGGTAACAATGCGGTCATCAATTGGATGGATACACATGAAAGAAGCGAAGAGTTTCGAAGGGATTGATTGGATATATGTGCGTCTTCATTTCAAGGCAAAAAGAACCGGACGCACACGAATGAAGACTATTTGCGGCTAGCTAGCTAGCTAGTAGATATTGCGGCTGTTCTCTGCCAGGAGTTATTACTGAGTAGCAGAGTTGTACATGTATTATCGCAGTAGCTACCGTAGCATCTACAGTTATGTCAATGTTCTATAATCCACCTGCCTTCAAAGATATTAGAGTTATGAATCCTGCAATAATCCTAGTACTTCTCGAGCAAGCTTCTGGCACTGTTCGGCATCGCTATGGTTGTTCAAAGTGTCTTCTGATATCTCTTGAATCACTTCCACAAATCCCAAATCATGCATGAGTAGTTTGACCGCAAAGGACGTGGTTTTGGACTTGGCGGGTACTAGAATTCGTGCTGCCACCAAGAGCCGGCGCAGTCGTGTGGTGGGATCGGTTTCGTGTTCCATGCTTTCAAGACTGGCACAAAGGAGCGACACGGCATCATCGGACAAATCCTTGTCGTCGTTGCCCTGTGGTTGTGACACAGTGCTGTTGTAACAAAAGGCGGCAGCCGCTTGTCGAACGGCCGGTTGTGGTTGTAATATCATTGACAAATCACTCATGGCCGCTTCTAGTAAGGAGGGCAACGAAGAAGACGTGTCCTGCTCTTGTTCATCCTTGCTACTATCAGTAGTAGTATCAGCAGTAGTGAGGGGCCACCACGAGAGAGAGGCAGCATTGGCAAGTGTCAACCACGCCATGGATCGTGCCGCATGACTGGTAGCCAAGGGAGAAGCTTCTTCGTCATTGTTGTCGTTGCTGTTGCCGTTTCCGCTGAGCTGGGATTGGATCCAAACGATACACTGTTGGAGGGATGATTCCTGACCTGTCGTAGATTCCAGCACGAGGACACGCAAGAACATCAGAGCAAACGTCGTGGTGGCCTTGGAAGTTTGAAGAATGCTGTAGACAATACGGGATGTTTCTTCTACTTGATCGCTCGTCAACCGCTGGTTGTTGCTACTATTGCTGTTGATTGTTGCGGATGATAAAATTGCTCCTGTCGTTTCCAAAGTGATCTTGTCCTTGTAGTCTTGTACCACATCCAACAACTTTTTCACGCAGAGGCCAACCGTTTTGGAATCACTGGAGATCAAGGGTTTGCAAAAGGAATCTAGCACGGGTGTTCCTCCATTTCTGTTTGTTCCTTTGGATTTTGTAGCCGGTTCTTTCTTCTCGTCATGGACGCTGGAGGACGACGGTGTTGCAGCTGGAATAGTGGCCCAAGGATTGTCCATGGACGAAACAGCAGCCACGGGTGGTGCTGAATTTGAAAAAGTACTTGTTGGAGCATTGGCAAATGGAGCCATGCCACCGCCGCCGCCGCCACCTCCAACACCGAGTTGCATATTCTCCAGCATGGGTCGAACCATTTGTCCCATCGGGCTCGACAGGAATTTTTGTGGAACTTCCAATATCCATTGAGGAAAGACACTCTGCATGGAAATAAGGGTTGTTTAGGAAGATAATTACAATCATTGCGATGAGTTTCAACAGGAGATAAAAATTAAATCCAACACGTCGAAGGGACACCATAATTTTGTAGTCTGATTCACACAGATATTCTGATGCAACAGTAATAAACCTGATTTCACGGGGCTCGTCACAATACTAGGTAGACGGGGAAACCAAAATATTCCTCAGCTATGACTAAACTCACCTGCGATAATCCCAAACCTTCCACAGCCGCGTCATGACAAAAATTATTGCAATTCCGCGTCAATAAATCATAGGAGGCCATGGTGTATCTGCCCGACACGGTACAATTCTGACACCATTGTTCAAATTCGGCTCGCGTCTTGGTCGTACGGCCCAAGCTCAACGTTTGGACTGGATAAATTCCCATGGATTGTCGAAAAACGTGAGGATTTTGGTGTTGGATGCCACCGCCAAAAAAATATTCTTGGCCATACACAACAATTCCAGTGTGAGGAATGATATCAATGGCGTACTGGGGACCACCCAAGAATTGCGCCGATAATTGTCGGGCCATTCCATGCGACAAATCATAGACGGCCAATTGGACTTCGAAAGACGTCGTTGATGTCGTCATTGTTTCTAATAAATATGATTCTTTTGTGTTGCTATTGCCGATAGGATTCCTTCCTGGTCCAATAAAGAAATAATAATTGGCTGCAGCTTGAAGTGTTGTTTTCCTGGACGGGTCTTTGTTTTTGTGCTGTAGCGTTGGAATCAGCACATTTGATTGATGGTTTGGTTGGTTTGTCGCATTTGTTTCGTGTTGCCCAATCTTCTTTGCCGATCCACAAAGTTCGATTGGCTTGGAAGTTGTTGGCGTTCATGTCTATTGTCTTTTATTGCTTCAGATGCACACATGCCCAATTTTGAGCGGGTGCAGGTCTCATTAGTTGATGCCATCCTTAATTGCACTACCCTAGTAGCTAACTAGAACAGTTCAGTGCATCACAAAGGTGCAAACCCAGAACAGAACCTATTTGTTAACACAGGTTGAGATCTAGTCAAAGAGTTGCATTGCCATGCAAATCTGAGCACCTGTGAAAATGATCAAATTTTTGCGCAAGGATGATGTGCCCAAAATCCCTTTGAAAATGCTTTGTTCGGCACCCGTTTTTTGGCGTGAGTCATTTTGTTTTAGGTTTGTTCATTGACGATGCTCTTGGATCAGCAACCGCAGGAACAATTCAATCAATTCATGGAAGATTGAAAAATCAGGCCGCCCCGTGGACAAACAGTTGGTCATTTGGAGCAAGGGTGCCACATTTTGTTTCTCAAATGACCCTCACCTTCTGCTCAATGAACTCTTTGTTTGAGACAATTTTTCAGACTTGCAACCATCATTTCCTCTGACCAATGTGATCCATTGAGTGTTCGAGTGACACACGAATGGCTCACAGTGTCAAACATCAAACCGCAACCGTGGCGATTGTCACCAAAAGTTGAAAAACAAAACACCGGGGGTTCATTTGAATCCCACTTTTGAAAAATGAACCCAACAGATCCAGGGACAATGAACATTTCCCAACTCAATTTGTCGCTTGACCTGCACATTGTTGCAAGATTTGGCTCCAGGTTGTCAAAAAGATTGTGTGAACCTTTCATTTTTGATTTGTTGTTTCATCCGCAATCCAAAACGTGCACCTCCCACACAAGGTGTCGGCATGAGGAAAGCTGTTTCAATGACCCTCTGTGAGGGGTGGTCTTCCGCAACATTCACAACGAAAAGAAAAATCTGTCCTGCCAACACATCCTCTTTTCTTTGGATCATGGGTTGTTTCCAAACAATGCGTCAGGGTCAGCAGCAAACCTCAAACAAAGTTGCTAGTAGCTAGTTGGCATTGTTTCCAGTCAGGTCATGATGATGAAGCTGCCCCCGTTGAGAAAGAGGGTGTGTGAGCAATTGCTTTGCATTGCGCACACAGTTGGTTACCTGGCAGTCTTCCCCTGGCTGGTTCTTTGGGTAGAACTGTCTTGTCACGAACTGTGATGTGTACGTGAACCTTGTCTCATAGTGACGTGTCTGTCCAATCAAAACGAGTAAACAAAACTCAGTCTTGGATTGGTGCGTGGAAGGTTTACATTACGTTGAACCTGAGGGCTTAAATTGAAAAAAATGCGATGGTGAGATAGAAGAGCAGTGGTAAGAAGTTATTGGCTGTCACGAGTTGTCTCCCGTGCATAAATATCAGCTACTGTACCGATAGACCTAGCTACTACAGGAGCTAGCTAGTAGTGTATGTTCTATACTATTATTGTCATAAACCTACAGTATTATTAGCTGCCTCGATAGGTTGCCACCCACCATGTCCAAGCACTTCCCCAACAACAGTTCCAGAAGTGCCAGAACTAGTGGTGGTGGAGACACTAAAAAGAATGCTCTACGACGTCTTTCCGGTAGCTTGACAGGGTCCCTCTGGAATGTCTTGTCCTCCTCCAATCGGTCTTTGGCTGTGAACAACAACAGCGACGCCATCAAGAAGAAACGTCCTCGGTCGGAAAATGCCAGTGCCAAACATAGAGCAGCGAATGGAGAGAAATCGAGGACGAATGGTGCCGCGACTGGTTCGAGTAGTAAAAGCAGCAGAGACGGCGATTCTCAAGACAGCGAAATCCTTCAATTAATCTCGAATTCCAAATCGGAGGAGGATGTCCAAATCAAACCGCTTTTGCACACCATTCCCCAATTATTATTGCGTCTTTCTACCATTACCAAACATGGCAGAAGTGCTTCTTATGACCATCAAGTCTTGCAGATCCTCGATCATTTGGTCGATCTCTTGTCCATGGAAGAATCATCAGAAGAAGAAGACGACGAGTCGGATGATGAGGAGGAGGACGATAGTAACAATGCCAGTCACTACTACGAAGCCGAAACTGTATTGTGTAAAAATTCCCGACGGCACTCCGATGCGACTGCCGAAACGGTCCTTTGTAAAAATTCTGTGCCATCCATGGGGAAGAATAGTTTTGCAAACCACAATAGTCATCATCATTATCAGCATGACAACAACAACACGCCAAAGACACGCATTGACAAAGCCTCGGATCATGGCCGGGTGGCACGCATGGTCGGAATGCATCATGCCGTCATGACGACCTTACATCACTATCCACGCCAGGAAGGCATTCAACGTACCGGATTGTATCTCCTCACGTTATTGGTCATGCCCAAAATCACGACGTGTCCCAAGCAACAATCCATCATGATTGCCGGAGTCGCCCATTTGGGCGGCATGGAAGCCGCCGTCCAAGCCATGCGGCAATTTCCAAAATCTCATGAATTGCAGGCAACGGCCTTTATGTTTTTGGCCAGCTTGTTTGCCTCCGACGACAGCAATGGGAATGACGATGATGACGAGGATGACGACCATACCAGTCTCACCATGGACGATAGTACCCGCAGTTTTCAGTTACAACAAAGCAGCCATCATTCGTCGTATACGCATTTGAGTTCTTATTCCCATCCTCCACGACCCATAGTAGTAGTATCCGAAGAAGAACAAGAACGGGTCCGCATCATCCACCAATGTCGGTGTCGCTTTGTCCATCACTTGAATGGCGTGGAATGGATCGTCCAAGCGATGGAAGGCTTTTCCACCAATCCCTCCGTCCAATCCACCGGCATTGCGCTTCTCTATGGCATTACCGTCCCCATCGGAGGTGCCTCCTCTACCAACCATAGCAGTACTGCGTCGGATTCGTGTCGATCCCGCATGATTCATGCCAAAGTGGGTCCGGCCATTGTCAAGGCCTTGCATCAACATTTCTATTCCAAGGATAGTACGGTCCATCGGATTGGGACCAAATGCATCCAATATTTGACCGCCGTACCAACACAAGAAAAAAAAATGAGTACGAGTACGAGTACGAGTACGATGCACCCAAGACTGCCGCGCACCAGGAGAAGACGAAGTAGCGGTATGGGATGACGCTGAGGAGTATGTCATTGGCGTCACACAAAAAGGAACGCACGGTGGTTGTAGAATACTTCCAGCACAGAGAGTGAGAGAGAGGACAAGGCTGAGACCGGAAAAAGAACAGGAAGGATGAGGAAAACAGCCAATATCTCTCTATTCTGACATAAAAAACATGCTGACAATCGACGAGACTAGGTGCAAGCTCTTCGCTGCTCCAACTCCAGTCATCCATCAACCGACGTGAATCTTGTTCGTGGTTACACAAAATGGTAGAGGAGGAGAATCATTTGAGGTCTATGAAGATGCAATGTGTAACTGACGCAGCCTCTCACGATAGCGAAGAAAGGCTATGGAAATTAATGTTTGACCATGCCACAAAGCTGCCAGACATTTATGTATATGTATCACCTCGCAGCAATATATCCCAATGATAGTGGTTCCGCTGCAGACTCAAGTCAACCTGTCAAATATATGCTGAGAGGCCCAGCTCCGTCTGTTTGCTGGCAATTTATTATTTCTGGAATCGATTGTAAGCCCGGTACTTGCTAGGGCTAATTTGACGCTCAAGCATCCGTACAGTAGTATCTGGCGCTTCCAGATGGCCGTGAAAATATATTCCAACCAGCATCCATGGTATGTTTGGCTCGTGTGTACTTGGCAAAACAGCAGGCGAATCAATCAGGTACAGATTGGGTGCAGCAATATTACCCTGATAGATCTGCCACAGTCGATCCATACCCTAAGCAGTCAGTCCAAAGACGAGTTTTGACGATTTCCAAATGATTGTCCCATTTTGGAAACGATCCTGACTCCCACTACTAGCTAGGAGGCTCTATCACAGAGTTGTGCATTTATATATAACGCTTCGATACACCTCCGGCTGCAACTATCCGCAACGGGGAGAATAGTTGATAGGAAGGGAGACAGTTTTGTGAACCTGACTGCCCTCTTGGATATTCCCCTTTTGATTTGATTGGGGAAGGAATGCCTTCTACTGGTCCTACCGAGCCGAGTTAAATTTAAACTTCCTAACGAGTGCGCCTACTACTCGTAGTATTTTTTCTCGGTGGCTAGCTGGAGCCCAACCGCAACCAAAATTAATCATACGGGCCTGTAGTACTAGCTAGAGTAGTGTAACTGCACACTGACAGCAGCAACAGGTCAAGTGAGCAACCGAGTGCACGGACCACGCACAGGCGTTCCCTCGCATGACTGCGGCTCGAGTGCGCATCCAAGTCACAACGGACTACTTACAGGCGTTGCTTTTGGATACGCGATCCTGTTCCATGTTGATGTTTGTTGTTATGCTTTATTATTTGGAGCCATCACTTTTTCGACACATTGGAATTACTACGAGCTACTACAGTAGTACTAGTACTTCGTAGTACTAATTCTGTGACTCTTTCGTTTACTACCCTTAAATTTATTTTGACCATGGCGTTTCAACTATCAAACCAGCAAGGCAATCAGCAATCGAGATTGCAGCATGTGAGGATGCTCCCATTATTATTCGTCTTGGCATCTCTGCTGCTTTCCGCACCAACAGTGGACGCTTTTAGCGGCCACGTACCATCCACAATTCGCTGGTCATCATCCTTGCTATCAACACCCTTTGCTGGTGTCAACAAGAGGACAACAACAAGCCTAGACATGGCAGTGAGTCCTTGTTTCGCCAATGAACAAGGTCGTGAATTGGTAGAACGATTGGGCGCTGTATGGGAAGATGCAGAGGATAAAAAGTACGCCTACGCCAGCTTGCAAATATCCGAATCCAAAGAACGAATTTTGGATGCGGCCGCCGCCTATATTCGAGAAACCTCCGAGGCGAGTACCCTTGCCAAAAAGCGTTGGAGGATTCGCTTTCCATCGCGTCGTGCTACCGTAGGGTGTTATGGACGCATTTTGGAAGAAATGAAGTTGGGACACATTCGCATGGAAACGGCCAGCGTGGATCACAAGGAAGACGAAAACGACGAGTCCATGTTGGAACCAGATGAAAAAACACGCAAACATTTGAATCACTTGTTCGAATTATTGAGCACGTATCCAAGAGGTGTTTGGGGATTGGAACGAGAAATGATGCAAATGACATGTCTGGATCATTTTGGAGGACAACGAAAATAAACTAGATGCGAGCACGTTTTGTCGGGTCTCTCCAACTCAAAATTCGTTTCGCTCCAGAGGCCCGCCAATCCTCTTTTTCTGGCCAGGGGGTTTTATCAATCCTAATCTTCTGGTATCGTACCTCCTCGTGTATACTACCGTAGGACCAATAGCATGAGGGTGATAGTTTGGAATCATGAAAGGCTTTTGCTTTGCCAAAGCATTCGATTCCCCCGAACGATTGCATACCGAGTGGCAAAAGAGAAGCAAAAACTGGTCTACTCGAGCCATCTCGGGAAAAGCGTGCCGACTATGGTGTTGCCTATTTTGAATCAGGGCTAGCGCTTCCAACCACCTTTCGGCTATCCGGGATATAATTCCATGTTCCCGGTTTGCATAATAATAAGTGGAAAGTGATCGAACATGCGTGCAGAAGCCAGTAGGACAACCTATCGATGCGATTCGTACATCTAGTGTGCCTTATTTGAAAGTTATATTATTACAGATAGGGCGTTCCTGTCATGTATGGCCCGGACTTCGAGTTCCTCTAGTAGTTCCCTTGCCTCCGCGGCATGACTCTTGTTTTGTAGAAAATGCCATGTGCCGATAGGAGAATCACTAAAACTGGAATCGATGCCCATAGACCGCCTACAAGGCATCCTACGAGAGCAATGGCATTTATCACAATCGAGGTACGAATCAAACTAGGGCTGAAAGTGATAACGCCCCGTATGGCAATGAATGAGATGACAATTCCAACCACTGCGGCAACGCGCACCACAGTTACATCTTCGGCATCAAGAAATCCAGGAACGACAACCAGAAAAAGGCAGCCTATCATCTGAAGAAACTCAATGACAAGAATTATAATGGCCGCGCAGCCAATCGCCTTGCGGACGGGGGGGTGTTGTTCTGCTGCATCGCGGGCCAATGTCCCTGTGTTCACGCCCAGGTCGGGTTTAGGGGGCTGATCTTTGTGGTCGCCGGACTCCAGATCGTCAGCCCATTGGGCCTCTGGAACACCCAAGCGTACGACTACTGGCAGAGCCTTTGAGCCGGCCCTTTCAGTCTCTTCTGTCCCGATGGTATCTTTATCTGTCAACACTTCTTTCGTCTTGCTAGGTTTGGAAGTCTCTTCTGGAACGCTGGTATCTTTATCTGTCAACACTTCTTTCGTCTTGCTAGGTTTGGAAGACGGAGAAGAAGAGTGTCGCTTGGCAGACTCCCTTTCTTGGCAGCTCCGGCGATGTTTGGCTATCGCAGCTGCTTTGGTTTTTGCTTTTTTCAAACGACATCCGACATCTTTACGAATCTGTTCCAACGTTTCGTGGTCAAAAAAGTCAAAGGTAACAACGGGTTGTGGTGATGTAGTCTTCTCCTGTATCTTTAAGTACAGCTTGAGCCATGCATCTTCAGAGCTATCAGGGCTTGACTTGGTCATCTCAATGGTCCCCCAACTCCAATTTATCGAACTACGGGGTTGTGCTTGGTTCCTTTTTTGAAAGGATAACCCTAACGGCGTCAATCCCAGCACCCCTTCGATTTCGCCCATCCAAGCCGGATACGTGGTGCTTGCGCTCATTGTGTCTTCCTCGTGTCAAAACTAGCAGTTACAAGTATTGCTATGTTCGCCTACCTTGTGTTTACTCTGTCATTTGCTTTGTGTGAAGCCCACACAATTTCGTTTGGTTTCGATCTCTCTTCAGGCTCTCGCAAGCAAAAGAAGGTTGTTGTTTTTGGTTTAGTTGTGACTTTTTGTGGATAAGGATGGGGGGGCTAAAAGAAGTAGTTGATAGTATGAGTCAACATGTTACATATGCATGTCTGGATCATTTGTGTGATATCGATAGAACTTGAACATGCAAAGCCATCCCGAAGCCCAATCCCGAAGCCCAATCCCGAAGCCTGTATGACCGCCAGACTTGTACGCATCTGGCATCAAGCGAATTACTGCACTTCCAAGGCTACTGTAGACTAGTAGTAGTAGTCTAGCCAGTAGTGCGCTGGAAAGTCATACCACCTGGTGTGCCACGGTACGACTGACAGACGGTGTCCGAATGAGAAGAGCCTGACTTTTGGCATTGCAGCACAATCACCTACTGCTACCACCACAATGACCATTTTGAATTCATGCTGGAGTGGCTAGCCAGTTGAAGACGAGCGAGTGCATGAGTGCATGAGTGTGCGAGTGAGCACACTCACCTGCTGCCACCACTGCAACAACCATTTTGAATTCACACTGGAGTGGCTGTTGGAAGAGACGAAATGTCACGGAGGCAGTGAGCGTCCGGGTAAGTCCCTGCGTACAAAGAGTGCCAGGACCAATGCAAGCAGTGACATTGAGTGAGATCCAGAGATCCACTTCAAGCTAGCTAGACCTAGCAAGAGCATAAGCTCATTAATTAGTGTAACTTATCAGAGTTAAATGTCCAACCAACAGTGGCAAGCCAGTTGACGAGCGAGTGCACAAGTGCATGAGTGTGCAAGTGAGAGCAAGTGTGAGCAAGTGTGCCAGTGCATGAGATGAGTGTGCGAGTGTGCGAGTGGTCGATGTCGAGTGATCTGTTGTTGCCATCATCCGGTGGTCGAGTGATCTGCTGTTGCCACCATCTGGTGAGCGAGCTGGCCAGTGGGCGAGCCAGCCAGTGGACAATCTGGCTGACTGGTGGACGAGCCAGCAGCAGAAGCTGCTGCAGGCACTCGATTGATCCGCTTGCTCATAGCTTGCTAACAATGGCCAACTGAACTGAACACCGTCCTGTGATGACTAACTGCTAGCTAGCTAGCCAGCTGGTAGCTAGCTAGCTGCCAGGTCTGGGCAAATGAGTTTTCGATTCCATTAAGGATGTCACCCATGACTTGGCACAGAGTGCGACCAAGCAAGAATGCGCTAACATTTTCGTTGGCTCGTCCGACTCAAAGGCGTTACAGTTGGTCATTTGCTTAGAAAACTGCAGTTATGAAAAATCCGGGCGAGTCTCAGCAATGATTTGGTCGACAGAAGTCAACATGCATTGATTTGGGAATGACCAACATGCCCACAATTCTAGAACAATGACAAGCAACACTGCTCGTAGCAGCACCTCCAAAGGATGGGCAGTGTCTTCAGTGAATGAAGACAAGAGGTTATCAAGCTCAGAAGATGGATGGAAGCTAGCTGGCATCAAACCAACAAGTGGACGCACCCGGGGAAGTGCAGCGGCACTACCGAATCCTGATGTCGGAATCGACATGGCAACAGCAGGAACAGCAGCAACAACAACAACAGCTCCTGCAAGAGTGATGCACGACTGTGACGCGAGCACCATGAGCACACTCACGGAGCCGGTTGTTGGATCGCCATTTGTCAAAACAAGACATCGAAGGGTCATAGTGGAAGTCAATCCACTGAGGGCACTGGTGGATCGGCATCTTCAAGGTTGCCCTGAGTGTGGATCGAAATTGGAAGTTACATTACCAACTGAGGGCATTGCCAGTGGGACGCAAATTGCATGTACGAACCAGGTTGGTGGCTGTGTGTATGTTGCCGCGGCTCCTCCAGCACAGTCCGATTTTGACATTGGAGATGCGAGGATCAAAGCTGGTCGTAACAGCGACTATGCCTTGAATATTTGCTATGTGTTGGCTTTTATTCAATCAGGCGATGGTGGAACTGAAGCAGCTCGTGTGCTTGGTTTGTGTGGTTTACCCAACTCAACAACCATGCAATCAAGGACGTTTGGAACGATCGAATCTACGATCTACCCAATAATAGAAGGCATGACAGAGCGCATGTTGTTTTCTAATCTCAAAGCCGAGGTTGCGTTAGCATTCGGCGATCAAGTAAATGAAGATGGTGCCAAGTCATTTGACTTGTGGGTAGAGAAGAAATTGCCCCCATCAGAATGGCCTGTCATTTGCTGTGGCGGCGACATGGGATGGAGTCAGAAAGGCTCTGGACGAACGTTCAACAGCAACTCTGGACATGCTATGTTTATTGCTAACTTGACAAGGAAGCCAGTTGCCAAACACATCTGTTGCAAAGCTTGTAAGATGTGCAAGACTTGGTGTCGCCATCACGGAGCAGATGAAGACGTGCAAGAACACGAATGTGTTAGCAACTTTGATGGCTCTTCTGGAAGCATGGAACCAGAAGCAATGCTTGAAATGCACAAGACACTGCACAACAAACACCAAACGATTGTTGGTACGATTGTAACGGATGACGACTCATCCATCAAAGCAAAACTGAAATGGAGCAATGCGGATCACATGACAAACAACAACACAACTGATGTCCCAAAGATTACAAACAGAGCCGGCAACATTGCACCACGTCCTGACAAGGGAGGCACACCCGGCAACATGCCTGAACCAGGCTTTCTTGCAGATCCAAATCACAGACGCAAGACGCTCGCGAATGAGTTACATGCTTTAGAAAAACTAGGCAAACAACCCAACAAAAAGGACATGAACAAAAAATGGAATTTGACTGTGACGAAGATGGACGTGCTCCGCACATCAAAGAATTTTGCCTTCAAGGCAAAAACTTTGAAGAACAAAACAACTGACGAGGACATGTTGGGTTCATCAATGGCTGTCATAGAACACCATTTCGACAATCACGAGCATTGTGGTGGCTGGTGTAGACGTCGAGATCAAACAGACGAAGAGAGGAAAAAACACTGCTGCAGATGCAAGGACAAAGATTCGGCACTGTGCGAGAAGCTACAACAACTCATCAGGCGATTCATTGCTATTGAAGCATTGAAAGAGCTTGCTCACTCTCTGGACACCAATGCCAATGAATCATTCAACCAAATGATCTCGTGGATGGCCCCTAAAAACAAAGTCTATTCAATGTCGGTGTCATTGAAAACATGAATTGGGATGTCAATTGGCATCAACACAATGGGACTTGTCGCCTGCTGCAGAGAATTATTTGATAAGTTGGGAATTATGATGACAAGTGATGTTTGTCATTCCCTTCAAGTTAAAGACACGAATCGCAACAAGAGAATCTCAAAGGCCAAGACACCAGCAGCAAAGAGACGTCGGCAGCAAGGCAAGTTCGAAAAGTTAAAGATGCACACAGAGGAAGCCAAGCGTGCCAGATGTCGCCGAGATGGCTCTGTGTGTCAGTCTGGCATTGGAATGGATGGTGGCTATTTAGAGGATGATGCCACAGCAAGCAATGGCAACGGCAACAATGCTCAAAGGCGCAGACGCGGACTTAGGAAGTGTGGCATCTGCAGAGAAGCAGGACATGACA
>Ga0163148_10003457_pt1 | contig 17424 bp, 13 predicted proteins | sample OliLakLV19MP7P2_FD_148606 | JGI IMG/M metagenome (GOLD analysis project Ga0163148, IMG submission 148606) | Freshwater microbial mat bacterial communities from Lake Vanda, McMurdo Dry Valleys, Antarctica- Oligotrophic Lake LV.19.MP7.P2 | ecosystem: Environmental > Aquatic > Freshwater > Lake >...
CAAACAATGGGATGCCAATCACATGGCACAACAAATACTCACCAATATGGAAGGAGATATCAGGGTTGAAGGAGATACCATTATTGTAACCTACTACAGGGATCATCAGGATTTAGGGCTGGCCCAACATTACCAGAACCTTCCACAAATACTCGAAAAGGAAGGAGTCAATCCTAAAATACCGTGGCTCTTTGATTTTAAACTCGACTTTAGATTTAAATGACTAAAATAAATTACACCTATAAAATCCTTGATAGCTATCGGCTCCTGCGCCTGACTGATACCGCCTTAACATTTACAGAGGTCGGTGAAGACACCGACCTCTGGAGTCTGGGTGCACCTACCACGGCAGCAGATGTAAAAAAGGGTGACCATTCAACTCAACCTTTAATGAAACGGGGATAGTATAGATATTCACTTCTTCTCATCAATTTCTAAAAACCTTTTTCCATAAACAGGGTGTCGCAGAAACCAGGCGGGTGTGCAGCTCCAGGCATGGCAATAGCTGTTAAACAAATGACTGTTGTAAGGCGATGTATAAGCATTTTCAGGATTGTATATTTCCCAAAAGGTATCAGCGCCTTTAAGAACCATGCCGCCCCAATAATTTTTAATAAGGTTATAAGCGGCTTCATCCATATCGCACAGCAGGTATGCTTGTACTAAATGATGCACCAGGTAAGGCGTGCCAGGTTGTATTGCGGTGGTATCTTTTTGTAGTTGCTTTAAAATTTGAGTGCTGGTATTCTTATCTACCACACCTGCCAATATCATCCATATCTGCGAAGCCCAGGAAACCTGCCGTTGGCTGCCCGAAATAAACAGACCTTTTTCTTTATCATACAAATTATCTAAAGCTGATGCTGTAAGTTGTTTGATTAAGATTTGCCATTTTTCTATATCTTTTTTTATACCCAACCTGGTTGCAAGGCTCAACAATGATTTTGTAGCATAGATAGCTGTGGCTTGTTCAGCAGCCTGCCTGTCTAAGTTTTTACTCCAATCAATAAATTGCCAAATGGAATCTGGTATTTGCAGATAGTTTTTTTCATTCAACCATTTTTTACAAACTATATCTACTTGCTGGCTGGCTATTGGATATAATTTTTTTGCCAATATCCAATCGTTACTACTGTTTGCATAGTTCAGCAAAACATTACCGTACAGCATGGCATAATCAGGAATCATTTCATCGCCTATTTCAGGGCGTTCTCCTTTTTCGGTAAATACACAGGCTGGTATAAAACCATCTTTTCTTTGAGTGCCTGCAAACAACAGCAGGCAACGTTTAACCTGGCTATCCGAATGATACAACACTTCATCGGCCAATGCTTCTAACCGCAAATCCCCCAACCATAAACGCTGGTCCCTTTTTGGGCCATCTTCAAATACTTCCTGTATGCAATTGCGGAGGGTATATTGGGCGGTTAAATCTATCTGTTGCATTTTTTTACTAAAGCCTTTCAGTGGCTTTAATCTGTCAAGAGCAATGGCCGAAACTTCATCGCAGTAAAGTTTTGAGAGTGTTATAGCTGTTTGTGTGCTAAGCATTACCAGCCGGATATATCGAAAAGTACGCCGCTCATTGATGCGCCATTTTTTTGTTATCTCAAAATCAAAAATCCAGTTGTTGGCTGGTTTATAACCGTTATCAAAAACTGGTGGATACTGTTCCCAGCTATCGCCCAATTCTGCCAGTACTTCTGCCGTTTGAATTTTTATGGTTGCATTGGCATTGCTTACACCTTGTAAATATCCCACCATGTTGCGGCCAAAGTCGAGTATCATTGTATCGCCCTTGTTCAGTTTTATACCTGCAATTTTATTAGCAGAGGAAATGATTATTGATTTCCAACCCAGCCATACGGATGTATCTTTTTCAATTTTAATAATACTAACAGGATAGGAAGTATGATGGGTTAAAACCGGGAGTAATTGCCTTGCTTCATTTAGGTACGCAGTTTTTAAAACATCCTGTGCGTAAGTATTGGTTGAAAAAATGATACTGATAAAGATGTATGCAAGTAAAACGATTTTTTTTCTCATGTTGAATTTTTATAAAATAAACAAACTGCAAGCATTGCCTGGGCACGATATTAATAAATAAAAAATCACGGTGTGTAAATAGCAAACTTTGATGCGTTATCTTTTTTTAGCCTGCATTGTGATATAAATCTCATCAACAAATTCATTTTTTTTCAATTACAACAAAGGATTGATGCATTCCTTCATCTGGCATAGCAATAAATCAGTTCTCTTTTAACTGGTTTTACTGACACATAATTTATTACCTGTAAATGGTACATTCTGGTCAATAAAATGTTATAATAACAATGGCTGCAATATATTGTACCATGTAATTGTTAAACTATTTAAAGAGATTGTTAATTCATTGTGAAATCATTGCCAAGGTATTTTATTGCTACTACTGCTATGATGAGAATAAAATGGTCTAAAGATTTGTGACCCGATCACTATCAGGTAGTAAATTGTCAATAGTAAATATTGTCCTTTCACCAATGACTATTTACATCTAGCAAAACACCACTACCTTACCACTTGATTACTTTTGTAATTGATAAGGCAATAAAAGTTCCAGACAGGTATGCAGTAAAAGTCCCGATTCAAGTGTAACATCGCAATGTCTCAAGGTAGCATGCAGCCCGGACAAGGGATTAAACATGAAACCACATCGCTCACCAATATTTTACAGTTGTTGCAACAAAAAGATTACATAAAAATGATGTAACGAAAAAGATCTATGTAATACCAAAGTGGAAACCTTTAAACGTAATTATAAAAAAACTAAAATTTATGCCTGCAAGTACCGATCAATATAGTTCGTCAAATAGTAGTGAGCAGCAAGTTGATATCGCAGGATGTAAAACCTTTAAAAAGATTGCTATGACATCACTTATTAATCCCAAATTTCTATTCCGGTTAATGCTGTTACTTACGATTTACACAGTAACGGTTCATGCACAGAAAAATAAAGTCACCAACGCCGTACAATTTAAAAAACACGTTATTTCCAAAGCGTTTGTTTCTGAAGGAGCAACTGTGGGTGATGTAAACAATGATGGGAAAGAAGATATCCTGGCGGGTAATTACTGGTGGGAGGCGCCTTTATGGAAACAACACCTGTTGCATGCAGATACGCTTGATCCTGTTCCCGGTTATCGCACTAGCTTTCTTAACTATTGCATGGATGTAAATAATGATGGCTGGAATGATCTGATAAAATTTGACCAGCCGGGAGGTGTTTGCCGCTGGTATCAAAACCCAAAAAATAAAAAAGGATTATGGCAGGGACATACCATTCTTGCCAGTGCCGGTATGGAAAACCCGGGGTTTGTTGATGTGGATAATAATGGAAGAATGGACCTTATTTGTAATGATGTGAATACCAGGCAGGTGATTTGGTTGCAGAGTCCGGTTGCTGTAAATGATACCATTTGGCAACGGCATGTTATCAGCAACGACAGCATGAGAGCCACTGACCGGTACACACATGGACTGGGTTGGGGTGATGTAAATAAAGATGGGAGTAAGGACGTAATAATCAAATCAGGCTGGTGGGAATCTCCGGCAGATGTGACGATCGCAAACTGGACATTTCATCCTGCTAACCTGGGAGCAGATTGCGCCAACATGTTTGCGTACGATGTGGATGAAGACAGTGATATGGACATCCTCAGTTCTTCAGCGCATCAATACGGTATCTGGTGGCATGAGCAAATAGTTGCCGCCGATGGAAGCATCAACTGGAGTACTCACGAGATAAGCAAACTTTTTTCGCAAAGTCATGCGTTGGCTTTTACCGATATTAACGGCGACGGATACCCTGATCTTGTAACCGGTAAGCGCTACCTTGCCCACCAGGATGGGCATGACCCTGGATCTTATGAACCTGCTGTGCTGTATTGGTTTGAATATATTCCCGGTAAAGATCCGCAGTGGATACCTCACCTAATTGATGATAATTCCGGCGTTGGCAACAGTATCGTTGTAAAAGATATTAATGGAGATAAGTTGCCTGATATTATTGTGTCGAATAAAAAAGGCGTGTACTTTTTTGAACAGGCCAAACAGGTGGTGAAGTGAGGGTATTTATAAAAAAGAAATGGTATTGCATCAGGTGGATATAGAAAAGCTTCAATAAAAAAGCTGAAGTCTATTTGCTTTCGTCTGTTGCATTACCTTTATAGATGCAGCCTGAAATCTGGATAACCGCCTATCCCGTTCCTTTTAAAAAAAAAATTGGTGCAGGAGTAAAAATATTTTAATCCAAATAAGCATTCACCCAAATAGTAACTGAATAGTTGCATCATTTTTAACCACAAAATATTGATAGGCTTTAATTTATTACATTACCCTGAACAGCAAAAAGTACAACGGGTATTTTAAAAAACTTAAACAATTTATATGTACGCTAAATCAATTCTTTTCTCTTGCCTGTTATTTACCAGCACATTGTCTACCGAGGTGCAGGCACAAATAAAACAGCCGCCGGTCAATTTAATTTTTGATACAGATTTTGGGCCCGATTATGATGATGTGGGGGCCATGGCCGTAATGTATGCACTGGCCTACAACGGCGAATGCAATATACTGGCAACGATGGCAAGTAATAAACACCAATTGATTGCACCGGCCCTTGATGCAATGAACACTTATTTTAACCACCCCAATATGCCGATTGGCGTAGTAAAAGGCCATGCGGTAGATTTACCTTCCTGGCAAAAATGGGACTCTTTGATTGCAGCTAATTATCCGCACGATGTAACAACAAACCGGCAGGCCGAAGATGCGTTAAAACTCTATCGTAAAATATTGGCTGCACAGCCGGATACGAGTGTAACAATAGTAACGGTTGGTTTTATTACAAATATGTGCAACCTTATTAAGAGTGGCCCTGATGAATTTTCGCCTTTAAAAGGAGCGGCATTGATAAAGAAAAAAGTAAAGTTATTGGTAAGCATGGCCGCCTGCTTTGATAAAGAGATGGGAACTTTTAAAGAGTTTAATGTGGTAAAAGATACTACAGCAGCCCGGTTTGCTTTTGATAACTGGCCCACGCCCATCATCTTCAGCGGCTTTGAAATTGGCGTTAAAATCCTCACTGGATTACCTATTGTAAATGACAGCACCGTTTCGCATTCGCCAGTAAAAGATGTATTTGCAAGATGTATGTCTCTTGACCCGAATGATGCTGAGGGCCGCATGAGCTGGGACCAAACAGCAGTACTGGTTGCCGTAAGAGGATATCGAAAATATTTTGATGTGGTAAAAGGCAAAATAGTAACCAATATAAATGGAACCAATACCTGGAACAAAGATGGCAAAAGAGATTTATACCTGGTGCAGAAAATGCCCCTACCCGAAATAGAAAAAGTGCTGAACGATTTAATGATGCATCAACCTCAATAATGCCATATCACTATCTATTACTTTCTTTCCTCTTTCGGCAATTGATGATGGGGCGTAGCGTTTAATAGTTAAAAAACTGGTGAACCCATACCTCTGCAACTGATGTTTTTATTCTTCACTTAACACCTGCCATTAGAACCAATCATCATTATTCAAAATTGCTTTTTGTACAATTTTCCAATCGTTTGTTTTTATAACTTTTGTTATGTTAGGTATTCATTCACGGGTAAAAGGTTGCCAACCTTAGCACTAAGCCTGTTACAATACTTATGTGCAAAGTTGGTAACCTTATTTGCAACAAGTGAGTATAAGTTTTACCTAATACCAATATGCAAATCCTCTACAATGCCGATTTAGATCTTGTCACTTTTCCTATTCCTTTTCCTCCTGTTGATTCATATATTTGTTTGGAATAAATCTTCGCATACGGATTTTAACCGCATCGGTTTTAAACCGTTGTTCCGTTTTAAGCAAGCGGTCTGCATTACCTGTAATTATGCATGCTGTGCACGCTTAATGGTACAACTTTATTGTTATAAAAGACTGCTACAACGGCATTACACCAAAAGTTTGTTGAACTAAATAATAGCTATAATTGCTACACACTCCAGGAGGTACAGTTGCAGATATTATGTGTAACAGAAAGTTGAACGAAGAGAAGAGTGAATAGTAAAAGGCGTGTTTTTATTTTAATACCAGTTTTAAAAACCGGATTTTTTTAAGACTGAATGTTATTCACTATAAAAACTACTTCAATGGCTATCCAATAAATTTCAGCAAAAAATCTTCATCGCATTGGCACATTTTGCCAAACCGTTTATCGTAATGACAACAGCAGTATACATAAAAAAAAGGAGGCATATCAAGCCCTCCTTTTTGCATTTACCAAAACCTATTTTTTATAAAACGGCGTTTATTCAAATTCGCCTTTTCATCTTCACATCGATTGCTTTCTCATTATTGTTTTATAAGTTTAGCTGTTTTAATATCAGTATTGTGAATCATTTTAACCGTGTACACTCCATTTGCCAACTGACTAATATTAATAGACGTAATTCCGGTTATTTGTTTCACCAATACCATTCTTCCCTGCTGGTCAAAAATGGAAACTATTACTGGCTTATTTAACAGCGATGGCTCTAAAATAAGTATGCCTTTATTAGGATTGGGATACATGTTAAAACCAAATTCAGCATTACTTAAAACCTTTACCACCTCAATATTGCTGTAGGCAAATTTGCCATCTTTGTCCACCATTTTTAACCGGTAATAATTAACCCCTTTTAGTGGTGCTGCATCAACCATGTTATAAATGCCACCACCCTTGCTTGTTATTTCAGTCAACTTCTCAAACCTGTTTCCATCACTGCTTCTCTCTACATCAAAGTGCGATACGTTTATTTCGTTGTCGGAAACCCATTTAAGATTTGATTTACCATTGGCAAGTTTGGCGGTAAAAGAAATCAGCCGTAAAGGAAGAACTGTGCTGTTTCTGAATCGAATATAATCCACCGTAAACCAGAGGCCTGATACGCCAACAATTTTAATAATATGGCTACCAGCTGCTAATCCAGTTATCTGAAAGACTTTCACATTGTACTTATCGGTGGCGGAATTAAGGCTATAAATTCCCCTGGATACTCCATCTATAAATACTTCTACATTACCTCCATCGTAACCGTTCCAGGCATAATATTCTACCTCTGTTCCGGTAAATGTGTAGCTGCCATACTGGCCAATCACATCGCCACCATGTGCAGTACCATGATAAGAACCGCCTTCATCATACGAAATCCATCCACTCCAAACCCAGGTTGGATCTTTATTATCTGCAATTGTCCATGCCGCTGCCGGCGGAGGCTGCACAGCAGCAATTTTGAATTGGATATAATCAATACCTGTCCAGTCTGTTGAAGTTGCCACAAACTTTATGGTATGAGATCCATTGGTTAATCCAGAAATAGTTGCAAACTTCGTTGCACCTCCATACGGCGCAATTCTTTGAGAAAATGAACCCTTTAAAACATCATCAATATATATATCTACAGAGCCTGCACCGTACCAGGTTTCGCAATATGCTTCTACATCTGTACCGGTAAATGTGTAAGTAGCAAAGGAATTTAATACGTCACTTGAATGTGCCGAACCTTCAAAACAGCTTCCACAGGCATCGAAGTCGTAACCACTCCAAACCCAGGCCGGGTCTTTATCATCTGCTATTGTCCAGATAGATGCAGGAGGTGGTGCCGCAAGTAATACAGTTATTTGGGTTGTTGCAGTTTTGTTGCCATCTTGGGTAGTGGCAGTAATAGTAACGGTTCCTGCTGTAACTCCGGTTACCAAACCATTGGTAGTTACAGTAGCTACAGCGGCATTGGAGGTAGCCCAATTTACCATTCTATTGCTTGCATTGGCAGGGCTGATAGTTGGCATTCACTGTACTGCTTCATTAACCAAAAGCGTATCTGCTGCAGGACTTAGTGATACTGCAGTAACGGGGTAGTTAGCAGTGGTAATTTCAATCACTAAAGGATGATCAGGAACGCTAAAAGTGTACGAAGAAAGATTTGTTGCATTCACTACTGGGCTTGCATTAGCGGTAGTAGTTGGCAAATAGGCTTTTAAAACTTCGATGGTTTCACCAAAATCTACGGTTACATTTACAGGCGGAATATTAAGATCCGTAGCGGCTGCGTTGGTACTTACAGCTTCCTGCCATAGTACCAGGTAAAATTTACCATTTGCCTTTTGCAAAAGTGCCTGGTGAATTTCATTGGTCGTTGCATTTTTGTCATCTATAAAACTTAAACCGCCGCCGCTTAAAGTATAATTCAGTGTACCTGTTGATATGTTGGTATTACCAGCATCTTCCAGCAAATCAATTAACCTTTTTACAGCGGTACCGGAAGGCTTTAGTGTACCATTCATATAAGCAAGACCAAAATGTTTTTCCGGGTCTGCATTAAATGGGAATACCGGTTCAGGATCCATCAACTCGTATGAGCAGGAATAAACAATACCAGCATTAAAGTGCTCAAGGAATCCCCTAACCATATATTTTGCTGCCGTGGTTTCACTAACACCCCAGCCATTTGCATCATTAGAGATAGTTGGATAGCCCCATTCGGTAAAAATCATAGGCTTGTCAGCTGCTACCCTGCCTGCTCTTGTTGCTGCAATGTAACCAATGGTGCCTCCTGCGTTATCAGGGGCAGTCCATAATGAAATGGTAGGCGGTGCACAAGTACTGTTAAACATACAATGTGCTACATTACCCCAGGGTTTAAAAGGCGGCCAGAAATGATAGGGATGGGCATTGCCGTAATGAACAAAATTGTCAATGGAGCCCGCTGTTGCTATTTCGCAAGCTGCTGTGGGGCCCGTATTTGTGGCAATTTTTAAATTGGGCAATGAGGGTAAAATATTATTCCACCAATTTGTTATCTGCTGGTAAGCTTGTGCATCTCCTGATACACCCATGTTTTCATTGGCACCTTCTAATACAATCACTTTATTTCCTAATGGCACCAGGTAATTATCCTTCAGTCGCCGCCAGTTATCTGTATTGTCCGTAATAATCCAGCTAACGCCTCCGGGCATTCCTGCATTTGTAGTTGCCTGCGATACTGCTGAAAAGCGTGTTACAACACCCCGGTTGTTCATGTCTAAATCTTCCACCCCCCGTTCCAACCATATACACCATCTCTCAGGTGCCTTATTTTTATACTGTTAATGGTATTGATGGTAGTTTGTTCGCCGTTGAGATTATCCGGGCTGTTTGTATACTGGCTATAGTTACGGGATACCTTTACACAGGCACCAATCATATCAACAAACTTATCAGCAGGTTTTGACAACACCTGCGCCTTTATATTTATTTGGAAGAAAAATAGTAAGGCTAATACAGCAATACATTTTCCAGAAAAAGAGATAAAATACTTCATATCTATAGTTTATAATTGAGTTTAAAAAAATGAAAGTTTATTTTTGAATTTTATTGCGCTAATAATTGTTCAGCAACACCATTCAATACCATTGGCATTAAGGAATATATTTGATTGATCGTTTTACAACCTATTCTAACATGTATAACAATGCTGCTCATTACTTGTACCATAGGGAACTTTATTTTCGTTACAGCTTACTTTATAAATTCATTTTTATAGAAGATTTATTTCTCAAAACCAAATTCCAGTTCATTAGCCCAGTGCAGTTTCCAATCTACCATAAACGACCCATTTATTTTTGAAACGGATCTTTCTTTCGACAGCTCCATACAATCATTGCTGCTGTTATCATTTACCCGGTAAGAAAATTTAATGGTTTGATGCGCATCCATTTTTTTCTTTACTTCCGGTATCTCAGTCCAGGGAATTGCCGCTTCGATAATTCGGGTATTACCGGTTCGGGTAATCACCAATGCGCCATTTTTTACAGCACCATCCTGCGGCGAAGCTCCCTGCCTTGGAAAGAAATGTTTATGCGGCATACCAGGTGCCCTTAACCGCCATATTTCTGTACCGCCGCCATACTTTGCAGCTACCGGGTTTAGCGCATATTCGTAATCGGTACATTGATAATTGGTATAGCCATTCATTGTTCCGGGAGGGAAGGGATACAAATCTTTTTGTTCCTCATTCAGTACATTGAAAGCAATTTGTACGTTATCATGATTGGCAAAATTTCCAGCAGGTAATTCAGGATCTTTACGGTATGAATAGCGCCGTACATTTTTTGGCCAATTGAGTTCGGCCATTGGCTTATTTAAAAATTGTTTATCAGGAATATCATCTTTGCCCGCCTGCAAACTGATGTTGCTATCAACACGGGAAAAACTAAAAGAATTGAATGCAGGACCGTTGAAAAACGCTGCAGTTAAACCCTTCTCTGTTAAAGAATTTTTTTGGTGGGATAAGAACTGAGCGGGTACCATTTGCTTTGGCTGCTGTTTACTTTGCCATGTTAACTGCATTGCAACTGCATCCCATTCTTTTGATAATTCAATTTTTATCTCGTACACTTTACCTGCAGATAATAATATTTTTCCTGTGGAAGATGGATTCACTGCATTGTACCAGTTATTAATTACCAGCTTATTATTGATCCATAAACGGGTAATATTTTTTGTATTGAGTGAGAACGTGTATTCTTCATTATACCGCACTTTTATCTTTCCCTCCCATCTTACAGCGTAAGAAATTCCATCCTGCAACATGGCACCACCAAAGCGGAATTTATCATAAGGCACATAACTTTTTTCGGGGTAAAAAAACTCATCCGCATCCCTGTTTTCGAAACGAATCATTCCTTCATCTACAGAACTATCGGCCACTTTTGCAGCGAAGTAAAAATAGTTTTCATCATACGCCAGGTAACCGTTAGAAAGACCTGCGGCAGTTGTCTTATCAAAATTTTTGAAAGGAAACCAGGCTTCTTCCGTGATACTGCTTTGCCTGGCACCATCGCTTATTATTCGCTGGGGTAATACATTTTCCCAATCATCCAGTTTACCATCCACTTTAATTTTTCGCTTGCTGATTACGTTTACATGCAGTGTTTCTTCATGCATAGCTATTCCATCTTTACCGGCATCAAACAGCAAATTAAGCTGGTAACAATTATCCGGTGCAATGGTTATTGCGCTTGCTTCTACCTCAATTATTTTAGTTTCGTTTTCATTAAAATTTATGTTAATAGCTGAGTCTTTTATAGCAACTCCGGATACATTCAGTTTTAATACGCCGGTGATTGGTCTGTTTAAAACGTTGGTTAATTTGAGCCTTAAAGTGGCACCTTTGGTTAGGGGTTGCAAAAAATCCAATGCAATTGTTTCCAACGGTTCTATGCCTTGTATGTTTGATTGCTGAACAGCTTTTACCAGCATATCAAAAGAACCCGCCGATCCATCTGTACGCAAAAAGTAACCATTGCTATTTAGGGGTATAGTAATTGTACCATTAGTGGATGCCACCCTGTTTCCATAAAAATCGAACAGTCTGAATTTCCCTTCAGCATCCGCAAAAGAAAGTGTTGCACCGTCCAGCACTTCATGTTTTGCAATAGCCGCTTTTAGCTGATTGATTTTTGCCATGGCGGTGGCAGTATCGAGCCCTTCTATTTCTTTTTTTAACTCCGCTTCATGTTTCGTTTCTTTTAATCCCCTTGCTGTTCTAAACAACACATTTTCTGCACCAAACTCTTCCCCGATATCGCCTACAACTACCAGTGTTCCATCTTCTTTATTGATGTATTTTTTTTCATCCGGTAAACCTTCAAATTGAGTAATCCATGGCAGGCCATTTTTAAACAACAATGCTGTAAATTTTCTTTCGCCAATAAAATGTTGCGTAGCGCCTATGGAAGCAGCCACAGACCAGGCATGAACCACTTCTATTTCTTTCGTACTGCCGTTTGCAAGCCTGATTTTTTGTGGAAGCGTGTGACAAATATTACCCCTGTAAACACCCATGGCTCTGTCGTAACCGGCAGAGCGATTGGTTGCAACCACCGCTGCAACCCTATCATCGGTGTTGGCCACCCAACTTTCCGTATCCCATATTTTAACCCTGCCGTGAAGACTATCTTTTCTATCCACCCATTTTTTTATGGTAGCAGATGATTGCATTCCCTGGTAATGAATACTGCAAAAATCAAAACGCTTTAGCATGCTGTCAGTTCCATCGGCAAACAGCTTATCCAGTGCATTAGAGGTTGAACTGGTTCCGCCGATAAGAATATCTACGCCTGCATCCCGTCTTGCATCCTCTACCGCTTCGGCCATTTTTGTATAAATCTCCCGGTACCTTGGTATATCCGCTCCCCATCCCGAAATAGAGACGCCATCCCAGGGTTCGTTCCATAATGCGAATGCATTGATCGGCCCTTTGGGCCATCCAAACTCCACGGCTAATTTATAGACCAGCTTTTTAAAATCATCGTCATATTCCGGCAGCCAGGCCATATCGGTTTTTCCATTTTGCATAACAGCATTATCATCTAACCATGGTCGGGATACACCCATTGGCTGGTATTTGTCATAAGGCTCTGGCGCTCCCATTTTTGCCAGCACTGCAATATCGGATTTTTGATAAGCCAGCAGTCGTTTTCTTTCTGCTGCATACCATTTTTCAAAGTCAGGGTCAGTGGTGGGTTTATAGCCAATGCCATGCCTGATGGCGTGTGTTCCCAGGCGTTGCAACACATCATTGGATATATCATCCAGGCAAAAAGTAGGATATTGGATTTTTTCTTTTTTTACTGCAAAAGTTCGTACACAACTGGTGATAAACTGCCTGCCGAATTTTCCTAAATCTGCCACAAATCCATAAGCACCAAAACGGGAGGGAACTATTGGTTTTATCTGTATGTTTACAAAACCACCTGCTTTAATAGTAGCTACAATTGGCTGTTTATCTTCCTCATTCATTTTAAACATAGCAGGTGTCCAAATATCACCTGCATTGCCTTTGGTGCCGTAAGCAATGGTTTCCAAGCTTCCCTTTATAGTTATTGTTTGAGCGGTATTATTCACTAACTGAATGCTCAGCATCATGTTATCAACGGGCCACATTACGTTACCGGGAATATTGGTTTGCATAAACACTGCAGCTACTTTGTAATCGTGTTTGTGCGGTACTACACCAAAGGTTTTACCAAATTCAGGAATGTCTTCACCTTCCACCATTTGCGCCTTGCCTGCAACGCTCACAAAAATGAATCCGAAACAAAGAAGAGCAGGGAGTAAAATTTTTATTTTCATATTCTCACAGTCGTTGTAATAGTTGGTGGTAGAATAAATTTATTTCTCAACCGTGGTTAAAATTTGGCTGGCTGATTTTTCAAATTCTTTAATGATTCAAAATTGTTATTTCTGAAATTCTATATTTTTTATTGCTGATAATCACTAAAGATTTTGGAATTGGTGGTAACCTGGCACCATAAAAAATATAAAATGGTATATCCATTTTCATTGTCCCATTTAGTAAAGGCTCAGGCAAAGCAATTAGCATTGAATGGCCGCCATGTTTTAATGGGCTATTTTAAATCTACCATCGATACTTCAGGCAGCTCTTTTTTTGAATCGCTGGCCTAAGAAATATAACAACTGTTATAAAGAGATGTACCACATTGAAATAGTATTTATTTTGTATTGGAATCTTTTGGCTGAGTGATGTAGTTGCTTTGTGGGCTAAATACTCATTGTCGTTACGAAAAAGACATTGCAGGTAAAACTATCCTGATCATCAACAATGTGATTTACTAAGGCACAAACATGAAAGCTAACTCAAAACCCTTGTAGCAAAAAAACTTAATCAAAAATGCATTTCCTGGCATCTGGGAAAAAGCAGTGATATGCGTATTAATTAAATTAAAAATGTTTCAAGATGAAGAAAAACGCTTGTTTTTGTTAGCTGGTGTTTCTATATTGCTATACAAATTATTTGATCCAGTTAAATTAAATATTGTTGCCAGAATTGGCTCTATGGAAGAATTTACAGACTTGCCCAATAAGATTAATAACAATTCAAAAGTAATTGTTGAACTCGGCTATCCATCACTATTTGAAATTAAAACGATTGCTGAATTATATAACATTGATGTTTCCGGCTTTATCCATACGGTAGATAATTATGCTGTGCGACATGCTTTAAATAGGCATTCAAAAGATACATTGCCAATTTCGAAGGATGATTTGCCGCTAATCCCATTTATTACGCTCTACCCAGATTCAATATCAAAAGGAAAAGATAAAAATACAAATTCAAAAAGAGTAGTTTATAAAAAAAAATTCAATAATATTATTCATGCAATTGAATATATTTTAGAAATAAGAACTGGAAAAAAGAACCTTGCAATGGTAACCATGTACAAAAAACCCACTAAATGAAAATTTAGCGGGAATATTTTGGGGCGATATTTACCTCATAACAAGGCCAACTCTGTACGGCTAAAACCGAACCCTTCGTACAAAATTAATCATTTTTCTTTACTAATCGGTCTGCATTTTGTGAAACAATTTCTTTCAGGCAACGTCTCCCCATGGCTTTGTGGCTAGCAGGGGAGGTTGCGTTTTTTATTTCCCTGGCATTCAATCTTTGTGCTTCATTGTATGATCTATCGGATGGCGTCCTCGCTTTTACAGTTGTTTTTCAATCATCTTTAATTATGTTCCAGGTGTTTAAAGTAAATTGCCACCAGTGGCTCTGTTCCGCAGCAGATAACGTAAACGAGCTTTAAATACAAACACAACCTATGGTCATCGGTTTTGTAGTTATAAACCAAACCGTAAAACAATATGGTTTGTATCATTTGATTGCGATGATGGTGTTTATCTCCTGAAAAATATTACAAATAATCTCAGCAAAGATTATCCAAGATTCATAAGCGGCGTAAAATAACTAGACGCAGACCATTTTAAAAACTCTTAAACTCCCATTACCCTAGTCAACAATTTGCTCATAAATCTTAGAGGAACATTTTTTAAAGGTGCACTTTAGAATCTCAATTCCTACTGTTAAAGTAATCAATACAGGTTTAAAAATGTTTTAAAAAAAATAACCCCTGCTAGAAAACAGGGGTCTTTTAACGATTGCTTGCTTTTTAAATGTTTATTTTTTTTACCTTAATAAGTTAAGTGCCAGATACAAAATTCATTGTCTTACATCATAACAATCCAATTCGTATTTTGTACTACGAATGCTTATTAAAACTTTCGAAAAAAATCAGGAAGCTGTTTGAATTAAATAAAATAAAATGTTTAAGACTAGGCATATTAGTAGTAAATGAGGGCTGATTGTGGCCTTGAATAAAAAGTGCTAGAAATTTTCTACATCAACCGTTAAGAAATCAAGGCTGTTTGAGCCGGCACAATCTGTAAATTATTTAACTCTTGCTCCGCTAGCAAGCGGATTGATTTTAGGTTGATGTGGAAAATTTCACCTGTCCCGAAAGTCGGGAGCCTTTTTATTCACAGCCCCGTCCGACTGTCGTTAGCCGGGCGGGCTTGATCTTTTTTGTTACTTTTTTGCATCAACCTGTCCCGAAAAAATCGGGAGGCAAAAAAGTAAATAGAGTCTAACTCAATACCGACAAAGCTTTTCGAAATAAGTACGTAATTCCATAAATGTTTATCCTATTGCAAATCAGCGATAAAAGTCAGGCGGAACTTTAATTACATGACAACTTGTGCGTACACTTTTTATTTTTCTTCCACATAACCAAATTGCCCTCTTAAAAATCTCAATCCTTCCCTTGCAATTGTTTCACCTGAACCATCAATTGTTCTCCAGATAGAAGCAGCTTTTGCAATCACTTTTACTTCGGGTGTAAAAGATTCTATTACCAACTGACCTTTGTAATTGATTGTTTCCAGTGCCGTTTTTATATCATTCCAGTTGGTATGATCCCAACCCGGGGTGCCCCGGTCGCTGCCACAGGCATGAAGCAAAGCAAGCTTTCCGCCAGCTTTTATGATTGCTTCACCTAAATGCTTTTCTTCAATATTCATGTGGAAGGTATCGAGGTGCAGGTACAGTGAATCACTGCCTACTTTTTCAATCAGTTTTAATCCCTGTTCGCAGGTATTGATAAAATCTGTTTCAAAACGGTTGAGCGGTTCGATGGCTAATTTGATTTCTTTTGCTGCAGCATATTTACACAACTCTTTTAAATGGGCTACCACTGTTTTTTCCTGTAGTTCATAGTCTGCTGCTGACACTGCGTCTGCCCTTCCTACACTTGAGTACAAAGGCCCGACTACCAGTTCGCCACCAACAGCCTTTGTAAAATCAATGGTATCTTTTATATATTGTATTGAAGTTTGTTGTTGTTCCGTTGTACCACGTAAATCCCTGTCTGGCCCAAAAGCTGCCGCTACGGATATGCAGCGAAGGTTATTTTTTTGCAGGGCAGCTTTTATTACAGCGGCATTTAACTGCAAAGGATCTTCTGCCGCTATTTCAACCGTATCAAATCCCCAGTCAGCAAATGTTGAAAATAATTCTACACTTCCATTTGCAAATGGAGAAGTAAATAAGAAAGTATTAATGCCTATTGGATTCATGATGGTTTGTTGTTTAGTTTATGCGTTATCGAAACTGATACATTCTTTCAATTCCTTTTCAGAGTATGCCATATTGTATTGTTTCAACACATCGGCTGGCACACCATTCCATTGATTGGGCCTGTTGCCAGCATAACCAATATCTTTTACCCCAATTTCGGATGTGTAAAATCCTGTAACGGTTAAATTACGCATGAGGTTAAAAAATGACACCCCTTGTTGCATGTTTGCTTTAGCCTTTTCGGGGTAAGCAATTTCATCTACTATTTCAAGGCGCTGCTTCTCACTAATGGCCGCAAAGGAATTATCAAAACGATTGAGCGATTGCATCTCCAGCCAACGTAAACCGCCCCTTATGGGTATTTGATGTTCTGGCATATCCTTTACAATAAATTCAATAAAGTCTGCCACTTTAGCGTCGGAGGCACTGCCGCTTATTTCATCCTTCGGCATAATTATATCCGCCAGTATTGTAATGGTTGCCATCTCTGCCGCGGTAAAAAAAATTTCATCTCTTAGCTTTTTATTCATTGCCTTTTCTTCGGGCATCCTGTCCTCCTCATCCAGCTTTTTAACCTCCGCTGCTGCTAGTTTGCTTTCTTTTGTGTTGCATGATTCAATCAATACGGCAGTGGATGCGGTACCGATTAACAATGCTTTGATTGATTTGCGTCTGTCCATAAAAAATACCCCCATCCCCGCCGCGGCGGGGTGTTTGGTTAATAATAATTTTTAAACCCTGTGTTTCAGCATAGCATCACTGGTATTGTACGCTTGCCTTTGTCCCCCTTCAGGGGATAGGGGCTTAAATATTCTGCTTCTTCAACTGATCAACTATATATTCAGATGTACGCATTGATAAAGCCAGGATAGTCCAGGTAATATTTTTATCTGCCTGCGATGTAAATTGCCCGCCATCTACATTGAATAAA
>Ga0163148_10003459_pt1 | contig 17423 bp, 20 predicted proteins | sample OliLakLV19MP7P2_FD_148606 | JGI IMG/M metagenome (GOLD analysis project Ga0163148, IMG submission 148606) | Freshwater microbial mat bacterial communities from Lake Vanda, McMurdo Dry Valleys, Antarctica- Oligotrophic Lake LV.19.MP7.P2 | ecosystem: Environmental > Aquatic > Freshwater > Lake >...
TAGCGGCTTTCTGTGCCAGTGCGTGTGCGTACATCGCGTTCTTCGAGGCACCGGTAATGGCCGCCGCGAGACGCGCCGCCGCATTCACCGGCAACTCGGCCAACAGCAACCCCAATACACGCAAGGCTTCGGCATTATCCTCAACATCCGGCCGCGCGCCCTCTATGACCAGCACGAACTCGCCGCGCTGGCGGTTGGGGTCGTGTTCCAGCCAGTCCTTGAGGCCGGCCACGGTGAGCGGTGCGACGTTTTCGAAGCGTTTGGTGAGCTCGCGCGCCACCACGATGCGGCGCGCCGGCTCTAACTCGGCCGCAAGATCATGCGCCAGCTCGACGATCCGGTGCGGCGCTTCATAGAGCACCAGCGTGCGGGGCAGAGCCTTCAACTGGCGCAATCGGGCGCGGCGCGCCGCGCTTTTCGGCGGCAGGAATCCGTGAAACTCGAACGGGCCTTCGAAACCTGCGACCGATAGCGCGCCTATCGCCGCGCTCGGGCCGGGTATCGGCGTGACGCGGAAGCCCGCATCATGTACCGCGCGCACGATGCGCGCGCCAGGGTCCGATACCGCAGGCGTGCCGGCATCGCTGATCAGCGCCACCGATCGCCCGGATGCCAGCAGTTCGACAATTCGCGCGGCCGCTGCCTGTTCGTTGTGGTCGTGCGCTGCCATGAGCTGCGTGCGAATTCCGTGCGCACCCAGGAACGTGGCCGAGGTGCGGGTGTCCTCGGCGGCGACCATATCGACAGCCGCCAGCCGCGCCGATCGCCGCGCTCGGGCCGGGTATCGGCGTGACGCGGAAGCCCGCATCATGTACCGCGCGCACGATGCGCGCGCCAGGGTCCGATACCGCAGGCGTGCCGGCATCGCTGATCAGCGCCACCGATCGCCCGGATGCCAGCAGTTCGACAATGCGCGCGGCCGCTGCCTGTTCGTTGTGGTCGTGCGCTGCCATGAGCTGCGTGCGAATTCCGTGCGCACCCAGGAACGTGGCCGAGGTGCGGGTGTCCTCGGCGGCGACCATATCGACAGCCGCCAGCACTTCCAAGGCCCTGAGTGTGACGTCGCGCAGATTTCCGAGCGGCGTGGCGACCACATATAATGAAACGGCAAGCTTGGGCGGCGCGGAAGAATCAGGGGTGTGGTCGTGGGTAGCCTTGTTGGCCATTGGCGGAAGCTGTGTCTGGGACTGCGGGCTGCGGCGCTTGCGCGGACCGTCATTGCGTGCTGTGCAATGAGCGTTCCCATATTGTGCGCGGGGCAGCAGGATACGGCAAGCCGCGTGAGCGAACCTGCGGCTGCGCACACGCATCAGAATCCGCTGGGCGCTGTCAGGAATTTCATCGAAAATCTGTTCGCACCGCGCGAGCCGACCAAGCCGCGAGACGCGGCTGCTCCGCACGCCTGGCCGCGTGCGCAAGCAGCGGAGCCGCCGGCTGTGCGCCCGTCGATTGACAATGCATCCGAACAAGCGCCCGCCGCCACGGCAGAGGGCGCGCTGCCTGCGGCACGGCCAGCAGGGCCCACCGGCGCCGAAAACCTGCCGTTTCCGCCGCCAGCGGCTGCTCAGACCGCTGGCGCAGCAGGGAGCGCTGCGACAGTGCCCGCGCCCGCCCAAGCCGCTGCGGGAGCAACCGGTGCCGGCACCGACTCTCCTCTTGCAAGTACGGTGCCTTCGAATGTCAACGCCGACGCTGCGCTAACGCCAGCGTCGCGCGCGGGGGTTGCCCTGATCCTGCCGGCAAAGTCGTCGCCCTTCGGGCGCGCCGCCGATGTGGTGCGTCAGGGCTTCATGGCGGCGCGCGGCGTAGCGTCAGACAAGCCGGAGGTGCGCATTTTCGAAACCGACGGCAGCGAAGACAGCGCGCGCGATGCTGTCGCCAAGGCGGTGGCCAGCAATGCAGCGGTGATCGTGGGCCCGTTGACCAAGGCCGATGTCGGTGCCATTCTCAAATTGCCGCTGACGGTGCCGACGCTGGTGCTCAACACACCGGATGGTGATGCGGCCCTGCCGCGCAACATGTTTGCCTTGTCGCTCAACACTGAGTCCGAAGCGCGCGCCGCCGCCGCCGCTGCGTTTCGCAATGAGGCAGCAGTCGCGGTCATCGTGACCACCACTGCGCCACTGGCACGGCGCGCGGCGGCGGCTTTTGCCGACGCCTGGACCAAGCTCGGCGGAAGCATCAAGGAAAGCGTGGAGTTCACGGGCAGTCTCGGGCGGGTGCGGCAGGCTGTCGACCGGGCACGCGGCGATGTGGTTTTTTTGGCAGCCGATGCCGAACGCGCCCGGCTGTTGCGGCCCTATCTGGGCCGCGCCACGCAAGTTATCGCCACCTCCCAGGTATTCGCCGGTGTGCCCAAGGGCGAAACCCAGAAGGCCCATGATCTGAACGGCATGCGCTTTTTCGACATGCCGTGGCTGCACCAGCCGGATCATGCCGCGGCCATGGTGTTTCCGCGAGCCGAAGGGCAACTCTCGGCAGACCTCGAGCGGCTGTATGCGCTGGGAATCGATGCTTTTCGGATCGCCGGTGAACTTGCGCTGGCGCGCACTGAATTTTTAGTCGACGGTGTGACCGGAAACTTGAATGTGCAGCCGGGGGTGATCGGGCGAGCGCCGCTGCAACTGGAATACCGAGACGGTACGGCCAAGCCCCTGGCCGGTCGCTGACCAAGGGTGATCCGCCGGCAGCAGCAGGCGGTCGACCGGCACCAGGCCGGTCAGTTGGCGGAGACGCTGGCACTGGCGTTTTTAAAGGCGCGTGGACTTACGCTTCTGGAGCGCAACTTTCGCTGTCGCATGGGCGAGATCGATCTGGTGATGCGCGACGGCGCGTCGATCGTGTTTGTCGAAGTGCGTCTGCGATCCCCGGGGGCCTATGCGAACGCCGCCGAGAGCATCGATGCGCACAAGCAGAAGCGCATTGTCGCCGCTGCCGGTTTTTATCTGGCCGGGCGCGCCGAGTCGCCATGCCGTTTTGATTGCGTGCTGCTGGAGCATGCGCACAACGATTCGATCCGCTGGATCAAGAGCGCATTCGATGCCTGAGGCGCGAGGCAGCCGGATATAATCGATTCATGAACCAGCTTGGTGCGCCAGCAGTGGTTTCCCCGATTTCCGGTGCTTTCCGGTGCTCGTCTCGTGCAACGGGTATGCGCCCGGTTCGAATCCGGTGTTGGGACCAGGCGTGCTGCGATCGACGCGATGGCAGTACCCGATCACGCGCATTCACGAAGTCCGCCGGCTGACCATACGTAGCCTGTGCGATGGCATAGATTGCCTTTTGTTGGGAGAAGACCAATGAATTCACGCCTTATCCTTACGCTGGCATTGCTTGCGCTGGCCGTGCCCGCGCTGCAAGGCTGTTTCCCGATCCTGGCCGGCGGCATCGTGGCAGGTGCGCTGGCGATTGATGACCGTCGTACTCTGGCTACACAGGCCGAGGACAAGACGATTTTCGCCAAGGCCGAAACCCGGGTCTCGGAACGTCTTGGCAACAAGGCCAACGTCAACATCGCCAGTTTCAACCGACGCGTTCTGCTGACCGGCGAGGTGCCCAATGAGCAAGCCCGTGCCGAGGCCGAGCGGATTGTCGGGGGGGTGGAAAACGTGGCCACCATCGTCAACGAACTGCAGATCGCCGGCATTTCCTCACTGACCGCGCGTACCAACGATGCGATTATCACCAGCAAGGTGAAGGGCAATTTCGTCGATGATCGTGATCTTCAGGCCAATGCTTTCAAGGTGGTGACCGAAGCCGGGGTTGTGTACCTGATGGGCCTGGTGACACGTGCCGAGGGCGATCGTGCCGCAGCGGTGGCCGCGCGTACCAGCGGAGTCAAGCAGGTGGTAAAGGTTTTCGACTATGTGCCGGTGGCACCGCGGCCTGCCGAGGCCAAGAAATAAGGGCAAGCGGGAGCCGGCTCGACGCTTGCGGCTTGTGCGACACGGGGATGTGCGTCGTCGCGGGTAACCAAAGGCCTGGCCCGCCGGCCTAGCGCCAGGCAGCTCGTCTTAGCCAGCCTGACGTTTCAGCCAGCGCATCAATGCGCCCACAAACGGCAGCTTCTCGTACAACTCCTCGGCCGCATCCCAGTAATCCCGGTGCATCTCGACCCGGCCGTCCGCTGCGAAGCGCAGATGCGACGCACCGCGGATGGTCTGCGTGCTGCGCGTGTCGAAGCGTTTCATGCGAAACGTGAAATCCCAGGTGAGGAAGGCCTGGCTGCCTTGCTGCATCGCCTCGATCACCGCAAATCGCGGTTGCTCGACCTGGATGAACATGTGCCCGAAGATGCGGCGGATCGGCTCGATGCCCCGCACTTCGTTGAACGGGTCCTTGAACCAGGCGTGGTCGGCATAGATCTGGTCGAGCCGGCCCGCGGCCGCTGCGTCGACATGTTCGAAAAAATCGACCACGCGTGCAAGCTCCACCGACAGAGGGCGGCGCGCGGAGCCAGTTTCGTTCGCGCAAACCACGGTTTCAGAGCCCCGTCATTTTGCGCACCGCGCGAAAATAGAGCGCGTACGGCAGCAGGCGCAGCACCTTCAGCCAGCGCGTGAAGCGCTTCGGAAAGTGCATGTCGAAATCACCACGGGCGAACCCTTTGATGATTTCCGTCGCAGCCTGATCGGCGCTGATCAGTGCCGGCATCTTGAACTCGTTCTGTTTGGTCAGCGGGGTGTCGACGAAACCGGGGGTGATGAGGAATACACCAATGCCGCGGGGCGACAAGTCGAGGTACAGGGTTTCGGCCAGGTTGATGAGCGCGGCCTTCGAGGGGCCGTAGGCAAGCGCGGCCGGCAGACCGCGCTTGCCTACGGCAACCCGGCCACCGATGACACGATGGCCAGGGCCGGCGCTTCGCGGTCGCGTGCCAGAAAATCCGGCAGCACCGCGGCCAGGCCATTGACCACGCCGTGATAGTTGATCGCGAAATGCTCGTCCATCGATGCCAGGTCAAACGCAGCGGCGCGCATCGGACTATAGGTGCCGGCGTTGAAAATCACCAGGTCGGCGGCACCCCATGCCTGCTTGATGCGGGCATAGGCCTGGCCTTGCTGGTCGGCGCTGCGTACGTCGAGCGGCAAGACCAGGGCCTGCGGCAATTCGGCGGCCAGGGCGTCGAGCTTTTCGCGACTGCGTGCCGATAGTGCGACCCGTGCACCGGCAGCGGCGAGTCGCCTGGCGAGGGCCGCGCCGATGCCGGTGGAGGCGCCAATGATCCAGACGCGTCGCCCCGACCAATGCCCGATTGGAGGGTTGAAAGCCATGGGTCGCTGGCGTGGCGCCTACTTGCGCTTCCGGAAGGCCAGCGTGACTTCGCCCAGGTAAAAGCCGAACTTGCTCATGGCGGCGCGATTGAGCATGACGTCGTCGTCCATCAGGTACATCCAGTCATCGAAATTCACATGGTAGCTTTTGTCGCCGACCTTGAGGTCAAGCACATAGCGCCAGTTGAGCGCGTTGCCGCTGGCGATGCCGATGGCTTCGCCGACCACATCGGCGGCGCTACCGCTGTAGCGGCCGCCTCCCAGTTTCTTGATGGTCCAGATGCGCTTCTCCTTGGTGCCATCGGAATAGCTGAAGTCCTCGTCTAATGTGCCGGTGTCGCCGTTCCAGGTACAGCGCATGACCACGGTGAAGCGCCTGACGACCTTGCCCTGGCGGTCGGTGAACATGCCCCAGGCATCGATGGTGCCGGTGAAGTAGCGGTCCAGTTCCAGCACCGGCTTTTCGGCGCGGTATTCGTCGGGTGTGACACTGGCGCAGCCCGCGAGCAACAAAAGTGTCGTCAGAGCCAGAATCAGGCGTTGCAAACCACGCAGCATGGGATTTCCTTTCGAAGGTTTCAAAGGCGCAGGCGCGCGAGACCGGCGATTGCGAGAAACTTGAGCGCGCAGGGCAGGAGGCAATACATCGCCGCCAGGGCGGCACCGGCGTTGGCCAGGCCAGGCCGATAGCCGAGCCATTCAAGGAGCGGCAAGGCCAGGCCGGCTGCCAGAGCAAGGTTGAGTTTGGTGACCAGATTCCAGATACCGAAATAGGCACCTTCGGCACCGCGGGCGCGGTCCGCCTCGATGGCGTCGGCCAGCAGCGCAGGCGGCAGGGCGAGGTCGGCGCCGAGCGCGGCACCGGATGCCGCCGATATCAGCGCGAAGGCCAAAAGGTCGCCGCTGCCCAGCGTATACGCCCAGACGAACGCTGCGATCGCCAGCATCATCGATGCCAGCCAGGCACGACGCTTGCCGATGCCGGCGGCAAGCCGCACCCAGAGAGGCAGGGCCAGTGCGGCACTGATGAAATAGAGAGCCAGGAACAGGCCGCTTTTTTGTTCGAGGCCGAGAACGTCTGCTACGAAAAACAGAAACAGGGTGGCCGGAATCGCAGAGGCGATGCCGTTGAGCGCGAATACCGCCAGCAGCCGGCGAAAACGGCGGCTGGCGAATGCCCCGGCGGTGCCGCGTGGCATCGTTGTTGCCGAGTCGATCGCTGTTGGCGTGGCCGGCGGCCGCACCAAGGTGGTGAAGGCGCACAGCGCCAGCAGCAGCACGAACACCAGCGCTGTGGCGGGCAGGCCTTGTTCGACCGTGGGCGCGAAGACCTGTGGCAGCAATGACGCCAGAATCACGCCGGCCAGACCAAAGGCTTCGCGCGTGGCGGTGATGGTGGTGCGCTCGCTGGCGACACCGATGCGTGCGCCCCAGGCCTGGTAGGCGATGCTGGCGGCCGAGAAGCCGAGCGTCACAACGCTGACCGCCGCCACCAGCCAGAGCGCAAGCGGGATGCCGGACGGCGGGTTGAATAATGCAAGCATGCCAAGCGCCAGCGGGATCAACGCCAGGGCGATGAACCTTGCCGGACTGGCAGCGCGATCCGAAGCGGCTCCCAGCCACGGGTCGATCAGACCATCGGCGAGGCGCGCGGCCAGCAATACCGCGCCGGCTGTGGTCAGCGAAAGTCCCAGGCCGGCATAGAACTTCGGGGCGAACACGTAGATCGGCAGCGCCGCAAACGCCAGCGGCAAACCAAGTGCACCGAAGGTTGCCAACTGCAGGCGTCCGAGCGGCACAGGCACGGCTACGCCGTTCATTTGCCTTCCGGGGCGGCGCCAATGAGCCGGTTGCGCAAATCGGCACGGCTACGCCGTTCATTTGCCTTCCGGGGCGGCGCCAATGAGCCGGTTGCGCAAATCCGGGGCCGAGGTGCGTGGATCGAGCCAGATCGCGAAGAAGGCGCGTTTCAGGCGCTCGTTGGCGATGCTGCCAACGGCGCGGCCATTATGGAAGAACTGCGCCGGCCCGCTGGCCCCTTGCACACCGGCCAGGCGATCGCCGGGCCGCACGTCGGGGAAAATCCCGACCAATATGCCCAGCCATTCGCCGGCTTCGGTTTCTGTAGCCAGCCCCATTTTGCGAATCTCGCTGATACTGCGCTCGGCGATGTTGGCGCCCTTGAAATTGCGCGCATACGTCAATTCGAGCGCGAGTGGCGCATTGGCGACAAAGCGGGCATTCTCGGCGTACAGCGCGGCGTCGTAGGCATGGATCCCGAACCACGTCAGGCGCCCGCCGCCGACCCGTTGCGCGTCGGGGATCAGGTTGCTGATGTGGGTGTCTGCCGCACGCGCAGTGTCAGCGAAACCACCGCCTGCCAGAATCACGAGCGCCAACAACAGTCCGATCGCCTTCTGCAAAAGGCCGTTGCAAGATGGGCTTGTGTTCATCAGCGATCGGTACGGTGAATGAGCTCGAACTGCAACACATCTGTCGAACCCGCATTGAACGCGCCTTCGCAATAAGCCAGGTAAAACTCCCACAGCCGGATAAAACGCTCGTCGAAGCCGCTGCCGCGTACCCTCGGCAAGACCCGCATGAAGTTCTGCCGCCATCGACGCAGAGTTTCGGCATAGTCGCTGCCGAAACGGAACTGGTCTGCAACGGCCTTTTGGCCGGCGGCCCCCGCGCGCGCGCGAAACGCCGTCGGGCTGGGCAGCATGCCACCTGGAAAGATGTACTGCTGAATGAAATCGGTACCTTTTCTATAGCGCTCGAACAGGGCCTCGTCGATGCTGATGCTTTGCACGATGGCGCGTCCACCGGCCTTCAGGTTGCGGCGAATGCAGGCGAAGTAGTGATCCCAGTATTGTTCGCCCACCGCCTCGAACATTTCGATTGAAACCACGTGATCGAAGTGGCCATGCATGTCGCGGTAGTCGCGCAGATGCAAATCGACGCGGTCGCCGACACCGGCCAAGGCGAGTCGCTGCGTGGCAAAGCGCAGTTGCTCGCCCGAAAGGGTCAGGCCGGTCACGCGCACGTTGAATTCGCGTGCGGCGATTTCCGCGAAACCACCCCATCCGCAACCGATTTCGAGGATCGTGTCGCCCGCACTTGGCGCCAGGCGCTGCAAAATGCGTCGATACTTGGCCGCCTGCGCCAGTTCGAGATCGAGTTCGAGGTTGCCTGAGAAGAGGGCGCTCGAATAGGTCATGGAAGGGTCGAGCCACAGCGCATAAAAGCTGTTGCCCAGGTCGTAGTGTGCTTCGATGTTCTTCTTTGCCCGTGCAAGCGTATTGCGATTGAGCCAGTGCTTGATGCGATAAATGCTGCCGGCGATCAGGGAGCCGAAGATCACTTTCTCGAGCGCATCGCGATTGCGGCAAAACAATTCCACCAGATTTCTCGAGCGCATCGCGATTGCGGCAAAACAATTCCACCAGACCCGCCAGGTCATCGGCATGCCACCGGCCATCCATGTAGGTCTCGGCAAAACCGATATCGCCACCCTTCAGGCAGCGTTCGAGCACCTGCCAGTCATTTAGCGTGATGCGCAATTGCGGGCCGGCGCCATCGCCGAAACGGCGATTGAATCCTGCCGGTCCGATGACGGTAAGACTGCCTCCCTTTAGACGATCGAGAAATGCCAGGACCAGGCGTGTCGCATACGGCAGCGAGGCTTGCGTGACACCTGCGAGGGTTTGAGTGGTGTTCATTGTTGGAAAGAGGTTCTTGGACGATCAACGAGTGACGAACGGCGCCGGCGGCGCCGGTTTGCGGATGAAGGGAACGCCTTTTGCCAGGAGCTTCAATGCCTGCAGGTGAATGCGCGCAACCACCGTCAGCGTCATCAGCGGATGCGTTGCGAAGGCACGCAACAGCGACGCCGCCGAAAAGTCGCGCGCTGCGCCACTCACGCTTGTGAGCAACAGGTCGCCCTGGGTGTCGTGATAGTCGACACGCGCCACGATTTGCATGCGCCCGGCGCGGCGGGCCGCATGGAAACGGAAACGGTAAGCGCCCGCGACGTGGCAAAAAGGCGATACGTGGAAGACCTTGGTGGCGGCCAGCGCCTGACCGTTGTGGATGAATCCGCCGTCGGGGCTTTGCAGCAAATAGCAGTGGCGCTCGCCAAAGGTGTTGTTGACTTCGGCGACGATGGCACGCAAGCGCCCGTTGGTTGCGTGGCAGTACCAGAAACTGACCGGGTTGAATACATAGCCCAGCACGCGCGGGAAGGTCTGCAATTCGATCTCGCCGCCGGCGTCGCCAACGCCTTCGTCGGCCAGAAGTTCGCGGATCCATGTCGCCGGAGGGCGACCATCCCCATGATCGGCGAAATGAAAACTCAGAAGATTGAATCGATTGACCGAAAACACCGGGTTGGACAATTCGTCCAGGCGGGATAGCGGGAAGCGCAGGAAAAAGACCGGATAGCGAAACGCGTTGACCACTGGTCGCAACCTGCGATGCAGCACCATGCCGGAGAAAAGCCAGTCACGCATCGCGTTCAAGCCGCTACGAGTTGAGCGCTTGCCGTCAGCTGTCCGATAGCTGCGGCGACTGCCAGGCCGGACTTCAGGCCGTCCTCATGAAAACCGTAACCGGTCCAGGCGCCGGCGAACCAGATTCGATCCATTCCCTGGATATCCGCAAGGCGCTGCTGGGCGCCGATGGCGTTCAAGTCGAATACCGGGTGCGCATATTCAATCCGCTGCAAAAGGTGTTCGGCGCGCGGCTCGATGGCCGGGTTCAAGGTTACCACCACTGGCGTACGGAAAGGCAGCGGTTGCAGTTTGTTGATCAGGTAACTCACCGCAACAGGGCGGTCGGCAGCGTCCCGGGCATGCCTGTTGGACGGCGCCGCACTCAGGTAGTTCCATGCGGCCCACACTCGTTTGCGTCGCGGCAGAAGCGCGGGGTCGGTATGCAGGTATGCGATGTTGGGCTGATAACGCACCGCGCCTAGAATCTCGCTCTCCGCCTGGCTGGGTGTGTGCAGCAGCTTGAGCGCCTGGTCGCTGTGGCAAGCCAATACCACCTGATCGAAACGTTCGACGTCGGCCGGACCGCTCCCGGTCGCGCTGTGAACCAGCACACCGGCGCTGGTGCGCACCAGTTTGCGCACCGGACGGTTCAGGCGGATGTCCGCAATCCCCGCCGCCAATCGCTTGACGTATTCGCGGCCGCCGCCTTGCACCGTGCGCCATTGCGGGCGGTCTGTGACCTGGAGCAATCCGTGGTTGTGGCAAAAGCGCGCGAAGGTGGCGAATGGATAGGCCAGCATGGTGGCCGTCGGGCAGGACCAGATTGCTGCCGCCATCGGCAGCAGATACCAGTCGCGGAAAGCGCTGCCGTAGCGCCCGTTCTTCAGGTAGTCACCAAGGGAGTCGGCTGCGACCAAGTGCGTCGCGGCTGCCGCCGACGCCTCACGATTGAAACGCGCGATGTCCATCAACATGCCGATGAAGCGCGGTCGCAACAGGTTTGAGGGTTGTGCGAACACGGTTGCCAGGTTGGTGCCTGCCCATTCGATCGATCCCTCCAGGCTGACCGAAAACGACATCTCGCTTGCCGCCGTCGGCACGCCAAGTTCTGCAAACAGGCGCACCAGCTGCGGGTAAGTACGCTCGTTGAAGACCAGAAAGCCGGTATCGACCGGGTGCGTAACGCCATCGAGATGCACATCGACGGTGTTGGTGTGGCCGCCCAGGTGATCAGCCGCTTCGAACAGGGTGACCTGTGGTCTGTGACGGCGATTCAGTTCGTAGGCGCAAGACAAGCCGGCGATGCCGCTGCCGATGACCGCGATCTTCATGGTGATGGACTTCGCATTTGATTGCTACGGTTGTACACAGTTGAATTACGCACAGGCTCGAATGCTGGATGTGGCATCGCCATCGCAGCACGCGTGATGCCTGTGGTGTCATGCCGCCTGGCGATTGTCGAATTCGATTCGCGCGTAGGCCGAATGGTTGTGGATCGACTCGAAGTTCTCGGATTCGACGGTGAACGCGCCGATGCGGGCATCCGCCTTCAATTCGAGCGCGATATCGCGCACCAGGTCTTCGACAAATTTCGGGTTCTCGTAGGCGCGCTCGGTGACGTACTTCTCGTCCGGCCGCTTGAGCAGGCCGTAGAGTTCGCACGAGGCCGCACGTTCGGCGATGCTGATCAATTCGCCAATTGCCACCGCGCCAGAGGCCAGCGTCTTGATGGTCACATGCGAACGCTGGTTGTGCGCGCCATATGCCGAAATTTCCTTCGAGCAGGGGCACAGGCTTGTTACCGGAACCAAGACTTGCAGCCAATACTCCACCGGCAGGTCGGCGCGGCGCCGCTCGCGCCGCAGCGTGACGTCGTAGTCCATCAGGCTTGCCACGCCCGATACCGGCGCAATCTTGGTAACGAAATACGGAAAGCGCATTTCGAGGTAGCCGGTCGGCGCATCGAGTCGAGCCAGCATGCGCTCGAACATGTTGGCGAAACCGCTGCTTGAAATGTCCTGGCCGTGCTGTTCCAGGATCTCGATAAAGCGCGACATGTGCGTGCCCTTTTGATCAGCCGGCAGGCCCACGTACATGTCCACGCTTGCAACCGTCATGTTGACGGTGCCGTCGATCGATTGCACTTTGACAGGGTGGCGCACACCCTTGATACCCACACGCTGGATCGGCAAGCTGCGCAGATCTGCGAGAGCTTGTACATCGGTTAAAGGCAGGCGCTCGGGAGCGTTCATGATGGTTGTAATTGGCGGCAGGTGCCGGCAGGTGTCGGCGACGTCATACCTCGAAAGAAATGCCCTAGTCAAAATCTTCAATAACCACAATATTGTCTAGGTCAAACAAGGTATTTGCAGTAATATAAGAACTCGTTCAGCATTTGTCAAACGAAATGTCTTGGACAAACATATGGAACAAAAGTCTGATTTTGTAGTCCCGCAGGCGCCGGCCAGCGTTCCCGGATCGCCATCGACTGACATGGCGATGGGCATTGGCGCGGTAGAACGCGATACCGGCCTTTCCAAAGACACGTTGCGCGTGTGGGAAAGGCGCTATGCGTTTCCCGCGCCAGGTCGCGATGCATTCGGCGAGAGGGTTTATCCTTGGGAGCAGGTTGAAAAGCTGCGCGCCATCAAACGCTTGATGGATCGCGGTTTTCGTCCCGGCAAGATCATTCACCACGGCATCGCGGATTTGAAGGCGCTGGGCCAGCAAGGCAATGCGGGCGCGAGTAGCGCTTGCACCTTGCCTGAACTCGATGGTTTCCTCGATCTGGTGCGCACGCACCAGGTTGACGACCTGCGTCGCGCACTCGGACAGGAAGTAGCCAAGGGCGGTCTGGGGCACTTTGTCACCGCCGTGGCGAGGCCGCTCAATGTAGCCATTGGTGAGCTCTGGATGCAAGGCAGCCTGGAAATATTTGAAGAGCATCTGTATACCGAAAGCATGCAAATCGTATTGCGTAACGCCATTGCCAACGTGCCGCGCACCCCGGTGGCGCCGCGCGTGCTGTTGACCACGCTCCCCAACGAGCAGCACGGCTTGGGGCTCCTGATGGCTGAGGCGATGTTGGTGCTTGAGGGCGCCCAATGTGTTTCGCTTGGTGTTGAAACCCCGGTCTGGGACATCGTGCGGGCTGCGGTCTCGCAAAAGGCCGATATCGTCGCGCTATCGTTCAGCCAGGGTTATCCGCCCGCCCAGGCCGTCGACGGCCTGACCGAACTGCGCCGCCATCTCGACACCACTGTCGACCTCTGGGTGGGTGGAGGTTCCGAAGCTCTGGGACGGCGCTTGCCCGGCGCAATGTTGGCGATCGGTGATTTGCGGGCCATTGCGCCGGCTGTTGCCGCTTGGCGCGAGCGCCATTAAAGCCAAAGGTAGAGCGTATCCGGATGTTGCACCGGGCAAAAGTTCTTTTGACAACAACCGAACCGCGCTGGCAGTGCGGACCGTGGGTCACTCGTCCGATATCCTGCCAATTGCGCTACGCTGGCGCGCTGTGACCTGGTTCGACCAGATTGACTCCCTGTAGTCGTAGCCTTGCAGGGCTTTGCTAGAATCGAGTGCATACAGGCGCGGAGCCTCCGCAAGAAGCTAGGCGCACGGGAGCGAAACATGCTTTATCCGGAGTTGTTCAAGACCCTCGAAGCCGTGCGCTGGAACATGGAAACCGATGTTCCATGGGAGTCTTTCGACCCCGCCCGTTTGTCCGAGGAACAGGCGCGCACCATCAAGATGAACGCCATCACCGAATGGGCGGCGTTGCCGGCCACCGAGATGTTTCTGCGAGACAACGTTGATGATTCCGACTTTTCGGCTTTCATAAGCGTATGGTTTTTTGAAGAGCAAAAGCATTCGCTGGTGCTGATGGAATACCTGCGCCGCTTCCGTCCGAGCTTTGTTCCGACCGAGGCCGAATTGCATGCGGTGCGCTTCAGGTTCGATCCGGCGCCGGCACTCGAAACCCTGATGCTGCATTTTTGCGGCGAGATTCGCCTCAACCACTGGTACCGCCGCGCCGCCGACTGGCATACCGAGCCTGTGATCAAGCACATCTACGGCCTGATTTCACGCGACGAGGCGCGCCATGGCGGCGCCTACCTGCAATACATGAAGCGAGCGATCGGCAGGTTTGGCGACCAGGCGCGCGCCTCATTCGCCAAGATCGGCGTGCTGATGGCTTCGAGCAATCGCACCGCGCAGGCCCTGCACCCAACCAACCTGCACGTCAACGAGTCGATGTTTCCCGACGACACGGTGCAGTCCAAGCTGCCCGACCCTTCATGGCTGGAGCACTGGCTATCGCGCCAGATCGACTTCAACCGCGAATGGGAAAACAAGGTGGTCGAGCGCATTTTGCACAATGCCTCGATACTTTTCGATCGCACCTTCGAATCGGTGCAGGACCTCAACAAGTATCGCAAGGAAGTCACGCGACGGCTGGGCGCGAAGCTGGGCGAAACGCTGGCGCCGCCGCCGCCGCCGCTGCCGACCTGAGCGTCTGCCCGCAGGCCCGCGCCGGTAAAATGCCTGCCGACCCGGAACATCCGGGTCGTTCCGGGCCGGCAACCGCCGCAGTGCGGACTTCAGGTTTGACACCACCATGCCCATCACTTTTTTTTGCGGCTCAGGCTCGCCACCAGCATGGCGCGTCTGGCTGGCGCTTGAATTCAAGGGCTTGGCTTACGATTTGCGCGTGTTGTCCTTCGATGCGGGCGACACCCGCAAGGCGGATTTCCTCAAGATCAATCCGCGCGGCAGGGTGCCTGCGATCGTCGATGGCGATTTTTCCCTGTATGAGGCCAATGCGATTGTCGAGTATCTGGAGGAGCAGTACCCGGCGACCCCGCAATTGTTTCCGGGCACGACATGCGCGCGCGCGCGGGTGCGGCGTTGGATCTCCGAGATCGATGATGGCTACGCGCGCGCCGTTCACGACCTCGGAGCTGCCATGTCGGCACGCGAGGCGCAACGGGACGCCGGCGGCATCGACAGGGCGCGACAGTCCGTAATCAGGGAACTGGCGCTTGTAGCCGAATTGATGCAGGGCGAATACCTGGCCGGGGGGCGACTGACCGCCGCCGATTTCGCGCTCTATCCCGTGGTGGCGCTCTTGGCGCGTTACGACCTCAGGAATGCCGAACTGGGCCTGGTCGCGACATGTCCGGCACGCATTGGTGACTGGATGGCGCGCATCGAGGCCCTGCCGTTCTTCGCGGCGACCCTTCCACCGCACTGGAAAGCCGGATGACAAGCGTGACCGCGGCGCCCGGCTTCGAAGCCAAGATTTGCACCCTGGCTGAGTTGGCCACGCGCGTCGCGACGCTGCCACGCCCGCTGGTGTTCACCAATGGCGTGTTCGACCTGTTGCACCGCGGTCATGTGACTTACCTGGCGCAGGCACGCGTGCTCGGCGCCAGCCTGATTGTCGCTGTCAACAGCGATGCATCGGTCAAGCGGCTGGGCAAGGGCGACGAGCGGCCCATCAACAACGAGCAGGATCGCATGGCGGTTCTGGCGGCCCTCGAATGTGTGTGCCTGGTGACGTGTTTCACCGAGGACACGCCCTTGACTGCCATCCTCACGATCCGACCGGACGTGTTGGTCAAGGGTGGAGACTGGAATGTCGATGCGATTGTCGGCGCCGCCGAAGTGCGTTCCTGGGGCGGCACTGTCCACTCGGTACCGGTCCTGTTCGAACGCTCGACCACGGCGACGCTGGCGAAAGTCCGTTCGGCAGCCTGATCTGCAACTAGAATCCCCTAGCGGACAATACTTCCAAGGGGAACAACATTTGGGCCATCATCTGGACCATAGTCATCGGATTCATCGCCGGTTTGCTTGCACGCGCACTCAAGCCGGGCGACGACAAGCTAGGTTTCATCATGACGGCCGTGCTCGGGGTTGCGGGGTCGTTCCTGGCCAACTTCATCGGCCAAAGCCTCGGGTGGTACAAAGCGGGTGACAATGCCGGCTTTGCCGCCTCGGTGGTCGGGGCGATACTGTTGCTGGTGATTTATGGCTTGGTCCAGGCAAAACCGGCAGGTGCGGACAAGGGCTGAATAACCCGCTGTCGAAGCAGCGCACTTGCAGCGCTCTCCGGATTGCCATTTATTTGGTCCGATCGCTGGTGCCTGCCAAAGGAGTCGATACCATGCATCTGGTGCGCAGCATGTTGAAAACTGGTCGCCAGGGCATGGCGGCGATGTTTTGCTGCATGTGGATTGGCGTTTTGCCACCGCAGGCAGTGGCGCAAGCAGGCGTTGCGGGTTCGCTTTATCGCGGAGGTCACGACGCCACGCCGGCATGGTCGGTCTGGGGCGGCGCTGTACGTTCCGACCTTGCCACGCGTCGATGGGGCTGCCATCCGGGATGGGGGGGCTGTCTTGGAGGCACGGAACTGCGCTTGATACTGGAGCGGCAACGACGATTTGACTTCTTGCGAAACGAGCCGCCGGCCGAACAGGCGCCGGTAACTGGCGCCTTGTGGCGCGTGCCGCCGTTTGCATATCTGCCGCCGCCCACGCCTCTCGATCAGATTGTGCCCGCCTATCGGGATCGCAGCATCCTGCGGCCGGAGTTCCAGGACAGCGGCAAATCGCTGGAATGAGGTCTGCGCGCTTTTCCGGCAAACTCATCAGGCCGGCAGTTCAGCCTTTTCTCTCGTCGCTCTTGCGATCCTCCGCGGCGCAGTCCTTGAAATCCTGACTGCTGAATTCCTTTCGGAAGTCCGTCAGTCTTGCCCTCAGAGCGTCGTCGACTTCGCGAAATTGCAGGATGGTCCTGGCGACCCGGGTTTCCCTTTCCGCTGCGCGTCCATTCTTGACGCCGCGCCTGGCCAGTGTTTCGAGGTAGTTGCGTGCCGCCTCTTCGGTCTTGAAAACCCCGAGGGAAATGGCCAGTTTGTTGGGGCCGTCCTCGTTGATCACGAAAAAATCGCTGATGCCCAGTTGTTTCAGCTCCGTCCCTTTCTTGTCGGCGGCTGGCTTGTTGGCTTGCGGCGGCAGGAATACCCACCAGCCGGCGGTCTCGTCGGTTTTGCGCGCGCTATATCTGGGCGAAGGACTCATCGCCGCCAACAGTACCTGCGCGCGCTCAAAGTCCTGTGCGGGAAATGCCCCCCATTCCAGGCAAGCCAGAGGCTTGGGTGTCTTGCTTGTGAGCGCGCGGGCTTGATCGGCCGAGACCAAGCGGATTTTTTCCGGCGCGATTTCCTGGGTCAGACGGCCGGATTCGCCAGTGGCGACCGGATCGGGGCCGATATAGCCAGCATGCCAGGCATAGAACAGCAGGTTCGCCAGCACCAGCAGGAAGAACAGGGCGCGCATGAAGTCTGTGGGCTTAAGAATGGGTCAAAGCGTCAGGCTGATCCGGTGCAGACCTTCAAGTACCAGGTTGTCGTGGTAGCGATAGGGAATCGAGAGTCGCGGCGCCACGGTCTTGCCGGCGCCGCCGGAAATCAGGCATCGAAGATCGCCGTACTCGGCGCGATGGCGCCGAAACAGGCGTTCGATCGTGCCGGCTTGCGCATGCTGGCACCCGGAAGTGATGGCGTCGACGGTCTGTGTGGGGTGGTTGAGGTACTCGCCATCGGCGTCCGGAAGGGCGGCGGTATTGGTATGCAGGGAACGCAGCATCAAGC
>Ga0163148_10003460_pt1 | contig 17423 bp, 21 predicted proteins | sample OliLakLV19MP7P2_FD_148606 | JGI IMG/M metagenome (GOLD analysis project Ga0163148, IMG submission 148606) | Freshwater microbial mat bacterial communities from Lake Vanda, McMurdo Dry Valleys, Antarctica- Oligotrophic Lake LV.19.MP7.P2 | ecosystem: Environmental > Aquatic > Freshwater > Lake >...
ACCGCAGACTACAAGCTGGGGCAAATGATCTTGCCGCAGTTAGAAGAAAATAATCATGGTGCAGAAGTCGTCGGGATGTTTTTCTTTGACGACAACACTTACTGCTTGCATCAGGGAAACCCTCTTGGAGAAAGGCTTGCTACGCTTGCCAAGGAAAAGAACATTTTGTTGATGATGTGCGATCGCTGTGCGCTATCACGAGGATTGGCGAAAGGTGAACCTGGTCATTGCACCCCAACAGGCACTGTTTCAGGGGTGCAGGTCGGTTGTTTCCCCGACCTGTATGCTGCATTAGCTGGCAATCCGCCCGATCATATCATTACCATTTAGCCGTTTTGATAAACGACGATCTCAGAGGTTACTAGGGAGACAGGAGGAACATGAACAATACAACTCACCCTGCTTTGGTTGCAGAACAAACTCTCTGGTCAACTCAGTGGCAGGCGATCGCCCACAGCAGAATCTGGTTCATGTCCGTTCTCGCGATCAGTGCTTTCAGTAGTGTAATTTATCCCCATCCGCCGCTGGTTGCGTTTGGAGCGATCGCGGGAACCACATTCAAACCCAAGCGAGCCATCCTGATTGCCATGTTGATCTGGTTGATGAATCAAGTCTATGGCTACACACTGCGGCAGTATCCCTGGACAGCCGATTCTTTGCTTTGGGGGTCGATGATGGGACTGGGAACCCTCATCGTCACAATGCTGACATCGCTTTGTGCTCCATTTAGTCAGAAGACGTTGAAAGGGCATTATTTGTGGGTCAGCGCGATCGCTCTGGTTGGTTTTGTGATGTTTGAAAGTTTAATTCTGGCACTCGACCGACTGCTGATAGGTGGTCATGTGATCACTTGGGCGATCGCTCGCAGCCTATTAATCAAAGAAGTCGTTTGGGCGATCGGACTCATGCTCATGCACCTTTCCTTTACCCGCTTCACCCGTCCAGTCCATTAACTCCCAATCACCCCCATCCTTTCACTTCTTCACCTCTTACACTCCTTCATGAATCTATTTTCCCAAAATAAACCGAAAGCAGACCCAGAGCAGATTCAGCAGATCAAAAGCTGGGTCTATCGCATTCTAAAAGTGGATACTGAAATTCCAATTTCCATTAGTCAAATCGCTTGCAAAGAACCGGGTTGTCCACCGATCGAAACCGTGATTGCGGTGATGAACCATCCAGTGCAGCAATACAAAATTCACAAAGCTGCAAACGAGATTGACGAAATAGACATTTGTCGATTGGCTTGAGTGTTCTAGTTGATGTGTAGCGATAGTAGTAGCTCTGTGAATGAAATATGCCTAAACACGTTTTATTTGTATGCAAGTCCTGTGCGTTTTCATCGACGCAGCGAGACTATATGGGACAGCGGGGCGGTTATCACTTACTGCAAAGCTTATTACGTCTGCAACAGCAGTGGACACTTCAAACTGAGTACAAAATTCAGGCAGTCGATTGTTTGAGTGGCTGTAATCGAGCTTGTGCGATCGCCCTCGCTGCACCTCAGAAAACCACTCTAATGTTTGGTGATTTGCCGCCTGTGCAAAGTGCCTCAGCGATTTTGCAACTGGCAGAGCAATACCATGCTAGTCCAGATGGCATGGTTCCCCGCCAGGAACGACCCGATGCCCTCAAGCAGGGAATTTTAGCGAGAATTCCACCTTTACCAGATTTCAGCAATTCTTGACTTATTGAGAAAATTGGCAATAATTATATATAAATAATCTAAGAGAGTGGTTAGCTCACTCCTGCCGAATACAGGTTATCTATAACAATACTTCGGATTTTTGTGGAGGTGCTGGAAACCCTGTTGCACAGCCAGTATAGACTCTCACCCTAAATCCCTCTCCCCGCTTGGGAGAGGGACTTCAATCCGGCTCCCCTTCTCCCGTTCTGGGAGAAGGGGTTGGGGGATGAGGGCTAGCCATCGCAAAAATGTCCAAACTATTGCCATAATTAATCTTGCTTAAGCAAGCAGTTCCGAATCTGTTGATAATCTTTGCATTAACTTTGAACTCAAGTGGGACATCGACCTATGAGCGGTAGTCGGCAGAACTATGAGGGCTGGAATTTTACCTTCATCGGTGGCAGTTTAGAGCGAGAAGCCTTTCCCAGCCCTGAGTTTGAGGTCGATCAAAATCCCAGATGCATTCAGCCGTCTTCTCAATCTTTGATTGAAGATAACCTGTTCCCACTCTCTAAGGCATCCGTGGGCGATCGTCTACTGATCCAAAGACTACAGGGAACATCGAGTCAGATGCACTCTCTCACGCAAATAGGATTTAACTGTGGTGTAGAAGTTCAGGTCATGAGTCGGAATCCCAGCGGCTCTGTCGTTGTCCAGATTGGTGCTGCCCGACTTGGCATCGGAGCCAAACTAACGCACAGAATTCTAGTCAGTGTCTGTGAACATCAAGCTGGCGATGATGCCCTGAATCGCTGATTGCCGACAGGTTCACCCTTTTTGAAGCTTTATTAATTGCAGGTCAACAGAGAGGACAACACAGTAATCACTATTAACGTCAACCTCTTGGAGTCCCTATGCCTACCTGTCCTTGCTGTACCGATACGCTCCTCCGCCATGTTTGAGGCGCTGGCATTTACTGGTTCTGCCCTCACTGCCATCAGGAAATGCCGAATTTTGGTCTGCTAGCCCGATTGTCACAGACTTCTCCCTATGAGCATCTTGCTGAAGCCTCTGGTCACGAACTTACACCTTCCTAATCCTGTTCCAATACAGACATTTTACAGGTATACCCAATGGTCAACGCTAACCTCACACTCATGCAGCCGCGCTTCTCAATTCAACGCACCTTTAAGCGGCGAGAGTCCATCCCATTAAAGAACGACAATATCCTCTGGACGATCGAGGTCGGAGCCGTTCGCACGTTCACGTTAGCTGAAGATGGCACCATCATAACTCTGGGCTTTTGGGGGACAGGAGACACCGTAGGTCAACCCCTCGCTTGTATTCAACCCTATGAAGTGGAATGTTTAACGGATGTCGAAGTGTGTGTGCTGCAATCCGATGAATGCCGGAATCTAAATCAACTTTTATTGTCTCATCTTCACCAGACTCAATCGTTGCTGCGGATTCGCAGCGGGCAGATTCAACGGCGGTTACAGCAATTGTTAGACTGGTTAGCGTTTAAGTTTGGTCATGAGTCGCCGCAGGGACAACTGATTCGGCTACGACTCACCCATCAGGATATTGCCGATGCCCTTGGCACGACGCGAGTCACCGTAACCCGGTTACTCGGTCAATTGGAGCAGGAAGGTCGCATTCGCTGGGTAAAGCAATACCTGTTATTAGCTCGAAAACGATAGATTTGTTTGGTAAAACCAGCATTATTACGAACTATAACGGTTCTCAGATGTAATCAATACACCCAATCGCAGGGGCAGAAGGCTGTTCGCTCTTCAGCACGTACTGCATCCAACTGGGAATTGCTACAGAATAAACTCTCACAACCTGGGAGACAGGCAAGTATTCTTGAGGTAATTTTTCATTTAGGTCTGAAAGCTGCTGTCAATTATCCACAAATCCCAATTTATCGAAAGAGCTTGGTGCGGTTGAGTCTGGAATTGACGATCGCAGTCAGCGTTCTTTTCTGCTACTCGTTAGGTTGGCAATGAGACAGGTAAATCACCGTTTAATCTTTGCCCAGCCCCCTGCCGTATTCACATTTCTTAACTGAGTATTATTAGGAATAAGTCGCAATAATCATGCTACGATACCTCCAAGCTCAATTGAGAATAATACTCAATAAGCTTAAAGGCTTTTGACAACTTGATTCAGGAGGACTGTGTATTTCGTTGAAACCGTTCCGAATGTGCCAACCTCACTGCGATCGGTAGAAAGCTGAAGCCAGTTTTCTGGTGGCTTTTTGATTGGGGGTATGGGTGGAGCAATTTTTGCCTACCTGCTATTGAGCAACCTTAACCTGTTTAGACAACTGGTTTAAGTGCGTGAACTGAGTTTTGCTGTTCTGCCTATTGCTGTTCTGTCTACGGTTGATCCCCACCTCCTCAACCGTAGGCATTTCTTTCCTGTACTTTCATACGAGGCATTCCGATGGTTCAAACAACTGTAATACATCGATCGTTTCACCTCCAGCTATTGCCACTTAGTGCCGACTCGGAACAAGTGATCAATGTGGGGATTGTTGAATATACCCGTGGGCAACAAATGCTATATCAGCAGAACTTAATGAGCTTAGGCGCAGACACTCATTTACCCGAAATTTGCGATACCAAAGATGTGACGATCGCCATTCTCGAAGGCGATGGCAGCCTGACGTTGAACGAGGAGATCATTCCCCTCGAACCCGGACGCTTTATCTTCATTCCGGCGCAGATGCCTCATACCCTACAAGCCTATGTTCGCCTCGTGTTTCTGCTGTGCCGCAGTGAATCTGATTCCGATGTATTAGAAACCGCTTGGACGATTACGCTATAAACCGAATTCATTCATTTGATCATCAGGAGTCGATATGACTAAAATTGGATTATTTTTTGGCACTCAGACTGGAAATACTGAAACGATCGCTGAAGCGATTCAAACAGCCTTCGGTGGCGATAGTGTAGTCACCCTACACAATGCAGCGGATACCGAGGTTACTGATCTAGAAGAGTATGAGTACCTGATTATTGGTTGCCCCACCTGGAATATCGGTGAATTGCAAGCTGATTGGGATGGCTTATATAACGAGCTAGATCCCATCGACTTCAGCGGCAAGAAGGTGGCTTACTTTGGGGCAGGCGATCAAGTGGGCTATGCCGACAACTTCCAGGATGCAATGGGAATTTTGGAAGAAAAAGTATCCGAACTGGGTGGCACAACAGTAGGTTACTGGTCAACTGAGGGGTATGACTTTAGTGAATCGAAAGCGGTTAGAGATGGCGAATTTGTTGGATTGGCACTGGATGAAGACAATCAGTCTGAGCTAACTGACGATCGCATCAAAACCTGGGTAGCACAACTAAAACGAGAATTTGGAGTGTAGGTGAACAAGTGACGAACATTAATTTGCCAGAAGCGCTTTGCATCAGCGCCAGTCCCCATTTGCAAGTATTCGATCGTCCGTTGCTGCAATCCCTAGCAAAACAGGGGGCAATTGCCCAGTGGGAATATCAACAAACACCCGACGAACCCTGTTCACTCGATGTTGCACTCGTGTTGCTACACGACTATTTGAAACATAGAGATCGTCCCATTCATTTAATCGGGCACGGAATTAGCGGGCTGTTGGCGTTGTTATATGCCCAGAGAAATCCTGAACGAGTGCAATCGCTTACCCTGTTGTCCGTTGGCGCGTATCCCGCTGTGGATTGGCAAGCCCACTACTATGCCCAGCGACGATTACTCCCTTGTAGTCGTCAGATGCTGCTGACTCGGATGGTAGATATTCTGTTTGGCCGTTCATCCCTATCGATCGTGAAAGCCCTAGTAAAAATCCTGGAGCAAGACCTCGATCATTCATTGTCTCCTCATAGTTTGGTCAAATGCATGAATTTAGCCCCCATTCGGGTTTCAGTACCGTTACTGGTTTGTGGTAGTGTGGATGATTTTGTAGTCGATCCACACCAACTTCGTATGTGGCGACAGTATTTCAGCGAGGAATCAATTGCACAACTTTGGGTTTGTCCAGGCGGACGCTATTTCTTTCACTACTTCCATCCGCACCAGGTGGGGGAGCGAATAGTAAACTTTTGGCGATCGTTGCCGTCGAGTCAGAGCGCCCCTTCATCAACAATCCTGCTTTCTGCTATACCTGCATCGCCGACAGTTTCTGTTCTCGTTGAGTAAACAAGTTTCTCAGCGGGCTTGTTTCAATTCTTCACCACCCAACTAGCTATGTCTTACCCGATCGTTCCACCTTTATCCAGGGCTTCTTGCTCTATCAACGGATGGTTTCCACAGAAAAGAGAGTTCTTTCTGAAACATTCATCACTGCATCGTAGCGTTGCCGTCCAGTAGTGTTTTGATTCCAGGTATCCAACTGACGTTTGGCAGTCGCTGGAATCGTGTAGCGAAGCATTTTTCCAGTGGTGCGAGCGCGAATTTCGGCAACTCCAAACGTTCCCTCTGGACTGGGAGTGACGGCAACTCGCAGCAAGTTTTGTCCTGGCGTTGAAACAGTGGCGATCATGATGCCATCCACCACACAAGGACAGGGAGCCGTAACCCCATTGTAATAGGTGACATCTAGGTCGCGAGGTTCAGCGTCCAGTCGCTGCATCGCATCTAAGCCAATCCGAATTCCCAGGGCGATGTAAGAGCCAAAACCACCGTGTACTCGTTGTCCCAGTTCTACCCATTGATCCGGTGTTCCAGATCTAGGGTTCTGGCTAGAAGCCGATCGACACTGGCGATCGTTCGTCGTATCATGAGTGATAGCCCAACTCCGATCGAAGCTCAGAGCCATCAACAGCAGAACCCCATACGTCAGCATACTGATTTGCTTGATCATTCCATACCCTCCAAAATACCCCTTGCCAGGATAGTCAAAACTGGTTCTGTCTGATAGATTATGCCGAAATGCACTTAAGATCTTGCCTTCCCCCAGACTCGCCTGGGCAGTTTGCGATCGATCGTCTTCACCCCATTGACGAAGATGGTATCGTTTGCCAATTCTTCTGCCATCATTGGAATCAGCCGCTTCAGATTGATGCTGTAGTTGCTTTGCCAGAATTCCGACATTTTTGCTCTGGCGGCTTCATTCACAAACACCGTTTTATCCGGCATGATCAGAACCATTGCCATATACCCGGAGTTTTCCGTGACCGCAAATACAAAGTCATCCTGGTCAGCCTTCAGACCGTCGTACCAGTAATCAATATGCTCCTCTAGCTTATATTCGTAGAGGGAATATGCCATTTTGCCGTCTTGCAGCAAGGCTTTGCGGAGCAGCGTTGCGGTCACTTTGCTCATAACCGGACTCTCGTAGAGTGAACTTCTGTTGATTGTATCGAATGCTGCTGTGACATGAAAGGACAAAGATAGATTGAAAGACACTTCGATTTGCCGCTCCGATCCTGTAGAATGATAATGGTTATCATTATTAAACTCTACTGAATCACGTTTCTAGCTAATGTCCAATCCCCCAACGTCGCTCCCTCTTGCGTTAAAACGGCTAGTGCAACGCTTTCAGCAGGCATCTGACCCCAAGCGAAAGTATGAGCATCTGCTATGGCTTGCCAAATGGTTGCCAGAATTTCCAGCATCCGCAAAAGTGGCAGCCAACAAAGTTCCCGGTTGTGTGTCGCAAGTCTACATCACCGCCATCTTAAAGGATGGCAACGTCACGTTTCAGGGCGACTCAGATGCCCAAATCACCAAAGGACTGGTGGCGCTGCTGATTGAGGGACTGAATGGACTGTCTCCCTTAGAAATCCAGCAACTCACGCCCGACTTCATCAAAGCAACTGGACTCGATATCAGCCTCACACCCTCTCGCAGCAACGGGTTTTACAATATTTTCCAGTTCATGCAACGCAAAGCTACGGTGTGTCAGTTTGTTGCTCTGCCTTCGCTGAATTAGGGGTAGTTATGACCGATACCGTCGTCCAGGTTCATCCAGAATCCGTAACGCTTCCCAGACGAAGCACACCCGTGACGCTGATCACAGGCTTTTTGGGTAGCGGTAAAACGACCCTGCTGAATCACATTTTGAGTAATCGTCGAGGCTTAAAGGTGGCGGTGATTGTCAATGAGTTTGGCGATCTTCACATCGACTCCCAATTATTAGTATCGATCGATGAAAACATGGTGCAACTGGGCAATGGCTGTATTTGCTGCACCATCAATCAAAGCTTGATCGATACAGTTTATGAGTTGGTCGATCGCGATGATGCAGTGGACTACATTGTGATTGAAACTACAGGGATTGCCGATCCATTGCCGATTATGCTGAGTTTTATTAGCACCGATCTGCAATCAGTCACTCATATTGACTCGATTCTGACGGTGGTTGATGCAGAATCCTTCATGCCGAATCACTACGACAGTGAAGCGGCACTGAATCAGTTGATTTATGGTGACATCATCTTACTGAACAAAATTGATCTAGTCACACCCGATCGCGTTGATGAGTTAGAAACCTATATTCGCTCCATCAAGCCGGGTGCCAGGGTGATTCAAACCCAGCGTGGACAAGTACCATTGCCGCTGATTTTAGATGTCGGATTTAATGACTCCAATCTCTATTTCAATCTCTCTCAAGCCGCCCATCCAAGCCAGCATGAGCATCATTCTCACCATTTACAGAATGATGGGTTTATGTCAGTTTCCTTTGAGAGCGATTGCCCCCTTGACCTACCCAGATTCCAATTCTTTCTCGACAACCTATCCCTCAACATTTACCGTGCAAAAGGGATTCTCTGGTTTCAGGGCAGCCAATTACGCCATGTGTTTCAACTGAGTGGCAAGCGGTGTGATTTAAAGAGCGTTCATGCAATGTCTCTGAAAGATAATCGTTCACAACCACCAGATTGTAACCAACTCGTGTTGATTGGACGAAACTTGAATGCGATCGAAATTGAGCAGCAATTAACTCACTGCATTGCGATTTAGCATAAACATTTTTAACTGAGGAACCAATATGACTAGCACCCTGACTGAAACTACTACTGCCTCACTGGAGATTCCCAAACGGGGAATGCCTGTCACCATCATTACGGGCTTTTTGGGTAGTGGTAAGACTACATTACTGAATCACATTCTGAGCGATCGCAACAATCTAAAAGTTGCTGTTTTAGTCAACGAGTTTGGCGACATCAACATCGACAGTCAGCTACTCGTATCGATGGATGAAGACATGGTAGAACTCAGCAATGGCTGCATTTGTTGCACCATCAATGATGGGTTAGTAGATGCCGTATATCGAGTGCTAGAACGAGACGATCGGGTCGATTATATGGTGATTGAAACGACAGGTGTGGCTGATCCGCTGCCGATTATTCTGACCTTCTTGGGAACAGAATTGCGTGACCTAACTCGGCTAGATTCGATCGTCACGATGGTCGATTCTGAAACATTTACCCCCGATCATTTCGATAGCGAAGCGGCGTTCAAACAAATTGCCTACGCCGATGTCACCATTTTGAATAAGACTGATCTAGCAGATCCAGATCAGGTCAAGAACTTAGAAGCCTATATTGGCACAGTCAAGCAAGGTGCCAGAATCCTCCATAGTCAACACGGTCAGGTGCCGCTGCCGCTGATTTTGGATGTAGGCTACAACAACCCAGCAGCCTATGCCGATTTAGTTCAGGAAGAGATTGAACAATCTCAGCAGGATCATTCACATAAAGAACATCACCACGAGCATGATGACTATCATCACCACGACGATCATCATGCTCACGAACATCACCACCATCATTCTGATCACTTAGACAATGATGGGTTTGTATCGATCGCCTTTGAGAGTGATCGCCCCTTTAATGTGAAAAAGTTTGAGACCTTCTTGCAAAATCAATTACCACAGGCAGTATTTCGGGCAAAAGGCATTCTCTGGTTTGCTGAAAGCGACCTCCGCAACGTCTTTCAACTCAGCGGTCCTCGCTTTGACCTGAACGCAGAAGCGTGGCGAACTTCGCCTAAGAACCAGCTTGTCTTTATCGGGCGTAACCTGAATGCTGATGAACTGCGGCAGCATCTAGCAAACTGTCTCGCTTGATCCATCGTCTTGCAGCAGTTCAGTCGTCTGTTGGAAGGAGGGACATACTGCGTCCCCTATTTCTACGGCTGATGATCACTTAATCTACATTCCCTCATGACTCTATCAATCTCACCCGACGATGTCCGTCAGCAACTCATCAGCACTGAAGCTAAACCCCCCGTTTCTGAAGCAGAGATGCAGCAAGCCGTTCGCACCTTGCTGCTTGGCATGGGTGAAGACCCCGATCGTGAAGGACTCCGCGACACCCCCAAACGGGTGGTTAAAGCCCTCAAATTCCTCACCTCTGGCTATCAGCAATCGCTGGATGAATTGCTCAATGGAGCAATGTTTCACGAAGATGCCAGCGAAATGGTGCTAGTGCGCGACATTGATCTGTTTAGCTCCTGCGAGCATCACATTCTGCCCATCATTGGACGCGCCCATGTTGCCTATATTCCTAACGGTAAGGTGATTGGCTTATCCAAAATCGCCCGGATTTGTGAAATGTATGCCCGTCGCTTGCAGGTGCAGGAACGGTTGACCCATCAAATTGCTGAAGCCCTGCAAGGTCTGCTCAAACCTCAAGGTGTGGCAGTAGTGATGGAAGCCACTCACATGTGCATGGTGATGCGCGGTGTCCAGAAACCCGGTTCCTGGACGGTGACGAGTTCTATGAAAGGGGTGTTTGCCGATGATGCCCGCACTCGTCAGGAGTTTATGAGCCTGATTCGCCATACCCCAGCGTTTCACTAATTAGGAAGTAGAGGAGGGATGGGGTGATGGGGTGAAGGTATGAAAAGGTGAAGGGGTAGAAAAACTTCACCTCTTTATCCATCACTCCCCTACCCCATTACGCCTTCACCTTATCCCCTTCAATACATGCTTATGACGTAACTACTCAGCCTACCCTCACCCTAAATCCCTCTCCCTAGGGAGAGGGACTTCAATCCGGCTCCCCTTCTCCCTAGGGAGAAGGGGCTGGGGGATGAGGGCGGCTCGACATTGAGTTAGCAGCCTGAGTAGTTACCTTATGACAAACCTACCAGAAACTCAGAACAAACTTCCTGTAACGATCATTACGGGCTTTTTAGGCAGCGGTAAAACCACGCTGTTGAACCACATTCTGCAAAACTTTGAGAACTACAAAGTAGCTGTTTTAGTCAATGAGTTTGGCGATATTAACATTGACAGTCAGTTCTTGATTGCCGTTGAAGAGGACATGATTGAACTGACCAATGGCTGCATCTGCTGCACGATCAACGATAATTTAGCAGATGCCATTTATCGAGTGCTAGAGCGTCAAGACCGAATTGATTATCTGATCGTTGAAACAACAAAGGTTGCAGATCCGTTACCTATTGCCTTGACGTTCTTAGGCACAGAGTTGCGAAATTTAACTCATTTAGATGCGATTTTGACCGTGGTTGATGTTGAGACGTTTACTCCAGTATATTATTTTAGTAGTGCTGCCATGAGCCAGATTACCTATAGCGATATTATCCTATTCCATAAAACAGATTTGGTTCCTGATGTGGAAGTAGCCGCATTAGAAAATAATATCCGCTCGATTAAAGAACACGCCAGAATTTTGCGCTCTGAATATGGTAGGGTGCCACTCTCGTTAATTCTGGATGTCAATCTTGCTGAATTAGGTTCTGCTGTGGAAACGCTAACAGCACCCGCACCCAATGCCAAACATCTTAATAATGATGGGTTTATGTCGGTCTCATTCCAGAGCGATCGCCCCCTAGCCATCAAAAAATTTCAACAGTTCCTCGATCATCGGCTTCCCGATACTGTGTTTCGGACAAAAGGCGTTCTCTGGTTTGTCGAAAGTCCTAAACGCCATTTGTTTCAACTCAGTGGTAAGCGGTTCACGATCGACGATCGCGAGTGGATGACTGCTCCCAAAAATCAGATGGTATTGATTGGGCGCAAATTAGATTCACTCTTTCTCATTCAAAGTCTGAATAATTGTCTCACCCGGTCATGACGATGAACCAGAATCTACTTTGGATCGAACAATTGAGATTTAATAAGATGAGATTGATTCCAGCGATCGCTCAAGACCATCAAGACAATGCTGTGCTGATGATGGACTGGATGAACCGCGAATCGATCCAGCGAACATTAGAGACAGGTGAGGCCCACTACTGGAGCCGATCGCGCACTGAACTTTGGCACAAAGGTGCAACGTCTGGGCACATTCAAAAAGTTAAGGCGTTTTACTACGACTGTGATGCGGATACGCTTCTGTTAAAGATTGAGCAAGTCGGTCATGTTGCCTGTCACACGGGAGCCAGAAGTTGTTTCTTCAATAGCGTTCAGCTTTCCTTCAGCCATGCTATTGTGAACTAGTGTCGGTTTTGGTGGCAAGCCACCATCAAACGTAAGGGGGAAAGTTCGGTGTAAATCCGGCGCTGTCCCGCAACTGTAATGAAAGCTGTTGGCTTTCGGAGTCAGAATGCCCGCCGATCGTTGTTCATACTCACTTTTATCTGCGAGGTACAGATAATGACTGAAAGCTTTTTTTGGGTTCGCTTGGGAAGCAGGGTATCAAGCTTCAGCCGTAAGCAGGCTGTGGAAATATGACTTGATCGCCCTTGGTAGTGCCAGTAGCCTCATTTATCCTTATGCACCCTTGGTTAGCTTTGCAACGCTGGCGGGAATCACTCTTAGACGCAGACAAGTTATTATTTCTACTGGATTAGGCTGGTTTACTAATCAGTTTTACGGCTTAATGATTCGCCACTACCCATTAAGCGTGATCGCGCTTTTGTAGGGTGTATCGATGAGCATGGGAACTGTTGCAGTTGCCTTGATTGCCTCAATATAACCGCAGTTTAGTCACCGCAGTTGGCTGGGTCAGAGTGTATGGTTGGGAATCGCCTTGCTGTTGGGTTTTACAGTATCCTAAGGCGGTACTCGGTTGGTCAATCAATGGGGGGAAATGTACGGTCTCACGGCTGATGTGTTCCTGCGGATGTTTGGGCGATCGCCCTCTATGCCCTCTGCACCCTCTTGATACTGAACCATCAGCGCCTTCTGCGGCGGACTCTCCGCTGATCTAGCAATGACTACTGATTTAGGTGAAGAAAGCCAGTACAGCATCAATTGCTAATTAACCCTGTAGCAATCTAATCTGAATCGTTTGACTTGCAATGCTGCATGAGCGGAAGTCTCTCGTCCGTGAGGACTTGAGAGATTGATTCAACTGTTATTTCAACATTGTTCACAAAGGAGTTTTTACTGAATGCAAGCCACGAGCGAAAAGTCAGATTTTGTCCTTACTCCTTACATGAAGAGCAACGACTTATGGGCAACTTATCAAATCCTCAATACAGTCATTCCTTATGTCCTTTTATGGATTTTGGCTGTAAAAGCAGCTTCTATTTCCCTATGGTTGATGCCACCTATCATCGTTCTGATCGTTCTTTTTTCAGTCCGCTGTTTTTCTTTGATGCATGATTGCGGACATTATTCACTCTTTCGTTCAAAACGGGTTAATCGGGTCATCGGTTTTATGTTGGGTTTGATCAACGCGATCCCTCAGTATTCTTGGTCAAGAGACCATGCCTACCATCACAAAACTAACGGCAATTGGGAGCAGTATCGTAGTGTTGCAGACTTTCTCTCTACTGAAGAGTTTTCTAAACTGAGTCCATTTAACCAAAGGGTTTATGAGTTACTGCGACATCCCTTGATGGCTCTTCCGGGAGGCTTTTTCTACCTCGCTATCAAGCCAAGACTTGCCCTTATAGCAGGTATTTATGATTTTATGAGTCATCTGTTGACTTGCTTGCGGACAAATCCTGGTATCGGTTTACCGAAAATCATCTCTTCCCACAAATCTAGAAACTGGCATACGGCGGCTGAGTTTTGGGATCTACTCTTCAACAATCTTTGCGTAATCGGCGGCTGTCTCTTTCTCGGCTATCTACTTGGCTTTGGATTCTTTTTCAGCATTTATTCAATCACGCTGACGTGTTCTGCGGCAATCTTTATCTGGGTCTTCTTTGTGCAGCACATTTTTGATGGCGTTTATGCTCACAAAACAGAAGGCTGGGATTATTTGCGTGGGGCAATTGAGGGCAGCAGTTATCTGGAGTTGCCAACAATCCTTCAGTGGTTTTCAGCAGACATCAGTTACCACAATATTCATCATCTTTCCGAAAGAATCCCTAATTACAATCTCAAGGCTTGTCATCATAAAAATATTCACCTCCTCTCGAAAGCGAAAACGCTTCGGATCAGCGATATGCCTGGCTGCTCCAAGTTCATCTTGTGGGATTCTGCCGCTAACCGCCTTGTCTCGATCGCATCCTTTCGTCAAACAACCCAATCTACTGCTCTAGAGGTTGAGGCTTAATTCTGATGAACTTAATTTTTTCTGTGTTTGGTATTCTGCTTACACTCCTTTTAGTAGGGCTTGTACTCTATCTTCTGACTGCTCGCCGCTATCAATCGTCTAATTCTGTTGCCAGTTCCTATGATCAATGGACAGAAGACGGCATTTTGGAGTTTTATTGGGGCGAACACATTCATCTAGGGCACTATGGCTCTCCACCACAGCGCAAAGATTTTCTCAAAGCAAAGGAAGACTTTATCCATGAAATGGTGCGTTGGGGTGGTTTAGACAAGCTTCCTCCTGGCTCTACCGTCTTAGATGTGGGCTGTGGGATTGGTGGTAGCAGCCGCATTCTGGCACAGGACTATAAGTTTGATGTCACTGGAGTTACCATCAGTCCTCAACAGGTCAAACGCGCCCAGCAACTCACACCAAAAGACCTGAATGTGCAGTTTCAAGTTGATGATGCAATGGCACTGTCATTCCAAGATGCCAGTTTCGATGTCGTCTGGTCGATCGAAGCAGGTCCCCATATGCCCGACAAAGCGGTTTTTGCTAGAGAGTTGCTGCGGGTGCTGAAACCCGGCGGTGTGCTGGTGGTTGCCGATTGGAATCAGCGGGATGTTCGGGCAACGTCCCAGAATGGGAATCGCCAAAAGCCGCTCAATTTTTGGGAAAGACCTGTCATGCAGCAACTGCTAGATCAGTGGTCTCATCCTGCCTTTGCCAGTGTTGAAGGCTTTGCCGAACTTTTAGCAGAAACGGGATTCGTTGAAGGAGATGTCGTGACTACCGACTGGACAGAACAAACTCTACCATCCTGGCTAGATACGATTTGGCAGGGTATCGTTCGCCCACAGGGATGGATGAAGTACGGAGTTTCTGGTTTTATCAAGTCCTCGCGAGAAGTGCCCACGATCTTGTTGATGCGACTGGCATTTGGCACCGGGCTTTGCCGCTTCGGGATGTTTCGTGCGATCCGAAACCAGGGGGACGGCACAACCACAGTGCGGGAGAAAGCCAATGCGAATGCGAACTGACCTCTGGCAAGGGGACTTTGGCTACTGGCAGAACCTGTTTATTCACCAGCATATTTTGATCCTCGGCTATACCGCTTGGATGGGTCACTTAAACCAGGGACGGGGAATGGTAGCTTGTGAGGTGATGGATACCATCTCTTCCTCTATCGATTGGAGTGTCGATACAGTGATCCTCGATCGGACATTCATCCCTCAGGCACAGGTAGCAAACTATCTAGAAGCGTTTGAACTGGAAAAAGGGGCAGTAACCGCACTGTTAAAAGCGATCGCCACCTATGAACCGACTCAGGCGATCGTGGTTCTAGTTATCGGTAACGGCAACGTCGATATCAACCTGCTGCAACATTTGAAGATTTCCCCTAGCGACTGTTACAACCAAGTGCGGCGACGTTGGGCAGAATTTCAACTTGACCTAAATAGTGACATACTCCTACGCTGACTGAGTACATTACAGCGTAGGCTTCTCAGTGACCCCTGGTAACCCATTGGGCGATCGTATTCGCAATGAACTACAAGCCGCAGGCATTATCTTCACTGACCAGCCGGATAGACAGACTCGTTGGCAGCACCTTTAAAAGATACAATCATGCCCTTAAATACCATTCTGGAGTTGAGCGCTAAAGAATCCCTATCAGATTATGTGACGGCGATCGCTTGGTTGCCGATCGGCAATACCTTAGCGGTTGCCTCTGGTGCGGGAGAAGTGCGCTTACTGAAAAATTTTGTGAGTATGGCTCTGTGTCAGCCCACGGGTCAATCCATTGATGCTTTAGCCTTTTCATTTGACGGCAAATGGCTGGCAACGGGTGGTCAAGATGGCACGATTACACTGTGGCAGATGGATGGTGATAGTCCCAAAATGTCTGACACGTTGGAATGTGGCTCCTGGGTCGATCGCCTGAACTGGAATCCCGCTGGCAATTATCTGGCATTTACAGCGGTTTTCGATTAGATCCGCTACAAAAGTAAATGACATAACTGGCTCTGGCTATAGCTTTCAACATTTCCACCTATGGCACGGTTGATAGCAATCTGCTGTAATCAGGGAAAGACGGTGCAGATTTGGGATGCGGATCAAGCTGAAACAGTGACAAGTCTGGAGGGTATTGCAACTCCCCAGGATATTCGCTGGTCGCCGGATGGCAAGCATTTGGCAATCGCCATCAAAAGCAATATTCACATCTGGAATGCCCAAAACTGGGACAAGCGGCTGTATCAGTGGGAAGTGACCTCGCCCGCTAGTACGATCGCCTGGTCACCAGATGGTTCCTATCTCGCCTGCGCTGTTCATGACCATAGCATTGGTGTGCTGGACTGGTCGAAGGCGCAACACCTCCAGTGTGAACCGACTGATGGGAATGATTTGCCAACATTGATGCGCGGCTTCCCCGGAAAAATCCGACAGTTAGCGTGGGCAGATCTTCCGCCCTCTGCTGACTTACCGCCGATTCTGGCAGCCGCCACTCGTGAACTGGTAACGATGTGGATGCGCTCCCCGGAGGACTGGGACAACTGGGTGTTGGATCTCCACAGTGGCACTGTGCTGGATGTGGCATTTCAATCCAAGACTGGGTTGCTTGCCTCTCTTTCAGATGATGGCTGGATCATCCTCTGGCAAGCAGCACTGGAGGTGGTGCAGATACTTGAAGGAGCAGAGAAGGGATTTTCTTGTCTAGCATGGCATCCTAATGGACAACACTTAGCAGCCGGAGGGCAGCGAGGCGAATTGTTTGTTTGGTCGTCCTGTTAAAGTTAAGGGAAAAAATATAGAATGATTATCATTATCAATTAAATTTACTTACTGCTCCTCATGAAAAAGCCGGAAGCGTTTGATGTTATTGTCGTCGGTGCAGGTGCAGCAGGCATTGGGGTTGGGGTTGTGCTGAAAGACTTAGGGCTGGAGGATTTCGCTATTCTGGAGCGGCATCAGATTGGCGAGTCCTTCCGGCGCTGGCCTCAGGAGATGCACTTCATTACCCCGTCGTTTCCCAGTCACAGTTTTGGACATCTCGACTTGAATGCGATCGCCCGCAAAACATCGCCCGCGATCAGCTTCCGGCGAGAACACCTGAGCGGTAAGCAATATGCCCAGTATTTGGAAACCGTTGCCGACTACTTCAAACTGCCCGTCCATACAGGCGTTGCAGTCCAGAAAGTTGAACCCTTACCCCAGCATCAAGGGTTCCTGGTTTACGTCCCTGATGGCATTCTCAAAACCCGGTTTCTGATCTGGGCAGCCGGAGAATTTCAGTATCCTAACCTGACTCCTTTTCCGGGTGTAGATCTATGTCTGCATAATTCTCAGGTAAAATCCTGGGCTGATTTACAAGGTGATGAGTTTGTTGTCATTGGTGGGTATGAAAGCGGCAT
>Ga0163148_10003471_pt1 | contig 17391 bp, 12 predicted proteins | sample OliLakLV19MP7P2_FD_148606 | JGI IMG/M metagenome (GOLD analysis project Ga0163148, IMG submission 148606) | Freshwater microbial mat bacterial communities from Lake Vanda, McMurdo Dry Valleys, Antarctica- Oligotrophic Lake LV.19.MP7.P2 | ecosystem: Environmental > Aquatic > Freshwater > Lake >...
ATTTAGGAGAGTGGCGTTCCCGGGGATACCCGCAGCCACGCCACTGCCCATGGCGCTCGCAGGGCTTCAGCCGATAAAGCATTCCTGAACGTCATGCCCGACCAGCCCCACCATCCCCCGTCTGGCATCACCTTCCTCGCCGGTTTCGATCGCGACCTGCGCCATGGGCTGGCGGCTGAGATCCGCACCCTGTGGACCCATCATTCGACCGCGCTCGAGGGCAACACGCTTACCCTGGGTGAAACCGCCTTCGTCCTGCAGGAAGGCCTCACGGTCAGCGGCAGATCGCTCAAGGATCACCAGGAGGTCGTCGGCCACGCGCGCGCCATCGACCTGGTCTACGCTATCATCGACCAGCGGCGGCCGGTGGTGACTGACGACCTCCATCACCTGCATCGCGCCATCCAGGCCGAGGTGGTGATCGATGCCTTCGCCCCGGTCGGCCGCTGGAAGGTCGAGCCCAATGGCACGACCGCCCTGCTTTCGTCAGGTGAGACGCGCTGGCACGACGACGCCCAGGTCGATCAGGTACCTGCCCTGATCGATCGCTGGCTTCAGCAGATGGATCACGCGCGGGGACTCGGCAGCGGCGACCGGCTCGACGGCTACACCGATCTGCATCTCGGCTTCACCGCGATCCATCCCTATGCCGACGGCAATGGGCGCCTGGCCCGCCTGCTGGCGAACATTCCGCTCATCGAGAGCGGTCAGCCACCCGTCCTGATCCCGCTGGAACGGCGACGCGACTACCTGATCGGCATGGGCGATTGGAGCCTGGCGCGGGGGGCTCCGCGCTCGGGCGAGGTCCTCGTGCCGCACCTCGCGCCGTGGACCGGTCTGCGCACGTTCTTCGCCGAGGTGTCGCAGCCGGCGCGCGATCTGGTGGCGGCCTATCGTGCCCGACAGGCCCAACGGGGAACCGCGCGCGAATGATTCATCTCCGCTTCATCCGCTGGTGACCCCGCGCTGGATCGCCACAGTCCCCGCGGAGGTGTGGCATGGCGGACTGCCATTTTCATTATTTTTTTAATTAATTTTAATGTACTAATTCTAATTTTAATGGACCACCCACTATGCACCAGCTCATGTCCGGTGAGCAGGCCGAGGTGCTGTTCGTGAGCGGTTGCGCCGCCAACATGCGGAAATTCCTGCCGCGGTTCGATCTCGTCGTGCTGCTGAGCGCGCCGGCCGAGGTCATCGTCGCGCGCTTGGCGACGCGGACGGACAACCCGTACGGCAAGCGGCCAGAAGAAGTCGCGCGCGTGCTGAGCTTGCGCGAGACCGTCGAGCCGTTGCTGCGCTGCGCCGCCGGGAACGAGATCGATACCAGCGTTCCGCTCGACGAAGTTGTCGCGACCCTGCTGCGCTTGGCTGGCGAGCCTGGCACCGATGGCGGAGGAAGCCGATAAGCCCCCCCGTCGCTCACCAGCGCATATGCACGCCGAGGTGGTAGAAGCCGCCGGTCGGTCCGCTGTCGTCGATGGTCGCCAGAGCGACCGCCGTCTTGGCACCGTCGACGATCTGCATCGGCGCCTGGTCGCCGCCCATGTCGGTCTTGACCCATCCGGGATGGGCTGCGTTGACCTTGATCGCCGTGGCCTTGAGCACGTGGGCCAATTCGACGGTGTACATGTTGACCGCGGCCTTGGACGCATCATAGGCCGGCCAGCGCATGGCGTAGATGGCCGAGTTCGGATCCGCGTGCTCGGCGATCGAGCCGAGGATGCTGGTGAGATTGACGATGCGGCCGGATGCTGACTTCTTCAGCAGTGGCAGGAAGGCCTGGGTCACCGCCACCAGTCCGAACAGATTGGTCTCGAACACCCGGCGGAAGGTCTCGACGGTGGTCGTCTCGACCCCGCTGTCGGCGGCGTAGTCGAGGATGCCGGCATTGTTGACGAGGATGTCGAGGCGGCCATGGCGCTGCTCGACTTGGGCGGCGGCGGCACGGATGCTCGCCGCATCGGTGACTTCGAGGTGAAGGGCCTCGGCGGTGATGCCCTCCTTGGTCAGCGTTCTGACCGCCTCAACGCCGCGGGCGGCGTCGCGGGCGCCGATGATGACTGAGATGCCCTGCGTGCCGAGTTGGCGGGCGGTCTCCAGGCCGAGGCCCTTGTTGGCTCCGGTGATGAGGGCGAGTCGCGGTGAACTGGGCATGGTGGCTCTGGTGGTGGTCGATGACGGGAACGGCGACCCTCGCTGGGCCGGTTAACGTCGGGTGATGAGTCGTTGGCAAGGACCTGGATACACGCAGCAGCATCTCGGAGTCGGTCGGGGATAGCGAGCGTCGCGTTGGCTCGGTCTCTGACGGCAGCTCCTCGTTTGGCGAAACGACCAGGGAGCGGTGCTAGCTTGGGCCGTTTCGCCGCCTTGGATCGGCCATCCGATCCGCGTCGCCAGCCTCGCTCGCTATCCCCGACAGACTCCGAGACGGACGTGCCGGCCACAGGTTGCCTGGATCACGCCTGTCCCGCTGCGCCACGGATGCTCCTACGCAGCCATGATGCCCGCGTTGGTCTGCGACGGCACCCTCACCCAGCTCGTCGTCAGGTTCGCTGGGCTGGCGCCGTGACCAAACCGGGTGGAACGACGGTCTTCATCATCGGCTTCACGGGCACGACGGAGGAGCCGTTCTTTACCCGCTCGTCCGCCGCCGGGTGAAGAAGCCTTGTGCTGCAGGGATTCATCAGGCAACGCGACCACCCACGCCTGGACAGCTGGCCAACGCCAACGATCCTTGGCCTTCCCTCCGCAGGACGGCTTGCAGCCATGGCATCGTTCGCGCAGACCTTGGTGCAACGGGTTCGGGCCACAGTGCTCAGGATGCGAGCCAACGGTTGGCGTGGCCTGTCGTGTGACGATCTCGACGCGGCCCTCGCCGATGCCGGAGTCGGTATCGCGCTGGTCGGCCCGGCCGGCGGTCTGCTGCACTGCAACGCCACCGCCGGCCGGATCTGGGGACTGGCTAGCGAGGAACTCGCGCAGCGGACGTTCGCCGATCTGTTCGCGGATGCGCCCGAGGGCGGCATCGCCGCGGTGGGCAGGGGGCCGCGCGACGTGCGGTCGGTGCATGCGCATGGGCATGCCCTCGCGCTGCGCATCCACGCACTGCGAATGCGGCCAGTCGCGGCCGACGTGATCCTGGTCATCGAGGACCTCACCGAGCGGGTGCGATCCGAGCAACTGCTGGACCACCAGAAGCGGGTGCTCGAACTGATGGCGCGGGATCTGCCGCTCAACGAGATCTTGGCCGGCATCGTCGCCTTGATCGAAGCCCAGGCCCCGGGCGCGTTAAGCACGATCTATCTGGTCGACGCCGAAGGCCGCCTGCGGCTCGGCGCGGCGCCGAGCTGGCCGGCAGAATTCGTCGCCGCGGTCGATGGCTGTCCGATCGGCCCCGAGGCGGGTTCGTGCGGCGCCGCCGCATTCTTCGGCCGCCGGATGGTATCCACCGACATCGCTAACGGCGGTGATCCTTGCTGGGGGCCGTACCGCGAGTGGATCCTCTCGTATGGCATCAAGGCGGCCTGGTCGACCCCCGTGCTGGGGGATGGCGGCGTGGTTCGCGGCACCGTCAGCATGTGCTGGCGCGAGGTGCGCGTCCCGACCGCGCGTGAGCTTGAACTGGTCGACGTCGCGACGCGGTTGATGGGAATGGCGATCGAGCGCGCTCGGCGCGAAACCCTGCTGCACGAGCAGCGCGCGCGCCTGATCGCCGCCGCCCGCGACGACGAGAACCGCCGCATGCTGCGCGCGATCATCGATTCGATCGCCGATGGCATCGTGGCGACCGAGAGCACGGGCACCATCATCGCCCGCAACCGTGCCGCCGCTGACCTGTGGCGGATAACGGATGAGGACGCGGGCGACAGTGCTGCGCTGCTGCGCGCCGCATCCCGCCAGGCCCGCGATCCCGAGGCGCTGGTGGCGCGCTTCGAGGCGCAGAACCGCGATGCGACAGGCGGTGACGAGGTGGTCGAGCTGATGGATGGCCGCGTCCTTGAGGTCAGCGTCCACCCGCTGCGACGTTCGGCCGGGAGCGAAGCGGACGGCCGGATCTGGGTCTTCCGCGATGTGACCGAGCGCAAGCGGTTCGATGCCCAGCTGCAATTCAGCGACCGGATGGCCTCGGTCGGGCGGCTGGCCGCCGGCGTGGCTCACGAGATCAACAATCCGATGACCCACGTGATCTGCTCGATCGAACTGGCGCGCGGGCAGCTGACTCCCCGTGACGGTGTCGGCACGGCCGCAATGCTCGAGGCCGATCAGTTGCTTGGCGCCGCGTTCGGCAGCGCGTTGCGCGTCGCGCGCATCGTCGCCGATCTGCAACGGATATCGCGCCATGACGATGACCATCTCGCGCCGATGCGGGTCGAGGATGCGCTCGAAGCGGCGATCGCCATCGCGATGAGCCGAATTCGTGGCAAATGCCGCTTGGTGCGGCGCTATGCCGCGGTGCCGGACATCGTCGCCAATGAGGGCCGGCTGACCCAGGTCTTCCTCAACCTGCTCGTCAACGCTGCGCAGGTGCTGGAGAAAAGCGATGGCGAGGGCGAGATCACCGTGGTGATCGCTCTCGACGATGTGGGCAGCGTGGTGGTCGAAATCCGCGACAATGGTCCCGGCATGGGCCCCGACGTGCTGGCGCACGCGTTCGAGCCGTTCTACACCACCAAGCCGATCGGATCGGGAACCGGACTCGGGTTGTCGATCTGCTATGCGCTGGTCACGGCGCTCGGCGGCCGGATCCACCTCGCCAGCACCGTGGGCGCTGGAACGACGGTGCGCGTGGAGTTGCCCACCGGGGAGCCGGCTGCGAATCGCGCTGCCGCCGTCGCCGAGGCGCCACCGTCGACACCGACGATGCCGTACACGCGGCTGCGTCTGCTCGTCATCGACGATGAACAGACCATTCTCGACGTGGTCGCGGCCTGCTTCGGCCTGGATGCCGACGTGACCGCCGTGTCCGAACCGCATCGGGCGCTGGCCCTGCTCCTCGAATCCGGCTCGTGCCCGTTCGATGTCATCCTGTGCGACCTGCTCATGCCCCGGATGTCGGGCGCCGATCTCGTCGAACGCGTGCGGCATGAGCGCCCGGGCCTGGAGTCGCGTTTCATTTTCATGACCGGTGGCGTCCTGTCCGGCACGATGCAGGACTTCCTCGATCACTGCCCGAACCGCGTCATCAGCAAGCCGTTCACCATCGCGGATCTGACCCGTATCTGTCGCGAATATGCCAGGGGCACATGAAGATCGGGCTCGCCGCCGTCATTGCGAAAACCGTATTTTTCGTTTTGGACCGCGGCGATCACTCCGTGCTGGGCTGAGCCATGCCGAGGCAGCGTGAGCGCAGGGGCTCGGCGAAGGACAGGGCGAGAAGGCCCCCCCAGGCCATCTCCGAGCAGGAGATCAGGAACGCGAGCCACCCCGGTTCGGGCTGGGACTCCGCCGGATCCAGGAACGCGAGCATGAAGCAGGCGAGGGTGACGAGCAGAGCGTGGACATTGGCGGCGCGGCGCAGCCGGTAGAGTCGGATGGTGGTCCAGATCGAGGCGACCCCGACGAGCATCATCAATGCGGCAACGGGCAGGTCATCGCTGGCGGCCTCAGCTTCAGTCGATTTTTCGTTGGCATCGGCGGGGACATCGGCAGCGATCGCTTCGCGGACGATGATGACGATGACCATCACCAGGGTGACGATCAGCCATGCCCAGAAGAGACGACGGAAGAGGAGGAACGTCGGGTGGAGGTCGGGAAGGCCCGGTGGCGCGGAGAGCACGGTCGATTCCGGGGCAGCAAAAGGATTGGTGACCTGCATGCGAGGTGCTCCGCGGCCAGGGCTTGAGGCTGGCAGATATCGGCGATCAACCAGCCAGGGCCAGGGGAAGTTCATGGTTCCACCGGGATATGTACACCTTACGACATCGACACCTCCGGAGTTCCCCATGTTCACCCAGCGTCAGTACCTCATCAAAGAACACGTCGGTCTGCTCAAGATGAAGGACACCTACGACATCCTTGATCCCGTTGGCGGAACCAAGCTGGGCATGGCGAAGGAGATCACGCCGGGTTGGGTGGTGGCCCTGCGTCTGCTGGTGAACAAGCAGATCCTGCCGAAGGCCATCGCCATCACGGCCGAGGGCGAGTCGTCGCCGACCATCACCATCCGGCGCGGTTTCGCCCTCCTGCGCAGCAAGGTTTGGATCCACGACGCCCAGGGCACGCGCATCGGCTTCTTCAAGAGCAAGCTCTTCTCGCTCGGCGGCGGCTTCTGGGTTCACGACGCGCAGGAGCGCCGCGTGGCCGAGGTCAAAGGCGATTGGAAGGGATGGAATTTCCGCTTCCTCGACGACAAAGGCCAAGAGATGGGCCAGGTGACCAAGAAGTGGACGGGGATCGGCAAGGAACTTTTCACCTCCGCCGACAATTACATCGTGACGATCGCCGACAACGTGCGGGATCTGACGGCGTACGCGGGACTGCTGCTCGCCGCCGGCGTCGCCATCGACACGATTTACAAGGAGAAGGGCTGAGCGAAGGGTCCAGGCGCCGGCGCCTCCCTGCGGGCACGGTATGCGCTCAGCGGATTCTCATCTCTCCCTGATACCTTCTCAACCAGATCACGTTGACCCACCATACCACGTCTGAGGTGGTCATGCGCATCCTTCTGCTTGTCGCTCTCGCTCTCGCCCTCGTCGCCGATGCCGCAGAGCCTCCGGCTGCCACCGCTGATCAGGTCTCCGTTCGCCAACTCCAGGTCAATGCCAAGGCCCTCAGCGCGGACGGACTCGCCACCCTCGTCCGGTTGGAGGCGCTGTACCGGACGCGCCTGCCGGATGGAGCGTACTGGTACGATCCCATGTGCGGCGCCTTCGGTGCTTGGGGTGGGCCGACCTTGGCGGTACTGCCTGCCGGCCTGCCGCTGGGTGGCGCACTGCCGGCCGAGGCCTCGGGCGGCGGCACCGGCATCTTCACCAATGGGCGCGAGCTGCACGCATTCGATGTGCACTACCTCCAGTACATCATCGGACCCATCCAGCCGGGCCGCTATTTCACCGATGCCCTCGGCAACGCCGGATTGGAGGGCGGTCCGGTGCTCGTCAATCTGGTGCATGCGGCGCAGATGGTGGGTGGCTTCTCGTACTATAAGGAAAACGTCCATGCGGGCACCCGCCAGAGCATCTCGTCAGAGGGTGTGAGCTTCACCAACCGCTCGGGCAAGACCGTGTCCTGGTACCCGGGTCTGGGGTCTTCGGTCAGCGAGTAGGTTTCCGGGATCGCCGGAGGCCGCGATCCCCCGGCGATGATCGGTGAAGATCATCCGAAGGACGGATGTGCGCTGGATCAGGTGATGATGAATGACCGGCCCGGTTCAGCCTTTGCCAGCCGACTGGACGGCTCCATGGTGCTGCCACCAGCCATGACCTTCGTCGTCGAGAATCCTTATGGGTCGGATAGCGATGGCTTGATCTGGGGCTACCTGTTCACGCCTGGGCAGCCGGCGCGCGAAATCGATGCCGAAGGCGCCGCGCGCCGCCTAGCCAAGCCCGATGCGGGTGATTCGTTCGTCTGGCTGCACTTCTCCCTGTCCAATGCCGCTTCCCAAGGGTGGCTGTGCGGCCACCTGCAGCCACCGGACTCGTTCCGCGAGGCGCTCCATCAGGTGGTCGGCTCGACTCGACTCGAACAAGAGGACGATGCCTTGGTCGCGGTCATCCATGACGTCGAATTCGATTTCTCCTTCGACCCATCGTCGATCTCGACGGTGAACCTGTGGATCCAACCCCGTCTGGCGGTCAGCGCGCGTCTCAAGCCGCTGCGATCGCTCGATCGCCTGCGAGCCGCGATCAAGGCGGGGGCGACCTTCCGCTCACCAGCCGACCTGTTAGCACGGTTGCTGTCCGAGCAGGCCAACGTGTTGGTCGATATCGTGCGCAAGGCCACCAGCCGGGTCGACGTCATCGAGGATCAGTTGCTGGTCGCGAGCGTCTCGCCCAGTCGCGGCGAACTTGGCAATCTGCGACGCACGCTGGTTCGGCTGCAGCGCCTCCTCGCGCCCGAACCGGCCGCCTTCTTCCGCTTGCTGAGCCGACCGCCCGCCTGGATCGCCCGCGAGGATGGCGACGACCTCCGCCACTCGGCCGAGGAGTTCTCGGCAGCGGTCGCGGGCTGCGCCGATCTCGGCGCCCGGGTCAAGCTGCTGCAGGAGGAGATCGCCGCCGCGGTCAACGAACAGAGCAGCCGGACCCTGTTTGTGCTGACGGTGGTCACCGTGCTGGCGCTGCCGATCAATATCACCACCGGTTTGTTCGGCATGAACGTCGGCGGCATCCCGTTCGCGGTGTACGGACACGGTTTCCTGCTGATCGTCACCTTGCTGATCGCCATCACCGCCCTGCTTGCCTACCTCGCCTTCGGACGATTGCGTAAGCGCACCTAGGAGCCTGTCGGGCACAGCGAGCGTCGCGCTGGCTCGGTCTCGGACGGCATCTCTTGCGTTGGCGAAACGACCAGGGAGCGGTGCTACCTTGGGTCGTTTCGCCGCCTTGGATCTGCCATCCAATCCGCGTCGCCATCCTCGCTCGCTATCCCTGGCAGGCTCCTAGCAGGCTGTTCGCGGGTCGTTGCAACCGCCCTGTATATCACTCGGAGATTGAATTCGGGGACAGTAGCCTGCGATGCGGCCGCACGAGTCCGCCTCCGCGCCCCTTCTAGCGCGAGTACCACCAATGGAATGGAATACAGTACCATGGATGAGATCTACAGCGTGATCCTGGTCGGCGACGAATGGCAGGTCTATCGCGGTGAAGGCGATGTCCCCGAGGCCATCTTCGCCAGCGAGCAGGAAGCCGTCGCCTGGTGCAGCGAAGATGCGATCGGCGACGAGCCGCGCATCCGCGTCTACCAGGGCGCAGTCTGCGGTCCCTGAACGCCCCCGTCCGACGCCTCCCCGCCCCCTTGGAGCCTGCATGGATGCCATCGCCCTGCTCAAGACCGACCATCACCTGTTCCGCGACCTGCTCGAGCGGTTGGAAGAGACCGAGGCCGGCCAGATCGAACGGGTGGAACTGTTCAATGAGCTGAAGGCGCGTCTCATCGCGCATGAGACGATCGAGGAGGAGATCCTCTACCCCGCCTTGCAGGAGTTCGCCCAGGCCGAGGAGATCGTGGCGCACAGCTACGAAGAGCATCACGTGGTCGATCTGCTGCTCGACGAGCTGACCACGCTCTCGTTCAAGGACCCAGCCTGGGCGGCCAAAGCGCATGTGCTGCAGGAGAACCTGGTCCATCATCTCAAGGATGAGGAAAAGGATCTCTTCCCCAAGGCCAGGCGACTGCTTCCTGCGAATGCCTTGGATGATCTGGGTACGCTGATGGACGAACGGCGCGAAGAAGTGATGGCCTCCGCCTTGGTGAATCCTGATGCGAAAGCGGTGAAGCCGAGGGGCTGACGGTCTGATGGATGGTGCGTTGGTGAGGATGGTGCGTGGACAGGTGGATGGTGCGTCTACATGTGAGCGCCGGGATAAACCGGCTCAAGGGAGCAGGTGAGAGAGCTGTACGTTGAAGGAGTAGCGACCCGCAACGACCCCGAGTCATGCGGCCATCACCGTGAGGTGATGACCGAAGCGTTGACAGGGGCATCGATGGGCGCGGATACTGAGCCCCGAAAGAAGCTTCCGCACGCCGACCCTGTGCATGTAGCGGGAAGGCCACACGTGTCGCATCGCCAACGCGAGATGCGTCCCGGTCCGGCGGGGTCGACGACCCGACGCACGTCGAGAACCTTCGAGCACGAGAACCGGGAGGCCCACGCGTTGCCCGATGTCCGCGTAGGCGGTAAGGGCCGGATGGTGAAGGGAACAACCCGAACGACCATCATGTACGGCGCGTGGGAGTCGGATGAGGGCGTAGTACCGATGAGCCGTCGAAGGCGAGCGCCGAAGACGTGGAGGGAAGGCCTGAAGCCGGAGGGATCGCGACTGGCGGACATCATCGGGACCCTGTGCCCGAATCATGGTGAGCCGCGAAACCGCGAGCGTGAGATCCACGCCAACACCCGAGGTGGGAGCCGTATGCGGTAATTCCGCACGTACGGATCTGAGCGGGGGGCGGCCCGAAAGGGCCGTCCCTACCGCACCACCTCATGCGCTATCGGGCCGGCTTTCAGAGTTCTGCGCGGCGTTCTACGAATGCTACGGCTGATTATTGCTGGGCAGCACGGGGAGGACGTATCGGGTGCATGTCCACGATCCCGGGATGGCGCATCAGGTGCATGTCCACGATCGATCACGATCGACTGGGGCTTCTGGTCATCTATGACATGTCCATAGCTGTCATCTATGACCTGTCCATAGCTGTCCTGCAGTCGCAAGCGGTCTTCTATTGGGCATTGCCACCCTCACCGCAACCGTGCCACGATGAACAGCGATGCCCTGGTGAGGCACCGGTTTGCAGCAGCAGCGCGGTTGCCGCCATTGCATCGCCTGGTAGGACTTTGGTCAGCCCTTTACAGACTGGCCTGCGCCACCAGAAGAGCCACGATCTCCCGACACATCACGTAGGAAAGATTGCCATGCAGAAGCCGCCATTTTTTGACGATGTTGTCAGGGAGCGCGAGGAGTTTCATCGGGGCCTCAGCAATACTGAATATGCGAGGCCGGTTGAACATCTGTTTGAGCAAGTTCGCAATATTGAGTATGTCGTTTCCGAGCTTTTGCAAAATGCAGATGACACTGGCGCAAATGACGTTACAATTTCTATAGAAAATAACATATTTTGTTTTACTCATAATGGGACTCCATTTAGCGGAGAAGACTTCAGGTCTATGTGCCGCTTTGCCGTTTCAAACAAGACCAGCATGCAAACGATAGGATTTCGCGGAATTGGTTTCAAATCCATCTTTAGCCTAGGGGATCGCGTTCATCTAGTCGCTCCGGCTCTTCCGTCTGGAGCAATACAGGCTTATTTCGATAAATCTTTATTTACCTTGCCGCACTGGGATACAAATACGCCCATCATGAACAGCGGGACGCGAACGACATACCATGTCACCATGACCGATGCGACCAAAACTAGGATCACAAGCAGTCTCAATACGTGGTCATCGAGTCCAGTTTCTCTGATTTTTTTCCGTCATATCACATCGCTGACGATCAATGGTAAAACGTGCTCAAGGACCTCAAAGGCAAAGCGATCCGGAGTCGATTCAGTCGAGATAATAATTGGTGACAAGGTAAAGCGGGCATGGAAAATTTCCTCCAAGCCACTAGATATACCGGCCGATGCACAGGCCGAACTCCGCGAACTAAGACACATCGCGTCATCAGACAGCGTCCTCCCGCCGGTACGCATCGACGTAATTTTTGGAAATATCGATTTCACTGGAAGATTCTTCGCGGTGCTGCCGACAGGCCGCGCAGTTGACATGCCATTCAGCTGCAATGCGCCATTCCGATTGGCTCCAAGCCGAGATCGCCTGGAGGACCCGGGCCAATCCACCTATAATGCCTGGCTACTGGATCAGACGTCCGCTCTGGTAGCCGACTATATACTGCATGAGCTCGGCGACACATCTTCAAATATTGAAACTCGGGCATTGGCATATCGCCTGATTCCGTCCGTAGTAGATGCCAAGGCCCCAGGTAGCGACATGGAAGCACTGAGGTTGATTGAACAAGGGGTGACGAGACGATTGAAAGATCAGCGCATTATTTTGTCGGCAACAGGCGATCTGCTCATTCCTAACCGTGCCGCCCTGCTGCCCGCTAAAATCTACGAAATATGGAACACGGACCAATTGCGAACCACTTTCTGTCCCGAGAAAGAACTGGCATCAACGGCCATCTTCGAGTCTGGAGCTGCTGAATTGGTGGCACGATCATGGATCGAAAAGCGATCGCTCGATAGCATCAAAGAACGTCTAGGGTCGTCAAGCATTCCGAGACCGTCGAACACCGGAACATTGATGCGCCTCTGGAGCGTCCTCCAGCAGAATCCGCCGGGCTACGGAGACACGGCGTCAACATGGCATGTCATTCCGGTGCAAGGAAGCCCAGAACTGACCAGTTCGCTGAAAATAGCCCGCATTGGAGCAGCGATCGCCAAGCAACTCGGCGATCTTGCAAAGATGATCATCGCAGATATTCCAGCGGTTGATGTAGATTTCATTTCCCTTATCACTGATTCGCAACGCGATGACCACGACAAAGAAACAAGAGAAATCGCTGGTCACGCAGACGCTTTGATGCGACGTCTCTCTATGAATCGCGACATTGACGGGCATGAGTTGATCAAGCGCTACCTAGACACCATTGCTCCGACGATTACCAGAGAAAAAAGCATCGCAACCTTTGCCATGTGCTTTGCGCTGGATGTCAAGGTACCCGCCAAGCTCCATTTTTTCGCTGATGGCGGATCGAAGAATCAAAAAAGGGTGAAATATATTCCATCGAAAACACCAAACTTCGATTTATTCCCGCCAGATATCGACAAGAATTCCATACTTCCGGAGTCCTACTATAACGCATGCAACGTCACTGATTATCCTATGTGGGAGGCATGGGCCGTCCGACGGGCAGAAATGTACCAAGTCCCGTTTCCCATTGAAAATGTCACCAACGATTTCATTAATGAGCTGAAATCACGCGGTTTAAAAATAACGAATACGCCATATCGTAGCGGGCCAACTACAATGATTGATTTCGTGTATCATGATATGTTCCACGCGCACTGGGATCGACAGTCATCCGGCAATGAAAAGTATTGGGCAGTCCTCCTGAGACAACTGCTAGAGCATTCCCATGGGTCATTGAACAGATGCGTCTTCGCAAATATAATCAGCCATTCGAGGAGTAATTCCAATTCGGCATCATGCCAAACGGATGCCCCGGTTTCCGCGACATGGGTTGAGCGATTAAGAATAAAAAAATGTATTGCAACTGACTCAGGAAAGTGCGTCGAGCCAGCCATGGCATATTTGAACAATGATCAAACGCGCGACATCATTGGCATAGACGGTGTCGAATTCGTCGACCGTGCATTAGACATTGCTATGCATCGCGACGTTCTAATGGCGTTGGGATGCCGGTCGAAGCCCCCGTCGCTATCATCGCTGGCTGAGCAAGCCCGTCAGTACGAACAGAAGACAACCCTTGATGACATACAGGGATTCGCCCTGGTCCTGCGTGCCATTGAGGGCATCTACAGACGTAGACCCGATGCGGAGCGGGCGGAATTTCTCCATCAGTGGAAGCAATCGGTTCTTTTGCCATCTCAGAATTGCACCTGGCTCAGGCCAGGCGATCTCGTCATCGGCCACATCGACCTAGATGGCGTCGAATGCGTACATACAGCCATAAAAAACAATCTCGTATTGATCGATTTTGGAATTCCTCGCGAGCCGTCGCTAGATCAGGCCAAGCGCTCTTTTGCAGATATCCCACGGAATGTCACTCTTGATAAGAAGGAAGCCGATCGAATTCGAAAGCGCCTTTCCTCCTCCACGACTAATGCCGAACTTGCATGGAATACCGTGCATGCTTGGCTTACAATCGCGGACCAATGGCGATCTACTGCCGATTTGAAGTATCTCCTCTACAGCGGTCGCGATGGACTGACAAGAGATGCCATCGTGAGCAAGGACATTTCCTCTCAATGCGCCGATTTCACCGGCTTTGCGCCAGATAGCGCGACCTTTCTTAAAAACAGTCACCTCATCAATCTCGGCGCGACCGCTCAGGCCATGCCCGTCGACAAAACCTGTCTTTCCGCACCCTGCGTTAGCGAACCCTGGCTCGAGGCGATCGCCGAGATCGTGCACACAATGGGGATGCGCGCTAAAACCGCTGAAGACAATCAGGAACTGGAAACCTCGGCGAGGCGATTACGCGTCCTGCGAATTGTATACACGCCCGGCCTCCAGGTGGTGAGATCCCTTGAAGGGACTGTCATATCCCAGGCCGTTAAGGCGCGATCGTTGATCGTCGGCGACCGTCTCCTGATTGATGCCAATAGCCGCAAAGGTCTGCTCAAAATAACCCCCGATGTCGCGCGCGACATCGGGGGATTAATTCCCGATCGCAGTCTCGCTCGGCACATCCCGTCTTGGATTGCACGATCGAAGTCCGACATCATTGACGCCGCCGACGATTTCATTCATGGAACCATCGAGCCTTGGCCGATAGAGGACCAGATTGCCGAAATGCCAGGGGGCCAGACTGATCTGGAGGCGAATCCCGAAGAGGATACTGCGGAGAAAATTGCGTCCGATGCGGTCGCCCCGAGCGGAATAGCCTCCACTAGCAATACAGGAGAACAAAAAAAATCAACGTCGGAAATTGCGCCGGACGTACGTACTGGCGATACAATTGCGGTCGATCGAACCTCGACCAATGGGACTTCGATACAGAAAAATCTGCCCGAATCGATCGAATCAGAACAATCTGAATTTTCTGAATCGACGCCGATTGATGATGACCATGACAATGATGCGTCCGCTCCGGAGAACGCACGTGGATTAGTTGCCGATCACGGGCGAAAACAACCCGGGTCACGATCCCCCAGACGCGGTCGGCGTCGGCTTCGAGGCGATATCCACGCGAACGAGCACCGATCATCTGCCGGCAAGCAGGGGCATCGAATGCTGAGCTACCTTGAGCACGATCTTCAAGCGGTGGAGCATGATACCACGGAAGCCCAACACGAGCGAGCGCGAATCGGCGACATCGCCGAAGAATTCGCCATAGCCTACGAGAAGGCCCACGGCCGGTTTCCTCAAAGGATGGAGAGGAATAACCCCGGTTGGGACATCGCTTCTCGAACGATCGACGGCGGGACTGTCGATCGACATATTGAGGTGAAGGGCGTCGCTGGTGCCTGGGGCGAGAAGGGCGTCTTCATCTCGGCGACCCAGGCCAAAGCCTGCCGCGATCTCGGGGATCGCTTTTGGCTTTACGTCATTGAGGAATGCTTCAGCCACCCTGTCGTCCATCCCATCAATAACCCTCTAGCCTGGGTCGACCAATTTTGTTTCGATGCGCATTGGGTGGCGATTGCCTGCCGCGAACCCGTGCCGGCCGTCACCTATACCGAAGGCATGCGCGTTACGTCGCAGGGGAAGGCTGGCACGGTGACGCTCTGCCAGCAACGCGGCGTGCTCTGGCGAATCCAAGTCGTTTTCGATGGCGATCCGACCAAGACTCCGCGCAATCTTTCGTCCGGTTCGCTGCGGCCACTTCCCTGAACTGGTGACACCATGGCTCGCATGATTCCCAACTACGATGACGCACGATTGCGGCAGATTCGCTCTCACGGTGAGCGCATGCTGTATATTCACCTTCGTGACCGACTAGATGCCACCTATGTTGTCTACCATTCCATTACCTGGATATCGACAAGCTCAGCCCGGCGCGCCTGTGATGGCGAAGCCGATTTCCTCGTCGTCCATCCAACCCAGGGCATGTTGGTGATCGAGGTCAAAGGCGGCGGTATCCGCATCGACGCCGCGCAACGCACTTGGCACAGCATGGATGGCCGTGGGACGGAACATGAGATCAAGGATCCGTTCGAGCAGGCCAAGAACGCTAAATACAAAATATTAGAGAAGTTAAAGGAAGTCGCAGAGTGGAGTCGACTGGTGCAGGGCCGCGCTTCTATCGGCCACGCTGTGTGTTTTCCGGATATCGCGAACGCCAAGCCATTGACGGCACCTGATCGCCCCATCGAGATCATGCTGGCAGGGGAAAACCTATCGACTGTAGATAGTGCCGTCACCAAGGCGATGACCTATTGGTCAGATACGGCAGGCGGATGTGAGATCGGTAAGGTCGGCCTGGCCATCATCGACAAGACCTTCGCGCGATCGTGCTTCGTCAAGCCCATGGCGTCTCGGGTCATTGCTGGCGAAGAAGAGCGGCGCCTATTGCTCACCAATGAACAATATCAGTCACTTCGCCTCCTGGGACGCCGACGGCGCGTGGGGATTCAGGGTGGAGCTGGCACGGGCAAGACACTGATCGCCGTCACGCGCGCCAAGGAACTCGCGGCGAACGGCATGCGCACGCTCCTATTGTGCTACAACCGGCCGCTCTCCGATCATCTCGAAGCTGTTTGTTCCGGAATTGCCTACCTAGAAGTGGCTAATTTTCATCAATTCTGCGAACGACGATTCAAACAGCACTCGCGTGCCTATCTAGCGAAAGCTAAGAGCGAGCAATCCGTAGATGATCTGTACGATGTGCAGTACCCGTTGGCGCTCTATCTGCTGCTGGACGAACATCCCGAGCACTTCGATGCAATTCTAGTCGATGAGGCCCAGGACTTCGGTGATGAGTATTGGCTGCCTATACAGATCATGCTGCAATCCGAGGCAGATAGCCCGCTGTACCTGTTCTACGATCTGAACCAAAAACTCTACAAGCGCGGAAATGGATTCCCTATTTCTCCGAATGATGAGTTTCTGCTGACAACAAACTGCCGAAATACAAAACATATTCATCGCCTCATAGCTGGGTTCTATGCCGGTAATGATTTCCAGGCCCCGGACATCGAAGGTGTCGACATCGACTGGGTCGCAATAGAAGGCCCGCGTCCGCAGGCCGCAAAAATCGCCCGCATCGTCACGGATTATTTGGTCAATGGCGGACTTTCAGCGCAGGACCTGGTCGTCATCGTCACCGACCGACGGATGCTCGCGTCCTCTATTGAGGCACTGGCGGCATGTCCGCTGCCGCGCGGCATACATTGGTCCGATGACGCCAAAGAGCAATCACAACGCGTGCGCATCGTCACCGCAGCCCGCTTCAAGGGCCTCGAAGCTACCGTCTGCCTGCTCTGGGGTATGGACAGCATCGACTTGGCCGAAGACCGCATGGATATCTATGTGGCTGCCAGCCGCCCACGGAACCGACTGCATGTCATCGCCTCCCATGCCATCGCCCAAATCTTGATTAAACAGCTTTCATAGGGCATTTCGCATTGGGCCAATGCGGTTCGCGGACCTAACGAAACATCTCAGGGACTGGGCGTTAGTTTTCACCGGCTTGATCATCGCCGTCTTCGCCCGTCCTGTTAAAATAATCGAACAGCATTTCCCTGTAGTCAAAATTCAGAGCTTTCCCGGGGCGGGAACGGGATTGGTCAGGGTATCAATGCGGATTTCAGAGTTCTAGCACGGCATGCCTACGTTCGCTCCTGATAGAGGCCAACCGGGCAGTCGCTCGGCCGGCGAGCGTTCCATTGCTGGATCAACATTGCCTTGTGCTTGGCGACTTCGCGTGCCGAGCGGGTCGGGGGCGGCGGCGATGAAGGCGTCGCTCCGCCCCAGATCCCGCAAATCATCCAATTCCCTCCTGCTCTCGACGGTCGGGGCGACCGTCTGCCGCAGGCTGA
>Ga0163148_10003475_pt1 | contig 17383 bp, 17 predicted proteins | sample OliLakLV19MP7P2_FD_148606 | JGI IMG/M metagenome (GOLD analysis project Ga0163148, IMG submission 148606) | Freshwater microbial mat bacterial communities from Lake Vanda, McMurdo Dry Valleys, Antarctica- Oligotrophic Lake LV.19.MP7.P2 | ecosystem: Environmental > Aquatic > Freshwater > Lake >...
GCCCCCCCACCGGTGCCCGCGGCAATGGTGGTGCTGGTCGGGCTGGGCTGGTTCGGCGTCGTGTTCGCCATCAATTCCTCGCTGCACTCCTATCTCATCCTCGCCTATTCCGACGGGGACGAGGTCGCTACCGACGTTGGCTTCTATTACATGGCCAACGCCGGCGGCCGGCTGGTCGGGACGTTGCTCTCCGGGCTGCTCTATCACGTCGCTGGGCTGATGGGGTGTCTGTGGGGATCGTTGGTCTTCGTCGTCATCGCGGGCGCGATCTCATTTGGGTTGCCCCGGGTCGCTGAGCGTCGCCTCGCCGATCTGGCCGCCGAGGGTGGCGACTGATTCTGGTGAATGATCGGTGAAGATTGGGCGCAAGAATGCCGGGTACGTTGGTCGCATGTCGTAGTTTTCAGCATTTTCTGCGGAGGGCATTCACCGCGCATTCACGCGATGTTGGCGAAGGAGGGCTAGCCTGCAGCCCACTCTCCAGGAGCCAGCATGGTAGCCGCCGCGATCGCGATCAGCCAGGTTAGCAAGCATTTCCGTGGCAATCGCGGGCGCCGCTGCAAAGCGCTCGACGCGGTGTCGTTCACGATCCAGCCCGGCGAGATGGTGGCGCTGATCGGGGCCTCGGGCTCGGGAAAATCCACGCTCATGCGCCACATCTCCGGCTTGGTCAACGGCGACGCCGGCGACGGCGAGATCGTGGTCGGCGGTCGCTGCGTGCAGCACTCAGGCCGCGTCGCCCGCGATGTGCGCTCGATCCGCACCGGCATCGGCTTCGTCTTCCAGCAGTTCAACCTGGTCGGACGCATGAGCGTGCTCACCAACGTGCTCGCCGGCATGCTCGGGCGCACCCCGACCTGGCGCGCCCTGCCCGGCTGGTTCACCCTCGCCGAGCGCCGGCTGGCGATGGAGGCCCTCGCCCGCGTCGGCATGGCCGACTGCGCGACCCAGCGCGCGAGCACCCTCTCGGGCGGCCAGCAGCAGCGCGCCGCGATCGCCCGCGCCCTGGTCCAGCGCGCCCAGGTGATCCTCGGTGACGAGCCGATCGCCAGCCTCGACCCCGAATCCTGCCGCAAGGTCATGCAGTCCCTGGCGCGCATCAACCGCGAGGATGGCGTCACCGTCCTCGTCTCGCTGCACCAGGTCGATTTCGCCATCCGCTACTGCCCGCGCGTCATCGCCCTCAGCCACGGCCGGCTCGTCTACGACGGTCCCTCGAATACGCTGACCCCGGCTATGCTGCAGACGATCTATGGCGCCCAGCTCGAAGAGGCCGGCCTCGACGAGGAATCGGCGCTGATCGCCGTGCCGCTCACGCAGCCGCCGGCCGCTTCCGACCGTCATCTCGTGTCCGCTTCCAGCTGAACCATTCCACCATGTATCCAGGAGAACCGATGCTTCGTACCGCCACCGCCCTGCTCGCCGCCGGCGCGCTTTCACTCTTCGCCGCCGATGAGGTCAAGGAGATCAACTTCGGCATCATCGCCACCGAGGCGAGCGCCAACCTCAAGACCGATTGGGAACCGCTGCGCGCCGATCTCGAGACGGCGATCGGCATGCCGGTGAAGACTTTCTTCGCCCCCGACTACTCGGGCGTGATCGAGGCGATGCGCTTCAACAAGGTGCAGCTCGGCTGGTTCGGCAACAAGTCGGCGATCGACGTCGTCGATCGCGCCAATGGCGAAGTCTTCTGCCAGGTTATCGATAAGGACGGCAACCCGGGCTATTGGTCGCTCATCGTCGTCCACAAGGACAGCCCGATCACCACTCTCGAAGAGCTGCTCGCCAAGGGCAAGGAACTGACCTTCTCGAACGGCGACCCGCAGTCGACCTCGGGCAACCTGGTGCCCGGCTACTACGCCTTCGCCAAGAACGGCGTCGACCCCACCAAGCACTTCAAGCGCTGCATCAATGGCAACCATGAGACCAACGCCCTGGCCGTCGCCAGCAAGCAGGTCGATGCCGCGACCTTCAATACCGAGGCGATGTTCCGCCTCGAAGCCAACCACCCCGAGAAGGCCAAGCAGATCCGTTCGATCTGGAAGGGCCCGCTGATCGCCTCGGATCCGATGTGCTACCGCAAGGATCTCCCCGAGACGGTCAAGGCCAAGATCAGCGCGTTCTTTATCAGCTACGGCAAGACCGACGAGCAGAAGGCCAAGATCGCGGCGCTGAAGTGGTCGGGATTCAAGCCCTCGGACGACAGCCAGCTGCTGCCCTTCCGCCAGCTCGGCCTGCTCAAGGACAAGGCCAAGATCGAGAGCGATGACAAGCTCAGCGCCGAGGACAAGAAGGCCAAGCTCGCCGAGATCGAGACCAAGCTCGCTGACCTCAGCGCACGCATGGCCAAGGTCGCTGCCGCCACCAAGTGATCGCACACGGTGGAGGGGCCATCGCGGCCCCTCCACCGCGCCGCGAAGAAAGCCGACATGGATTCCCCAGCCGCCCTGGCCCCCCCCCGTGTCGTCGTCCACGAGCTGCCCAAGCGTTCGCTGGGGCGGACGCTGCTGCAAGGGGGCCTGCTGATCGCCTTCGCCACCCTGATGGCGTGGGCGTGGCAGGGTGCCGAGATCCGTCCCGGGGCGCTGATCGCCAATACCGGCAACAGCGTGCAGCTCGCGCGGGATTTCTACCCCGCGGATTTCCATGAATGGCGCCAGTACCTCTCCGAGATGGTGATCACCGTCCAGATCGCGCTGTGGGGCACCTTCCTCGCCGTGATCGCCGCGATCCCGATCGGCCTGCTCGCGGCCGAGAACATCTCACCGTGGTGGATCCGCCAGCCAGTCCGGCGCATGCTCGATTGTTTCCGTGCCATCAATGAGATGGTCTTCGCCCTGCTCTTCGTGGTCGCCGTCGGCCTCGGGCCATTCGCCGGCGTCCTCGCCCTCTTCGTCCATACCACTGGTATCCTCGGCAAGCTGTTCTCTGAAGTCGTCGAATCGATCGACCCCCGCCCGGTCGAGGGCATTCGCGCCACCGGCGCCAGTGTCCTCTCGGAGATCGCCTACGGCGTCGTTCCGCAGGTGCTGCCGATGTGGATCTCGTACGCACTCTACCGCTTCGAAAGCAACGTCCGCGCCGCCACCGTGGTCGGCATGGTTGGCGCCGGCGGCATCGGCGTCGTGCTCTGGGATGTCATGCGCGGCTTCCAGTACGCGCAGACCGCCGCCGTACTGCTCATCATCATCGCCACCGTCATGATCATCGACCTGGTGTCGGCGCAGATCCGACGCCTGACGCTCTAGGGAGGCTCCATGCTGCTCGACTGCGACGCCCTCCACGACATCTACGCCACCGGCGCCGATGCGCTCTACGGTGGCGAAGCGATCACCCAGCTCGAGCACGCGCTGCAATGCGCCGAACTCGCGCGCCAAGACGGCGCTTCGCCGTCGTTGACCGCGGCGGCCTTTCTTCACGACCTCGGCCACCTTATCCACGAGCTCGGCGAAGACTGCGCCGAGCGCGGGCAGGACGACCGCCACGAGCGGTCCGGCGCGCTGGTGCTGGCGCGCTGGTTCGGCCCCGATGTCTCAGAGCCGGTTCGTCTGCATGTCGAGGCCAAGCGCTGGCTGTGTCGTGCCGATCCGACCTACCACGCCAGCCTGTCGCCGGCATCGCAGCGCAGCTTGGAGTTGCAGGGCGGCATCTTCAGCCCGGCCGAGGCCGATGCCTGGATCGCCCGACCGCACGCGCGCGCCGCGGTGGCGCTGCGGCGCTGGGACGATCTCGCCAAGGATCCCGATGCGGTCGTGCCGGGACTCGACCAGGTCTGGGCCGCGGTGGCGCGAGTCGCCACGGTTTAGCTTTCACGGCGCCGGAGCGGGCGGAACGACGATCTCCTTGCCCACCGGCAGCGCCTCGGGAACCAGGCCGGGGTTGGCGTCGAGCAGCCGGCGCCAGTGCTGGGTTGAGCCATAGAAGACCGCGCTGATGCGCGCCAGCGTGTCGCCCGGCTGGATCACGTAGCGCTGACCGTCGTTGACCACGGTGGTTGCTGCGGCCGGTGCGGCCGATGCGGCCGGTTGGGTTGTGGGTGCCGATGGACTGATGGTCGCCGTCGCCTCGGACTTGGCGGTCGTGACCGCCACCTGCACCGTGGTCGCGGAGTCGGCCATGCGTCCCGCGAAGTAATCGACGACCGCTGCGGTGATGGTCGGTATATCGAGGGGTGGCGGGTAGGCGGCATCGCCGCTCAGTTCGACGCGCACGGTGGTCGCCGGCCACAGCCACGCTTCGCGGCCATCGTTCCAGCGTGGCTCGTCAGCGATCGCTGCCTGCGCCCGCCAGTGTGGAGCCAACTCGCGATCAAGCGCGCGCTCGATGGTACGCTCGGTCTCCTTGCGCACGTTGGCGGAGTTGTTGTAGCGCGGTTGGCCGTCCTGGCCGAGCACGAAGCCCGGCGAGTGGCGACCTTCACCGCAACCGGCGACGAGCAGCAGGACAAGGGCGCAGGAGAGGGTCACGATACGCATGGTTGGCACGCTAGGTCTTTGGGGGAACGAGGACAACGGAACATCGCCGACGACCACAAATGCCACCGCCGCACGCCCAGGGGCGCGCGGCGGCAGAGAGCGACACGCGAAGCGATCGGTTTTCAGTTGGCCAGGTTGTGGCGCTTGCGGAACTGATTGAGCAGACGCTCGGTCATCGTCGCGGCGTCCTTGTCGGTCTCGATCACCACCGTGGCGCGGTTGGGACCCTTGCCGATGAACATCTTGCTCTTGAGCGGATTCATCTCGGCGTAAGCCGCCTCGCGATACTTGGCCAACTCGGCCTTGGTGCCGAACAGGTAGTAACGCTTATTGTGGAACACCTCGCCGTAGAACGGCTTGAACGAGCCGCCCTCCATGTGCTCAGTGGTTGCGGTGGCAGCCGGCGCCTGGGCCGAGACCGGGGTCGCGGCGGGGGCGTTGTCCGCGGCGACGGCGGCCCCAGCGAGGATGAGGACGAGAACGGGCGAGAGGGTGCGGATCACGGGATCTCCTTGGAGGGGGTTGCGGCGGGATGCTAGGCGCGGCCATGAACCGACTGCGAACGCCCGATGAAGATTCGACCAAGCCGCAGCGATTGCGAAGTGGCCTACTCTCGTCATCTTCATCATACCTTAACTATACCGGACAAGGTTTCGCCAACCCCAGGAGAACCCATGTTCCTCTCGTTCACCCGTTCCTTCACCCGCGGTGCCGTTGGCCTCGCCCTTGCCACCGCGGTCTTCGCCACCCCCGCCTCTGCCGTTGAAGCCGGCGCCGACCTCGCCGACTACCAGCAGGCGAACGGCGTGTCCGGCAACCTCAACAGCACCGGTTCGGACACGCTCAACAATCTGATGACGTTCTGGGCCGAAGGTTTCCAGGCCATCTACCCCAACGTCAACATCCAGATCGAAGGCAAGGGTTCGTCGACCGCCCCGCCCGCGCTCACCGAAGGCACCTCCCAGCTCGGCCCGATGAGCCGCGAGATGAAGAAAGAGGAGATCGACGCCTTCGAAAAGAAGTTCGGCTACAAGCCGACCGCGATCAAGGTCGCGATCGACGCGCTCGCGGTGTTCGTCCACAAGGACAACCCGGTCAAGGGCCTGACTCTGCAGCAGATCGACAGCGCCTTCTCGAGCAGCCTCAAGCAGGGCGGCAAGAATGCCAACAACTGGGCGGATCTCGGCCTGACCGGTGACTGGGCTGGCCGTCCGCTGTCGCTCTACGGCCGCAACAGCGCCTCGGGTACCTACGGCTACTTCAAGGAGAACGCCCTCAAGAAGGGTGACTACAAGCCGACCGTCAAGGAGCAGCCGGGTTCGTCGGCCGTCGTCCAGGGCGTCGCCAATGACCTCGGTGGCATCGGCTACTCGGGTATCGGCTACGTCACCTCGGGCGTACGTGCGATCTCCCTCGGCGAGAAGGCCGACAAGCTGGTGGAGCCGAGCCATGAGAACTGCCTCAACGGCAGCTACCCGCTCTCGCGCTTCCTCTTGGTTTACGTCAACAAGAAGCCCGGTCAGCCGCTCGACACCCTGTCCCTCGAGTTCCTCAAGTTCGTCATCGCCAAGCAGGGTCAGGAGATCGTCGCCAAGGACGGTTACTACCCGATGCCCAAGGCGGTCGTCGACGAGACCCTGTCAGCTCTCACCAAGTGAGTTGCGCGGCCACCCCGGGCCTTTCCCGGGGTGGCCGTTCTCATTCAGGAGGAACACCCCGTGCCTACCGCCACCGAGCCGCCTTCGGCTCCTGCCGCTGATCGCTTCCAGACCTCGCGGGCCACGCTCGTGGTCGATCGGGTGATGACCTGGTTGATCAAGGCCGGCGGCATCGCGGTGATCCTTGCCGTGTGCGGCATCTTCGTCTTCATCTTGTGGCAGATCCTGCCGCTGTTCCAGGGGGCCAGTGTGTCCCGGACCGGCGAACTGGCTCTGCCGGCTGGCTCCAAACCCATGGCCCTGGGCATCGACGAGTGGGGTGAGATCCCCTTCGTGGTGCGTGCCGATGGCAGCGTCGCTTTCATCCCCATTTCAGGTTCGGCTCCAACCACTATCGCCATCGATGGCGTGGGCGCAGCCGGCGCCTCGGCGGTCTCCTACCGGCCGATGACCCAGCACCTCGCGATCGGTACCGGTGACGGTCGCCTCGCCCTGGCCACGGTCGGCTACAACGCCGCCTTCGCCGACAACGTGCGCATCATCGTCCCCGAACTCACCAGCGGTGGCAGCTTCGACCTTGGCGAGGCCGGTCGCCCGCTGCGCGCGATCGCCTTCGGCGACGGCGGTTCGCACAAACTAGTGGGCGCCATCCAGGACGGTGCTGACCGGCCGCGCGTGCTCGCGGCCATACTCACCGAGACCAAGGCGATGGCCGGTCCGGGCAAGATCGAACTCGGCGCCCGCATCGATGTGACCGAGCGCTTCGCCGGAGTGCCCCAGACGGTGCTGGTCGACGAGCGCGGCGAGTCGCTGCTGGTCGTTACCACCGCCGGCGACGTGCACCGCTTCCGCCGCAATGACGACGAGCTTGTCCTGCAGCAGACCTTCCGCCCCTTCGCCGATCTCGCCGACGCTCGCATCGCCTCGCTCAACTGGCTGCTCGGTGACGTGTCACTGGTGGCGACCTCGGCGAGCGGGGCCAACCGCCTGTTCAGTCTGTTCTATCAGAAGGAGCTCGATGCGCGCGGCTTCGCTCAGACCAAGGAGTTCCCGCCGCTGCCCGGCGGCGCTCATGCCTATGCGCCGAGCGTGCGCAGCAAGGCCTTCGTGCTGGCCGGTGAGGATCGCCTCAGCCTGCGCTACGGCACCAGCGCCGCGGTGCGCTGGGAAAAGCCTGGCGCGCCGGTGGATCTGGTCGCGCTCAACGGCAAGTACACGCGCATGGTCACCCTCAGCGGCGACACCCTCCAGCTCTACGACCTCGATGATCCGCACCCGCAGAGCAGCTTCGGCGCGCTCTTCTCGAAGGTGCATTACGAGGGCGCTGATGCGCCAAAGTACCAGTGGTCAAGTTCGGGCGCTAGCGACGACTTCGAACCCAAGCTGTCGATGGTGCCGCTGCTCTTCGGCACCATGAAGGCCACCCTCTACGCGATGCTGTTCTCGGTGCCGATCGCGCTGCTGGCGGCGATCTACACTGCCGAGTTCATGCACCCGCGCTTCCGCACCATCGTCAAGCCGACCATGGAGATCATGGCTTCGTTGCCGTCGGTGGTGCTCGGCTTCCTCGCAGCCCAGTGGCTGGCGCCCCTGATCGACCAGCGCGTGCCCTCAGTCATGTGCGCGGTGGTGCTGGTGCCGCTGTTCGCGGTGGTCTTCGGCCGGATCTGGTCCGGCATGCCGACCCGGGTGCGGGTCCATATCCGTCCGGGCTGGGAATATCTCGCCTTCGTGCCCTTGCTGCTGCTCGCCGTGCTGCTCGCCTGGCAGTTGGGGCCGGTGGTGGAACGCCTGTTCTTCACCGTACCCGACGGCAACGGCGGTCAGCTCGCGGATTTCCGTCGCTGGTGGACCGCCACCACCGGCGCTTCGTACGAGCAGCGCAATTCGCTCATCGTCGGCTTCATGATCGGCTTCGCGGTCATCCCGATCATCTTCACCATCGCCGACGACGCGCTGTCGAACGTGCCCAAGGCGCTGCGATCGGGTTCGCTCGCGCTTGGCGCCAGCCGCTGGCAGACGGCGATGGGCGTGGTGGTGCCGACCGCCTCGGCCGGCATCTTCTCGGCGCTGATGATCGGTCTCGGCCGCGCGATCGGTGAGACCATGATCGTGGTCATGGCGACCGGCAACACCGGGGTCATGGATTGGAACCTGTTCAACGGCATGCGCACCCTGTCCGCCAACATCGCGGTCGAACTGCCCGAGGCGGCCAAGGACGGCACCCTGTACCGCGCCCTGTTCCTTGGCGCGATGCTGCTCTTCCTGATGACCTTCATCATCAACACCATCGCCGAGGTGCTGCGTCAGCACCTGCGCGAGAAGTACAAGACGGTCTGAGATGAACCCACCCATGCTTCCTATCCGTCAGCGTCTGCCTGGCGAATCGCGCGTCTGGTTGACCGCTATGGGCCTCAGCATCGGCCTGGCCATGGTCGCCACCCTGCTCGGGGTGGTCGGCTGGTATGGCATCGGCGTATTCTGGCCGAAGCGGGTGATCGAGTACCGTGTCCTGGAAGACGGCAAGACGTCGCAGGTCGCCGGTGTCGTAGTGCAGCGGCGCAGCAAGATCGGCACCAAGGGCGAACCGATCGAGGAGATCCAGCTCTACACCGGCAATCGCGAGACCTATGGCCTCGCATTCCGCTACCTGGCGGTGCCGTCGATCAAGGAGGCGCCCACCCCGCAGAACATCCTCCTCGTCGAGCGGGTCGAGAATGGCAACCTGATCGCCTACCCCAACGAACTCATCTCGCTCGGCGGCCAGACGGTCAAGCCCGATGATCCCACCTTCACTCCGCGACTGCACGCCCTGCTCGAAGAGGTCGCTGATCGACGCGAGGAGATCTATGCCCTCGAACGGCATGAGATCGGTAAAATCTCGCGTCGGCTGAACGAGTTGCGCCGCTCCAAGCAGGACAGCGATGCGCCGGCGATCGCCGAACTGGAACAGCGTTCGACTGAACTGAGCGCCAAGGCCAAGGAACTGCGCAAGAGGCAGAACGAGCACACCCTCGCGGTGACGCTGCCGACTGGCGAGAAGAAGCGCTACTCGCTCGAAAAACTGATCGACGCCTACTACCCGAACCAGCTTGGGACCATGGCCCGCTGCGGACGGTTCTTCGCCAATATATGGAACTTCGCCAGCCAGCGCCCGCGCGAGTCGAACACCGAGGGCGGCATCTGGCCGGCGATCTTCGGTACCTTCTTCATGACCATCCTGATGAGCGCGGCGGTGGTGCCATTCGGGGTGATTACCGCGATCTACCTGCGCGAATACGCCAAGCAGGGGCCGATGGTGCGTTCGGTGCGCATCGCCATCAACAATCTCGCTGGCGTGCCCTCGATCGTCTTCGGCGTGTTCGGGGTCGGCTTCTTCGTCTACTTCGTCGGCGCCAACATCGATCAGTGGTTCTTCTCGAACAAGCTGCCCGAGCCGACCTACGGCACCGGCGGTATCCTCTGGGCAGCCCTGACCCTGGCCCTGATGACCGTGCCGGTGGTGATCGTCGCCACTGAGGAGGCGATCGCAGCGGTCCCACGCGGCGCGCGCGAAGGCAGCCTGGCCTGCGGGGCTTCTAAGTGGCAGACCATCCAGCGCATCATCCTGCCGGCCTCGGTGCCGGGCATCCTCACCGGCCTCATCCTGGCAATGGCGCGTGGCGCAGGCGAGGTGGCGCCGCTCATGCTGGTGGGGGTGGTGAAACTGGCGCCGACCCTCACCATCGATGGCACCTGGCAGTCCGAAGACCTCATCCCCTTCGTCCATCTGCACCAGAAGTTCATGCACCTCGGCTTCCACATCTACGACCTCGGCTTCCAGTCGCCCGACTCCGATGCCGCGAGGCCGATGGTGTTCGCCACCACCCTGTTGCTGATCCTGCTTGTGCTCGTCCTCAACCTGACCGCGATCCTGATGCGCGACCGCCTGCGCCGACGCTTCGCGATCTCGGCCTTCTGAGAAGCTATGACCACTATGACCACACCTCCCGCCATGCGCCCCAACACCCCCGCCCAGGTGATGCCCATTAGCAGCAGAGATAACGCCGCCGCGACGGTGGACGCCAAGGGCAGCATCAGCATCCGCGACTATGATTTCTTCTACGGCAAGACCCAGGCCCTGTTCGGCATCGGCATGGAGATCCCGGCGCGCCAGGTGACCGCGCTGATCGGTCCATCGGGCTGCGGCAAGTCGACCCTGCTGCGTAACATCAACCGCATGAATGATCTCATCGATGGCATCAGCCACCGCGGCGACATCCTCATCGACGGCAAGACCATCTACAATCCGCACCTCGAGGTGACCAGCCTGCGCAAGCGCATCGGCATGGTCTTCCAGAAGTCGAACCCGTTCCCCAAGTCGATCTACGAGAACGTCGTCTACGGCCTGCGCGTCGCCGGCGTCAATGACAAGGCGGCCCTCGACCAGGCCTGCGAGCAGGCCCTGCGCGCCGGCGCGCTGTGGGAGGAGGTCAAGGACCGCCTCGAGGCCTCGGCGCTCGGCCTCTCTGGCGGTCAGCAGCAGCGTCTGTGCATCGCCCGCGCGGTGGCGGTGAAGCCCGAGATCCTGCTCATGGATGAGCCGTGCTCGGCGCTTGACCCGATCGCCACCGGCAAGATCGAGGAACTCATCCTTGAACTGAAAAAAGACTTCACGGTGGTCATCGTCACCCACAACATGCAGCAGGCCGCCCGCGCCAGCGACCGCACCGCCTTCTTCTACCTCGGCAAGCTGATCGAGTACGACAGCACCCTGAAGATCTTCACCAACCCCGGTCAGAAGCAGACCGAAGATTACATCACCGGGCGATTCGGGTGATGACGACGGCGAACGACTTCCGACCACTGACCACCGATCACGCACCACGGACCTCCCCATGAGCCAGATCAGACATTTCGATCTTGAGATCGCTGAACTCAAGCGCTCGCTGGCGACCATGGGCGACCTGGTCGAACGCGCGATCGAGTTCGCCACCCGCGCCATCGCCCATCCGACGGTCGAGGCCCGCGAGCAGGCTCGCGTGTTCGAGGACCAGCTCGATGCCCTCGACACCGCGATCGAGGACCGTTGCCACCAAGTGCTGGCTTTGCAGGCGCCGATGGCCAAGGACCTGCGTCTGCTGGTCTCGACCATGCGCGTGACGCTCGACCTCGAGAACATCGGCGATCTCGCCGAGAGCCTGGCCAAGCGCGCGACCTACATCGCCCGCCATCGCCTGGTGCGCAATCCGGATGCCACCAAGCCACTCAGCGACCTGGCGCGCTCGATGGTGCATCGCGCGATCGAGTCGTTCATCGTCGGCAACATCGATCTCGCCAAACAGGTGATGGACGATGAGGACCGTGCCGACGAACTGACCAAGGAAGGCTATTCAGAGCTGCGTCACTTGATGCGCGAGGAGCCCGACCGAATCGACGAATACCTCCACCTGCACCGCGCTCTGTCGCATCTCGAGCACATCGCCGATATCGCGGTCAGTATCGCCGAAGAGACCGTGTACGCGACTCGCGGGCAGATGGTCCGCCATCATCACGATCAGCTCGGCGATCAGAAGTAGGATGGACGGACATGGCACGCATCCTGGTCATCGAGGACGAGCCCGACATCCAGACGCTGTTGCGCTTTAACCTCGAGAAGGAGGGCCATCAGGTGGTCGTCGCCGGCAATGGCGAGACCGGCCTGCATGAGCTGCGCCGTCAGGCCTTCGACCTCGTGCTGCTCGATCTCATGCTGCCCGATCGCGATGGGCTTGAGATATGCAAGGTGATGCGCTCGAAAGAGACCCTGTCCGCGATCCCGATCATCATGGTGACTGCCAAGGGCGACGAGAGCGATGTCGTCATCGGCCTCGGCTTGGGTGCCGACGACTACGTGACCAAGCCGTTCCGCATCAAAGAGGTGCTGGCGAGGGTCAAGGCACGCCTGTTGCGCACGCGCGAGGCGGCGGTCGAAGCTGAGCGCAAGCGCATCGAGATTGAAGGCCTCATCATCGATCCAGTGCGCCACCGCGTGGTGGTCGATCGTGAGGTGGTGCCGGTGACGCTGACCGAGTTCAAGCTGCTCTACTTCCTCGCCTCGCATCCCGGCGTCGCCTACGGTCGCTACGATATGCTGGACAATATCAGCGGCGATGGCGATGCCGTCACCGATCGCACCATCGACGTCCACATCCGCAACCTGCGCCACAAGATCCGACCCTACGACCGCCTCATCGAGACGGTGCGCGGGGTCGGCTACCGCTTCGCCGAGCCTACCCACACGTGAGCATCCGTCGGTTGGTGGGCAGCGGCTTCCCTACGCCGGAGCCGCGCGTGTCCTCTGACGCCATCGGCCGAGCGCAGGCAGGGCCCCCTGCGAGTCGTACTTGGGCGATCATCGCCGCCCTGTCCGCCTCATTGGGTGCGGCGGTGGTCATCCTGGTGTGGCGCGCGCATGGGGCCGGTGCCGGCTTTGGTGTCGCCGGCTGGGTGTCGTTGGTCGTGCTCGCCGTCTACGCCTCGTGGCGGGTGCGGGTGCGGGCCGACGATCTGCGATCGGTGTGTCGCGACTTCGCCGAGCGCCGCTATGACCGTCGCGCCGCACTTCCCGGCGGCGGAGCCCTTTCGGGCTTGGCCGATGATCTCAACACCCTGGGCGAGCGGCTGCACGCCGCGCATGACGATCTGGCGCGCAGCCGCGGGCTGCTCGACGCGGCGCTTGGTGCGCTCAGCGAGGGCGTGGCTTGCCTCGACCGCCTTGATCGCGTGCTCTACGCCAATGGTTCGTACCGCCAGCTGGTCGCCGGTGGCGCCGACGTCGATGGCCGGCCGTATTACGAACACATGCCGGCCGCCGAATTGAGCGTGCCGGTTGCGGCCGCCCGGCGGGGCGAGGATCCCGGTCCTGGTCTCGACTTCGAGCACGGCCGGCGCCTGCTGCGCGGCCGGGTCGCGCGCAGCGATGACGTGCTGGTGCTGGTGCTGCACGACCTCACCGATCTCAAGCGCCTGGAAGCGGCACGGCGCGATTTCATGGCCGCAGTCAGCCACGAGTTGAAGACCCCGCTGACCTCGATCCTCGGCTTCACCGAGACCCTGCTCGATGGCGATGTCGATCCGGTCACCAGTCGCAGCTTCATCGAGAAGATCAGCCGGCATGCCGACCGCCTCGCGTCGCTGGTGAAGGACGTCCTCACCCTGTCGCGGCTCGAGCAGGGCGCCTGGCAGGCGCGGCCCGAGCATGTCGATCTGGTCGAAGTCGGGCGCACCGTGCTCGATGAATTCCAGGCCACCGCCGATCAGGCGCGCGTCAGCCTGGTGCTCGACGCCGCGCAGCCGGCCGAACTGGTCGTCGATCCCGAACTCGCGCGTATGCTGATCGGCAATCTGGTCTCCAATGCGGTGCGCTACAATCGCCCAGAGGGCACGGTGTGGCTGCGCATCGTCGCCGACGACCGGGGCGCGGTGGTGACGGTGCAGGATACCGGCATCGGCATCCCGCCCGAGCACCGCGAGCGCATCTTCGAACGATTCTACCGGGTCGACTCGCACCGCAGCCGGCAGACCGGCGGCACCGGCCTGGGTCTGGCCATCGTCAAGCACCTGCTCCAGGTATTGGGCGGCACCATCGCCCTGCACAGCGATTCAAGCGGCACCCGCTTCGATCTGAGATTGCCGGCGGAGCGTCGCTCCGACGTCTGATCCTGACGTTTCAGGCCACCGCAGTGCGTCGGGTCATCATCAACCGCGGACCCGGCTGATAGCCCGACTCGACCACCATCTGGGTCGCGCCTGGCGGGCAGTGGCAGAGGGTGATCGCGTCGAGGCTGCCGTCTGAGAGCAACCGATCGAGCGCGCGTTCGACCGAACGCGGATCAAGCTGGCAACGTCGCGCCAGTTCAGCCATCAAGGCATCGTGGCCTTCCCACCGCTGGCCGCGCTCGGTGAACACCGCGCGCACGGCCTCGGCGGGAGTTGGCATTGGCATGGTGGGATGCGTGCGATCCATGGCGACGGCTCCGGGCCGGCGATGCTAATGACAGTGTGCGAAGCGCGCATGAAGCCGTCGATAAGGTGCAACAGCGATCCTCGTCGATATCGCATACGCGGGATCTATCTGCTGCCCTCAGCGATGCCACGATCGACGTCGGGGTAGGCATCCCCGGGGCGCTCGCCCTGCACGTCATGACCCACAACCAGGGCACGGTGCACGAGGTCATTCCGCAGCAGCGACCCCGCTGGAGCCGGGCGCAGAGACCAGACCAGCGGCATGGTGATGGAATTCACGTGACCGTGTAACCCTCTACGCCGGGCCGCGATCGCTGAACCTCTGCGCCGCGCAGCTGTTGCGAGCATATACATCCACTCTTCATGGTGGCTCCATCAGTCCTTCCTCCGGCCGTTCAGGATGGACGGACGTGAAGAGCCATGCTGAGCCGAATGGACATCCAGGTGCAGACCGCCGCCTTTCCCTGGCGTTGGTCACCGAGACCTGGCGTCCCGAGGTCAACGGGGTCGCCATGACCCTCGGTCGCCTCGTCGATGGGCTGCGCGCGCGTCACCACCAAGTCGAGGTGGTGCGGCCGCGTCAGGACGGCGATGCCGGCGGCGACCTCCACGGAGCGCATCTGCTGCGCGCCAGTCTGCCGATCCCGCGTTACACCGGTCTGCGTCTGGGTCTGCCTTCCAGCCACGTGCTGCGCGCGCGTTGGCGCACCAAGCGTCCGGATCTCGTCCATGTCGCCACCGAGGGCCCGCTCGGGCTCTCCGCCCTGCGCGCGGCGCACTCACTCGGCATCCCGGTCAGCTCGGGCTTCCATACCAACTTCCACGATTACAGCGGCCACTACGGCATCGGCGTTCTGCGCAGCACGGTCGAGGGCTACCTGCGATGGTTCCACAACCGCACGCGCTGCACCTTGGTGCCGACCGAGGTTCAGCGCAACGCACTGGCCCGCGCCGGATTCCGCGGCGTGCGCACCCTCGGCCGTGGCGTCGACGCTGAACTCTTCCACCCACGTTGCCGCAGCGCGGTCCTGCGCGCGCAGTGGGGCGCCGGCGAGGACACCCTGGTCGCGGTGCTGGTTTCTCGTTCAGCGCCCGAGAAGAACATCCCCCTGGCCATCCGTGCCTTCCGCGCCCTGCGCGCGGTGGTTCCCGATGCGGTGATGGTGATCGCTGGTGACGGCCCCGAGCGCGCGCGCCTGGCCGCTGCCAATCCCGACATATACTTCATCGGCAACCTGCCGCGCCCCGAGATCGCCGCCATCTACGCCTCGGCCGATCTCTTCCTCTTTCCGAGCATGAGCGAGACCTTCGGCAACGTCGTGCTCGAGGCCATGGCGAGTGGCGTGCCGGCGGTCGCCTTCGCCTATGCCGCGCCCGAGATGTACATGCGCGACGGCGTCAACGGCCGCCTGGTGCCGTTCGGCGATGCCGACGCCTTCATCGCCGCCTCGGTCGAGGCCGCGCGCAACCGCGGCCACCTGCGTGCCATGGCCGCCGCCGCGCGTGCCACCGCCGCCACCGTCTCGTGGGACGCCATCGTCAACCGTCTGGAAAGCCTGTTCGCCTCCGCCATCACCATCCGGGAGCCGCAGCCATGAACGCCACGCTCGTGCATCTCAGCCGGCTCGACCACGCGGCCTGCACCACGTTCAACCGGGTCAATCATCGGCGCGCCTGGAGCATGGTGTTCGGCGCGGTCAGCCGACTGGGCGATGGTGTCTTCTGGTACGCGATGATGGTCATCCTGCCCGTCGTCTACGGCCAGGCCGACATCATCCTGTCGCTCGCCCTCGCCCTCAACGGCGCCGCGTGCACCCTGCTCTACCGCTGGCTGAAAGGCGCCACCCAGCGTCCGCGCCCGTGTGAGGTCTATGCCCACCTGCGCCGCACCGTCGCCCCGCTCGATCGCTTCAGCTTTCCTTCCGGCCACACCTTGCACGCGGTCGCCTTCACGGTGCTGATCGGCTGCGCGCACCCGGCGTGGTGCGTCGTCCTCATCCCCTTCACTGTTCTTGTCGCCGGGTCGCGGCTGATTCTCGGCCTGCATTACCCCAGCGACGTGATCGCCGGCGCCGTCATCGGCGGTGCCGTCTCGTTGGCCACCTGGCTTGCCGGAGGCGCACTCGGGATCTTCTAGATCCGAGCCTCTGGTCGAGGGTGCCGACGGCACCGCGCGCAAGCGCGGCCGGATCCGCAACCCCCACCGGAAAGGCCCCGCATGAGCACCCGTTCTGTCGACCTGGCCGTCCTCTCCGACATCCATCTCGGCACCCGACATTGCCGCGCCGAAGCGCTGCTCGCCTACCTCGAGCAGCTCGATCCGCGCAAACTCGTCCTCAATGGCGACATCATCGACTTCTGGCACATGGGCCGTCGTTGGCCGACTGCCCAGGTCGCGGTGGTCCAGCGCCTGATGCGCTTCGCCCAAGAGGGGGTCGACGTCCATCTCATCACTGGCAACCACGATGATGTGCTGCGCCGCTTCGTGCCGCACGCCCTCGGTCGTATCCACCTCGCCGATCATCTCGAACTCGACCTCGATGGCCGCAAGACGCTCTTCGTGCATGGCGACCTCGTCGATGAGAATCACTCGACCTCGGCCCTGGTGCGATGGATGGGCGGCCAGGCCTACGATGGCATCATGGCCTTGGATGCGCTCGTGAACCGCGCCCGCACCTGGCTGGGCGGTGACCGGGTCTCGCTGCTGGCCCAGGTCAAGGAGCGCCTACCCATCGCCGCCGCGCATATCGCGCGCTTCGAGACCGCCTGCGCCGCCTACGCCCTCGAGCGCGGCTGCACCGCGGTGGTCTGCGGCCACATCCACCTGCCGCGTATGCGCGAGATCATGATCGGCGACATCAGCGTGCAGTACCTCAACAGCGGCGACTGGGTCGAGCATTGTAGCGCGTTGGAGTACCAGGGTGGCTGGTCGGTGCGTCGTCCGACCGCGGTGCGCGCCGCGGCGCCGGTCTTCGCGCTCGATCCGGCGATGCAACCCGATGGCGGATGACACCGGGTGACACCGGGTGACGCTCAGGCGTCATCTCCCACCGGCGTCATGCGCGGTAGCGCCAAACGTTCGGCTGGCGCCAAAAGTCCGGGATGCACGAGGTAAGCCAGGCGCCTTACGCCAACTGCATGGCTGTCTCGACTCTCCCCGCCACGATCGGGGTGACCGGGGTGACCGGCTTCGGCTACACCTATGACGCCAACAGCCGCAAGCTGACGGAGACCAATGCGGTGGTGGCGGGCACCAACCAGACG
>Ga0163148_10003476_pt1 | contig 17374 bp, 12 predicted proteins | sample OliLakLV19MP7P2_FD_148606 | JGI IMG/M metagenome (GOLD analysis project Ga0163148, IMG submission 148606) | Freshwater microbial mat bacterial communities from Lake Vanda, McMurdo Dry Valleys, Antarctica- Oligotrophic Lake LV.19.MP7.P2 | ecosystem: Environmental > Aquatic > Freshwater > Lake >...
GTTCCGCCAAGGCCCGCGCGTCTCCCTGCGCCCCGCGCTGTCAGCGCGCTTGCCGCAACCACACAAACACCCCCCACCACCAGCACCGCCATCACGATGACGGCAATCGCCTTCGCATTCACCGGGACCGAGGGTGAGACCACCAGGCCGATCACGATCGCTCCCATCGCAATGAACGCCAGGATCATCCCGCCCGCGATGCGCCCGGCCCGCTTCGGGATCACCCACGAGTCCGCCAGGTTTACGCGCCGCCACGCCAGGTCGTGACCGAAGCGCGTCTCGCTATCGGGCCAGATGTCCCGCGCGGGAGCCTCGCCGAACTCGCGCTCGTACGACTCCTTGGTGCGGGCGTACCAGTCCTCGAACTTGCTGTCCTCCGAGTTACCGCCCCTCGTCGGCGTGTGCTCCAGCGCCCGCGGCAATACCCCCCCCACGCCGCACAACCGCTTCCAGTACGAGTCCGTGTACAGCATGTGCAGGTGCCACGCCTGGTCCACATGCTCCGACGGTGTGACGCGGTGGCCTGCCGTCATCGCCAAATACACGAACCGCCGGTACTCATCGAGAACCCGCTGTGCGAACGGCACAGTCCAGCCGTTCTCTCGAGCCAGCCTCGCGGCAAACGTCAAGCCCGGCGCTCCCTCATTGATGTTGAAGCCCTCGATCCTCTCCCACAGGTCAGGGTCTGTGAGCGTCTTCAAGCCGACCGCGTGGATCAGACTGCTCATGCGCATCTCCCTTGGCGAGCCGGGCAACGGAATGTGTCCCGTCTCACTCAACCATGCGCAATGGACGCACCGGTCGGGGCCCGTGCGGCCCAAGGGCTGGTGGGCGCATTGTCAAGATAGCGCGAAGTCGCTTCTCGTACGGATCGCCGCTGAGACTCCGGCGGAGCAGCACCATCCGCCGCGGAGCGGCGGGGTACCCAAGAGTGCTCCGTCGCCATGCGTTCAGAACGGCGGTTGGCTCGCGGCGCTCAGGACAACCATGAGGAGGCCGAGCAGCAAGGCCAGCAGCACGATGCTCATCATGGCGAACTGCCAGTTTGTGGCGCGGATCAGGAACGGGCGGTCAAGCGAGGCTTGCCGGACCATCGCGACCACGATGGCAGCGCTCCCCGCTGCGACAAGCATCGCAGCGCTGTACGCAGTTTCGATGCGGGTTTGCAGCCCTCCAAGTTTCGATGCTGCATCGACACCCACGATCGCGACCAGAAACGGCGAAGCCAGCAGCAGCGGCCCGCACGCCGAGACGATCCACGCGGTGCGGCCGCGGATCCGGAACAGCCCGCCGAACTCGTGGGGCAGCAGCGCTTGGCCGCACTCGGGGCAGCGCGATACCCCTTGGCCTGCAAGCCCGGCCAGCGAGTAACCGCACGCCTGGCACGCCGGCGCGAGCCGCACGTTGATCCGCGGCCAGAAGCGGGTACGTAGATGCACAAGTGCCCGGAGCACTCCGCGTGCAGGAAGGTCCATCGAGCAACTCCCCGTGAGAACGACCAGGCGAATGGAAACGTCACATAGGACATATGAGTTCTATCACGCCGCATTCCTTCACACTCACAACTCCCCCAGCCGCCTCGTCGTCTCCTGCTCCACCAGGTCCTTGAACAGCCGCTCCATGTCGCCCCCGATCACCTCGCGCAGCGGGTACTCCCGCGGCAGGCGCTCGTCGGCCACGATCCCGTCCTTGTAGCGGTACGTCCGGATCTTCTCGCTCCGCTCCCCCCCGCCGATCTGCTCGCGCCGCGCTGACGAGCGCGCCTCGTGGACCTTGCGCCGCTCCAGTTCGTACACCCTCGCCATCAGCAGCCGCCTGCCCGCTGCGCGGTTCTGCTGCTGGCTCTTGCTCTCCTGCATCTTCACCTCAATGCCGGTGGGCTTGTGAACGAGTTTCACCGCCGTCGCCACCTTGTTCACGTTCTGCCCGCCGGGGCCCTGCGACGTCGTCACATCCTCATAGACGTCGTTGGCCCAGTCGATCTTCACCTGCACCTCTTCGGGCTCGGGGAGCGTCGCCACCGTCGCCGTGGAGGTGTGGATGCGTCCCTGCGCCTCGGTCGCGGGCACGCGCTTGACGGAATGCACACCCGCCTCGAAGGCGAGTTCGCTCCACACGCCCCCGCCGCGGACGTTGATGACCGCCGCGCGGATGCCGCCCGTGCCGGCCTCGGGCGTGAGTTCGAGCACCTCGAACGCCCAGCCCCGTTTGGCGCTGTATTTCTGGTACATCTCCATCAGGTCGCGGGCCCACAGGCACGCCTCATCTCCGCCCGTGCCCGCGCGAATCTCCAGCATCACCGACCCGACCGCGCGGTCGTCCGCGTTCACCAGTGCGGACTTGATGCCGTCGATGAGTGCTTCGGCGCGGGCCTCGACCTGCGGCAGTTCCGCGCGCGCCAGTTCCACAAACTCCTTGTCCCCACCGCCCCCTTCCACCGCCCGCCGCAACTCGCCCGCCTCGTTCACCAACGACCTGTAGGTGCGGTAGTCCGCGACCATTCCCTCGATCGTTGCCTTTTTGATCGACAACTCCCGCACCGCGCGATGGTCCGTCACAAACTCCGTGTCACCCAGTTTGGCTTCCATCTCGTCAAACTGCTTCGAGAGTTCATCGAGTTTCATGAACAGGGCAGGGGGGAGAGCGGTCGCGGCGGGCATGGCGGATCGTAGGGATTGCGGAGTGCGGATTTCGGAATGCGGAATGAAAGGAGACGTCCCGGATCGCCTGCCGCACTTGCAGTCGCCGGGCCCAGAAGTGCGAACCGCAGCCCGTCTTTCACCCCCTATTCCGTATCCGCGCACTCCATATTCCTCACTCCGCATTCCGCACTCCGCATTCCACAATCTCAACCCCCCTATCCTTCCCGCCCCATGTCCACCGCAGTTACCATCCAGGGCCTGACGAAGACCTTCGGACCCAAGTACGCCGTGCGCGACCTCGACCTCGTCGTCCCCACCGGTTCGCTGTGCGGCTTCATCGGTCCCAACGGCGCGGGCAAGACCACCACCATCCGGATGATCATGTCGATCATCTTCCCGGACTCGGGTCAACTGTCGGTACTCGGCCGCCCCAGCGCCAACGACAGCAAGGACCGCATCGGCTACCTGCCCGAAGAGCGGGGTGTTTACCGCAAGATGAAGGTCGCCGCGTTCCTCACCTACATGGCCCGCCTCAAGGGCCAGGACGGCGGCGCGGCCCTCCGACGCAAGGTCCAGCAATGGCTTGAGCGAATGAGCCTGACCGACAGCGCGAAGAAACGATGCGAGGAACTCTCCAAGGGCATGCAGCAGAAGGTGCAGTTTGTCGCCGCGGTCATCCACGAGCCCGACCTGCTGATCCTCGACGAGGTCTTCTCCGGCCTCGACCCGGTCAACCGCCGGCTGATGCGCAGCCTGATCGACGAGCAGCACCGCGCCGGGCGCACGATCATCTTCTCAACCCACGCGATGTACGAGGCCGAGCAACTCTGCGACCGCATCTTCATGATCCATCGCGGCGTGAAGGTTCTGGATGCAACGCTCGGCGAGATCCGCGGCCGCTTCGACCCACGCCTCATCATCGTCGAGCCGGACATCCAGAACGGCGAATCCATTGGCCCGCGCCTGGAATCCCTGCCGGGCGTCGGCGGCGTTCACACCACCCGCGAGGGGTTCGAGTTGCACCTGGCCGAGGGCGCAGACCCCCGCGCGGTCATGGGCGCGATCGTCCGCGACACGCCGGTCCGTCGCGTCGAACTCAAGCGCGTGACCCTCGAGGACGTGTTCATCTCCCTGGTCGATAGTTCGGGAGGCGAGGGCGAGACCGCCGAGCAACTCCGCGCTGCCATCGGGGCGACCGGCAATCAGGAGGCCGGGGCATGATGACCAGAATCTTCCTCATCGCGCTGCGGGAGTTCACCTCCACCGTCCTGACCAAGGGCTTCATCATCGGCGTCCTGCTCACGCCCATCATCATGGTCGTCGCCATCGGCGGCATCGCCATGACCCGCAACCTCAAGGGCCCACAAGTCACCGGCACGCTCGCGGTTCTCGACCGCACCGGCGTGGTCTCCTCCGGCATCGTCGAGCGATTCTCCCCCGAGGCCGCCGCGGCGGAGATCTCCGCAGCGCAGCGCGCCGTCACGCAGGCCATCGACAAAACTCTGGACCAGGCCCCCATCGACCCGGCTCAGAAGGCCATGGCCAGGGGCATGGCCAAGGGCGAGGTTGATCGGACCCTGTCGAAGATCGGGCGCCTGACGGTGAACGTGCTCCCGGACACCACCGATGACGCGACGATCCAGACTATCAAGGACGCGCTGGCGCGGACGGACATTCACGCTGCCGCGAAAGACCCGAGTTTGCCCGAGCCCACGGTGGGCCTCATCATCGTGCCGCGCGAGGCCGTATTCTCGGCTGCAAGCAGCCCGTACCAGGAGATCCAGTCCTTCTGGCCCGAGAAGGTGGACTTCGAGATCCGCGAGCGCATCCACCGCCGCATCGGCGATGCGATCGTCGATGCACGCGTCGTAACGGACCCGAAACTCGCGGCCTCCGGCCTGTCCGCGGGTGATGTCCGCCGCCTGCTGGAGCGCCCGGGCGCGGCGGACAAGGTCGTCACGCAGCACGGCGAGAAGGAGAGCGCGGGCGCGCTCCAGATGATGATCCCCGCGGCGTTCATGGCCCTCCTCCTCATCGCCGTCATGTCCAGCGGGCAGATGCTCCTGACGACGACCATCGAGGAGAAGAGCAGCCGCGTGATGGAGGTTCTGCTGTCGGCGGTCTCGCCGCTGCAACTGATGCTCGGCAAGATCGTGGGCCAGTTGTGCGTCGGCCTGCTGATCCTGGTGATCTATTCCGGCATGGGCATCGCCACGCTCATCGTCTTCAGCATGGGTCACCTGGTCGATCCGTTCGCGATAGTCTACCTCCTGTTCTTCTTCCTCATCGCGTACTTCATCATCGGCTCGATGTTCGCGGCGATCGGCAGCGCGGTCACGGAGTTGCGCGAGGCCCAGACGCTGATGACCCCGGTGATGCTGGTGGTGATGACGCCGTGGCTGCTGTGGCTGCCCATCAGCCGCGCCCCCAACTCGACGCTCTCGCAGGTCCTGTCGTTCGTGCCGGGCATCAACCCGTTCGTGATGGTGATCCGGCTCACTGGCTCCGAGCCGCCCCCGACCTGGCAGACGCTCGCGGCCATCGGGGTGGGGCTTCTCACCGCGGCGTTCTGCGCGTGGTTCAGCGCGAAGATCTTCCGCGTCGGCGTGCTGATGTACGGCAAGCCGCCCAATCTCCGCACGCTCGTCAAGTGGGTGAGGATGGCGTAGGCCAGGATCGCAGAATGGCAAAGGGCTCAATGGCAAATCGGAAACTGCGGGTCCGGCCGGACTCGCCGATCGCTCCCCTCGACAAGTTCGACCTCTACGAACTTTGCGTCCAGTCGCCTGAATATGACGCCAAGATGCTCCGCGCCATCCACGGCCACTCGCCAACGGTCCTGGGCGAGGACTTCTGCGGGTCCGCGGGGATCTCCCGCGCATGGGTCGGGCTCGACCGCGAGTGCCGCGCCATCGCCGTCGATCGCGATGCGCCGACACTCGCACGCGCCCAATCCAAGGACCCCGGCATCACCGACGAGCGGGCTGCCGGGCGCATCACCTACGTTCTCTGTGACGTCATGTCCGTCCGCGACAGGTGCGATGTCATCACCGTGCAGAACTTCTCCATCTGCGAACTCGACGAGCGGCCCACGCTGGTGAACTACCTCCGCCACGCGCGCACCCGCCTCTCGCCGCGCGGCCTGTTCGCCTGCGACATCTACGCCGGGGCCGACTGCTTCTACACGGGCCGCATCAAGCGCGCTGTCGAGGGACCCAACGGCGAGAAGATCGTCTACACCTGGGAGCACCGCACCTCCGACCCGCTCCGCGCCCGTGTCCAGAACGCCATGCACTTCGACGTCCGCGGCGGCAGCGCGGGCCGGAAGACCGTCCGTCTCCACGACGCCTTCGTCTACGACTGGCGTCTGTGGAGCCCGCCCGAACTCGCTGATGCGATGCTCGAAGCGGGCTTTTCGCGCGTGCAGTTCTTCCCGCGCTTCGCCGAGGCCATCGACGATGACGAGCGCTTCCACGTTCTGCCTATCGAGGACAGCAACGAACTGAGCGACTCGTTCAGTGTGTATGTGGTGGGACGCCGGTAGGTCCACACTCCGGGCAGTCTGTAGCCAGCGGGCGCCAGCCCCTGATTAGGAAGGCGCGATCATGCTCTCAAGCCCTGCACCGCCGCGAATGTTCGTGGAAGCGACATGAGTGAAGTGTCACCCTTGCAGGGCTCTGGGGCATACGGCCAGAGGTAGCGTTTGTTGCCGCGCTCCAGCGGCCGACGCCCCTGGCTGAAGACTTTGAAGCAGTTGACCCGCTTGCTCAGTTGCGAGTTCTCAATCCACCCCCGCCGCCGCCAGCCACCGCTCCGCGTCCAGCGCCGCCATGCACCCCATGCCCGCGGCCGTCACGGCCTGCCGGTAGTGCTCATCAGCCACATCGCCCGCGGCGAAGACGCCCGGGATATTGGTATAAGTGTTCCGCTGCCGCAGCGCCACATACCCGCTCGCATCGAACTCGATGCCCGAGCCGAGCAGAAACTTCGTCGCCGGGGTGTGGCCGATCGCGATGAACAGCCCGCCCAGCGGGAGCGTGCTCCGCTCCTTCGTCAGCGTGTCCTCGAGCAGCACCCCCGTGATGTGCGCATCGCCGAGCACATCCACCACCACCTTGTTCCACAGCACCTTGGCGTTGGGGCGCGAGAGGAACCGGTCCTGCATGATCTTGCTCGCACGGAGCGAGTCGCGCCGGTGGATGATGAACACGGTCGAGGCGAACTTGGTGAGGTAGGTCGCCTCCTCCATCGCGGTGTCGCCGCCGCCGATCACGCCCAGCGGCTTGTCGCGGAACGCCGGGAGCGCGCCATCGCACACCGCGCACGCCGAAACTCCCCCGCCCGTGGTCGCCAGCCGCATCTCGTTGGCGAGGCCCAGCCAGTTGGCCATCGCGCCCGTCGCGATGATCACCGCGAGGGCCTTCACCACCTTCCCCTCCGGGGTGTGAAGCGTGTGCGGGACGCCCGGCGTGCGCGAAAAGTCGCACCTCGCGATGTCCTCCATCAGCACCTTGGTCCCGAACCGCTCGGCTTGCTTCTGGAACAGGCTCATCATCTCCGGACCGACCACGCCGTTCGGGAAGCCGGGATAGTTCTCGACCTCGGTTGTGAGCATGAGTTGCCCGCCCGGCAGCACCGGCCCCGGGTCCTGCTTGGGCACGCCCGTGTACACCACCGGGTCGAGTTTGGCACGGGCCGCGTAGATCGCGGCGGTCCACCCCGCAGGACCGGAACCAATGATCACCAACTTGTGCGCTTCGCCGCTGCTTGCCATGCGTTCCTCAAACTCCCTGCGCGAGCGCGGGGAAGAACCAACTCCGCCGCTCCGCGACATGATCTGTATCTACGCCTACGGCCCGCCCGCGGTGCGTTCTGGAAAAAAGCGTGGGGCTGCGCGGGGGGCTGCGCGGTGCGTGAGAGACGCCCTCCCGATCAGCGCAACTCGCCCTTCTCGATCAGGTACGAGCGGCCCAGCGACATGAACGGCGGCCACAGCAGATAGTCGCCGCGAACGCCGCCCCGGTCCTGCGTGATGTTCTGCGCCATCGAGGCGAGATCGTCCGGGCCCACGGAGTAGATCACGAACTGGTCAGCGCCCATCGGCACCTCGAACTCCGGGAGCGGCTTGGGCGGGAACAGCCCCAGCACATACGGCACTTCCTGTCCCTGCGGCCCCTTGGGAGTGTCCTTGCCGGGCACGAAGAACTGGAGGTCGAACTTGCGGGCCGGCGAACTGTATGGGTCCTTGTCGATGGGCGCGCCCTTGGTGAACGCCGGCCGCACCGCCGCGAGACCAGGCGGGATGCGGTTATTGGCAATGACGAACGCATAGGTCGCCAGCCCCATCCGCGTTCCCGCGGCCTCGACGCGCAGGCGCTGGCGCAACTCGAAGAGGTCGTCCAGCCGCCCGAGGCCGGGATCAAGGATCGCAAACTTGGGCCGACCACGCACCCTCTTCTGATACTCGGTCCGGTTCTGCAGCACCTGATCGAAGTACGACAGGTTCCAGCGCGTCGTCCAGTCGTTCCGCAAGCGATTCAGTTCCTCGCGCGTCTCCAGGTCGCCGGCGTGGGCAGAACGAATCTCGTCCCAGTATGCCGCGGCGGCAAACCGGCGGAGCGGGCGATCCACGGTCGTGATCCGCGCCAGTTCCCGCGAGAACTCCTGCGCATCGGCCTCGCCCCCCGCCTCCATCACCCGCGCGATCAGTTGCGCCTTGGCCACATACTCGCCCGCGGGCAGCGTCAGACGCTCGAGGTCCAGGTAGCCCCGCGGCAGGAGTTTCTCGAACACCTCGATGAGTTTGCCCGTCGTGGCCTTCCGCGACTCGGAACGGGAATCGGTGTACGCCACATCCCGCAGACGCATCAGCGCAAGTTCCAGGGCCTCGAGCGCCCACACCTTCTCGGCGAGCATGGCGCGATCGGCAAACTGGCGAGCGAACAGCACCCACTGCCCCAGCAGCACGAGCGCCTCGTCCACCTGGCCCGCATCCGCAAGACGCGCGACCTCGACATGCACGAGCGTCTCGAAGTGTCGCATTCTGGGCATGTACAAGTGCTGCGCACGCGCCAGCAGCGGCGGATCGCCAAGGTCGGTGTACATCCCCTTGGTGATGAGGTCGACGCTGACGCCCTCCGCGCCGTAGGGCTGCGCGAAGGCGAAGGCCCGGCGAGCATCGGTCTCCTCGGTGACCTTCGGGAGCGTCGCAAGCACGGCCTTCTGCGGCTCCGCCTCGGCCCACGCCTTCCACGCGCCCCAATCCGTGCCTTTGTTGGCGACGAACGCCGCCCGCTGCGCGGGGCGGGTAAGCCACGGCTGCACCAGCGTCGTCAGCGAGGCCGGCGGCTCCTGGATCGAGGCCAGCACCGGCAGAAGCACAAGGTCCGACCGCTTGGCCTCGGGCACCGAGGCGTACGGACGGTTGATCGCCTCCAGCGAGTCCTCCGCCTGCGCCTGGGCCGGCAGGGGCGCGAACGCGATAGTCAACGCAATGGCGGCCAGGCGGGTGCTCGTGCGCAAGGTAGAGAAACTGGTGGGCATCGGAACTTCGCTCCTGCATCGCCGGGGCAAGTGGGGGTCGGCCGCGGCCATAAGAAAGGGCCAGATCGTGAAGGGGGCAAGTCTAGCACAATTCCTGCCCCGCCCTCCCTTCCTATGCCGATCGCGTGCCCGCTGGGCGCACCCGAGCCGGCGAAGAAGCCTCGATGACTCAACCAAACAGTGTTCCAAAAAACAGCCCCGGGCGGCCCTGATGGGTCGCCCGGGTACAAGCGCGAGAGAGTGATAATCGATCGTTCCGAAATCGCTGACTAGCCCGCCCGGGCGTACCTCGCCCGTCGCGGCGGGGCGGACTCATCCTCGAGCGCGGCGGCCCGCTGCTCCTGGAAGAACCGGCTGGGCCGCTCGTCGTTCACCTGCGCGTTGAGTTTGGCGAGCGCCTCATCGGCGATCTGCCGGACCCGCTCGCGCGAGATGCCGATCTCCTGGGCGATCTGCTTGAGCGTGAGGGGCTCCTGACCGTCGAGCCCGAACCGCAGCCGCAGGATCCGGGCCTCGCGCTCGTCGATCGCGTCGAGCAGCCGCCGGATCGTCTTGAGTTCATCGTCGCGGAACACGCACTCCTCGGGCGCGCCGCCGCGGTCGTCGGCGATCAGGTCGCCGATGTTCATCGCGTCGCCATTGTCATCGACAGGCGCCTGCGCGGGGGCGCGGAAGGCCTTGACCGCCCGCTTGATGATCCGCATCTTCTTGAGCGGGAGTTGCATCTCCTCGGCCAGTTCCGGGAGCGAGGGCGGTCGCCCGAGCGAGCGCTCGAGTTTGTGCGAGGACTGCTTCCAGCGCGCGATGAGTTCCACCATGTACGCGGGCACATGGATGGGCTGCACGGCGTTGATGAGCGCCCGCTTGATGGCCTGCTTGATCCACCACGAGGCGTAGGTGCTGAAGCGCGCGCCCTGGGCGGGGTCGAACCCCTCCACCGCGCGGAGCAGCCCGACGTTCCCCTCCTCGATCAGGTCCTGCAGCAGCAGGCCGCGGTTCGAGTAGTTCTTGGCGATCGACACCACCAGCCGCAGGTTCGCGCGGATCATCCGCTCGCGGGCCTTGGGGCAGTTGTCGTTGATGATGGCCCAGCCCAGAGTCTTCTCGTCATCGGCGGTCAGCAGTTTTACCTCATTGATCTGCTTGAGGTACAACTGAAGGCCGGACTGCAACTCCGTCCTGGGCGGCGCTTTGGAGGGCTTCACAAATCGCACTGTCTGGCACCCTTCTCTACGGCGGAGCCGCCGGAGGAAAGGGGGCGGAGTGCACGGACACCCGACCTCCCGTCCACCTGACGGTTCGATTGCTTGTTCGCCGGGGTTGCATCGACCCGTCAAGTTTTGTCCTTGCCCGGGACACCTATTTCAGGTATCAGCGCCCCCGCAATCTGAGCAAAGATTGCCTAATCCGCGAACTCCGGTTCGATTATAGGACACTAGTCCGGTCCAACCCTCGCAAATTCACCGTTCAGATCCCTATCGACATGATCTTCCCCTTGCCAAGATGCGTATGAAAAGAGTACCTTTGAGCAGTCGGATCGGTGCGGGTCCGGCTTCGACAGGTCATACGCTGGGGTCACACTTGAGCGCTGACATCACCCCCATCCTGAACGAGTGGCCCTACGAGCCGGGCAAGATCAATGTCCGGCTGATCGAGGGTGACGATGGCGAGAGCCGCATCCAGTTGCGGCTCGATCTTGGCGTGCTTCAGATGCGTGCCTCGGGACGCCCCGATTCCCAACGCCCCCAGGGCTTTGAGAGCCTCCTTGAGTACCACGAGTCGCGCCTCGATGACCACGCCGCCGAGAAGGGCTCGGCCTCCGGCTTTACGCTCTCGGAGGAGGACTGCCGCGAACTCCGCGAGGAGGCCGTGCAGTACTACCACCGCTACGTCTGCATGATGGTGCTCGAGGACTACGACGCCGTCGTGCGCGACACCACCCGCAACCTCCGGCTGCTGGACTTCTGCTCCCGCCACGCCGAGAACGAGGGCGACCGGCACATCCTCGAGCAGTTCCGGGCGTACATCACCATGATGCGGGCCCGCGCCCTGGCCAGCCAGGCGCTGGCCGACAACGAACCCAAGGCCGCGATCCACGCGATCGATGAAGGTCTATCCGCGCTCAAGCAGCACTTCGAGGAGTCGGAGGAGAACGACACCTTCGAGCAGACCGCCGAGGTGCAGATCCTCAAGGGGATGCGCGAGGCGCTCACGCCCAAACTCCCCATCAGCCAGCAGTCGGAGTTGCGGCAGCGCCTGGAGTCGGCCCTCCGCACCGAGAACTACGAACTCGCCGCGATCCTCCGCGACGAGATCGACTCGATCAAGGACTGACCGCGGTTTCGGGCGGCTTCACCGCCCCGTCGCGCTGGGCCGCGCGCTTCTCGATCCGCATGACCACCTGCTTGGCCATGTCCTGCGCTGTGACCAGTTCCTCCACGGTCACATGGTCCGCGCCCATCTCGGTCGCCGCGATCGCCTTGCTCAAATAACTCGTCCGCGCGGCAACAAAGACCGTCTGGTTCAACTCGCGGATCTGCCGGCACGCCCGCAGCGTCGCCTCGTCATCGGGGATCGTCAGCACCACCGCTTCCGCCGTGGCGATCCCCGCCGAGTGCAGCACATCCGGGTTCGAGACATCCCCGAACACCGTCTTGCGCCCCAGTTGCTGCTGCTTCCGAACCGTCGCGGGATTCAACTCGACCACCACGAACGGAACTCCCTTGGCGCCGAAGTGCTCGGCGAGGTTGCGACCCACCACGCCAAACCCCGCGATGATGACATGCCCGCCCGTCCAGCCGCCCCCTTCAGGCCCGCCGCTGCCCGAGCCGTACGCATCGTCCCCCGTCACCTGCACCTCGCGCAGGTCGCGCGACGCGATCCATCGCGCCGGAGGGATCCACGCTACCTTCGCCGCCACCTTCCGCCCGGCCTCGAACAGCGGCGCGGCGACGATCAGCGTCACCACCACGATCGCCATCGTCGCGTCCGTCACATCCTGCGTCAGAATTCCTTGCGCGTTCGCCTGCGCGATGATCACCAAACCGAACTCGCCCGCCTGGCACAACGCAAAGCCCACGGCCGCGGCCGTGGCAGCCGTCGCCCCGCCCGCCCACACCGTCCCGCCTACAGCGACCGCCTTGAAGACCAGCACCACGACCACACCGATCGCGATCGGCAGCCACATCTCCGCGACCGCGCCGAGGTTGATCGCCACACCCACCGATGTGAAGAACACTGCCATGAACAGGTCGCGCAGCGGCGAGAGTTGCCCGCCCAGTTGATGCCGGAACGGCGTATTCGACAGCAGGAACCCCGCGAGGAACGCGCCCAGCGATGAGCCAAACCCCAGTCCCGCAGTCAGCACCGCCGCGCCGAACGCCGCGGCCGCGGAGATCACCAGCAGCGCCTCCGCCCCGCCCGCTCCCTCGCTCGCCTCGCGCAGCAGGCGCGGCAAAAGGTACTTGCCCGCCGCGAGCATGACGCCGATCGCGCCGATCGCCGCCGCCGCGTTGGCCAGTTTCTGCATCAGCGGCGGGAGCGAGTCCGCCGCAGCGATCGCGGCCTCTTCGGTCCCCGGCGGCAAGGGCTCGCCCCCACCCAGCGCCTGCGACCACACCGCCAGCCCCGGCAGCACGCCCAGCACCACGACCGCCAGCAGGTCCTGCATCAGCGCGATGCCCACACATAGCCGGCCATTGAGCGAATGCACCTCGCGCTTGCGCTGCAAAATGCCAAGCACCACCGCCGTCGAGCACATCGCCATCGCCATGCCCACGGCCATGCCCGCGGGCGCGCTCAGGCCAAAGAGCATCGCCACCGGCCAGATCGATGCCGCGCTCGCGAGCGTGGATACCAGGCCTACCGCCAGAATCTTCACCATCCCCGAGCGGATGCTGTCGGTGTCCATGTGCAGGCCGATGGTGAACATCAGGAGGATCACCGCCAACTCGCTGATGCCGTGGACGGCCTCGATGCCTTCGACGCCGCGGATCAGCCCGAACGCCGACGGCCCGATGAGCGCGCCCACGATCAGGTATCCGGGGATCAGCCCCAGGTGCAGGCGGCGGCTGACGAGCGCCACCAGCGCGGCCGCGGCCAATATATAGAGCAACGCCAGCGCGTTGGCGGCGTTGCCCCCCCCGGAGGCTGCGGACCCAAGGACCATTGGAAACTCAAGCATCGCCGCATCGTAGCGAAAGGGTCCCGCAAACGCGCTCCTGGGTACCGCGCCGCTCCGCGGTGGAGACTTTGTTCCGCCCGAGTTTGAGCGGCAAGGCGTATCACACAGCGGCCATGACCGCGCCCCCCCCGCTCAGTCGCTCCTGACTCTGGCGGATCAGCACCGCCAGCAGCGTTACATCCGCGGGAGTGATGCCTTCCAGCCGCGCCGCCTGCCCCAGCGTCTCGGGTCTGAACCGTCCCAGCGCCTGGCGTGCCTCGGTGCGGATGTTCCCGATGGAAGCAAAGTCGAACCCGCGCGGGAACCGCCGCCGTTCCAGGTCCGCCTGCCGCCCAACCTCCGCCCGCTGCCGGGCGATGTACGACTCGTACACCCGCTCGGTGTGCGCGGTGAACACCGCATCGCGCCAGGCCCGACCTCTCATCCCGCCTTGGTACCCCGCCTCGCCGCTTTTGGCGAGTGCAGTTTCGAGTTTTTCCGGCCCGAACTCAGCCCGCCGGACGAGGTCGCGCACCGGCGTGCCATCGACCCACGCTGTGTCGATGAAACGGTTCACCGCCTCCATCGCCGCGCGCCGCTCTTCAAACCGCGCACGCCGCAGCGACCCGAGTTCTGTTGACCCAAGCAGTCCCCACGCCTCCGCCAGCGGCGTCAGCCGGCCGGGCGCATTGTCAGCACGCAGCATCAGCCGATGCTCCGCGCGGCTGGTGAACATGCGGTACGGCTCCGTCGGCGTCTTGGTCACCAGGTCGTCCATCATCACGCCGATGTACGCCGCATCGCGCCCGATCGTCACCGGCCCCTCGCCCCGCGCCAGCCGCGCCGCGTTGACCCCGGCCACAAGCCCCTGGCCCGCGGCCTCCTCGTACCCGCTGGTGCCATTGATCTGCCCCGCGAGGAACAGCCCCTCCACCAACTTCGTCATGCCCGTCGCCATGATCTGGTGCGGCTTCACCATGTCGTACTCGACGGCGTAGCCGTACCGCAGCACCTCCGCCCGCCCGCACCCGGGCATCGCGCGGACGATCACGTCCTGCACATCCGCCGGAAGGCTTGTCGAGATGCCGTTGCAATAGATCCAATCATCGCGCAGACTCTCGGGCTCGAGGAACACATGGTGCGAGTCGCGCTCCGCGAACCGCACCACCTTGTCCTCGATGCTCGGGCAGTACCGCGGGCCGACGCTCTCGATCTGCCCGCTGTACATGGGCGCGCGGTGCAGGTTGGCGCGGATGGCGTCGTGCGCTGCCGCGGTCGTCTGCGTGATGCGGCACTCGACCTGCGGCAATACGGGAAAACGCGAGCACGAGGGCGGCACCGCTTCGTTCCCTCCGTATTTGCTGCTTTGCTGATTTGCTGATTTGCTGATTTCGCCCGTCCGGGTCGCTGCTTTGCTGCTTTCCTCCCCGGAGAGTTCGCTGAACGGCTTCGGCTCCGCGTCTCCCGGCGCGGACTCCAGGCTCTCCCAGTCGATGCTCGACCTCCGCAGGCGTGGCGGCGTGCCGGTCTTCAATCGCCCTAACTCAAACCCCAGTTCCTTCAGCGCGCCGGAGATCCCAACCGCCGCGCCCTCGCCGAATCGGCCGCCCTGCACTTTGCTCTCGCCGCAGTGCATCAGGCCGCGCATGAACGTGCCGGTGGTGAGGACCACCGCTGGCGCGGAAAGCATCAGATGCTTCCCCCCGCCCTCCGATTTGCTGCTTTGCTGCTTTGCTGCTTTGCTGTTATCGCATTTGACAGCGACCCCCGTCACCCGTCCCCCCTCGACCACGATCCGCTCGACACTCCCCGCTATGACCTCGATCTCCGGGCGCGACGCGACCATCGCCTGCACCGCCTCCGCGTACGCGTGCTTGTCGCACTGCGCTCGCGGCCCGTGCACCGCCGCGCCCTTGCTGGTGTTGAGGACCTTGAACTGGATCCCCGTCGAGTCCGTCGCCAGCCCCATCAGCCCGCCGAGCGCATCGATCTCACGAACGATCTGACCCTTGGCCAAGCCGCCGATCGCGGGGTTGCACGACATGACGCCGATCTTCGACGGGTCCAGCGTGACCAGCGCCACCGTGCCTTGGCCCGGCAGCAGGTTCGCAGCGGCCCACGCGGCCTCAACGCCCGCGTGCCCGCCGCCTATCACAATGACTTCGTAGCGATGACTCACCCCGCATCTTACGACGCTTCCCCAGCGCTTGCCGAACCTCGTTCCGCTTGCAGCGGATACGCACATCGCGGGCAGAGACCCTTTCTCTTGCGCATCGCCGGGCGCACAGCCAATGCACGCCGATAGATAATCACGATCCCCCAGATCGCCAGCCCAATCACCGCAATCGACTCGACTCCAATCCCAAGTGAACGCGATGGCAGCTCCCTTCGATCCTGGCGCACGTTGAAGCTCCCGAAGCGCCACATCGTCACAAAGGCCGGCGCTGTCACAAATGGATCGGACTCCCCCGCAAGCGGATGGGCAGTGAACTGGAAGGAGCCGTATGAGCCGATCGGCAACCCAACATCAACACGCCAACTTGTGGTGGTCACGGTTTGCGGTTTCAGCCACGCAGTCGGATACATCGCAAGACCCAGGAATGCACTGTCGGGCGGTCCCTCGATAGGCGCGACCTCAAGGAGCCTCGCGAGAACCTGCTTCGGCCCACCGGGCTGAGCGAGCAGCCGTTCGATGTTCTCGCTCGTCAGACCAAGGTCGACGCACGGCGCACAAAGCCAGTAGATCGGTGCCGGCGAGAGACCCTGCTGAGTCTGCCGGACCCAGCGCGGAGCACCCAACTGCGATCGGGCCTCGGAACTCATCATTGCGAGGAACAAACACGCTCCCATGCATCCCAGGACAGCGGAGACCCGAACTCGAACTACGCGTCGTTGGTCGTCCTTCTCACGAAGGCGCCGACGGGCCATTGCTCCCGCAGCGGTCCCCACCCCAACGCAAACAGCCAGCGTAAGCGACAACCCCGCCAGCCGCACATGCCATCGATGCAGCACTCCGTTCGTGGCTTCGGGCGCCGGCGAGATCACGACGTCAAGGCCCCACATCTCCACCAACCGCCGTGGCGGAGCTCGTATCGGATCGGGCACATCCTGGTACTTTCTCAGCAGTGGACGACGATGGTCGGTCATTGCGACCTTTGGACCGACGCGATTCATTGCATCGTCATACACGATCGTGGACTTGCCCGTCAGCCATGCCGCGGGCCATCCGAAGGACCAGGTCTCTTCAACGGGCGCAGCCGCTGGTCCGAACGCCGCATGAATGATCGACGGCCCCACCGTCAACAAGCGAGGGTCGAGCTCGCTGGCCTCAAGAATCGACCTGACAAACTTCTCTGCTTTCTGCACACCCTGCTCGGTCGTATCCGCAAGCACGGAAGCGGCATCGGCCGCCGAAACTCCCGGCTCTACGAAGCGAGGCATCTCCGAACCGGATGAACCAATCACCCCGCGCAAGGTCGTCGCGGCGTAGACCAGAAGCCCCAGCGTAAGCAGCACCGCAAGCACCCACGGCCGTGCCCGCCACGACGGTTTGCGAACAACCTTCGGCCAGCCGCACTCCGTGCAGATTAGCGGCTGGCTTTGCGGTGTCATTGTGACCATCCAGCCAGCATACCCGCAGGCCAACTCTCAATGTGCATTCCTGTGCACAAACCCCCTGAACACCGTCAGCCACAGGATCTTGATGTCAAACCCCACCGACCAGTTCTTCACATAGAACAGGTCGTACTGCAGGCGCTTCTTCAGCGATGTCTGCCCGCGGTGCCCGTTCACCTGCGCCCACCCCGTCATCCCCGCCTTCACATGCTGGCGGAGCATGTACCCGCGCCAGTCCTCCCGGAAGCGCTCGATGAGTTCCGGCCGTTCCGGCCGCGGCCCCACCAGACTCATCTCCCCCACCAGCACGTTGAAGAGTTGCGGCAACTCATCGAGGCTTGTCCGGCGCAGCCACCGGCCGATCGGCGTCACGCGCGGGTCATCGCGCTCCGTCCACCGCGCCCCACCAGCC
>Ga0163148_10003485_pt1 | contig 17334 bp, 24 predicted proteins | sample OliLakLV19MP7P2_FD_148606 | JGI IMG/M metagenome (GOLD analysis project Ga0163148, IMG submission 148606) | Freshwater microbial mat bacterial communities from Lake Vanda, McMurdo Dry Valleys, Antarctica- Oligotrophic Lake LV.19.MP7.P2 | ecosystem: Environmental > Aquatic > Freshwater > Lake >...
TAAATCTTACTTTACCTACGGTTCTAATCCGAACATCTTCAAATGTAATGTACCTTGGCACGCCTATCTCCTTTAAAAAAAGGCAACGGTGGTAATTACATTAGGAGGATATCCCGTTTATATTTCCACCGCGCCCACAGCCATAAGCTTCCCCAACCAAAAACCCTACAGCCTAACAGCTCTTGTAATGTAATTTTTCGTATCCGGTTCTCCGTCGGCTCTCAAACCTCTGTATTTTGGAGGAGCATTGAACTTTGTATCGCAATATTCTTTTGCAATACTCTCAGATACTTCCACAATAACTGGGTTTTGCGGGTCGTTACTTGGTTTAATTAACTCATCTGCTCCGTCTTTCCCGACAGGCAGAAGACACTCTCTTAAGATTTTAATTTTTACTAATTTTGTTTTATCAATTTGTTGGGTTGACATAAAAAATTCCTTATACGGTTGTTGGTTTATAAAAAGAAGGGAGGCGCGCACAGGCTTCCTCCCAACTGTATTTTTCAGATTAAGCTATTACTTTCGCAGTTAAAACATCGAAAGCTCTAGAAAGGTTTACACCTCCGTAGACACCAGCAACTAGATCCATGTATGGATTTTTTGGTCCACCTTTAGTACCGGAACCAATGTTGTCATCAACAACAAAGAATTTCCCAACACCTGGATTATTTAAGTCACCAGAAGCTAAGTGTAATGCTTGAGTGAAATCACCGTAAACATCTCCACCTGGCAATTGAGCTACGAATAAAATGAAACCATCAGGGATCATATAAACTGCATTTCCTACAGTTACTTTAGTTCCCACTAATGATTCAGTTTGGTACCAACCGTCATACACAGTAGCTTTTGGAGCTCCTGGTATACAGAAATCAAGTACGTTTTGTAACTTGAATCCCGCAGAGAAAGCTGAGTTTCCACCTAAAGAAGAGATGAATGATTTAGTGTTTGTGTTATCTAAAATCCATCTAGATGTATTAGGATTCATTACCATTTCAGTAATTTTATATTTTCTAAACTCTTCTTTTCCACCAGATGTCCAGTAACGGATATCTTTTAATGGATTAGCTGTATTGTTTTCGCTAATACCATCAGATGACCAAACTGCTCCAATTGGAACTGCTCTATTAGCAGTAGGAATACCGTATGAGAATGTTTCACCCATCCAGCTAAAGCTACCGTTAAGAAGAGCTTGCCATCTTTGGAACTCGATACGCGCTTCTAAACGTCTGTTTAGTTTGTCGCTATCCATATCAATTTTTTGTTTAATCCCACGCTTTGATCTGTCGTTTTGACCGATCTCACGTAGATCAAGGATCATCTTTTCGTCATAATGAATAGATTCTTTGTATGATGGCGGTTCAAAAGATTGAACTCTCATCCCTACACCTTGAATATACTTTGGATCTGTTCCGATAATATGCTCGTTTGTTAATCCACCACTAGCTTCAACTACTTCAGTACGAATTTTTCTTACTGGTGAAGTGATTGAAGGTAAGTACCTTGATCCTAAATATGTAGTAGGATCGTTAACGACTTCTTGAATCAACTTTTGTATTGTTTCAACGTCTTCGTTTGTTAAGAATTCATTTGCCATTGCCTATTCCCTTTCATAATTAGAATTTTAAGATCGATACGCCACTTGCATCGATAATTGTTCTTGCCATTAAATCTACTTCTCCGTTTGCATCCAAACCTGTAAGTTTGTCTTTAAACACTTCGCCACCAAAGATTGTTCTTGCTACAGCAGTTCCTGTTGAAGCGGTAAATTCTTCAGCGACTACATCTTCAAATAAAATACCGCGTGCAGTATTTAAACCTGAAGCAGAAGCATCGTTGTATGCTGCGTATAACCCGTCAGTTCTTCTAGCCAACACTGTACCAGCAGAATAACCAGCTACATTGTAAGCCAATCTAACTCCCAAAATCGTCGCTAAATGACGATTTGTCGCGAGGATGATAGGGAAATCCTTACGAAATATTTGCGTTTTTACTTTTGCGTCTAAGTTTGACATCTTATTTCTCCTTTTTCTCTTAAACTAATTCTTTTATATCTAAGCCTATTAATGGCGCGATCATGAGTGCGAACTCAGCAGTTCCAGTTTGCAGTTTCTCGATATCTTTCGCAAGTGCAGAAAGTTGTTTCTCAACATTCTCATCACTAGACATCTCGGCAACTGGTTGTCCGGACATTACTTTTTTCATGTAAGACATCATATATTCTTTGGCACCTTCTGAGTTACCTTCGTCCATAAGTTTCTTACACTCTCCCCACGCCATTTCATATTCACTCATTTTATCAGTAGAAACATCTTCTACTGGAGGAACCGGAGCTCCTACTTCTCCCATTTGCTTCATCTCTTCTTGAACTTCACCTAGTCTTTTAATTGCCGCTTCTCTTTTAGAAGGCATATTAAGTCTAGTTTGTAATTCAAGTTGCTCCATAGATAGCTTTTTTAAAGCTCCTGATAGTTGAGCTCCAGACAAAGCTTTCGTAGTGCCGTAAAGTCCTACGGAAACAAGAGGCTCTCTTTTTTCATACATACTTAAAGCTGTTTCAATAGCTTCGTCTGACTTCTTAGCCAAATCTTCTAAGTCTAGTTTTTTTATTTCTGACGGTGCAATCTTAGCTTGAGCCTTCAATTGAGCCAAACGACTACTCAACTTAACCTTACGTTGAGCCAGCTTAATTTGCGCGTTAGTATTCTGACCTGTCTTAGTAAGCTGAATAAGCTTAGCTCTGTGAGCTGACATTTCAGTTTTCTTCTTCTCATCTTCTTCAGTTGAGAGCTTCTTCTTCTCTTCGTCTTCTTGTGCAAGCTTTGACATTTTAGCATCATGCTCCCCAGACATTTTTTTAACATCTTCGTCTTTGGCTTCTTCTAAATGCTTTTCTGCATCTTCTTCGGACATTTTCTTTTCGTCCATAAGATGCTTTTTACACTTTTCAAACATAGCCATCTTTTCTTTAATTTCTGATAATGACATTTCTGATACTCCTTTACTAAATTTTGATAAACCTTGTTTTAAATATATGTCTACAGAGAAGCCATCTGGCATTTCTCTTACTGTGCATTTATCTACCCCAGGCATTTTAGTACAAAGTGTTGCGCAGTCTTTAGCTTCCTTTTGATCAATGAAAGTAATGTGAATTGAGTTTTTGTCTACTGAAGATATTTGTGATTTGAATTTAGAAGCACAGTCTTTAATGTCCGAGAGAGTTTCGTTTCTTTCTCCGATTGTAAACTTACTAAGATTATTTCTATCTACATAACTTTTGCCTTTACCTATTCCATCAGACTCTCCGGAGCATTTTCCCCCAGTTATATGTTTTTCATTCTTAAATAAGTTCCAAAACATTTGTTTACCAACTACTACAAGTCCTATTTCAAAGTTCTTGTATATTTTAAATATGTCCATATCTTCGTATTCTGTAAGAGCTTCGCTAAATCTGCTCAGTAAACTAGCATCTGCTGCTGCCGGGAAAGGTGTAATGGTAAGCTCTGATATTTTATGCTCATCAAGGTCTGCACCGATAGACACATGTGTCCATCTGCCGTCTAAAACCTTTTCCACATTCTCTTTACCGAGAACTCTCACTGTGCCCATTAAAGCTTTAAATTTACCTTCAGTATTTACGTGCTCACCGACTTCAAGATCACCGACAAGGCGACCCACGGTATGAGTTGCTGATTTAGAGTGGTCTAACTGCAGCGGAGGAGAATGTTTAATAGGAATATCCCCAGCAGCAAGACGCTTAAGATTTGCAATAAATCCGTTATGGTTAGCTGCGAGTTTTTCGATATCTTCATCTTTAATTTCAACTTCACCGTCCATAGAATTGAATTTGCCCGTGTAAACAAGCATAACTTTTTTCTCTAATTGTGATAAGTCATCTTTTTTTGAGACCACTTTATCCTCAAAAGAACCAGAAAATAGAAGAATTTGTCGCATCGTTAATCCCATCCTTTAGGCAGAGGGTGACAAACATTGTTTCTACGTTGGAGTTTGTCGTCCTCGATTAATTTTTTATGTCTAGGGTTGAATGGTGTAAGAGGCACATATTCACTACGACAATTCCAGTGAATGGCTGGAGTTTCCTTGTCTGTAATTAAATCGCCTTTTTTGTAAACTAATCCGTGTCTTCCACGTTTTCCCTTAACAACCTTGTCTGAACACCAGTGTGTAGTACCATGATCTCTGATTGCAAGAAATAAATAATGAGTTACCACATTAGCCTTGTCATATATCTCTCGTCTTACGCCATTGTAGTAGTTTGTGGTCTCTGTTTCTATAATTGTGTTCGTCCTACTGGCAACGCCACGACTAGCATCGCTTATTACTTTTATAGCTTCTTCTTTATCAAAAACTTCGCCATCTCTGAAGCTCTCAGTGAACTGTTGCCACACCGATTGACATTTTTTAATGTAAGCTTTTTTAATTTTATCAGCGAATGCTTTTTGTCTACTCGGCATGTCTCCTTTATTTTTAAAGGCATCATATGTCCGTTGGAGTTTCTCTAAGCTTGAAGGTACTTTCATTGAAGGAGGCTTGGCAGCTAGTCTTTTATCAGATGGTTCAAGAAATTTAAGCTCCTTGTCTGTGGAACTAATCGATTTCTTATTTACATCAAAGTAATGGTCCATTATTAAATCATCAAAGCTGAAGTCTGCAGGCATTCGGCCGTACCTAAACAAGTGAGCAGCGACGTAATCGTTTACCCTGTTAATGTATTTTCTTATGCGTTTCTTCCATAAAACCTCTATAGATTCCTGCTCTGCTGCAAATGAAACTAGTAACCTTGCATGGTCTTTACCTACGAGTCTTACGGTTTTATATAAATTCTGTTTGCATATCGACATATATATAGTTACTTTAATGCTATGAGTAATCACCTTGTGCTTGGTAAGGGTAACTTAGGTACCGATCTCTATCAAGAAATTAAAAAAAATGGAGATCAGGTTAACGTAATGACAACCTCAACAGGTTTTACGTGGCCTGTATCATTGAAAAATATAATGGAATTACAACCCGATTATATATGGGTAACTGCCGGAGCCGGTTCAGTAGAAGCGGTAAAACAAAACTTTACTCAATCACTAGAGACACATGCTTCAATGCCTATAGAGTTGCTACTCAAACTACCACCTTCAGTAAAAATTTGCCTATTTAGTACGGATTATGTCGCTAGCTTTGAAGAGCCTCATAATCCTTACAAGCAATCCTCAGAAGTGAAATCTCTTTATGCTCTTAGTAAGAAGACAATGGAAGATGCCGTTAAGATTATCAAGCGGCCTAACACTTCAGTCGTGAGGGTGGGGTCTCTGTACGGTTCACATTATCCGCTGAAGACTTTCCCTGGTAAGTTAAAACAAAGATATCCTGTGCCTTGTGAGCTCTCTTTGCCTAGTAATTACATATCACCAACTCCGACTAATTGGATTGCACAGGTACTGTTGCGCAATACTGATAAGTTATTCTTCCCTACTCATTCCACATTCCATCATTGCGGTCCTACAAACGGTTGCATGGTTGTTAACTGGGGTCAGAAAGCTCTTGGCAAGGATTATACAGTTCATAGCAAAGGGTTCGACGAAACTCGCCCCAGCTCTTCACAATTAGGCTGCACTCTTGAAAAACCTCCTACGTGGGAGGAATTATGGACGTCTGCTTGGTGGGGTCAACATACCAAGGAAGATCAACAGGACGTAATATAATTACTAAATCCTTCCTGCGTTCTATATTTACCACTCTAACTTTTGCTTTTTGACTCTTGGCTATTTCTACAGTTGTGGTTTTGCTTCCACCGCCACCAGCTTCCATCATTAAGCCGTGCCCTAAACAAACTGCAATGTGATTTATCTTGTTTACCGACTCTCCGAAAAAAACTAAATCCCCAAGGTCTGCTGATTTTATGGATGCAAATGGATTTGAAAATCTATTGCTAAAGTGTTCGAACAAACCCTGAGCACTTTGATCACCTTTCGGGTCCATATTTAAAATGCTTAATACTTTTTGCGCGAAACCACTGCAATCTAGACCAATGGTTTCATTTTCTCCGCCCCAAATATAAGGAATATTACCGTACTTGATTAGCTCTATTAGGAATTGCTCTCTGGTGATTAGGTTGCCCGTCATTGAATACCCATTTCTTTGCTTTTGGTAGCCAGAATATAGGTGCATTTAAATCACTACCTGCTTTTAACACCCATTGATCCATCAATCTTCGGTTGTTATCTAAAAAGAAATCAAGCCCAAGCTTAGCAAATGGGTTCGACTTTATACTTTCGTCAAGATAGTGGATTGGTTTCGGCATAACATTATTATTTTCTTGCATATTATCCTATGGCAACTGTTCAGGTGCCTGTTGTGTTTTAATCTTACCTTTTTTAAGCCATGTTTCAAAGTCATCTGTAGTAGATTTCATATGGGCATACTCCCACTTATATATTTTATAATCTTCATCTTGCATAACTCTCAGTGAGTCATCTTCCCACCAGTCGCATAAAAAGTGCCATTCCATATTATTAGCTTTCAATCTCTCGAACATATCGCACTCAAGTAATCCATACCAATGTAAAGGCTCGTGTAATCCTCCTGTTGCTTTAAGGAATTTGCCTGACCACATACAAATGGAATTCATAACAGCTTGTAAAGGTTGCCAAGTGTAAACGTGCCCAAGCTTGTGAGGGGCAAACGGTTTTGATTGAATGTCTTCCTTGCTTCGTTGGTTAAACAAAGAAGTCCATCCTATATTATTTCTTTGCAAGTATGGAGTAAGTAAAGCCATATCCCAACCTGCTGATAAAACAAAACTGTCAGGGTCGAATCCTATGTAATAGTCATCATCGTTGTAACCGCCCATTTGCTCGACTGCCCAGTTAAAGCCGCCATGAAGACCTAAGTTTTTTCCTGGGTCTAAGTATTGTAATCCGTATTTTTTGCATATTTCCACAAGTTCTTTTTTATTTTCATTTTTATTAATAGGGTAATGTTGATCTACAAAGATGTGTTTTATTACTTGTGTCTTGTGCGTGTAGAAAGACTTCATACTTTTTTCAAATATTCTTGCTGGCACGAAACCAAGCGTAATAGCGTATATCATAACTTCCTTAATGGATTTCCTACGTAAACACCTGCGTGGTTTAAATCTTTTATCACCACCGAAGACATTCCTATAGTTACGTTTTGAGTTGTTCTTATCTTCTCTCTTATAGTCGCGTTGGTACCAATATAATTAAAATCACCTAATTGCACATTGCCCGAGATGTTTGCCCCTGGTGATATCGTCGTGAATAAGCCTATCTTGCATTCATGACCTATAGTGCAGTTTAAGTTTATAAGAGCGTGTTGTTTTATGTGCACACCATGGGTAATTATTGTCTTCGGGCAAATTATAACACCATCTTCTATATGATTTTTACTGCCGATTATTACACTCGGATGGATAAAAGGTCTTGCTGGCTTCATGCCGTGAGATTTGGCCCTGTTGTTTAACAGGCTTTTAAGTATTGGATCACCGACGGCAATATAATAACCAAATGATTTAATTATCTCCAGATCCTTATAAACCGGTAAATCAAACATACTTTCTTTGGTGTCTGTGTCTGAGTAAAAACCTTTTAATTGTATTGTATTGTCATCTTTTATCCAGTCGTGAAGCTCTAAAGCGAACCCACCAGAACCTAAAATTACTACTTGTTGATGCATTATTATTTTCCCAGCTTATATGCTTTCGCGAAGCTGGCGACTATTTGTGCGTCCGATAAGTTAACATCACTAGGTAATGCACAACAGCTCATGAAATATTTTATGGTATTTGTTCTAATAATTCTCTTGGCGGATTTTATGCCTCGCATTTCTGACAATAAAGGATAGTACTGCTTGAATATAATATAATTTTCTAATCCATTTATCTGTAACTCTTTTGTATCGAACCCTGAGAATACGCACATGCTAGGAGCTTCATGAGGTTGCGATTTAATGCCTAGCTCTCTAGAGTAATAATGAATTAAAGCACTTTTATTAATTATCTTCTGGGTGATTAAATCCTTATCATCTAATTGCGAATGTATAAGAGCACACTTAAATTCATCTATCTTTCCGTTAAAGCCTGAATCGCTTTCTATACTTCTATCTTCAAGTGTGCCGAAGTTTATTATCTTCCTGCCAGCTTCCCATTGTTCCGCGCTATCAAAGCAAGCCATCCCACCTTCACCTACTCCAAAGTTCTTCGTACTATGGAATGAGTAACAAACTGGGTTATTGGTTAACGGGAAGAATCCCCATGCCCCTGCGAAATCATAGATTACTAGCTTGCCATACTTTTCGGCAAACTTATCGTACTTGGCAACTTCTACTGAATAACCAAATGGGCTGGTCACAATAAAAGCATCGTATTCCTCTAAGTACTCCTCTAATAGCTCCATATCAAGGGTCCAAGTCTTTACACTTGAACTCATAATTACTGGCTTTGCTCCTGCTCGTGTGACCGCAAGGAACGTCCCAGAGTGCGTAAAATCTGGTACCGCTACTTTCTTCCCTTTAAGTCCTAATACAAGTAAGGCAACCTCTATGGCTGTGGTGCCTGAGGTAACAGGGAGAGCGTGAGAGTTTGTGATTATAGACAACCGTTGAACAAGACTCCTGTGCAAAGGCCCAAAGTTTGTAAATTGTTTTTCTGTTCGTGATCTATCTAAGTAAGCTTCTGCCTTTATAAGATCAGGCATCGTTGGTTTTATTAAAGGAATCATTTTGCTTCAGAGAGTCTGGTTTTGTTTTTAGGTTGCGGCTTCACCATGCGAGTTTTATTTGCCTGTGACTTCACTAATTCTCTTCTTTCAGCGCGATTAACCCAAACTACTTTATCGTCCTCTTGCCTGTAATACACAGGAGGCTTTTGATTTGGGTGAGACTTTATCCACTCTTTAAGAGCTGAAACATTCCTCAATAGATACTCTTCGACTCTAGATTGCTCATACGACACCTGAGTCATCTCCGACTCAGACAGTGCCTTCGGGTTTTGCTTTTCCACCATTACCGCCATTTGTTGCTCCTTTTTTTTCTTCTGGATCTTCATCATCTAAATCTTCATCGTCACCCAGGTCAAACATTTCTGGCTGCGGTATTGCTGTGTTTCTTGGCTTAAAGCCGGCAATCTCTCTTATTTTGTTTAAGTCATCGAGATCATTCATATCAACTGCGCCTTTATCGATTGCGATAGCTACACAGTTCATTTCTTTATCTCTCTCGTCTATTGAAAGCTCTCTTCTTAAGAACTCACCTAAGCCGTCCTTTTTCCATGCCGTCTCTGGGAAGTTAAGCTTAATCATGTCCGATACTATTTGGTTTATAAGCACGCTATCTAGGCCAGATAAAAAGCCGTCTAGTATTTTATCAAATGTTTTTGAGTGCTCTTGTCCTAATGCGAATGATCCTGATCCGTCTCCGTTAGCAAATACCAAAGAAGGTATAAGTAGCGATCTCATAATTGATTTATTCAAGAACTCTAGTGTTGCAATGAAGTCCGTAGCATTCGAAGTTTGGTTAACGAAATCTGTAGATACGAACTGATCCTTTTTACCTGGCAATATGATCGTAGAGTCATTGTGGATATTAGCAAAGGCTCTCTGAACTGCGTACTGTGCCTTTAAACCAACGTCCTTGTCTCTGTTTGAAGTTGTCCCTGAAGACCTGTCAGCATCAACAAACGTAGCATTAGGATCAACGTACACTATTGTAAGTGGTGTCCCCTTGCGATCAAGAGCTGTTGCAAGCATTTGCATAACAGCATCCTTAAGTACCCAGTGTTTGTAGGCTCTTCTAAGTAAAGACCGACCGTAGTGGTTCCCAAACTTACCCTGTAGATCAAATGAATAGTGGACACACTTTTGAACTGGTATTCGTATAGATAAATAACTATACAAATTGGGTGAACGTATTGGAAAGGGTAAGTCTCCTAGCTTTGCGTACGGATCTGGACGGTATCTTACGCCATGACTCTGCGATGTATTTCCAAGACCGCTAAAGCCGAATAAATAACTACTACCAGACTGATACAAACCAGGGTTGTAGTTACGTTGATACTGAAGGATGCCATCTTTTGTTAAATCTCCTGTGCGCTCTGTTTCAAATAAAACGGTTGACGGAGGTAATTGCACAATTTTTTTAATTATAAAACCTCTGTCCGTATTGGCCCATACCTTCTCGCCTACGGAGAAACCAGCCCACGAAGCTGAAAGTATTTCCTTAACACAATTTACCCAACCGCCATCAATCTCTTCGAGTGCCTTATTAATGAACTCAGATATCTCTGGGTTGGTGTGTGTGTAACGACCAAGCCTTGCCGCTAAACAGGTAGTCAGAAAGTCTACGCCCGAACCAACAGTGTCATCTGTGTCGACCATTCTCTTAAAAGTCTCCACTGAAACTGTGGACGGGTTTTGTATAAATTTATAAACCTGGTTGTATAACGCAGGTATGGACGTGCCGCGTTGCTGAACTAGATCATCAAGTGATTTAATTTCCGCTTCTCGGGCATAAAGCATCTCGTCAAGCTCACCGTCTACAATTTCATTAGTGGCTGGCTTATCAAGAATACTAACATTGCTGACTTTGCCGAATCTCTGCTCCATGGCTTCTGTTCTATTTACTGTTAGTGGGCTAATAAATTTTATTTTTCCGTCGTTTTCCATTCACACCTCTTAAAGAATTCTTCGAATGTAGGTAAGTGCATATCTTTATCACTCATCACACAGGTTGTATCTAATTTAGGCCATGGTATCTCTAGCTTTGGATCCATAGCATACACTCCACCGTCTGAATTTTTATCGTATAGTGTAGTGCATTTGTAGTAAACCATTGAATCTTCTAGGGCTAGAAACCCATGTAATGTCCCTGGTGGACAAAATAAAGCATCGTTGGTGCCTATTATCGCCGAAGCCACTTTACCGAAAGTAGGGCTGTTTGGTCTTACATCCACACAAACATCGAATATTTTGCCTACTGGGCAGCTCACTAATTTTCCTTGTGGGTTGACTGTTTGCATGTGTAAGCCGCGCAGTACGTTCTTATATGACCATGAGATATTGTCTTGTGGATAATCAGTAGGTAAGCCAGCTTGTTCAAAAGGTATTATGTTAAACTGCTCTCTAAAGAAACCTCGTTGGTCTTTGAAAGACTCCATTGAGATTTTCTTGCAACCTTGTACTTCAGTGTTAGAAATATTGAGGGACAACGCCATGGCTATACCCGTCCTTGAGCAGCGAGCTGCCCCTCAGTTAAAAGCTTCTCAAAATACCACATGACTGTATAGTGTAAATTAGTTTTGAAATTGTTTTTGTTTGGTTCCCACCCTAGAGCCTTCACTTTCTGTATATCAAGAGCGTATCTTAAGTCATCCGTAGGACGCGCATCTTTTAGAAAACGTAATTTTACTAATACTTCGGGCTTCATATACTGTACTATGTCTGCGATCGCCTTAACCATCTCTAGATTTGTTTTCTCATTATCACCGCCAAGTAAATAACGGTGCCCTGATTTCCCTTTGTTCATGATGGTAATTAAACCTCTTGCACAGTCTTCAACAAATAACCAATCCCTGATTTGTTTTCCGTCCTGGTATATGTCTACTGGTTGGTTTTTCAATAATCTAATAATTGTTTTAGGGACAAGTTTTTCGTCATGCTGATTAGGACCGAAATTATTAGAAGGGTTAACAATGCGAGTATCAAGCCCATAAGTCGTATGATAAGACTGGACGAGCAAATCTCCTCCTGCTTTCGCAGTAGCGTATGGCGATCTAGGCTCAATCGGTGAACTCTCTGTAAATTTTCCTTTGGATATCTCACCAAAGACCTCATCTGTGCTGACATATAAAAACGTTCCTTGTTTTCCTGTTGCCTGTTGGACATCCCTATACTCCTCTAATAAATTCCACGTGCCCAATATGTTAGTCATCACAAAGTCTTTTGGTCCGGTGATAGATCTACACACATGAGATTCGGCCGCTAAATGATATATTTGATCTGGTTGTATTTTTTGTAACACCTTACGTACTGCTAGTTGATCTTGAATATTTATCTTAAGCCTTACGAGGTTGGCAGGTTTCTTTTTATATACTGGTGGTCGTGCTGCGTATGTGCCAGCATCTAACCCATAGATGACTGACTCTGGGTAATTCTCACAAATCATCTTAGTTAAATGTGAGCCTATAAAACCTTTATTTCCCGTTATTACTATCTTCATACCTGCTCACCTTCATGGATTGCAATGGCTGCGTTTGCTGACATCTTACATTGCTCTAACAGTGTTAGCGCTGATGACTTCTGTTTGCTGTCTGGGCAAAGTTGATCAATAAGTAAAGCAAACTCTAGTGCCTTCTCTTGAATAGATTTAAACTTGGGAGCAGTATTCTCTGTTGGCTTTCTATACGGTCCGAAGCGTTCCTTAACTTCGTAATATGATGGTTTTTGTGTTTGCACTATATCCTCCTAGCACGTTTTACATTCCTTGGTTGGTCTTGTTTTCAGAACTTCATTTGCTAATTTTCCGTTATCGTTACCGCCACTTGCGTAATAAGAAAGTGCCTGACTGGCTTCTTTTGATATTACAAACAAAGCGTATTTAGATAGCCCGTAAAGCTTTTCATTTTGTGGAGTTTTATTTGATTGATATTCTCTCTCTGCTTGTAAAAAGAAATCCAGTGCCTCATCAAACCTGGTTGACATCATCCCCACCTATCCTCAGTTGCCCCTCTTGCTCTAACTCTTTATACTTAACTGACGGTCTCCTGCGCAAGCACTCTGGGCCGTATCCTATATCTCGTGACTTTTTTGAGGTTAGTAACTTACCGCAACCGAGGCAATATTTTTTGTTAAGCTGCGCCTTGACGTACATAAAAATTCTCATGAACATATTCATTAATACTGGTCTCTAATCTCATCGTTAGTTGATTTAACAGAAAGACCAATACTAACTCTTGAGATATAAGGGAAGAGTTTCCACACAGCATAACCTGCTCCGTCAGTAGCGTGGGTTAGTTCTTTTTTACCGCCATTGTCTAATCTCCCTCTGCCGTTTTGGTTTTGCATAACCTTCCAACCGACCATTTTAATATCGCTATCAAATAAAGGGCATGTGTCTGGATTGTAAGTCATGCGTGTTTGGCCGACAGAGTTGTTTAGCATCCTGCACATGTTCTCTACTCTGTCTTTAACGTGCGGGTTGGATTGGTTTACATCACAGGTAAAGGATGCGCCCATTTCATTTAAAACTCTGCCCATTTGTCCGTAATCGTGTTCACCAGCATTAGAAGTTGTTCCTCTTTGACCTGAACTATCCCCGAATATTCTATAAAAGTAATTGGGGTACTGGTTCGCTAAAGCAAGAGTCATGTCTGGTGTGGAGGCCTGGCTCATTACTATTTCTTTAAACCAATGTATGTGATCAGACCAATATCCATCCTTCGGGTCCTCGCTAACCATAACATCAGGACCAATCTGCCCAACCATCCATACACAAGGTGCTGGTGAGAAGTTGAAATCGCAACCGATTATTAAAGGTCTATCCTGTGCTGGGTAAGCATCACCCCAAGGCGCAATCCTCTTCCTGTTGTTTGCATTGCCTGAATAATAAGCTCTTCCGCCCCCAATGTTCACGTGCATTGCATCCAGCTCTTGCTGGGCCATCAATGGTGAGTAGGTCATTTTCATGCCATTGTAATAGTCGAATGAAATAATTCCCGCTTCAACTGCAGCGTATGTTTTTACGTGCATGGACCCGTAAAGCTTTTGTCCTCTTCTGGTATTCTTAACAAAACGCTCAAACGCCCAGTCTTCTCCGTTGGTGGTTGTGGTGACAAGTCCTTTGCGTACTGTTTTATTCTCCCTCATCCTCGATATGACCACGTCATGGGTGTTTACGGGTGTGTCTCGGGATTCATCTAGCCAGTAAAATGTGAACTCTATACCTCTTAGTGGATTCGGTTCGCTCATTACTCTGGTTAAAACGGTAAATATTTGGTCTGGGTCGCTCTTGGGTCTTATGGTGATGACGTTCTTGTAGGTTTTGAACTCTCTTCGCAGCCCCCAGCTTGGCGGTGGCCTCTGATCTATTAGGTAATCATATTGGTAAAAGTCTAACCAGTAAAAGAACTCTCTTAATGTGGCTTGTGATAACTGATCATAGGTATTGGCCCCTATTAAGGCAGTGTGCCCTGGGTATTCTTCCAAACACTTAAGAATGAAATGTGAGCCTGTGTAGGTTTTCCCAGCGGCAACTCCTGCAAAGAAACAAAAATGCTCAAATGGGTTGAACATGGCAACTGCCTGGTAATCAGTCATTTTAATCATCTGCAGCCTTTGTAGGTTTATCTAACCATGTGTCGTACATGGCTTCTAGGTCCTCGTTGGTCATAATCCCACGGTTCATAATTTCTACTTGGAAAGGTTTCTGCTTATCCCCTACATTCTTGAGCTCTTTCTCTTGCTCTTGGTCCGCCATCTTCACAGTAAATTCGTGTAACAATAATGATTTGTACTTAGCTGTCTGTACCTTTGCCATAGCTGAAGCCATTTGCGTTAGGTCGTGAGTGCTGATGCGGGAAAACTGCTTGTCTCCTCCAGGCTCTCCCTTTGCCATACTGACATATGCATTTGACCACTGTTGAAGCCTTCCTTTAAGTAACATGTGTATCTGGTCGATTGACTTAGGGTATTCGGCCAAAGTCTTGGCTACTTCTTTATTCCAATCGTAGCGACGGTCGAAGAATATGTCCGACAACTCCTCTGATCTCTCAGAAGATATCTTTTCCCTTTTGTTTTTTCTCCAGTTGGCCACTGGGCAATGGTTTCGTGATGGCTTTGGATTGAAATTATGCCTTTTACAGAACTGATCCCAAGAGATGTCCGGTCCATCCATGTACATGCTCTCAAGGAGCTTGACGTCGACATATCCCTGGTCGTTAAGAGGCAGTGTTTTGTATGCGCTGTTTGGTTGGCTCACTTTGGTAATTACGGCTTGTAGTCTTTTACAAGTCCCTCAACGCACTTACGACAGAATTGGCTAAGGTTTATCCCGTGCGTGGAAAGTATCCCCTTAGCTGCGTCTCTGGTCTGTTCGTGGATACGGAACGTAAATGTTTCCATCACATCCTTCTCTGCGTACTCTTCTTTGCTCTCTTGTTGGGCTTCTGATATGGCTCTGTGGACGTTATATAATTCAGTTTCTTCCATTTTAGGTATCCTCCCTGTGTCTTACGCTAAGGTAAGACGATAATTGGGAGGTTAGCAAGTCCAAATGTTATGATTCCTACATAATTCTGCTAAAATATGCGAGCAAAAATTCCTATTTTGCCTTCTACGTTCTTAACAATACGTGTTCCTGAAGGAGAAACTCCGTTATCGACATAGATAACAAAACCAGCGTCTTCGTTGGCAGATAGAAGTTCTGTTTCAGCCTCTGATAGGTTGAATTGTATTCTCCCAATATCTGCTGAAAGTAACGTTCCAGCCTTGCTTAAGATGGTATCGTCCGTGTTCAAGAATTGTGCTGTTGCTCCTTTAAAATCTGTCAATGAAAACGGCTTGCAAATATCTGCACTGCACGTTTTATCTTTTAAATTAATCACTATCGTAGCGTCTGAACCTTGAACAATTTTTTGTTTTGCCATACTTATGCCCCTTAAATTATTTAACTAATCTCTGAATTTTCTATGTCTATTTCTAAGTTTGAACCTTCAATATCCATTTCTACGTTTGAACTTTCTATATCCACAGTGATTGAGTTTGCGGCATTTGCTAACACACCTCTTGATATAGTAACTAGTTCTGTAACTCTTGCTGTTAAATCCGCTACATTCTCGACTAAGGATATAAACTCATCTACAGATTGATCATAATTATTATCTATAATCGTGTGGATTGAGTTTGAATAAACTCTTGATATTGCTGTAACTTTTAATGTGTTTGGCATTGTAAATGTAGCTGAGTATAAATCACCAACTATGCTTATTAAATTTAAAGGACTTACTGCCAATGGAATATTATTTCCGTCTAAGAGTACGGCTTGAGGGAACAAAGAAGGTCCTCCCTCTGTAACTAATAAGTCTAACTTAACTGTTTGCCCTACTACTACGTTTACTGCTGACATTTATGTATCCTTTGCTTTGTCGTCTGCTTCCAAAACCATTAAAGCCTGCTGCAACATTTGATGCTCCTGAAGCGTTAACTTCATTTGCGCCACTGCATTTGCAAGTATTTGCAGAGCTTGCTCTTTCGTCAGTCTGGCCTCGTTAGAAAACATCAATGCCACCGTATATATCCGCATCGAATCTAGTTGGAGGTTCTACTGGCTCACCGTTGATTTCAAAATAAGTTAATACAGCAGATTGCTCTTTTATTTTTGTATAAACGAAATGTATAGCGTTTGGAGCAGCTAAAAACTCAGCCATAGTAAAAGAAAATATAAAAGATTTGTTTTCTCCTAGTGGAGGCTTTCCCTCGCTACTTGCTGCAACGTCTTTAAATAAAGCTATTCTCGCATCTATTTGAAAAGCTTGTCTGTTTATAAAAAAAGAGGTCACTCTCCAATAATTGCCGACCGAACCGTTAGCTAGAGTTTTTTCTTTTTGAATAGCCATTAATTAATTCCCTTTTTTATGTTAGTAGTCCGTAAACTCTTAAAGCATCGTACATTTGTTGAATCATAGTTTGTTCTGTCGCTGTATAAGTAGCACCAGCTGAAACTGCGCCTGCGCTTGGTTGCTTAACTACAGCTGCGTTTCCAAAAAAAGAAAGCCCAGAATTATTTGCCCGAATCATTTCGCCTAGCGTGCTTTCTGTTCTAAACCCACCGTTATTGTCTAAGCTAAATCCAGTGGTTGGAATAGTTGTTCCTGTACCGAATTTTGTTCTCCCTGCAAAATAGTTGAAAGCGTTCGCGTCCGTTGCGAAAAAAGAAAACGGCACGTTGGTTTGTACACCTGCTGTTAAATTTCCGACATGAACCCCGAACGTACTTCCTACCGTTCCAAGGTTAGAAATATTTTGAACCCGTACTCCGTAAGCAGTAGTTATTGTGCCACCAGCGTTAAAATTCCCTATCGCTGCAGTAGTAGCTTGAGCAGTAGTAATTAGACCGGCCCCAATGTTGTTGACTGCAAATAAGCCACCAGAGCCTGTAGTTATCGTCCCGGTAGACGTATTATTGCAAGTACCAGCAATCCCACTGACCAAGGCCATCGAAGCGGCTGACTGTAGCTGGCCGAAAGAATCCGTACCGACAAGGCCGTTACCTCCGGTAGTGCTTCCGGTGCCTGTGTGATCTGCACTATTGAAC
>Ga0163148_10003492_pt1 | contig 17319 bp, 13 predicted proteins | sample OliLakLV19MP7P2_FD_148606 | JGI IMG/M metagenome (GOLD analysis project Ga0163148, IMG submission 148606) | Freshwater microbial mat bacterial communities from Lake Vanda, McMurdo Dry Valleys, Antarctica- Oligotrophic Lake LV.19.MP7.P2 | ecosystem: Environmental > Aquatic > Freshwater > Lake >...
CTATATGTTTTCTTATTGGTATTGCAAAGAAAATATGTATGGTGAGTTTTGTTTTGCTTGTTTCTCATCATATGAAAATCTGAATCGTTTGATTGCCAAATGTCGGTAAGTCAACCTTGTTTAATGCGTTAACAAATACGTATGCTGCAGATGCAGCAAATTTTCCTTTCTGTACCATAGAACCCAATATAGGGATCGTCGAGGTGAGAGATATCAGAGTAGACCAGCTTGCGGTGATGTCAAAGACCAAGAAGACGATCTATGCCTCAGTTAAATTTGTCGATATTGCTTGACTGGTGAAGTGAGCGAGTAAAGGAGAAGGACTGGGAAATCAGTTCTTGAGTACTATCAGAGAAGTAGATGCGATCGTTCAAGTAGTTCGTCATTTCACGACGAGTGAAGTGGTTCATGTCGAAGGAACTACTGATCCGCTTCGTGATATTTCTATCATCAATACGGAATTGATCTTTGCTGATATGCAATCTATAGAAAAAAAACTCCCTGATCTCGAGAGAAGAATGAAGACAAATGATGCTGATGCAAAGACGCAAAAAGCGTTTTACGAACGTCTGCAACAACACTTACTTGACGGTAAGTTATTGATCGAATTAGCTGATTCCTTAAATTCAGAAGAGCTTCTCTGGACAAAACAATTGCAGTTTCTTACCTTCAAACCATTTTTGTACGCGATCAATGTTGATGAAAAAGAAATGATCAATGCTGAAGCAATAAAACAAGAGTTTGCTGAAAAACTATGAGCTCCGACGACGATCGTTTGTGCTACGTTTGAATCACAGCTTATCGGTATGGATAGCGATGAAAAACAGTTGTTTATCGATGAGTTGCAACAAGGAAAAGATGTTGCTATTCCTACACTGGACGATTTGATTCGTTTAGCATTTGATACAGTTGGATTGATGTACTATTTCACGACGGGAGAGAAAGAGACGAGAGCATGGACGATTAAAAAATGATCAACTGCACCTCAGGCTGCTGGGGAGATTCATACTGATTTCGAGAAAAATTTCATTAGATCTGAGACGGTTAGTGTGGAAAAACTACTCGAAGCATGAAGTTGGTCAGCAGTAAAAGAAAAAGGATATCTCAGAATCGAGTGAAAAGACTATATCATGAAAGATGGTGATGTCTGTAATTTTAGAATAGGTGGATAAGAAAAAACGAAGAGATGATAGGTTCCAATTAAAAAAAACTGTTTTTCGTCATTACCTTTGATCTAACTTTTCTTCTTCACTCATTAGCTCTACATCTTCGGTGATTTGTTCTACGTCTTCGGTGATTTGTTCTACGTCTTCGGTAATTTCATCTACTTGGTTTTCTAGCCTGAGCATTTGCGTGGTATGGTGTTTTACATATGTTTTGACAAGTCAGGTTATCCTTTGTTCTACAACAAATCAGGCCATAAAGATAAATAAAGGAACTCAGGTCATAGCAAATACTATCGTTAGTGTTTTTCAAATCACAGAAGTAGGAACTATATCACCATATCCCACCGTCGTCATCGTCATGATGACAAAGTAGATAGAATCAAACCAGGTGTGTCATTCTACAATATGAAAAAAGAGTGCTCCTATACTGATCAGTAAAAGAATTCCTCCTATGCCAAATCGTGTCGTTTCTCTACTTATTTTTTGTTTTAATTGGAGAGGAGTCATTAGGTGCTCGAGTAAATAAACTTACTTCTCCTATTTTACTTAAAATATTGACAAAAGTCAAGTATTATATATTGTATTATGTTTTTATTTTCGTACTCTAGAAATAGATTTTTTTCTCTTCTCCTCATGGTACGAAGAAAAATATTTTTATGAATATTTCTGACTGTTTTTACCCTCCTGATGGCAGGGTATAGTGCAGTGATTTTTTTGTTTCCGAGACAGGTCTTGAATGACCTCCATGATACGGTACCATGACTTGAAATGATTGCCGTTTACGTAGGTATTATCGATCCTTATACCTACTACGCTAAAAAGAATGTGCCAAAAAAATATCTTCAACCAGCATATGATTCGTTTTGATTGTTCAAAAAACGATCTTTATGAAACTCAACGGGAGATGCGATAGATCGTATAGAAAATGAATATGGTAATTGGTTTTCTCTTTTTGGACTTCCAAAGTCTGGTACATTACATTCCCCTGTATTTACTTTTTATGGAGAGGCGAGTTCTGGTGCTGTAGCAGTGCGTCTTTCTTTTACCCATGAAGGAAGACATACCTCGAAAGAATTACTTGTTGATGACTATATTCCGAAAGAAGGCATATTTAATGTTACCGTATGATTACATAGCAATTCGCTGTATGCATGAAAAAATAAGTATCTTCTCGAAGTAGTGTATGAATCATGAGAGATTGTGTCAAAACAAGTAACTTTAACCGTAGAATATGAACGTTTTTCTGTAGGGAAACAGACGTTGTTTCTGAATACACATCTTATTCCAGATGATATTGCTGACGACATCGTGCGAACAGCAAAAGATCTGGAATGAAATGACACCTATTATATTACGTACGGATGTGATCCCAGTACGCCCAAACCGCCTATCTTGATCAAAGATGTCGTAGAATATAAGGTCGTTCCTGCCTGCCTCAGTTTTTCTCTTGCTAAAGGGTATATGTTGTTATTTGATTATCATACAAAAACAGATAATGAGCGATTGTATACCATAGATCGTGGATCGTTATGAGTACTAGGAGATTATATTCCCCTCTATTATAGCTATTTTGGACGTATATTTTACTCACTAGTTTTTTACGATCCCCTAACTGATCAGGTATCTACACTGAGAGCTCGAGGAGATAAAGAGAAAAATGATTTACAACTTCTCGTAAGGCATATTCCTACAAAGAGTATTGAGCTTCAGATTGACTTATATGGGTGAACTCAGATGCAAATAGTGACGCGTACAGAAAAAATGATCTTCTATTTGTACAAAGAGCGAGACAATAAGACGAGCCTGATCCATCCAGGGACGCGTTTTCAGTACTTCCGTAAGTCTCCAGGTGATCGTTGGAACAAAGTGGAAGAGTGACAAGTTTATAGCTTACCTGTTCGCATCATTGCTCCTGGAAAAGTAACTAAACCTACCTATACTTTTGATTTTACGACCAACGGAAATGATATAGTGATGAGCGATGGTGTTCGTCGTATCGATCTAAAAAAGAATGCGTTACGTGCATCGATGCATGATACTCAGATTACCTCTCAGTATGTGAATTGTGCTCAGGTATCGTTTGGAGCGTTTGGAAACTTGTTTGGTGATCAGTACACTTCTTACTCAGTGTGGAATCCGGTTCTTTTACTTGCTTCATGATTACCAGAGTCTGGTGTGATGTTAAGCTACAACGATGAACTACAACAATTTACGCCAGATCAGCTTTTTGGTTGATATTTGTATCATTCCTTGCGTTATCCGAACAAATGATTACACAAATGAGTGAATACGTACACGCTTCATGTAAAAAACTCGAGAAATAACGATATGTGTACGAAGCAAGTGACTGTTGTTGTAGAGTAGTACTTTACCTTTACCTTTGCTCTTGATATGAGAATTCTTTCCAATTTCGACACCTGACACGCAAAGAAATTGCACGATGAATATGTTGCTCTTTTCGGTGAAGAGTATGTCATCTTGATTCGTAAATCTCGCCTTATCTGGTATGCGACCATTTTGCTTCCGTTGAGTTGATTTATTCTTTTTACGGCTATAGGTGCGTATGCGTTGTATATGTATGGATTTCCTTCACCGATTATGTATCGATGATTTCGAATAATCATTGCTTTGCGAGGGATAGTTCTTTTCATCAAACTTTCTGCAAGATATATGGATTTCAAAATGGATTTCCTCATAGTTACGCCAAAAGAAGTGATGAAGTACGATCAAAATGGCGTTTTTTGAAGAATTACTGAAAAAATCTCAGCAGATAAAATAAAAACGATTACGATAAAAAAAGATGGATTTCTTGCGAGCTTTTTCGATGTATGATCACTTGTTTTCTTAGCTGAAGGTGATAGTGCCGAAGGTGATATCGTCATGGATTATGTCGATACGGTCGAAGCAACAGAAAAGAAAATGAGACACGTACTCGGGCAGGATACGATGTAGTAAGGTGAATGAGACCCAGAGTATTGTTTTCTTCATCCTTCGACTTCATCTTCACTGCGTTCAGATTACACTCAGGATGACAGAATAGTGTCTCCTCATTAATTCTTTACCTTTTCTTCTCTATGACTCGTGTGATTTTGTGTGAAGTGGTAACTGATAAATCAAATAAAACCCTCATAGAGCAACGTATGGAAGAACTCCATGAGCTCGTATGAACGTATGGAGGACTTACCGTAGCTGAAGTGGTGCAACAACGCTCGGCTCCTGACTACCAGTACTATATCGGTAAAGGAAAACTCGAAGAAATAAAAACGATGATGCATGAGCTCGACGCACAGCTTTTGATAATCGGAAATATTATGAAACCGAGTCAGATCTACAAACTCAACGAGTCACTCAGAAAAGACGGATTTCATGCGTGGGATAGAGTAGATTTGATCTTGAAGATTTTCGATCGTCATGCGACGAGTATGGAAGCGAGATTACAGATCGAACTCGCAGCGATCAGGCATATGTGACCACGTATTTTTGGTATGGGTATGGAACTGAGTCGTCAGTGATGAGGAAAAGGAAATGTCCGTGGTATCGGTGAAACGAATACGGAACGTATGCGTAGGCATCTTGCGGAAAGAAAAGCACATATCGTGAAACAACTTCGTCAGTATGAACAAGTGAGAGCAACGCATAGAGCAGCAAGACAAAAACGTGATCTAGTCACCGTCGGACTGGTCGGCTATACGAATGCGTGAAAATCAACGCTCATGAATGCGTTGACCCACAAAGGTGTCCTTGTCGAAGACAAACTCTTTGCAACACTCGGGACGAGTGTCGGGAAAGTATGGATAGAGCAGAAAGACGGTCAGGGAAAAGAGGTTCTGATAAATGATACGATCGGCTTTATCCGTGATCTTCCGCCTGATTTGATTTCTGCATTTAGATCGACGCTTGAAGACAGCATCGAAGCAGATATTTTGTTGCATCTGATCGATTCTTCAGATCCTTTGGTCGAAGATAAGATCAACGTCGTCAATGCAATTCTTGATGAAATAGGAGCAGAACAGCCGAGATTGCTCGTCTTCAATAAAATAGATCGTCTGACGAAAAAAGAATTTTCTGCCTTGAAAAAAACGTACGGAAAAACTGCCTTCTATCTGTCAGCAGTAAGTGGTGAGTGAGTAGAGAAAATAAAAGAGAGATTGGGGAAAATCTAATGGAATTAAGAGTAGAATCGTATTAAAAATAGGTCATCGGTACTTCTTCCTCTTCGTACTCATCTTTGAGGAGATCTTGTCGCTGATCGCGTAGATGTTTTATTTTTGGTGAGATAATTGCAGAACAGTAGAGAGCTTCGCTATTTTTGTTGTAATAGTCTGTGTGGTATTCAGGAGCTTTCCAGAAATCAGTCGCATCACGGACATCGGTCACGACCGTATCAGGAGCAAATACTCTCGCATCATTATATCCTCCGATCGTTTGGGTTGCACGTTCTTTTTGTTCAGATCAGTGAGTGAAGATGACTGAGGCATATTGTGTTCACACATCGCCTCACTGACGGTTGAGTTGCGTGGGATCATGACTCGTGAAGAAGACACTCAAGAGGGTGTGATAGCTGATCACGAGAGGATCGAAGTGGAGTTGTATTACTTCTACGTGTCCAGATCTCCCATCGCATACTTCCTCATAGCTAGGGTCTTCTGATTCTCCTCACATAAATCCAGACTCTACCGAGAGAACTCCTCTCAGTCTCTGAAATACTGCTTCCAGACATCGGTAACATCCTCAGCCAAAGGTAGCTATTTCTGCTTTTGTTTCAATCATATACTGGGCGAGATCTACTTTTTCTGGAACAAATTTTAGCGACACCGAGTTTACGCAGTGACGGGTGTTTTTTTGCGTTATATATTCTCCACGGAAGACATGTCCTAGATGTCAGCCGCAGGTGAGACAGGTGATCTCGGTACGGCGTCCATCTGCATCCGTTTTTTCGTGGACTTGTCATGGAATCGCATCGTCAAAACTGGGTCGTCCGCAACCGCTCTCGAATTTCATATCACTATAATACAGTGGTGCATTGCATTGTTTACACAGAAATATTCCTTCATGTTTTTCATCGAGGAGTGTTCAGGTAAAGGGTTTTTCAGTTCACTTATCGATGATGACTCTTTTTTCTTCTGGGGTAAGGGGATTTAGGGTGATATCTTTTTCCATGGATCTAGAAAAATAAACATATGTTTACCGGAAGCATAGCAAAAAGACAAGGGAAATCAAAGAGCAAAAACGTGTGGGAAAATTGATTATTATGTTGTGAAAATAAGTAGTGAGAGAGAAAACTATCTAATTCCATTCAGAATTGCTTGTTCTAGTTTTTGTGGTTCGTTGGTAACCTATTCTGTACACCTTTCCATTTTTCAGGTGTATCTCGACTGCATCAAGACCAGATATATTATAAATTCGCATTTTCGGCAAAAACCATACTTTGATTCCCCATCCATAGTATCGACGATTTTTTACTGGTATAGCAGAGGTTATTTCACTGAGAAGAAATTTTCTTTGATAGATACCATACCCAAACTTGATATGTAGGTGGATCTCATCGACGCTTACTTGAAGAGAGGTGAACGAAGCAAGAATACCTATAATTAGTATCATGATAGTAGTCACAGCGAGATTTGTGCCAGAGTCTGGCGATGGTGGTTCGAGAGAAGCAGTTATCTACATTCATGCAAAAAATATGAAGATACCTAGTGTGATAACTATCAGAGGGTAACCCACTTGGGTGTTTTTGTAGTTCATAGGTGAGAAGAAAAATGAAAGTATACATTATTTTTTATGATTTTTGCCTTACATTATTTTCTGTTTTAGGTTTTGGCTGAAAATATACTCTAGCATAGATTCATGCATGTAAATATTATTTAGAGGTTCCTTAATAATTTCATTTTCCAGGAATAATATGTCTTACTCCGCCTCTAGGATTTTCTACATCACCTTTATATCTCGGTATAATATGAATATGTAAGTGATGTATCGTTCTTCATGCTTCTTCTCCATCATTAATTCAAATATTATATGCATCGGGACTATATTTATTTTGTATTATATCTTTTGTTGTTTTAATTAAAGTAAATAATTGAATCAACTCCTTATTGTTTAAATTAAAAAAAGACTCAATATGTCTTTTAGGAACAATCTCTGCATGTCCCTTTGAGACAGGATAGTTGTCTCGTCTTGCATAAAATAAATCGTTTTCTTCAATAATAAAGTGTTTTTCAGTGTTTGATCTATCACAAAATAAGCAGTAATTTTCTTTCATATTTTAAATGACAAATAAATTAAATACTTAGTACCTAAAAATTCATCAAAAACAACAACATTCATGACTCTCTCTTGCAAAAAAACGTTTTTCGCGTATAGATCTGTATAATAAATTGCTTATATTATACGTTCAGGCGAACTGATGGCAATGTACTTCAGTAGTATACTGTGCAATTTATTACGTAGTAAATTTATTTTAAATTTACAATATTTGTTTCAATTATTTCGTATGGCAAAAAAGAATCTAAAAGCAGTGGAAGAACATCTGATCAGATCATATGAATCGGAAATCATACTCGAATGAGTCCGTACCCACAATCTCAAAAATATCGATGTGACGATACCAAAAAATAAGATCATAACGGTGACGGGTGTTTCTGGTTCTGGTAAGTCGTCTCTCGCGTTTCATACGATCTACAAGGAAGGACAATTCCGTTATATCGAGTCGCTGAGTAGTTATCTCAGACAGTTTTTCAATCTTGGGACAAGACCAGAGATCGATTACTCATCTGGACTTAGCCCTGCGATTGCGATAGAACAAAACAAACGTATGGCAAATTCCAGATCTACCGTAGGGACATTGACAGAAATAGACGACTATCTCAGGTTGCTTCTCGCGAAACTCGGTGAGGTGTTCTGTTACAAGTGTGGTATGCCGCTAAGACCCAAAACAACTGAAGAGATGTTGCAAGATATTCAACATAGATACACTGACCAGAAAGTATATCTCCTCGCCGAACTCAAATCATATCTCGAAGGAAAAGAACTGCAGAAATGGGTCAGAAACAATAGAAAAAAAGTAGATCAAGGTGAAGGAACGACGAGATTTCTGGTTGCCTATGGACGAAAGGAGGAAGAACGTACGCGAGAAGAGCTTGTAGAATACTTCTACCTCGAAGATCCAAAAATTCCAGAATGATTATTTCCGGTGAAAGTATATGGGGTATTTGATCGTATTACCATCAATGCAAGTAGTTTGCATAGACTGAAAGACGATGTGATAAAGATGCTCGTCAGAGCTGAGAAGTTTGGGGTAATGCCTATGGGAAGTGAAAAGGAAGTAGAACCAGAAAAAAATGAGAAAGAAGAAAAAACACAAGAAGCAGATGAGACGATAGATGTCTGACCATTGGTGAGCGAATCACATACGACCGAAATCATCCGATATACCGATAAATACTATTGTCCAAAAGATAATATCGCTGTGCCTGATTTTAGTCCTCAGCATTTTTCGCCAAATAGACAAGAAGGTGCGTGTACGACCTGTCATGGAATCGGAGAAGAGTTACAGGTAGATTTCGATAAAGTAATCGATCCGCACTCTATCTATCTCCAAGCAGTCTTGCCATGGCGTGATTCATCCTATGGGCAAGCGATTTTAACGAAGCTGGCTCAAAAGTACGATGTAGATACGCGTGTCTTGTGGTCAGAGTTGCCTGAATGGTTTCTTGAGGTAGTGATGAAAGGAGATGAAGAACTGCTGAAGGTAACGACCTGAGGAGGAAAGTTTTTTAGTCTCTATTACAAAGGGATTCAAGATGTTCTTACTGCTCAGTACCAGAAAGGTATCCTGACGGTAGATTTTCAGGCGATGCTGGAACTAAAGGCATGTAGCAGCTGTCATGGATCCAAACTCAAACCAGAAGCTATGTCTGTCTATTTGCTAGCAGAACATACTGTTCCAGAAAAGAAGTCGACGAAAAAGAAAGTAACCCTCGCTTCAGGGATGAGATATGCACAAGATATTACTGAAAAGTATTCTATTCACGATCTACAAACACTGCCGTTACGTGACCTTATTGTCGTGCTCGATCGTTATCGAGAAGTTGCTCAGTGACCAGCACAGTTAATAAAAAGAATTATCAAGCCTCTTATCGAGAGGGTAAGAACGATTACTGATCTTGGGTTGTGATTTTTACAAACGATTAGAAAAGTAGGATCGTTGTCTGGAGGAGAGATTCAGAGATTGAGATTGGCTAAACAGCTCGGTAATAAACTTACAGGCATTATTTACGTGCTCGATGAGCCGACGATCGGTTTGGATATAGCGGAGATAGAAAAAGTAATCGTTGCGGTGAGACAATTGCAACAGATGGGTAATACCATCGTCGTCGTAGAACATAACGAAGAATTTATCAAAGCGAGTGATTGGGTCGTAGAGATCGGTCCTGGTGCAGGAGATTTCGGTGGTAACTTGTTGTTTAACGGGGTATATAATGATTTTATCAAGCAAAATACACTTACAGCTGAGTATATTTCTTGACGTAAAAAAGTCCAAGCAACACTCAACCACGTTCCTATGAAGGAATACGTAGAAATTACGAACGCTTCTCAGCACAATTTGCAAAATATTTCTGTCAAAATACAACTGGGTAGCTTTACGATTATCACCGGATGAAGTGGTGCAGGAAAGACGACACTGATGTACCATACGTTGTTTAAATTCTTGAGTGAAAAACAGCAATTTGTTCAGAGTTATGTGAGATTACATTTATTGAAAAAGTGACTGAGTCGACAAGATATCATCAAGAATCCTATCTTACAAAGGACTGAATATGAACAACTGGAAAGACAAGCGTTGGAATGATTTTATGAACACCTCCATGTAAAGAAAATTACATGAACACAGCATATAGAAAATGTGCAATACGTCGATCAAGCGAGTATCGGGAAGACGCCGAGAAGTTGTCCGGCAACGTTTATCGGCGTGTTTGATGATATCAGAAAACTCTACGCAGGGACTACAGAAGCAAAGATGTTGTGATTTACTACGGGACATTTTAGTTTCAACTCATGAAAAGGAGCATGTCCAGAGTGTAATGGATACGGGACCAAGATGATAGAATTGCAATTTTTGCCAGATACGTATGTGGATTGTGAGTTGTGTAGAGGGAGAAGATACAAACCTGAAATCCTAGATATCAAACGACATGGAAAATCTATCTCAGAGTTGCTCGAGATGTACGTCATGGATGCGTTAGATTTCTTTCAAGATATCTGATTTATTCGTGAAAAACTACAACTAATGGTAGAGATTGGTTTGTGATATTTACGTATGGGGCAACCAGCACACACCTTATCATGAGGTGAATCACAGAGATTGAAACTCGTGAAACATTTACTGAAACAGTACAAAGGACATACCGTTTATTTTCTAGATGAACCAACGGTGGGATTACATCCAAATGATATAGAAAGATTACTCAAGGTACTGAAAAAGTTCTTGGATAATGGAGACACGGTTCTGATGATTGAACACGAAAAAAATCTGTTACAGTTTGCTGATAAAGTAATTAGACTCGAAGACGGAAAGGTGGTGAAGGGGAGATAGTGAGATTCTTTTGTATGATTCGTGATGTGTAAGAAAGAAGTATATAAACGTGGTTTACCTTAATCTTAGTTGCTAAAGGGTTCGTCATTGCGAGATCGTAGTGAAACAGAGATCGTGGCAATCTATTATATTCAAATTGTATCTATGGATTGCCACGCTTCGCTCGTAATGATGGGTAATGAAAATAAAAAATAGATACGTCATGTTGAACGTAGTGCTTGTCCTCGATTTTAATAGGGGAAAACATCCAGTATTTTCTAACTAAAAGTAACTCTTTAGGATATAAAAAGATGAAGAATCTATGGGTTGCCACTCTGACAAGTATACTCTTTTACTCTTAGTTACGAACCATGACCTTTCTCGTTCCGAAGTTCACGATGCAAAACTATACCCAGATCATGGGACAAGACTTTCAGTGAACATGATCTGACTGGCAGTCATTGACGGATATCGTTCGTTTGCTTTGCGTAGAGGAGCTTCGCAATAGATTTGCTCAGCTCGATGCGAGAAGATTGTGAACTGATGTAACTGTATCACCATCTGAAACGATTTTTTTGTGATGAAAAAAAGTAAACCTACGCGGCTGCATTACCTCGATAAAACTTCTCTTACCATCTTTACGAATATGTGATTATTTCTTCTGGAATGTCTGATCTGGAAGGCACACAGGAATAGATATCATCTTACCAAAATGAACGCCTCTGATTGCTTTTCAGTGAGGGAAAGTAACTCGCGTCAAGACGCGAGATGGGGTAACGAATAATGAATGAAATTGTGTAGTAATACAAGATAGTCGTGGATATTTTCGGTGATACGAACATCTGGATCGTATCGATGTAACACTGTGACAACAAGTACAAGAGTGAATACAGATAGGATTGTGCTGATCGACAGGAAATTCGACCCAGTATCATCTTCACCTGCAAGTAGATGCACCAAAAACATCTCCAAATCCACATCGATCCACAGATATACCGACCATACAAACTAAAACTATCGATCCTCTTCGTGCGTTGCGTGCTGCTTTTTCTTCGATACATGATTTGCCGTATGAAGCGAGATATCAAGATGCTATATGACTGCTCATGGATGCTGGCTATATACAAGGTTCAGGGTGATACGTCTTTCCTGATGGCTCATTACAAAGATATGAAATGGCACTTGTTTTGCATAGAATGTTGAAAAAGCGTAAACGTTACGAACAACTTACGAAGGTCACGACGACACTTCCTGTGTATAGTGACGTAGTTTGATGACAAGCAGAACTTGATGAAGCGTTGCGTTATTTGTGGCAATATGGCTTGATGAAGTGATATCCCAATGGTAGATTTTGACCGTCTGATATTCTTCTGTACGAACAAGCTTTGGCACTGTTGTGAAGATCATTTTTTGGTTTATCTGATTTGGATGGATCTGTTCGATATCAGACGTACTTGACCTACTTTCAACAACATTGATTTCTGGACTGAGTGAACGCTCAGTTGTGAAAACCACTCTTGAGAAAAGAGCTATTTTTGTTAGTATGGAGAGTAGTAGTATAGAATTTATAGTTTATGGAACCTCTGAATAACAGCTAAACGTATGAATTCATAATACCGTATGTTTTTGTTCTTACTTTTTGATAGTGGCTTCACGAAAAGGTTCTTTATACCCGAAGGGTGTGTTATCCTGATAAGGGCTCGAGTCCTAAAGGATAACAGAAACTCGTACATAATAAATTGTACGAAATAATGAAAGTTACTACGATTTTCATACTTTACGAGAGTTTTTCAGAGTTTCCTTATAGTTTAGAACGATAGCCACGTCATCCTGAGTTTACGAAGGATCCATCGAGCTGAGTTATCAAGGATACTGGATTCTTCACTTCGTTCCCACGATAAAGCGAGGATAAATAGGTCGACGCGATCGAGTTTCAAAAATAAAAAACCAGCATTCATTTTATCTCTTTCCTTATTCATGCTGTCTACTATCTGAATGTGGTTGTTGTGACTGATCGAACAAATCGGCTATCAGTGAATCGCTTTTGCGATGTTTTTGGAAAATGTTTTTCCTCCTATTCCGAGTGAACTGATTATGCCCTTTTGATGATTTCTTGCTGGACAAGGAACGATGACCCTAGTGTGAGTGATTGTTGCTGGTGTAGTCGGGACGTATCTATGAGTACTTCCTTTTTATCTCATCTGATATCGACTTCACAAAGAAAAACTCCTTAAGCTTACCGACCGTCGAGGATGATATATCGGTGTTTCAAGAAAGGAAATCGAGAAAGCATTTGTAGCATTTGATAGATATGGCAGTTCATTTGTGCTCTTTTGAAGATTTATTCCGTTATTTAGAACGATTATTTCTTTTCCTGCCGGTGTAGTGCGTATGAACTTTTTCGTCTATAGTATCTATACCCTCATATGAACTGCTTTTTGGTGTACACTTCTTGCTTGAATTGGGTATATCTTATGAGATCAGCGAGAACGCGTAGGAATGATTATGAAAGAGTATGAACATGTCATGTTAGCGATTATCGCTTTATGTATAGTTCTTTATTTCTGAAGAAAAATCGCGAAGAAGAAAAAAATCAATAAATAAATTTTACTTTATCGAAAAGAGAGTATGCTCCTTTACGGAAAGCCAGTCATAGAAAAACTTTTTCAAGAAACAGTTGCTTGGGTTACTGAACATGCTCCTTTAGATGCGTATGTTGCTCTTTTGTTGGCGTCTAATGATTACGCTTCTGGGGTATATGTCACCAAAAAGCAGAAGTATGCGAAACGTTGTGGATTGGGATCGGAACTTTTCAATTCGCCAGAAGCAACGATTGATGACGTACTAAAAAAAATAGATCAGCGAAATAACGATACAGCATGTGTATGAATTGTTGTTCAGTTACCGTTGGGAAAACACCTAAAAGGTTTTCAATCTCAGATATTGCACGCGGTCGATCCCTTGAAGGATGTTGATGGACTCTGATGAGCTCTTTTTTGACTGACTATAGCGCAAGTGGTGAACTTCATTCCTGCAACACCAAAAGCAACCTACGAGTTACTTGATTATTATGATCTTGGTAATCTGGAAGGGAAGATTGTAACAATGATCTGACAAAGTAATCTGATGGGAAAACCATTTGTCCTAGAAGCTATGCGTCGTGGAGCTACAGTTGTGAGTACGAATAGCAGAACAACTCCTGATCTCTTTAAAACACTTATACAAAAAAGCGATCTCATTGTAACAGCTACATGAGTAGTAGATCTTATTACTCCAGAGCTGTTTGATGATAAAGATATATCAGGTAAAGTGATTGTTGATGTATGATACGGTATCAAGAATTGAAAAGCATGTGGTGATACTGACTGGCAGTGATTAGCAGATTTATGAGCATCTATTACCCCTGTTCCTGGTGGTGTATGACCAGTTACCGTTGCTTGTTTGTTTCACAATTTTATTGCCTTGCACGAGATTCGTTTGTGATGAGTTTTGTGACTGTAAAGTGGTATAGTTTGTTTTTTTGATGAGAAAATTGATTGTCCTAATAGAGATGTGATTGTGGAAGATGAGATATTTGATCCTTGTTCCTATATTTTTTTTCTTGGCAAGTCTTGTCTATTTAATTATTCTCATGGGGATGAGATTTTTCGATGCTGTTGAACTGTTTCCCACCGTAAAAAAATGACCGTTTGAAATACTTTCTCATTTGATTGATGTTATTGATTTCTCGCTGTTGTGCGTGATTTGATTGATAATTGTCTGGGGATTGTATGAGATTTTTATCAATAGAATAGAAATTCATTCTAAAGATCAGTTACAAGCAGATCAAATACGTATCCATGATATAGATGAATTGAAACAGAAACTAGGAAAAGTTATCGTCATTTCTCTCGTCGTGCATGTGTTTAAACATATGATTTTATTTACGGTAGAAGATAAGTTTGATTTGCTCTCTATGTGAGCTGTCGTACTTATGCTTGCGGGATCTCTTTACTTTCTAGAAAAGTTACCAAGTTCTGAGTCGTCAGTATAGATTTTTTCGCTAGTTCGCCACAAGTCAAGGTAAATTCTTTTTTCCCTTCGTTTTTTTGTGATTTTCCTATGATTTGGTTATACTAGATAAGGTGAGTAGAGTAAGGAGTCAGTATACTTCTTCTGTATGCAAAGATGTACGCAGGGTAACGAACTCCATACTTTTCTTCTTTCCTTATTCAGTATTTAAAAACGTATGATTCCATTGAACAATTTTTTTACTCCTGCATGAATGCGTCGTTTGTCCGCATATTTTAAGCTTTTTGTGGTTCTTGGTTTAAAAGTTGTTTTTCTGCTCGCTTTTTTACCTTCAGGAGCGCTTAGTGTGTTTGGAAAAACATTGATAAGCCTTACGAATCCAACTTCATGGATATATGAAAAGACGGTTCAAGAGTACGTGATGCAAAATGTCTTTTACCTCGAACTTGCTGAAGGAAAGGATGGAAAAGAATTTTTTACTGACCTTCAGAGACAAGGTATTATTGATACCTATAGTCAGCCATTTCTTTGATTAGATATTCCTTATTATCGTGTTCAGTTTTCTGTGCGTAGTGATATGGCAAAGCGTACGATTGCTCTCTTGTTAAGTAATGGTTCTATTACTTGAGTAGAATGAGTCCCTCGTTTTGAGATTCAGCAATCGTTTACTCATGGAGCGAAAGTGTCACAAGATTCAACAAATCTTCCTTCATCTATTTCAACGAAACGCAAACAATTGATTGATAACCCACTAGTACGTTTTACTACCCAAGAAGTTCGTAAAGAAAGTTTTGAACGACAATGGTATCTAGATGAAATCTGATTGTTGAAAGAGAACCTTTCTTGTGTAACTACTGATAGAGCAAAAATAAAAATAGCTATTATCGATAATGCATTTATGGCACACCATCCTAGTTTTGAAAAGAGTACCACATTTTCTCGAGATATCGCAGATGGTGATGATGACGTTACTCCTCCTGTGCTGGGTGAAGAATGGATGCATGGAACGCATGGCGCATGACTTATTGCGTGAAGAAAATTTGCAAATAAGTGAATTGTATGAACGTCGTTATGAAGTGCTGAGTTATACCTCCTGAAAGCAACGAGTGATTCTGCGCAACCCAATGAAATTACTCATGGTATTGAAGCATTTGCTAAAGCTGTAGAAATGAATGTGGATATCATTTCTCTAAGTCGGTGAGCGTATATGGATTTTCCAATTTTTCATAAAATTGTCCAAAAAGCCATAGATAAAGGGATTGTTGTCATTGCTGCGGCTGGTAATTACGGATCTGATGATTTCTTCTATCCAGCAGCATATGAACATGTGCTTGCTGTATGATCATTTGATAAGTCGTTTCAGCAATCAACGTTTTCGAATTTCTGATCATGGGTTGATATCTATGCACCTGGTGAACAGTTAGTCGTTCCTGATAGTAAGAATGGGTTTGCGAAGACGGATGGAACATCAGCTTCTGCACCGCTTTTTGCAGGCATTTACTCGCTTTTATTACGCTCTTTCTGAAAAGAAGTTTCTTTGGAAGATTTTTATATGAAACAAAGCGATGGTTTGAATTACCTTGATATTAGCTCTATTTGCAAAAATAAAGATGAACCTGAAGAGATATTTCCCCCATCCAGTTGACTCATTCAGCAGGTAAGCGTTCCTGAATTATTACCTGATGTAGAGGTAAAGGACCATTTTGTGGCTCCCGATATTGATCTCCAAGAAGAAATACCTGAGCTTACGTTTTGGCAAAATATATTTCTTTTAGCAAAAAAATGGGCGTGGCGGATGCTGTGAAGTTGTCTGTTGGTTATTGCTTTTTTCGTGCGACTCTTCAAGAAAACTATACCAAAACCTGATATCAATCCTGAAAGTAATATAGTATAAATTGTGTCTGCATTCAAAGTAATTTGCTCTAGAGATATAAAATTAGAAAAACTTTTAACTTGATAATGATTATGTTGTCTTTGTACCGTTTGTCCATAATATTGACATTATTTTTTGCTGTATGTGTATCTTGTCTGACTGCTGTTTTTGCGAACGATCTTTCTGCTGAAGGTGCTGAGTGAACGCAGATACAACTCATCACTCTAGAGTATCCTGAACCAACTGAGACAATAGCTTTTCTAGAATCTGTTTATGTGCCTTGATCTCATGAAATGAGTTATTGTTCACTGATTACTAGAGCGAACTTACAACGTTTTACCTGATTACCTGCAACGTCACTACTGGGAGAACAAGATGCAATTCTCCAAGGAGATGCAATTCGTCTTATAGAAAAATGATTATCAACAGATACGTTCCTTTCTATAACGCATCTTGCAAAAGACATGGAAAAGTACGTATGAGATATTGCTCCGTATAGTTTATTTGATTTGTATATATATACTCCTGCTCAGGGTGATGAAATTACTGAAAAAGAGTACCTTTTTCAGTGACATAGAGTAGTTGCTTTATTTGCAGAATGATTACGACGAGTCATGGATCCTTTACGTGGAAATACTTCTTCATGGCAATCTCGAGATGTTTATATGCAGTACCTTGATCCCTCAGTACATATA
>Ga0163148_10003494_pt1 | contig 17298 bp, 21 predicted proteins | sample OliLakLV19MP7P2_FD_148606 | JGI IMG/M metagenome (GOLD analysis project Ga0163148, IMG submission 148606) | Freshwater microbial mat bacterial communities from Lake Vanda, McMurdo Dry Valleys, Antarctica- Oligotrophic Lake LV.19.MP7.P2 | ecosystem: Environmental > Aquatic > Freshwater > Lake >...
TATATCAGTATTAAAGTTAACTTTAATTTCTTTAGCTAATTCTTCAGCTTTAATTTTATTTCTTACTAAAATATTTAGGCTATACCCCAATTTAATTAGTCCAATTGCTGTTTCTTTACCTATACCAGAAGTAGCACCAGTTATTAATACTGTTTTTTGTTCATTCATATTATTTTAATTTAGCAATATACGGTAGTTTTTTAAAAATTGTAGTATCGTCTAAAATTTCGATAATCTTTTGAGCTAAATCGCTTCGTGGTATAGAAAAAGTTAAATTGGCATCTCCTACCATACCTAATCCCACTTTATTGCTTTGTTTACTCTGAGTAAGTACTGGCGCTCTTAATACTGTCCAATTTAAATTGGAATTTTTTATCTCGTTTGTGTAGTTTATTCCGTCTTCATAAACAGCCTTTGCTAACAGCTTTAAAATTGCAGAAACTATATTGTTCATAAAAGATGGCTTATCCCCTTCTGCTGCAACTCCAGCCCCTGTTAAAGCAATTAATCTTTTAACACCGTAGGTATTCATAGCATTAATAATATTTTTAATTGCATTAGTTTGCATGTTTGCTGGCGTATTTTTGCCATGTCCTAAAACACTAATAATGCAATCACTATCTTTAATTGCCTCATTAATTTTGTCTATATCCTCTATTGAACCTTGAATTATTGTTACCTTTTCTTTTAATTCTCCTAATTTACTAGGAGTTCTTACAAACGCTTTGATGCTATGTCCTTTGTCTAGTGCTTTTTCTACTACATTTAATCCTGTTTTACCTGTTGCTCCAAAAATTGTAATTGTCATATATTTGATAATAAATGTGAATATTTAATTATATCGCGAAAGCTGAATGTTTTTATAAACAACTTGGGTAAATTGATTTTCACATGCATGTTATAATTTTTTGTTCGTTGAAAAGGAGAAATTCGGCAGTACAGCACGCGCAGCTATTCGCCTATGTTGAAAGGGAGCACAAATGGATATTGCAGGGATTCCAGTTTCAAGAGGTGGAATTATCGGAGATACTCGAGGGTACCTTAACAGGCACTCCGTGTATCTAAAGGAACTTCAGCGTGAACACGGTGATGTGTTCTACTTTCGGACACTATTCCGTCAAAACCTTATGGTTTTAGACCCTGTGGCAATTCACAGAGTCTTTAACGAAAAAGGCGTGTCCGATAAGGACTTTGACTTTTACCACACTGTACAAGCAAACCTGGGCGATGGGATTATAAGTATTGGCTCAAACCCAGATTGGCTTGTGCGTCGTCGTAAAATGAACAACGCATACAAACCGGAAGGATCGAAGGAATCTATGGCTTTTTACAAGCTAGAGATTCTAGACGAAACCACTAATCTCATCAATGAGTGGTTAACACGAGGTGAAAACTTCGTAATAGACCCGATTGTCGAGATTCAGAGCTTTGCAATTAAGGTAATTTCTCGGATTATGTTCGGTCGGGATATAGTTGATGGTATCTGGTCACTTCCAGAACACATTAGCAATATGATACGTACCCTGCTAATTCGTGAAATGCTGGGGTGTAAAGCAGCAAATCTAATTAATGGCAGGAGGGTAAAAGCATCTACAGCTGTAGTGTGCAAAGCTATTAATTAGATGATAAATGCCTCACGCACTTCGCGAGAAGGACGGAGCGAGCACCGCAAGTACATGATTGACGTACTTGTTGATATGCTCGACAACAACATGATTACAGAAAAGCAGCTGGTAGATGAATTTGTAACGGCACTAAGTGCTGGGTACGAAACAACTGCTCGGTCTATATCATGGGCGCTAATTCAAATGGCCCATAATGGCAACATACAGACAAAACTGTACGAAGCTGTTAATGGTGCTAACACTGTGGCAGAGCTGGACAAGGCAGAGTATGCCTGGTGGATTGGAAAAGAAGCTGTGCGGCACGGAACCCCAGCGACGATTCTATCCCGACGTTTGTTGCAGCCTGTACAGGCAGGGAATTTTCTATTGCCAGCAGGTACAATTGTAAATACATTCGTACAAGCGCTTAATACCGACTTACGAGTGTATGGCGCGAATGCTGCTCAGTTCGATCCTGGTCGTTACCTCACTCTTGAGGAAGATCCACCAGGTGGCAATTTAGCATTCGGTGGTAGTAGCAGACGATGCGCTGGCGAGTTGATCGCTGAAGCTGAAATGGCGTACACGCTAGGTATGCTCAGTCAGCATTTTCGGTTTGAACCTGTTCACCCAGCTATGCCTGAGCTTAAGTTAGGCATTTTGCTGTCACCAGATACTAGCAAAGGTTATCACATGCTGCGAGTTCAGCGTCGATAATTCTCCTTAGCATAACTAGCTATCAACGACGTGTGGTGGTAAAACACCACACAGTCAATAAATTTAAGAAGTTACCAATGTTGTTTTTAAGTCTTAAGCCCAATAAATTCTAGTTGTGCTTAAATTTTACAAAGTTAGTTGGATCTAGTTTCTTTATTTGAACAATATCTACAAAGTTATCAGGAGTAAAACCGGTATGTTGAAAGAACCTTCTGGAGAATAAATTCTTCTCGTAATCATTATCAACTTTTGCTAATACAGCCCAGTCAGAAGACTCGTTTTTTATTAAAGCATTAATTACTCTATTAATTTTATACATATACGCAAAATTAGCAATTGTTACGTCTGTGTACTTTTTAAATAATTGGTTAAGCCTTTCTTTACTAATATTTAAAGGCTTAGCAATAGTATTAATATTTACTTCTGGGTTATCCTCAATTGCAACTATTACTTTATTTACTATAAAATATTCGCCTTGAGTATTTTTAAAATGTTTTAATAAATATTCTTCAACTAATTTTAATTTTGAGTCTACATTAACAGTTTTTAATTTTTCAATTAATTCTGTAATATCGGGGGCTGCTCTATTAATATCCGCAACTTTATTTGTAACTTTACTTAGACCTAGATTAACAAACTGATTTAATCCATAGGGTTTAAAAGTAATTACAATTTGCTCTACAGGATTAGTATTTTGTAGTAGTAAAAATTCTGATTGTATACCAGATATAAAAGTTTTATTAAATGTTTTTAAGTCTTTTAAACTACCATCTTTATAAAGCTTAAGAGGATTGCCTAAGCTTAATATTAAAGTAATGTAAGGAGTTGGGAAAACTTTTTGATTTACAAAAGCGTCGAACTTTTGTACATATTCAATTGAATGAATAAATTTATCTATAGGGGCTGTAAGTGTATATTGTTGATTCATAATCAGATTATAACTATAAATGTGAAGATATAAAAGTACCCAATATAAATAATATATATTACTATGATATAATCTCAAGTCGCTAATTATAGGAGGCAAATATGCCACTGGTTACAATTGGATACGACAAAATAACGCTGTACGAGGCATTTACTTGTTCACCTCAGCAAAAGCCATCATGGACTAAGGCACTCATGACAGAATTGTATGAAGCCGCCAAGTCAGGACTTGTTAAACAAGTCGATGAGCTTGAGGAAGCAATTGCTTTGGATGCCGGTCCATTTGGGCTTCTGAATGAAAATCGATTTTCCATCGAGGTAACAATCAGAACAAGTAAGACAAAAGGATGGGGAAGCAAAGACGATTTAGATGAGATTGTAAGCAAGCTCCGTAATCGAATGATAAAGGTACTTAAGAAATGGCTACAAGATGGTCACCTTAAGTGCTATGGCTGGCAATTATCAATTGAATTAATCTTCATAGATAAGTTTGCCGTCAGTGATCCCATTCAATAAGCGTGTTGAGGAGGACGTAAAGTTCTCCTCACAAAATTTTTATAGTTAATTGTGTGCTTTATAGAATTTTGATTCTTTAAACACATTCTCAATATCTTCTTCTTTTTCGGAAGTTACTATCCAAAAGCCAGGTTCAAGCTTAATGATTTTTTTGTAGTAGTCTAGAAGCATTTGTTTTGTTAAATCCTTTGCAATAGGGATTGTGTTACTAAAATCGTATGAAACCTCAAATCCTGTTAATAAATCTATAGCAATTCCTGCTGCGTATCGTGGTGAGTAAGTTTGATTGAGTCTGTATAAATATAAAGACTTTTCAGATAACAGCCATGAATCAGATTCTTCAGATAATAAGTATTTTTCAATTTCAACATTTAGTAAATCGTATAACGCATCTAAATATTCTTTAAAGTTTTTTACTGTTACAGTGGAGTTGACTGAATAATTTTTAACTTCTAAATGCGATACATCTATATTAGCCTCAGAGCTATAGGTTAGTCCTCTTTCTTCTCTTAATTTTTTAAAGATTAATTCAGTAATTAACCGTCTAAAGAAAAAATCTAATACACTTCTTGTATAGTCGATTGTAGTGCTTGTTGGAATAAATCTATTGATGGAAAAAAATATTCCATTTGAATTTTCTTTATTAAAAATCTTGTATTTAAAAGAGTTTTTAATTTCTTTTGGTTTAAATTGTATTTTCTTTCCCGTGTTCAATTTTCGTGTAAAGTTTTCAATTAATTTTAATTGTACCTTAGTTAATTTTTTAGGATTTTGAATCGAAATTATTAAATTTTGATTACTAATTGTATGATTAAAATAATCTTCGAGATTTTGAGCAGTTATAGAACTAATACTTTCTTCGGTACCTATAGAGTACTCACCTACAAAATCGTATACATCATAAAAAAATGATTCATAAGCGACTGTAAGATTTTTCTCTAGTTTTTCTTTTCTTGAATGTTCTGATAATATAATTTTTCTTTCTTTCTCAATAAATTCTGGAATTCTTTGCAATGGATAATCGGTTTGCGCAAATAAATATTTTAAAAGTCTATTTAAACCTGAAAAGTGCGAATAACCATACAATTCTAATAGTCTCCAACTTGTTCCAGCGTTAACAAATAGTTTAGGTGAACTTAAACTTCCCTCTGTAAAATTATTGAACTCTTTGGCATTATTAAAAACTTTATTTGGATTACCGGACAGGATATGTTCTAGAAAATGAGCAGTTCCTTTTGGAACATTTACTTCGTCATGATGAATTGAACCAGCAGCTATAGCTATGCTTACATAAGATTCAATACTACCTGGATTAATACTTTCTACAAGTTTAGTACCAGAATCAAATTCGTAAACATTATTTGTTATATTTTTATTAGTGTCGTGCCAGGTTAGTATTTTTTGCATTTAGATTGATTAATATAATTAGATTTTAACATCTAACAAGGGCTTAAGATTTGTATTCCAGTACAATTTATTTTAGTCAAAATACTTGTATAATTAAGTATGAAAGATTTAGAACTAATAAGTACAAATGAAATTGTATTTAAATTATTAATTAATTTATTTACTATTTTAAAGGATACTTCATCCTTGATATCCAATCCTAATGCATTCAATATAAATGAATTGAAAGTTGAAATGTATGATCATTTATATAATGAGGAACCTACACTGCCGAATACTCCTGGTATATATACGTTTAGTTATAAAGCAAACATACAAACCATTACTATAAAGATCATTGGTTATAGGATGGTTAATAAATTTAGAACCTCAGAGATTGAATATTATAAAGATGGAGAGCTTGAATCGTTTATGTTTGATGATTTAAATTCAATAAAAATAAAACAAATTCTGTCTAAGGTTAATAATTTATTGGGGAGAATTTCTCCCCAATAAATAAAGAGTTATGATTCCTGACTTGTTGAAGCCTCATCAAAGCTTGATTGATCCCAACCACCGTCATATTGATCTCCACCGGAAATTACATTCCCTTGGAAATCGGGTGTGTTCACGACTACTGTAGTCTGATCATTGTCATCAGAAACACGTTCGTAGTCGTGGGTGGTGACCCCATCTGCCGCAGTATGAAAGGCAGAATGGGTGGAATGGTTATCCCGAGATCCGTCAAACACATCTGTACGACCTTCGTGATCATTCGTCTTCGATTCTGGAACTCTTGGGTCAGACATTCTAAACTCCTTTAAAGAACCTCCTAGCATTGGCATAGGATTAGTTGTAGTTTATATGTTTAGGAATGAAAGGGCATTGTGGAATGATACAAATTAAAAGATTTCTTAAAAAGCTAAAGTTGAATTTAAACATTTTTCAATATAGTTTTTTAACTCCTTATCTTCACAGTATATGTAGCAGCCTTTTAATCCTCTAGTCATTAAAGTTCTATAAGTATTTTTAATAATTAAATCTGCTTTTCTTACTGCTTCAGCGTGATTTATTTTTAGCATAGCTTTGTAACCTTTAATTGAGGAATCGTTCTTTGATCGTTTCAATCCATCTGTAATAATTTGCTCATCTTTGAAAATCATATCAGCACCAATAATCACTCCTATGTAATCAACTTCTAATCCTTGACATGTATGAATGCAACCAATTTCATTTACAGAATGTGGAGAAATAATCCAAAGACTACCATCTGTATCTAAGTTCCATTTAGCCTCGAATTTAAACTCAGGAAATACAATGTCATTTACATTTTTATCTTTTTTACTCTTCCAATCCCAACAATAACCAGCCACCATTCTTGCACGATTATTTTCCTTGTTTTTTTCAAAGATTAACTTTTTTAACTCATTTGGTGATTCAACAACCTTAAAATCATAATTTATTCCTTGAAGTGTTTTATTTGCAATCTCTTTTATTTGTAGAGTATTGTCCAACCATGCCAAATAACCATCTGATCCATTACATCTAAACTGAGATTCAAGTTTCATTCTAGTTACAGTAGCACCTTGTTCCTTAGCTAACTTTTCAATTTCTTTCGACTCTCCTATATCATTCCAAGTTACTCTTTGATCTTCATCAATAAAAAATATTGAACATTTAGATGCAGAAATAATTTCTTTAATCTGATTCTCACCTAGATTTTTAAACATTCCTGATTTTAAATTCAATCTATGTGCTTCATCTACAATTAAGACATCGAATAAGTTTTTTTTAGTATCTATAAATGACCCCGAACCTGAAAAGAAATTGGATATCTGTGATTTTTTAAATGAACCAGTTAGTTTTGCTTCGAATACAGCCCTTGGGGCAGAATTTTTGGTCACATATTGACTTACTTGACCTGCTTTAGTTGTATTAACTAATAAATTTATTGCCAATACAGTTTTTCCTGTTCCTGGACCTCCCTCTACTATTAAAACATTTTTATTTTTCTCACTCGACTTTCTTGCTAACGCTAGAGCATTTTCATAAACAATCTTCTGATCATCGATCATAATAAATTCCAAATTACCTTTAATCATTGATACAAGTTTTTCAGATAACTCTTTAGAAGGTTTGATTTTTCCATTGTCAATTCGATACATTGTCTTTTTTTTTGTCGCCAGACTTTATGTGTTTAGCTATAAAATTTTGTAATTCTTCTTGATCGGTTTTAATAAATATTGGGGCTTTATCTAAATATTCTCTATAAAAATTATCTTCGATTACTCTTTTATCCATTAGATTATGTAAATATGCACAAGGAACCAATTTTATATTTTCATCGTAAACAGTTTGGTTAAAACCATTAAGTAAAGTCGTATATGTCCATGACTGATAAGAAGGGTGAAGCTCTTCCCGATTTGCCCCCCCTAAGAATGTTTTAACCATAGCATCTTTTTCAGTAAGTTCCACATCTGACCATTGTTTAAGCTCTACTATCACAGCCTGCTCTTGTCCGTATTCGTTTTCTCCTGAAATTATAAAATCAACTCTATTTCGAGTTCTTGGAATTGAATATTCAATTGCTACCCCTGCATCGTTAGGAATATTGGGTGTATTTAAAACATGATACATTGCTTTGCCTAAGGAATTGGCCCATGCATTATATTCACTAGGACCAACCTTATGTCCTAATTTTTCTAATACCTTTTCAGATATTATGTATTCAATTCCTATTTTACCTGCATCATTGAGAAAACCTACTTTTGTGGAATCATATACAATCATATTATTATTTTAATTCATTATATTTAGTATTTTTCCCTTTTGATTTTTCTATAGAATACTTACCTTCATTGATTATTAATTTTTCTTTTATTGACTCTATAAGGTTAATATCTAATTCATCACATAGGTAAAGTAAGTATATTGCGACGTCAGCAACCTCTTGTTTTAACTGTGACTTTTTTTCTGAGGATAGATTTTTACTTTCCTCTAAGGTTTTCCATTGAAAGTGTTCTAAAACTTCACTTGCTTCAAGCGAGAGAGAAATTGCTAGATTTTTAGGGTTGTGAAATTGTTTCCAATCCCTATCTACTCTAAATTGATTAATATCTTTTATTATTTTATCTAAATCAGTCATGATTATTTTTTAACAAATATCTTCACAAGGTATTCCATCGTTATCACCATCTCTTTTATTACATCCGCATTGATTTAATTGATAATATGCCTCATCGCAACTAATCATTTGTGAACATGTTTTACTACAACTACAAACATATTCAGGTTTTTCAGGTTCAGCATAAATAGTTACTGGCTTAGGGGTCGGTTCTACTATATATTCCGATTTTAAACATAAATCTGAACAGCTTGAATCATCTATCTCACTTGTATAAGTTGTGCAATTACTATTTAAATACGTTGAAATTGCTTTATTACAATCTGTACAAATTTTACTTTTAAACTCATCTTGCGTACATTGTGGAGAAACTGTAGGCATTTTATTAACTTCAGCAGCCTTTACCTGAGCCTTAGAGTTAGTTTCTGGAGGAATTTGAGTATTTGCTTTATTACTTTGGGAGGACGAATAACCAATAACTAAAAAACCAAGTACAACAAGTCCGATAATATTTTTAAATTTCATTTGGTTTGATTAAAAGATATAAAAATTATAACTCCCTTTGTAATTCTTTTGTAAACCATTTTACTTCAATGCTAAAATCCCTTATCACTAATTCAGGAGGAGCATTATGCGAGTTCTTGAAGATGTCAGGTTTAAGATTAAACATGCTAATAAGGAATGTAAGCTTAACTTGGAGCTAATACCCGACAGGTGTGCAGATGATCACAGTGTATGGGTCATTCGTCCTAAAGGTGAAGTGGTTGGCGGATTGATTGTTGCTCATCTGGATGATTTATTTACTCCAGAAGATGTCATGGTCTTGGTAGAAATGCTTACACCAAAGTTTTTTGCTGAGATGCAACGCTTGCAGTTTCTTACCGCGGAATCTTGGTGTTACCTAGATGGTGTGCTTTATCTGGGAATGGAACTTATCCAGATAATGGGTAACCAAGTTGTGGGTGGGCACTGGAGCCACGAGTTACAAAGTATGTTAACCGTGGTTTAAGTGCCGTTCGTGCGTGTAATGCGCACCAATTAGATTTTATACTTTTAAAGCTTACAATATCTTAAAAGTCTTACATATTGACTATATATAACAGTGTTGCTATAATTTGTCGTCAACCTTTTAGTAGGAGAGTCAAAAATGACAAACGTTATCGGTCGTCCCGGTACTGAGTTCGGAATCGATCAGATGTTCGGCAAAGTGGTAGTCATCGCTGAGGGCGCTGACATACTTAACTATGACGGATCGTCAACTGGCGAGAAGCTCGAAGCAGGAATCGAATTGAAACTGGGTATATGCTTCACCGGAGTCTTCAATGGTGAAGGTAAGCACCCCAGCGGAGAGGGCTTCTGCCTTCGTGAGTTCAATACTGCTGACGGGCTATCCGGCTGGGTTAACCAAGCACAGTTGATCGAGGTCGAACCACCGGACTTCTTCATCGAAGAAGATCCAGGCGTAATGACCGATCTGGAATGGCAAGAGGAATAAACCCCTTTTCAATAAAGGCACAGTGCAAACTGTGCCTTTATCATTTTTATTACTCCTGTGCTAATATTCTCTACTATTAAGTTAAGTATTAATGCCACCACAAAATAATCATCTTGATCCAGACGAATCTTCAGAGGCTCGAATGGATATTTATATGGAAGAACAAAACCTTATGTTTGTTAGTGGTATGGTGTTGTTTGCAGTATTAGAAGCTTTAGAAACAGGAGATTTAGCAAGATTAAAATTAGTAATTTCTCAATTTTGTTTTGAAGATCCTCAAGAATTAATCGATAACAAATTACAAGGAATAGCTAGACCTTTTAAAGAGTTAAAAGCCAGAAATATTATTAGATTTCCCGACGAAGTTAGAGAGCAATCTTTAATAAATGAATCTACAGATAAACTTGATGGTGAGTGCCCATGCGAAGTTAGTTTTTATGGGAATGAAATTTTTATAAGATGGACAATGCCCCGAATTGAGTTTGTATGGCAATGTAACTCTGCAACAAAGCTTGCACATATTGGTATGGTAATTGTTGAGGAATTATTCCACATAAGGCAAATGATTACACCAAATACACGAGCAATTACAGTGTTAGGAACGATGCTTGAATTTGATGCTGTAAAACATATTGGTCAAATGGATGAAGACGATAAGCAATTAATAGCTCAAGTTATGGAATCTGATGTTACCTTCTTTTTTGATACCTACTTTAAGCCTTACGTTGATAGAATCCAATGGTTTTTAGATAGAGCTGATGCGGATGACTACCATAAAACTATGACCCCTCAAGAATTTATACAAGCCATTATGTATTTAACAAATAAGTATGGATATGCTCAAGAAGTAGGCGAAACTTTATTGGCAGATATTACTTCGTTTATACATATGAATCCAAGTATGGGTATTCCAATGTTATTAGCTGAAGGTTTGGGGGAATTTATTAAAAGGCTAGTTGATTGCTATAAAAAGTATTCCCAGCAATAAATTGTTGGGAATATTGCTACAGTACAAATCCGGACTGTAGTAGGTAAATCCAAAACAAGCTTACAATATAAAGCAGTACAATAAAGATTGTACTTGCTTTCCAAGAGGGCCTGTAACTTTCCCTTTTTTCAAGATAAGGTGGTTGTGCCTTGCTTGACTCAAGCTTGTTGCCAAGCCAAATTATAAAGTCAATCGAGTACACAATCATAGCCAATAGTGCCGTAATAGCACAATATAGTAAAAGCATTTGAATCTCCCTAAACCTGCTAGACAAGACGTCTTGTCAGGAATATACATGGATTATATATCTGGTATATAAATTATTCAACAATTAAATTTGTCACTATAATATATTGACATATTATGTAGCTATTTAATATAATTACTGGCAACATTTCGCCAATACTCTTTCAAAGGGTAAAAAATGGAAATCGAAGCTTTGAGAATCAATGTCCTGGGGCGTGTCTTGTCAAGGTTTGCCCACTGGAATGGGGTGGATTGCGGAAGCTCCTTTAACTGGAGCGGACGGCAGTCCATTGATTTGCCCTTGCTGCAACAGATCTGTTGTAGCACTTCACATCTACAAGGAAGACGGCGCAGGAATCAAAATCCCCGCTGTCCATTTTGGAGATGGGGTAACTGACCAAGACATCGATGAGCAATTGGACGGGCTGAGCGAAGAAGTTCTGCCACACGTTCTTGCTTGTCTGGGGGAAATCCCACCCGGAGTGCTTCTCGATATTTTCGAAGATGCGCGTGATGTCAAGCGTATTGTCATTGTGGTAACGCGCATCAAGGTAGGCGACCTTCCAGACGGATTAGATTTGTCTGGTGTGGAAGATGGCGAAGCTTTTGTTGAGTTTCTTCGGAATCAGGGATTGATCTAGATTCCGAAGAGTTAGCTAGTGCATCTAGGTGCACTAGCTAGTAAATTTTCAATTTTAAACTCCTTTTATACTAACTTCTTGGATAATTGCACCCAATTCAATATTATGTCGCTATAATATATTGACAAGACATGTCACTATTTAATATAATTACTGGCAATACTTCGCTAACGTTGTTTCGAGAGGTTTACGGAATGCAAACGGAAACTTTGAAAATCAAGATTCTTGGTCATATCGTATGACAGCTACCTCCTGGTTGGAGTGCTGACGCGCTAACGATCGACGCGGAGGGCAGTCCTTTGTTCTGTCCAACCTGCGAAGGGCAAATTGTGGCATTACATCTTTTCAAAGAGGATGGGACAGGAATTAAAATTCCTGCCGTTCATTTGGTGGATGGTGTCACTGACCAGGATATTGACGAGCAACTGAAAGCGCTGAACCGCAATGTTATGCCGAAAATCTTGAGTCTTTTAAGCGAGATTCCGGCAGGCGAAGTCTTCGACATGTTTGAAGACTTGAGCGAAGAAAGCGGCGACACCATAAAAGTTGTCGTTATGGTATCTAGAATCGGGTTGGAAGACTTCCCGGAGGGTATGGATTGGCCCGAAATTGATTCCGAAGCAGATTTTGAAGAGCTGCTTAAGAGCCTCGGACTGATCTAAGTACCCCAATTTAGCTAGTGCATCTAGTGCACTAGCTAATGAATTTTCACTCAAACTCTTTTATAATAAACTCCTTAATGCCCTTTATCATTAGGCATCTCCAACTATAATGAATCCTTTGTTTGTTTTTATAATTGAACGTGATAAATTATATTTAATCAAGATTAAATATTTTATTGCTATAAATTATGAGCTCATCTTTCTCAAATCAAAATCAAATAAACTCTGGAGGTATGAGTTCTATTCTAAAAAAAGACTCTCCATATACAGTAGAAAAACAAAATAACAATATTTATCGACCTCAAACTGTAAAGCTGTTTAGAGCATATTTAACAAATGTATTGCCGGCATTAAATTCTTCAAAAGACTTTGGAACACATTTCTTTGGAATTGACTCTAATACTTATAACTCTGATGAACTTATAATATTATTAGAAGCTTTAGATAAACTTGGCATTATGCAAATGGGAGTTTCTCAGGCGGAAATTTATCGTTTGGTAAATTTTGACATTTACAGCGATAAAGCATATGGGGAAGTAACCTCAGAAATACCGGACAACCTTGTGTATGGTTATTTTGATGAATTAATTGCAATGTTTAAAGAGTTTCGGGAGTTTTTGGTTGTTGAATACTTAAATTCTTTAGATAGTCCAGTTGGAGAAAGTATTATTCACAATCGTGGCTTTTACATTGACCAAAATTCTGACGGAACTTTTAGAGTTGGTACCGAACTTGAGAATTGGGCAGGAAGAGAGAAAAAGCATAGGCATAGTACCATTGCAAGTCTGGACGATATAAATAAATCTAATACAATGGAGCACCATACTCAATCAAATTTATTAGATTTAATAGTTCAAATTCAAACTGAGTTTCAAACACCAGAACAAAAAGCTGAGGCAGTTAAAAACCTTTTAGAACACTTAGTTCCGGTTGCAAAAGCTATTGATTTTATGAATTCGACAAAAATTAAAAAGAAAAAATCTCTAAATGGACAAACTGTAGAAGTAGATGTTTATAAAAGGCCCTTTATGCACTTTGATATAAAACCTAGTAATATTTTTGGAAGAGAATTATTTGACTCACAAAATACAACGCCTAATCCTGACGAAGGTAGATACTACAATTTTGTTTTAGGTGACTTTGGACTTGTAGCTAGACCGATGCACCCTGGTTATGGCTCTGTTTCAGGTACACCCCCATATATAGCCCCAGAGATGCAAGACGAATATTTATCAACTGATGTTACAAAAGCAGATATATATAGTTTTACAGCAACTCTTTTTTGTGTTCTAGTAGGAAAAAACCAGATACATTTAGTTTTCCTAGAAGAAAAGATAATGAAGATGACCAAGCAGCTCAGATTCGTGTAAGTGGTCGAAAAAGATTTAAATATAATATTAGCGGTAGCACAATACTGCGAGAAACTAATTTAATACTTGATCTTGATGATGAGAAACAATTACTAAATCGAGGTGTAACAGCTTCCAATTTGATTAATGTTACCGCGGTGCTTAATAAGGGTATGTCACTTTACCCTGAAGATAGATATTCAAGCTGTTCAGAAATGATTTCAGAACTTATTAATGCGATCTCAATTTCTCAACAATCTAAGGCGGCATAGCTATATAATATTGAAAGACTATATATTCTTCTGCTAAAATCCCTTGTTGTAAACTATTTGCGAGGTAGAAATGTCAGTGATTCAGTTGGCCCGAGCCAAAGTTGCCGAAATTAATCGTTCAGGCATTCAAGCCCGATATCATATTCTTGGAGATCATTGTTCAGAAGGTCATGAGCTAATTGTGATTCAGCGTGGTGATGAGCCAGGCGGTCTGGTAATCTCTCATAAGAGTACCGATTGGTTGTACGCAGACACTGAGCGATTGATTGGATTGCTAGATGCTGATTTCCTTGAGGGTCAGCACAATAGGGGAATTTTCAAGAAGTTGATTCCCAGCTATGCACATTTAGCAAGGCTTAAGGAAACAAACACAGAGGTGATTTATGTTTGGTCACCTTCGGTGTTTATGATTATCATTTCGATAATCTTAAATGTGCCATTAGCACTCTTCCGATGGATTCGTGGCAAATAGTTCATCAAGGCGGAGGTATAACCTCCGCTGAACCTTCTAAAATTAGTTATTAAAAAGGAGCTTTTAGTAAGCTCCTTTTTGTTGCAATATTAAATTTTGTTGTTTGGGGTTTGTAGACCCCAAACAACGTGTGAACCTTAAAAACTAATTGAAGTCAGCGACGAGCATCTGGCGCAAAATTGTTGGATCTATTGCCACTGTAGTCTTCGCTACTTCCTTTAACTTTTGTATAACAAGCTGCACTTTGGTTTTAAATGCAGCATCAAACACTTCGCCTTCTGTCCAAAGGCTGATGGTAAATTGGACACGGGCTTTAAGCAAAGCCACCAAAAATCCAAGACACCCATCCTTCCCGCTTGGGCTGTCATCTAAAGTAATTCGTGTTTGAACATTTTCAAGCATCAAAGCTTCTTCAACTTCTCTTGCTTGTTGGTTTAGATACTCAAACACTTTTTCATACTCAGACATCTCTAAAACCTCAATATTGGACGATAAACATATTTTACCAGAAAAGTTAATATGTTGCCACTATATAGCAACATTATGTTGACATGCTAATTACTAAAATTAAATATTTAATTGACATCTACTCTCTTTTGCTTTAACTTAAACAAAGTACAAAAAACTTAAAAAAGTATAAAAATGATTAGAAAAAGAGTTATAAAAAATTTGAAATTGTCTTGAAAGAAGAACCGTAAGGTTCTTTTTTTTTGTCTGAAAACGAAAAAGACACTAATAAACAAATAGCCGCCAAGCATACAGTTTAAGAGATGTCCTTTTCTACGGCTATTATATTCAAGCAGTAATAAAATAACAACTCTATTAATTTAATTGTTATAAAATTTTATGTCGAATTTTAATCCAATGGAAAATATTAGTGCAGGTATAGCACAAGCCGGTGGTGGAGTTAATGCGCACGCACACTTAGATAGATTTGGAACATTAACTCCAGAGTATTACGCATTAGCAAATAGTTTGCTACAAGATAAATGGGGAATAGTCCAAAGAATGAATATAGAAAGAAGCTCAGGTGATATTTATGACTGCATGGCAAGGGGTATTGAGTTAATGATTAGTCAGGGTGTTCAAGCTGTTGGAACATTTATTGATGTGGATGCTTTTGTAAAAGATAAGGCTATAGAAGCAGCTAGGCGTGTTCGAGAAACTTTCCAGGGTGATATTCAAATATTTTATGCAAATCAAGTTTTATCTGGAGTTTTAGATAAAGAAGCAAGACAATGGTTTGATTTAGGTGCCGAATTTGTAGACATTGTTGGAGGATTACCCGCAAAAGATAAAGGTCGAGAAGATGATCACTTAGATGTAATACTAGAAACCGCTAAAAGAATGGGAAAGCTTGTTCACGTACATGTAGATCAAAACAATACTGCAACAGAAAAAGAAATGGAATTACTTGCAGATAAAACTTTAGAGCATTATATGCATGGCAATGTTGTGGCGGTGCATGGAATTTCGTTATCGGCACATCCAATAGAATATCGAGAAACGGTTTATTCTAAAATGCATCAAGCAAAGTTAAGTGTAATAGCCTGCCCCACTGCTTGGATAGATGGTAGAAAATCGGAAGTTTTAGTTCCCACACACAATTCAATAGCTGCTGTAGATGAATTAATTAATCACGGAATAACAGTAGCTGTAGGGACAGATAACATTAGAGATGTTTACAAACCATTTTCTGATGGAGATTTATTGCGAGAAGTATGGTTAGCTGCAGAAGCATGCAGGTACTACAACATTGATGAACTAATTGCTATGGCAACAATAAATGGTCTGAAAGTTTTAGATAGAAATTTTACTGAAGCATAATATGCAAAAACTTGAATACAGATTTGACCAATTAGACCCCGTTAAAGTAGAACAAATAAAATTGGAACTACAAAGACTAGGCATGGTAAGTGAGTTTATGGGAGGAATACAACTAGATGTAATGGTTGCTAAAGCAAAGATACACAATATGTTAAGGGAGTCGGGCTATTGCGACCACAATTGTCGGACAGAAACTAATGGTGAACATACTGGATCGTATAACTGTAATATGGCTAAATCTTTAAGGCCAGGTCAAATGAGTGTTAAATCCCTTGCAAGTGCTAATGACATATTATTTGGTTTATCTAATGCAGCTGAAGGCTTAACAGTATTTAATTTTGATTTTATTCATTTATATATTGGGCAAATCGCACAAGCAGCACAGCTAACACCAGAAGAAGCGGCGGCATATTTAGAAGTACTAAGACAAAATAGAATAATATTAAATATTTTTGGTGGTAACCCAGAATTGCATCCTCAAATTTTTGAAATAATTGAAGGTGCGCAACGTTTGGGTTTGCAGGTTAATTTAACAACAACTGGTGGAATGTTTATGATGGATGCCTTTGCACAAAAGTTTCTAGCTAATCCCACCGATATTGCTTTTAGTGCTGATGATTTTAATGGTCCAAATCATATTTTTAAATTAATGGATGCTCTTAAAGATCCAGAAGCTTACAGAGCTACATGGTTATCTATTGCACCACAGTTTGGTCAACAACGTAAAGCGCTAGAAGCGGTATATGCGGCCAATTTAATAACTGAAAGTCAAAAAGAAAGTAGCATTAAAACCAAAATATTATTTAATCTAGTTATCCATCCGGGCAATATAAGTTATATTCAAGAACTTATTAATTCCATAATTCAGGTATTCCCCAATGCCGAAGTAAATCCTTTTCCTGCTCAGGATGCTTTTTATAATGGAGAACCCTCCTTTAAATTTGATGATTTGGCTGAATGGGAAAATATTATTGACTTAATGATTCAATTTACAATAGAAGGCAGACAAGGAATTATTAAAAAGTTACATTATTGGCTTTTACTAAAGTCTGCTTTTAATGTTTATAGAAGT
>Ga0163148_10003501_pt1 | contig 17273 bp, 18 predicted proteins | sample OliLakLV19MP7P2_FD_148606 | JGI IMG/M metagenome (GOLD analysis project Ga0163148, IMG submission 148606) | Freshwater microbial mat bacterial communities from Lake Vanda, McMurdo Dry Valleys, Antarctica- Oligotrophic Lake LV.19.MP7.P2 | ecosystem: Environmental > Aquatic > Freshwater > Lake >...
TTGGTACTGAGGAAAATGTAAAAAGATTTACAAGAGAAGAAATATCCTCTCATCATAAAAAATACTATGTTCCAGAAAATATAAAGGTATTTATTGTAGGTAATTTTGAGTATGAAGAGGCAGAAAATTTACTTTTGAAATATTTTAATGATGATGTTACTGAGATTAATTTTGAAAAAAAGCCAGTTAGAAAATTTCAAGAGGTTTATCCTGAATATTCCAAGTTCAAAATTTCCACTGTTCAAAAAAAGGATATAGACCAATACTATTTAACTTTTACGTTCCCAAGACCAGAATTTAAAAAAACTAAACAAATTGAAAGAATAAAATTACCTTTCTTATCAGCAATTACAGCTTCGGGTCAGTATCAGCAAAGTATTTTGTGGAAAAGATTAAGAGAAGAATTAGGTATTGTTTATGGAGTTTCTGCATATGGATGGGATTATTTTAATAGAGCTTTTGCAATTATTGAAACATCTTTTCAACCTCAACATTTAGAGCAGGTTCTAACAGAAATATACACAGGAATTAATAAAATTAAAAATGGCGATGTAAGTGATAGCGTTTTTAAAACAAGGCAAAAAAGAATAGTAGACACAGAATTAATGATTTACGATAGTCCGAGCAACGTTTTGAATTGGATTATGGATCAGGAAAATGAATTTGAATATCATAAAGAATTTTTGAATCCTTCAGGATTTATTGATACAGTCAAAAAAATGCAATTTAGTGAGATTACCGAAATGGCAAATAAAGTTTATAACTGGGATACTGTAAATATAGGTGTCGTAACTCAAGAAGAACCCGAAAAGGTTCAGCCACAAGTTGAAGAATTATGGAAGAAAATAACAAGCCAAAAATAAGAAAGGACGGGAATGAGTGGATAAAATTAGATCCAAAAATGAAAATGAGTGATCTAACTATTACTTACCCTGAATTAATAGAGCCATTAACTTATGATTATGGCCTACATTGTGTAAATTGCATGATTGCAGATTTTGATACTCTAATTGAAGGGGCTGTAATACACGGTATTGAAGGAAACGATTTTACGGATATGATTGACGATTTGGAAGAACTAATTAACAATCATGATTTAGACCAAGATTAGTTATTATCAATTAATCTTAGCCCTAAACTATTAATCATTTAAGCTTCGATCTCTTGAGGTTCAGGTGATGGTCTTGCATTATGATCTAATTTTAATCCATGAGATCTTAAATATTGATCTCTTAGTGTTTCTGCACCTATCTCACCACTAGCTACTCTTACGTTAAAACTATTTATAGTTAAACTTTGAAGATACTCAAGGCTTATTAAATCGCCTCTAACTACAGAAGAAACTCTATTGCATAAAACCATAACTGCATGGGGATTTTCTCTTACCATTCTCTCCAGAAAGGCTTTTAGGTCCTCGAATGATTTGTATCTGGCTTGTATATCATTAAGAATTGAACGTAACTCCGTTTCAGCTGTTTGTGTTGCATTTTCTATTGCAAATCGTGAAGTTGCATCACCTTGTTTTAATATTTGTGCTCCCATAAAACTCATTTACCTTATTTTCCGCTTGTTGTGCATTTTCAACATTTGTTAAATTATATTTTCTTCCTTCGCCTTCGAACCATGTTCGTTGACGTTTAGCATATTGACGGTGAGAGATTTTAACAAGATTTATACATTCTTGTAAACTGATATTACCATCTAATAAAGATAATACCTCCTTGTACCCTGTGCCTTGCAAAGCGATGCTATTTTTTGAAAATCCTAAAGTTATTAAATGTTTTACCTCCTCTACAATTCCTTCTTTAAACATTAAATCAACCCTGGTCTCAATTTTTATTACCAAATCTTCCCAATTGTATGTAGGATAAAGAAATAATGAGTCATAGTCGCTTTTTACATTATTTATAATGTAATCAGGTTTTAATTTTTCTATAAGTCGCACTAACCGTCTTTTGTTAGCTCTATCGCTGTCGTTTAGTCTAGTATAATTATTTAGATTATTAGTAATTAATTCCTGCTGCAATTCATTTAAATCTTTAGTCTCTAATTCCTTGCGTAGTTCTGTGTTTTGCTGCGTTGTTAATTGGTAGTTTTTTATTATGGAATCTATATACAAGCCTGTCCCTCCAACAATTATCGGTAATTTACCTCTTACTATAATATCTTCAATTAAAGTAACAGCCGCCTCTTTAAAATCAAAAACACTATAATTTTTATCAGGGTCTAGAAAGCTTACTAAGTGAATAGGAATACCTTGAAGATAGTTATTACCTTTAATATTTTTAATGTCACCTTTATTAGTTCCAATATCAAGATATTTGTATATTTGCCGTGAGTCAGCATTAATAAGTTCGCCACTAAATTTTTGAGCGATACTAACTGCAAGATCTGTTTTGCCTGATGCTGTTGGCCCGCCTATAAATACTATCTTTTTCATATAAGTTTAATTATACTAAATTAAAGTTAAATTACGATTTAATACTATGGCTAGCCAAATTGAACTTTTTGTGGAAATACTTTTGACTATACTTTTTGGTGCAATTTTGGGCCTTGAGACTGAAACTAGAGAGATTGAACAAAAGGGTAAAGTTAAAGCAGTTAAGAACGAGAAGGAGCGAATTGGAGGTGTAAGAACATATACAGTGATTTCACTTTTTGGAGGAATAGCTGGGTTATTTTTTACTATTGGGCAATTACCATTAGTATATATTTTATTTGCAGCAATAATTGTTTTAATTTTAGCTGCTTATATTTTAAATGTACAAATTAAACATGCCTTTGGATTAACCACTGAAGTTGCTATTATTATTACTTTTATTTTGGGATTCTTAACAACATCAAGACTTTTACCTATCTGGTTAATTTTGGTTATTCTAGTTATGCTTGCCTTCTTTTTATCGCAAAAAAGAGGAATTGGAGCTTTAATAAAAAAAGTTGAACATAAGGAAATAATTGATGTTGTAAAGTTTAGTCTAGTTGCAGTTGTTATATTGCCAATACTACCGAATACTAATATAAAGGTTTTAGATATTGCAAACCTTATAGGTTTTCAATTAGATAATCAAAATATAGGTAATATAAACTTACTCAATCCATTTAATACATGGATGATTGTGGTTCTAGTATCGGGTATAAATTTGTTTGGATACTTTTTAACTAGAATAGTGGGAACAAGAAGGGGTTTATTATTAACAGCAGCTATAAGTGGGTTTATATCTTCTACCTCTGCAATTATTTCCTTTGCAGCTAAATCTAAAACAAAGGAAAACAAAAATAATGCTATGTCGCTTGCAGGTGCGGCTATGATTTCAAATTCGTTCAGTTTTCTTACAATAGGTTTATTAATGCTTGTAAATTACAAACAGTTTTTTGCAAAGGCAATAGGAGTTTATGTAATTATGTTTATAGTAGGTATAGTTATAGGACTTTATTATCTATACAAAAATAAATCTGAGACAAAGCATGATGTAACAATTAAATATGAGCCTTTTTCTATTATTCCAGCAATAAAGTTTGTTTTAATTATTGTGGGCATTACCCTTCTAATTCAAGTTTTACAACTATTTCAAGTTAATCACTTTTTAGTATTAGCTATTACAGCACTTACAGGATTTACGGGCATGGATGCCGCAACAATTGCTTATTCTAATCTTGCAAAGGAAGGTGCAGTTACATTGCAATTGGGTATCATTTCTCTAGTGTTGGCAAACTTTATTAACTACATTGCAAAAATTGTTTACTCTAGAATTGGTGGAAGTGCAGAATTTACAAAAAAATTAATGGTTGGTTTACTATTAACGGGTATAATCGGGTTATTTGGCTTACTAGCTATCAATTAATTTTGAAACTACAATAAGATCTTGAAGAAATTTATAAAAAACAATGAGTCTTTTACTTGCGAAAACTGCGCAAGAATTGTTCCCCAACATTCCACAACTAGCAGGGATCATTGTTGTTATTGTTTATATAGTAAACACGTTGATATTAACCCTGGAGATAGGTTAAATAGCTGCAAAGGCTTGTTAATACCAATTGGTGTTAAATCTGCCAACAGAAAATCGCAAATTGCCTACGACTGTTTAAAATGTTTAGAAAGAGTATTTAATATAATATCTGAAGATGATAATAAAGATGAGCTGAAAGTACTTTACAGTAAGGTATGGATTTAATCTAAAGCCTTTAATCTTCTAATACCATTGTCACTAACATCCATTTTGTAGCCTGCTAGGGTTGAGCAAATTCCATTTTTATCAATCTCAAGCCATTCTTGGTTTTCTAGAGGTTTATTTATATCAATAATTTTAATAGTACCTGTTTTAACTCCATTCCATTTTCCATAATGTGGGGTTGAATGTGTATATTGAATATCTATTATGTTTCCCTCTTCATCTTTATTTACTTTTGTAACTATCATAATATGCTCTCCATTAAGCTTTTCAGATTTGCTTCTAATTAGGTCCATTACCCGAACATCATTTAACTCTATTTCAAAACAGTTATCTAAATTAGTAATTGTTCCTGCACCTAGTTGTTCAACAGGTCTTAGTAAATATCTTAAATTAGATGCAAAGCTTTTATTAGGAATTTTTAAATAACTCCACACATGTCTATGTTTTACTTTAAGAAAATATGCATCAAGTATATGAACTATAAATCCAGAACAATCAATACCTAAGCCTCTATCTGTAAGAAATTGTTTTACAGATTCCTCATCTAGATCTACTAAATGTGCTCCTTTTAATTTCTCCCAAATCCGAGCTTCCATTACAATTTCATCAGGAGTGCCTTTCCCAACCATAGCTCTCAAGTCTTTCCTACGTTTATCATTAATAAAGTATGGTGTAACTACCTCCACATTACCTAATTTTAAATGTTGGTATTCATTAATTTTTTCTTGAACTATATTATGAATTTCTGTTGTCATTTGATTATATTTTCTATTGAACTAAAAGCTTCGGTTATCCAAGGACTTAACCCAGCAGAACTTACTATTCTATTATTAAATTGCATTCTTGCTAGTTCGTCAGTTTTATTTCTTAAACTATTTTTAGATTGAATTAACAAAACAAATCCACCAGTATTATTTTCTATATCATTAACATTGTAACCATCTTTTTGCCATACTAAAGGTTTATCTCCTTCCTCATCAATCAAAATTACACCATCCTTTAAATGCAATAAATTCCAGTCAATTGCAGCATTATCACTTTGTAATCTATAAATTCCAGATTTAAGTGAATGATTAATTTTAAAGTTTTCTTGCTTGGATCTTAAAAAAACTTGGGAACCTTCAAGAGGTTTTATATCTGTGGGAGGGTCTTCTTCAATTGGCACATTTAAGAATTCTGCTAAATTTATTAAAGATAAAGGTGTTATATCTGCTTTTAATTCTAGTCTAGTCTGTAAAGATATATTTGCGGTTTGTCTTGCATTTATTTCTATTAGTATTGGATTAGCATTATTCTCCAGTATTAAATCAATGCCAAATAGCCCTTTAAACCCATCGTTTTGCATAAGTTCCCCTACAATTTTAACCATATTAAAAATATTGTTTTTAATATGGGGTGACAACTCATTTGCAAAGGAAAAATCATTTCCAACTGTGCTACCCTCACCAGCAGTAAGCTCGGGAATTCCAGTAATCTGGTATTGTAAACCAGCTACAAATACTCCTTTTTTAGTAATGCAGCCATTTACCGTATAAGGCACTCCCTTGACTATTCTAGTGAGTTTTACTATATTACCAGCCAGATTTCTTTGTGTTTTATTCCACTCACTTTCACTTTTTACAAAAAATGTTCCTAATCCTGTATGGGCTCTATCTAACTGAACAACAAATTCTGCACCCAGTTCAGCATTTAAGTCATGATAAGAAAACTCTGAAATATTACCAATTATTGTTTGTGGAATTGGAATATTATTTTCTGATAAAAATTTATGCTGACTAAGTTTATCTTCAAATTTTCTATTTAAATTAACATCATTGTTTAAAACACTTCCTTTTAAATTTACTAATTTTATAGCAGAGGGATTATTAAACTGAAAAAACTGACCATAAAATTCCTGATTTTTAGTTATGCCTTTTAACCATGATAATAAATTAGGACTACTAAGCAATTCAAGTGTTGATGTTATATTAGAATCTTTATTGATTATTTGCTCGCAGTACACATTTGATTTATTGCTTAAACTTTGGGTTAAGTAATTGTTGTCAGAACAAGCAATATGATAGTTTTGAAGAAGGCCCTCTAATCCTGTTGATCTTTCAGAATCTTTACAGAAGTATATTAAAGGTTTATCCTTTAACTTTTGATTCACCTGGTTTAATAAAGTTTCTGTAAGTTTATCCATTAATCTATTATAAATTAATTAACATAATAGATGTAATATCTTCCCAAAGTTTTGTCTGGAGTTTTATTTTTGAACTTAAATGTATTAGTCACCACAACACTCCCGCTTTTCATTTCACTAAATAATTTGCCCGATACATTATCCATGTGTTCAGGAAAAATATATAGGTAAGCAAAATCATATTTAGAAAAATCATGATTCTTGAAGTCCTTATTAAAGATAGTCGCTTTACTTTTCACTCCTTTTAGTAAAATTATTAACCTGCTATACAATGTCAAAAATGGATTGAATTCTATACCATCTGCATTAAACCCTTGTTTTGCACCCCATATTACAATTCTTCCATCCCCAGAACCGATGTCAATAAAATTTATGTTAGAACCTAATTTCAATTCCTTTGCTAAGTTGTTTAAGGGTTTAGTTTTTGATGGATAAAACGGGGTTTGGGTAATCCATGACCAAATTAAATAGAATCCAAATAAAATAAGTAAGCCTTCGCACACAACTACTGCAATTAAACCTACGTTCATATTTTTAAATTAATATTTAAGTTCCAGATGCTATTAAAATTACTCTATCTAATTTAACATTTTGTTTGGATAATCTTAAGTAAGCAGCTACAGAAAGTAACGATGTATTAGATAAGTTAATGTTAAGTTTAGATTTAATAAATTCATTGGCCTCAAGTAGTTCCAGGTTACTTATTGCTAATGCGCCGCCATTGGTTTCTTTAATTGCTTTCAAAATTTGAGGACTTCGTAATGCAGTTTTGTCTACAATTGCATCTGCATTCGATACTTCAAATTCTGTATCAATCTCTGAGTCATTTACTATAGGGTGGACTGAAGTTGTTTGTACAGCAAACATTTTTGGGAGTTGCCAATCATTTTCAAGCTTAAGTTGTAAACCCTGTACTAAACCAATAAAGGCAGTGCCAGAAGAAACTGGTGCAAATACTCCAATTACTCTGTCGGGTAGTATAAATTTTTTTAACTCAAAGCCTAAAGACCAATAGCCTTTTACAATAGATTCATCAATAGATGATCTTAAATTAACACAATTAAATTTTGCAGAAATTTCAACACTTTCTTTTCTTGAATTGTTGGATATGTAAAGTATATGATTAGTTTCTTTAATTAGATTCTTAATACTTTGTAATTTATTTTGGTTTATATTTTTAGAAACAACAATGTGAAGTCTAAAATCTGGAATTTGCTGTAAATAGGTTATAAGGCTTATTGCCGCATTACCCGAAGTAGATATTACAGCTTCCTTAATATTTTTTTCTAGAAACTCAGTAACTTTAAATGCCGACCCTCTATCCTTCCAGGAACCTGTTGGGTTTAAATCCTCTCTTTTTAATATAACTTCTGTTTTACCATTATTAAATTTTAATTCGGGAGTATTACCTTCATCTAACGATATTAATTTACTGGATTGAGTTAGGTTTTTTATCTCTTTAAAATCCCAGATCACATAATTATTGTAACTTTTAAATATGATAGAATGACTTAAATGTAATTTATTATATCTCAACTCATGAATATTACGAGTCTGTTTAAAAGAAAGATTAATGATAATAAAAGTGATCAACCTATAACCCCTAATACCTCCTATGATAATAGTTCAACAATGTCAGTCAATGACCCAGCTGCTCCTGTAGGTTTAAACAATAATAATATCCAAAACGATTCACCAGTAGAATTAGTGTCAGTTCCAGCTAACTGGATTAAAATATCTTCCGATGGTGAATTTATTTGCAGTGAGTGCGGAAATAAATCTGCACCAGAAACTAACACAGAGAATGGAACTGTAACAGCTGATTTGTCTAAAGTTAAATCTGATCTTACTCAATTCCCAACAAAAATTGTATATGGAATTTGTCCAGTCTGTGGAATGGAGTTTACTTTCAAGCTAAAATCTTTGGATATGTACCTGGAACCCAGCGAAATGATGAAGTGACCTACTGTTATATTCAGTCTGCTCGCCACAAAATTTTACTAAATCTTTATACTCAAAATTAACTTTTGAATATATAATAATAGTGGTTTCGTAGGGTAATAAAAAACTCTAACAGTTAAAAACTTAGGTCCAACGATTCCTCTAGCCCGTGGGCTAGTCGTAAGTTGGCAATAAAATTGGTAACCGAGAGGTTGCTTTTTACCTTACGAACCGTAGTTAGCAATTAATTCCCAATCTATACCTCCTATCTATTTAATTCATAAACATTAATGATATAATCCTGTACAAGTTGATTCGGTATTGGTACATCGTTTTAAGCAGTAAATTTTACTATTTAACACGGTGTACCTGGGTTATGACCTTGTAGGTTTATCCCCTTGGATCTGTTTCACCTCCTTTCAGCTAGCGCAGTAAGGTCGTGATTCGGGTATACCGTTTTAACTTGACAGAGACCTGCAGCCTATGTTGTTAGCAGGTCTCTTAAAGTTTATAAATGCTTAGCTAAGAAATGGTTCTAATAAAATCTCTTCCCGAAGAAATTCAGTCAAATATTACTACTAATGCAGATAGTAGTGGCTATCATGCAATTAATGCAGTAGCAACAAGGCTACTGAAAGAGAAGTATCAAGGTCTTTTGCATGACTTAACGTTAATATTATTAAACTTATACGACACAAGAAGCTATAAAATGCTTGCTCAAGAGTTAATACCTGAGGAGTATGCAATCAATAGTGCTGTAGCAATAAAAATTATTCACCTTGGGGTACAAGCTGCAGCTCAAGCTTACAATTCTGATTCCTTAATACAAAATCAACCAATCAATCTCGGGGCACGTGCGTCCAGAGTAAAAACCTCTGCTAATCTTTTAAGGGGTAGTGGACACAGAATGTTGGAGTCTATAGGAAGACAACCATTTTCTTATGAAGAAATTTGTTACATTGTAAATTTAATGACAAATGTAGTTTTTCAATGGGAGCATGGGTCTAACATTGGTAAACCTAACTGGAATAAAATTGCAATTGAACTTAATCGACTTTATGGTACTAATCGTAGTGCAAAGTCTGTTTCTGATCAAATAAAAACAATGAAGTATGCAGAGGATCCTAGATTATTAAATGCATATAACGATTTAGATACTGCAATGGAAGATGGTACCTACTATATGGATGTTTTTATTCAAGGAGTAATTATAGAAAAGGAACTATATGAAAGATTTGCCCCTAATATTGCTGCCATCCTTAATGATCTAAATGATTTGAGAAGCTATTGGGAAATAGTTAGAGACTTAATGCCTGAAGAATTTACTTTTGGTGAAGATGCTGCAAATCAAATAATTTCAATTATAATAGATTACATAAAATTTGATGAATCAATTGAGTTTAGTGCAGACTTGTTTGAAAAAAGAAAAATTTGTATAAATGTAAATAGAAAAAGAAAAATTGGCCTAGCCAATCAAATGCTTGAAAACCAAGGTGCAATTAGATTTTGCAGAGAAGAATTTACAAGATTTATGGAGCTTAGAAGAACCCATATAAGATTTGATGGACCGCAGGCAGGAAGAACCAATTATGATATTGTTGCTGCTACCTTAAATATTGAATTTCATAGTGGTGAAAATTTACGAACTGCAGAAAAACTTTCCTCATTAGTAAGAACGTATAGGCAAAATGCTAAGAAAAAATCATACATGTACCCTTCAATGGATGATTTGCAAATCCCTATAATTGATATTGTGCAAGCTTATTTCCCTTTGGAATTTCAAGAACAATAATTTGTAAGTTTTTCTAAAATTTTCTTTACAAAATAAAATCTCCTGATATAATCTTGATACCTTTGTTAATTCAAAGGGTACATTAAAGTTGTTCACCGTTCGATGGTGTGAGGCGATTTAAGTTATGTTAGTTTAAACCGCCTCTGCCAATCGGGCAAGTCGTAAGACATCCGTGCACGGAGAGTAAAGAACGACCCTATCGAAAGATGGGGAACGGGCTTATGCTCGTAAGCATCTGCAAAGATCATCCGGTTTCGGTAGAGGTGGGCGACGGGGGAGGGAAACCTCCCCCATTCGTTTTCTATCCCATAGTAATAATATCCACAAAGTTTTTGCCAATTCACTCCCCTTTCACTATAATTAAATATCAATTAGTTATTAGTGTAAAAATATGTTTGATGATATCAATAATGTAGAAATAATGGGAAATGTAGTTAAAGATCCGGATTTAAGATTCACACCTAATGGTGCTGCAGTTTTAAGCTTTAGTGTTGCAACTAATAGAAGTTATAAGAAGGGTGAAGAGTGGGTTAAAGAAGGAGCATTTCATAATATTGTTGTTTGGAATAATGCTGAAACGCTAGCCCAAAAAATCAAAAAAGGAACTAAGCTTCATGTAATGGGTAGACTTCAAACTAGAAGTTGGGACGATAAAGAAGGAAAAAAGAATTATAAAACTGAAATTATCTCTGAAAAAGTAAGATTAATCTCTAGATTTGAGGGTGATACAAACAATAGCGGTGAAGGTCAATCCTCAAATAGTGGTGCTACTGCATCAGTAAATTCATCTGATGAACAATCAATCGATCCAAACGATTTGCCATTTTAATTAAAGTTAAACTGACAAAATGAATCGTGACTACATTAACGTAGTTAAAAATTTCATGCTTTCTAATAAAATAAGTGTAACTATTACACTTATTTTTATATCTCAATTACTATTCGCTGGAAGAGTATGGTTTTGGAATGTATTTTCTATAATACCTCCTGTATTCTTCACACTCTTATATTTAGTATTAATCTTTTGGAATATTGCTAAACAAAATAAGTTTGGAATTGCATTTGTAATTATTTGCTTTCCAATGTTTATTCACTCCTCTGACTTTTCTTTGAAATTATTTGTAGACCAAAAAAGTTTAGATTCTCAAACAATTAAAGTTTTTAATTGGAATACACAGTTTTGGGATGAAGATAATAAAAAAGAATTTTATGATTTTTTGATTGCACAAGATGCCGATGTTTATCATCTTCAAGAACATATTCGATTTAGAAATGGATATTTTATCGAGTTAGAAGATATAGACGAAATTAAAGAGGTTTTTAAAGATTACACAGTAGTAAAAAAAACAGAATTCATTACAATAACTAGATTGCCAGTTATTCAAAGCTTTAAAGAGGAAGAGTCCTATTATTTAAGAGTAGATGTCCAGGTAAATAAAAATATTTTGAGTTTGTATAACGTGCACATTCCAGTACAAATTAACCCGGGTTTATTTCCTGATGCATATAGGTTTGCGGTCGATTTAAAACATAGATTTGACTTTAGAAACCAAGAATACGGAAAGTTAATTAAAGATATACAAAGTAATACCAATGAGTTTTACATATCTGGAGATTTTAATACAACAAGATCAATGGGTAAAATTCATGATGTAATTGCGTTAGGAAAGGATGCTTCTTATGCTGGCGATAATTTATTTAACGCAACCTGGTCTATAAATAGCTTAAAACTTTGGAGAATTGACTATAGTATAGTACATAATGGTTTAAAGGTTTTAGAATATAAAGAAGTAGATCCTTTGCAATATTCAGACCACTGGGCACAATCTGTAACTGTTCAGCTATAGCTTAAAAGCTAAATAAAACAACACCCACCGAAACTGAAACATTTAAACTTGCCATTTTACCAAACATTGGAATTTCAACACCTAAGTCACAATGTTCTAGAGTTGTTTTTTTTGTACCAAAAACTTCGCTGCCTGCTATAAATGCAATTTTATCTTTACCTCTAAGTGCATCGCTTAATTTAGATAAAGTAACTGAAGAATCTGTAAGTTCGATTGCGCAAATAACAAAACCTTCTTTTTTTAACTTTTGAATAATTTCAGTAGTATTATCTTTGTATTCCCAGGGTAAACTTGCCTCTTTGTTTCTTGAGACTTGTCTCATTTCTTTACCAAAAGGTGGAACTTTTGAGATTCCCGTCAGGTACATTTTTTTTACTCCTGCAGCCTCTGCAGTTCTAAAAATACTGGCTACGTTTCTGGCATATTCAATATTTTCTAGAACTAAAACTATCTCCTTTGCTCTTTTAGGAAACTCCTTATACTTTTTTTTAACTTCTTTTTTGTTTAATTGCCGCATATTTATTATAAAAAACCCCACCTAAGCTTACGCTTAAGCGGGGTTGAAATTCAATTTTATTTCGAATTATTCACCTCTATTGTAATCGTTACCTCCGAAGTCTCTTCTAGGTCTAAAGTCTCTTTTAGGACCTCTATCGCTATATCCACCTCTTCTGTCATCTCTCGGTCTGTCTTCCTTTGGTCTTGCTTCATTTACTACAAGATTTCTAGGACCTCTTCCGTCATCTGCATCAAATTCCATTTCGTTCATTGATTCGATTAGTTTATCAGCAACTGCATCATCAGAAATTGTCACAATAGCGAATCTAGCATTTCCTCTTTCGTCAACTTTAAAAAAGTTGTCTTCGATTTTTGCTTCTCCTACTTCTGTTCCAGCTTCTTTAAGTGCGTTAACTGCAGCTTCCATTTGACTGTTGATTACACTTTCAAGTGTTTCTCTTTTTGTACCCCATGGTAAATTACCTACATATAGCTTCTTAGCCATATTATTATAAAAAAAATATAAAATACTATTACCTTCTGCCTCTCTAGCCATTTGGGATTGAGCATGCAATAAAGCAACTAGTAATAATAACATAAAAGCACTTGTAAATATAGATATCAACAGTCTTGTGTTTAACGTAACTATTAAATATAATCCAATATCGTCCAGTACTAGGAGTCGTTTCAATGAGAAAGCCCGTTGTTCTATCTCGCAAACTCCGCAGACAACTAGAGAAAAGGAAGCAAAAACCTACCTCTAGGCGGGGCATAATGTAAGTAGAGGGCACTAAGCTAGTAGGACAATATAGGCAGCCCTAAGGGCTGCCTATTAAAAACTCAAATCTAAGCTTTCCAAAGTATTATTTACACCTTTAATCTTAACTGAACGTGTTGCTATCAACTGCGCTTTTTGAATAGAAGTTTCTAAATTTTTACTCTTCAAAAATTCAGAAACGAAAACTGCTTTGAATATATCTCCTGCGCCAGTAGCATCAACCGATTGAATAGGTGTCGTTTTATAGTAAACAGGATCTTTCGCACCTTTCTCAATAACAGCACAACCGTCTATATCCAAAGTAAGTATAATTGTGCCTTTACAAAATTTTCTAAATAAATATAAAATTCTAAAAGCATCTTCCACGGTTCGTATTTGCTCGTCAAAAATCATTTCAGCCTCTTCTCTATTTGGCGATATAAAATCAACATTTACTAGTTTTTTCAAATCTACGGTTTTGTGTTGATTAGGAAAGTCTAAAAAAAGGGGCATATTGTTTTTATTAGTTATTTCCACTAGTTTATACAAGCAGTCTAAAGGTAGATGAGTTGCAGCATAAACCATTTGATATTTTTTAATACCTACCTGAAGGTCTTCAATTTCGGTTATACTTACAGTGCTGTTTGCTCCAAAAAAAATACTTATTGAACTTCTTCCCAGATCATCTGTAGTTACAGCTATTTGTCCAGTTTTCATATTTTCACTTTGAGTTATCTGGTCGATACTTATTCCGTATTTTTTAAAATCTGATAATACTTTTAAGTAGTTATCATCGGTTCCTGCTTTGGCAAAAAAATCTACATTATTGTTTAGTCTAACCATAACCCTAGCACTATTAATGGTTTTACTGCCTGTTGTGCTTGTTACCTCTGAAGCCACACTAAATTCATTTTCTACTGGTATAAGAGGTACAAAAAATTGATTCTCTGCATAAATATCTCCTACTACTAATACTTCAGCCATATTATAATTAATCCTGAAATTTTATAAGCATTGATAATAAATGTTTTTTACAAGGAAACCCTTCCTGAATTTTTGAAATAAGTTCATCTTTGGATAGCCACTCTGCACTTGTAAAATCGTCTTTATTATAATTTATTTCCTTGTCAGTTATTAATTTATAAACTTCCATAAAAACGTTAATTACGTCGTCTAAAGGTGTTAGTTTACCCAGTAAAATAAGCTCTTTAGATTTAACTTTTATATTATTCTCTTCCTTAATTTCTGAAATCATTGCCTGTCGGTAGGTTTCTCCTGATTGTACATATCCTCCACAACTAAAATCAAGGGAATTAGGAAAGGATCTTTTATTAGGGCTTCTTATAGGGGACCAAATTTTATGTTCTGAATTTACAATGAAGCAATTTACTACTCTTACATATTGACCTTTGGGGTTAAAATCTTTATCTTTGAAGGTTTCCCTGGACTCGACCCCCACCACATGGTCGTGAACGTCCACTATGTCTAACATCTCTTCTTTTTTATTATCGATTACTCGATATTGTAAAAGCATTGAATTCCAGTAAATGCCTATATTATAACAATAATAAGAAAATTGAGAAGATTTAATAATAATATACTAAACCTTCTCAAAATATTGATTGACACTATAAATGTTAAAAACCCATCTTTTCTTTTACAATTATTATTTGAGTCCTTCCTGGCATAAATTCTCTTTCCATAATTAACCATTTATTTAGACTACTACCCATCCCGTATTCAGTTTTCATTCTTTTATCCTCTAAAGGAAAAACATATTCCTTTATTCTTTTAAACGCTGTATCTAAATCTTTAACTATTTTATTAGCACTTACAACAACAATAACTTTCTCAGCAGCATATGGTAATGTGCCTACTCTACTTCCACTTGCGTCAACTGCAACTAATTGACCTTGTTGTGTAACTGCATTAACACTGCTTACAAAGTATTCTACAGCTATAGATCTTCTTCTAAGTTCTTTTCTTTTAACTTCATCATTTTCAGCCCTAACAAGGTCGCCTAAATAGTTAAATGTTGAAGATTCATGCCTTAGATGCTCCATAAAGCCCAGCTCCTTTAACGAAGTGGAAGAAGCTGTATTTAGTTCAGCTTTGTCTGGAATCAAAGATTTTAATTTAGCTAGTGCTTCTGCTTTTGTGTTTACTACAAAGGTTTCCATGTTATTGGATGTAAGAATTTTTGCAGTATTTGCTATAACTTCGTCTGTTGGTATAGTGTCCCAATCGTTCATAAATGTAAATTTAAAAATATGAATATTAGTTAAAGGAGTAGCAATTGCGCCGTTATTGCTTTTTTAACAATTGAATTTTATAATCTTTGGTATAGATTTGTAAAGTACGCACTTTTTAATTGCATAGTGTTAAAAAAGATACCATGATGAAAGCATGTGATAGTCACGATCCTGTGAATGTGACTTTAAAAGTAATTGGTGGCAAGTGGAAGCCCTTACTGATGTGGCTAATATCTCAACAAACTTTAAGATTTAATGAGTTGCAGAAAGCTATGCCCGGAATTACTCAAAAAATGCTGACTCAGCAACTTAGAGAATTAGAAGCAGATGGGCTGTTAAACAGAAAGGTTTATCCTGTTGTTCCACCTAAGGTCGAATATTCTCTTACAGAATACGGTAAAACACTTAAGCCTGTTTTAAAATCAATGGCCTCATGGGGTGATATGCATAAAGTAAGATTGATATCATAAGTATATATCTAGAATATATACTTATTGTTCTAATTTATGATATAATGTCTAGTTACTTTCTTTCTTGGTACCTATTAAGGTTTTGTGGAGACTGATTAGAAGGAAGGTTCTATGTTTTGATCTAATATCAGTAAAAACAAAATTTAATAAGGTTTTAACCTATTGGCGATTAAGCCAAATACCTATATTTCTTTACTTTTAGACTAGATTCAGGCGCATATTAATTTTTTATTCTTATATTTTGAATAATAAGAGAAATTTTAAGAGGTCACGTTTCGATAGAAAATACGAAGACTCCTCTTCTGCTCCAAGAACACCAAGCAGCAATTACCAGGGTTCAAGCAATAATTATAATTCAGATAAGGCTCCTACAGGCCCATCTAGTAATACAAACAGCGTAAGCTATTCGTCTTCTAGAGCCGCAAGTAGACCATCACCTGAAAGAAGAAGTTTTGCACCTAAACCTTACAGAGGTGGAAGTTCAAGCTATTCTTCAAATAGATCGACAGGAGACAGCAGCAACTCAAGTTCCGAGTACGGAAGAAGAGGCGGCAATTTTGAAAGATCTATGAACAGAGACAGATATCCTAGAGCCGGTGGAACTAGAGATAACGCCAGACCTTTTTACAACGACAGACCTGTAAGACCATACGGAAGAGGTAGAATGGATAGCAAAAATACTGATCAAATCATTAGATTTATCAAAGATGCTATTAATAAACCAAAGCCAGCAGTTGTTGCAGTTACTGAAGATGAAAAATATGTAGGCGATATTAAAGACTTAGTAACAGATTCTACTCTTTTGAGAAATCTAACAGCTAAGGGATTTACTAGATCTACACCAATTCAGGCTAAATCAATTCCTGTAATTAGAGAAGGTAAAGATATTTTAGGATTAGCAAATACTGGAACTGGTAAAACAGCTGCATATTTAATTCCTTTAATAGAAGAAACTTTAAGAAATAGAGCTAAGACTTTAATATTGGTTCCAACAAGAGAGTTGGCTATTCAAATTAAAAACGAGATCTATTTATTTACAAGAGACATGCCAATAAAATCCGAAATTATTATTGGTGGTGCAGATATGTACAGACAAATACAGAATTTAAAAAGAAATCCTGAATTTGTAGTTGGTACACCAGGAAGAATTAAGGATCAAAAACAAAGAGGTCATATTAATATTAAAAACTATGACAATATTGTTTTAGACGAAGCTGACAGAATGTTGGACATGGGATTCATTAATGAGATTAAAGACTTATTAAAAGAAAGAAAAGCCGATGTTCAAAGTTTATTCTTTAGTGCAACTATGGATAGAAAAGTTGCTATGCTAATTAATGAGTTTTGCAAAAGTTACGAAAC
>Ga0163148_10003504_pt1 | contig 17267 bp, 16 predicted proteins | sample OliLakLV19MP7P2_FD_148606 | JGI IMG/M metagenome (GOLD analysis project Ga0163148, IMG submission 148606) | Freshwater microbial mat bacterial communities from Lake Vanda, McMurdo Dry Valleys, Antarctica- Oligotrophic Lake LV.19.MP7.P2 | ecosystem: Environmental > Aquatic > Freshwater > Lake >...
GCCACTGATGTCTGCTTCGGAGCCAAACCCAGCCGATATTCAGCGATCGGTGCCCTTGGTAGAGCTTAGCCCGTTGGAACAAGCCCAGTTACCTCAAATCGCTTCTTCAACATTGTTGGGGTTACCCAAATCATCCGCAACTAATTCAATCGTGCCTAATTCATTGGCAACGGTGCCGATAAACCCTCAAACGCCTGAAGATTCAACGTCGTACTACAACGTGCCGTCTCAACCTGCTTATCCTACTGTTATTCCCTATTCGGTTTCGCCACTGAGTAAGCGATCGCTACGCAAAAGCACCGACGAAGCAAATTTAGACGCTAAAACCAAGGCTAAATCATCGGCAGAGGATACAGCGAAGCAATCTGACCCGGAAGGAAAAGAGAACTCCGATTCATCTATCTCAGCAAAAGCAGAAGATTTATTACCGCCTAAACAGCAAGATGATCCAGGCAAGCTAGCATTACAGCAAAAGTATGCCTACAGCACGGCAAACACGTCTAAAGATGATTTTGTCAGCAACTCGACCACCCTTAGTCAAACAGTCCAGGATATTTCTAAAGGAAACATGAGCCAAGACTGGAAAAAGCTGGATGCGATGACTGCACCCTATCCTAAAGATGCTTGCCAGTTTAAACAAGATAAAAAAGCGATCGAGGGAGAGGCGTTGGTTGGGGTAATCGTACAGCCCAACGGCAAGCTAGCGGCAAAACCAGCCTTACTTGTGTCGTCTGGGTTCAAAGGTTTAGATGAAGCGGCTACAGAATTTATTACCAAGCATCCGTTTGAGGCAGATAAGCAATATCGCGCATTCTACGTTCCGATTAAATTTGAATTAACTAAAACAGATTGTGTTGCAGCGGATGCCACCAGCCCCACTTCATAAAGCCTTAACCTCGACAGCTAGAAAGCATACTGATACCAAGTACGGCTGACACCAAGTGAGGTCTCAAATCCCTACTCCTCTACTGAGTTGAAACTTTGAGGAATGGTAATGATATAGCGAAAGCCTGTATCTAAATCGTTCTGGATGGTAACTTGACCGCCATGCAGTTCTACCAAATGCTGGCTGAGTAACAAGCCTACGTTTTTGCGCGGAGCTATGTCGATCTCTGCCTCCTTATCTGGCGTTAGAACATAATTCCCTGTGGTAGGGTGCGCGATCGCGGTTGTTGATCCATTAAATTTAGGAGATTCCAGACCATTGCTGACAGCAGCACCCACCAAAGAGGGTTGGGAACCCATATCGGTGCAAGGCAATCCTTCGCCTAGCCAAGGGTGAGATACCCAAATAGAAAGGTTTAAGCTAGTGTCTCGTCGAGAGATATGTAATCGCACGAGACTACCAGCCGTCGAACTTTGAATAATGCTGAAGATAAAGTGATAAAGCATCTGGCGAACTTTTTCTTTATCCAGTAGCCAAATGCGGCGACCCGGTTCTATGGTGAGATGAACTTGTTGATCTCGTCGCTGGGCAACCTGTTCTAAGGTAATGATTGCCTGCTGGCAAAGCATTTCAATGTCCACGGAAGTCAAGTTTAAAGTCTGATCAATCTCTTTCAACTCGGATAGTTCCACAATTTCATTCATCAGCGACAGTAAATATTGTCCGCTGTTGTGAATGATCTCTAGATACTCTTTCTGTTTGGTAGTGAGAGGTCCATAGATTTCACGACTTAAAACACTCGCCATGCCCATCACAGAGGTTAACGGGGTTCGCAGATCTTGGGCAAGCTGACCAAGCAGATTTACTTTTAACTGGTTGGTGAGGGAAAGATCGGCTGCTTGAGCAGCATTTTCTATTGCGGTCGATCGCACCGATTGGGGTTGAGACATTTGCGATCGCTGCCGCTCAAATTCACTCATACTCCAGCGTGCCATCAGTTGCAGAAATGCCACATCTTGCTGACTAAAGTGGCGTGGCACCACGTCCATGACTGCTAAAGCCCCAATACAGTCGCCTCTGTACGTCAGCAGCGGCACACCCAAATAGGCGCGGATGCCATATTGATACACCAAAATACTGTTGGCAAACGTGGAATCAGTCAGAGCATCCGCAATCAGCAACGTTTGACCGCCATCCACAACATAGGTAGAAAAAGACTCTTGGCGATCGATTTGGCGAGTAGTTGCCAGTTCATTCATCAATCCCAAAGTGGATAAACCCACAGCCGACTTAAATCGTTCGTGCTCTCCATTGATTAATCCCAGGATGCAGATTGGCACATTAAGGGATTGAGCGGCTGTTTGAGTGGCTTCTTCAAATATTGGAATGCTGTCAGTGTTCAGCAACCCTAGCATCGTGATTACGTGCGATCGCTGCTGCTCTCGTGCTGAAGTCGTTAATCCATCAAGGCGACAAAACAATCGATTCTCTTGGCTGCTCATGCCGACCTATAGCTCCCGTGTGCGTCCGTGTATCCCTGTAAAAAAGCAAAGGTTTTTCACTACACACAGCATTCCCTCACATTCAGAAGAGTGAACGGTGAGGAGACAGGGGAGAATACTGATTTTTTGGTTTTTGTTCAGATTAAGTTGACTAAAGATGAGAAAAAATACTGATTTTCGACTTGAGCAAAAAATACGAATCCTATATTTTTGCTAGATCAGAGGCACTGGATAACTTTCTCTAATCCACTTTCTCTAACTTGCTATGGCTGAATCCAAGCGGGATGAGCCATAAGGGATGAAATCATACGGACACCGCGAAGCTGATTTGACAGGGGCAAATGTCCTCTGGGTGCTGTTAAATCCCAGGTGAACTCCTGCGGATAGCGAGTCCAGGTGTTGCCGTTCTTCCAACCAATCTTTGTCCACAGTTTGATCCAATTTTTGCCAGCGCTGAGCCAAATTTCGCGCTGCACGGAGAAGCCAAATTTTCCGCCGGAGTGAACCAGCCATAGAGCATCGAGCGTTTGTAGGTCGATCGCCGGAAACTGCTCAGCTTCTGTAAAATAAATCCAGTTGCGTTGCATGGCAGCGGCTCCAGCCAGTTCACACATTTTTTCGAGGGTGAGTTTATCAGCCGCTTGAAAATCTTGTTGGGCAAGCAGCTTTTGCAGGGGGCTGTAATCAATATCGGCGTGCGATCGCAGTGGCACCACCCCTTCAGGAAAATGAGTCTGCAAAAAATCCGTACAGGCAGGAGACTCTGCTCGATACAAAACCTGATATGCCTGACCTGCTGCCAAATTGGGCGCTGTACCCGTGATCAACCCTTCTCGCTGCTCAAACAAAAATTCCATCAGTACTGCTCGTCCTGTTTCTCCTAGCTGCTCTAACTCTTGAATTTGGGACAGTTGAGCTTTTTCTGGAGCCGTTCTTAAGGTTGATAAAAGCTCTGAAGTATCAGGTGATGTTGGAATGGAAGGAGTCACAGGATTAGTTGAAAAACTATTCATTGCAAGGGTCATTTCAAGCAGCTTCTAGCGAAAACAGGAAAAAATCGCGTTTGAAATTAAAGTGGCAAGACTCTAAAATCTTAAGCCAAACTCCATGCTATCTCGTGACAATGATTTTTTGAATTGAATGATCGAGTAATTGGGTGGATGTCTTAAAAGGTGTAGTTGCACCCAAAACCTGTAAGGGCGAAGCATTCGGGCAACGATTTTTCGGGATTTTCGAGAGATTATCTGCCGAATGCTTCGCCCCTACGCAAGGCGATTGCTACTTCTCAGACATCCTCTGAATACTCAAGTAACCGCGCTAAGAATTTGGCGAATAATCGCAGAAGTGGAGCTTGGCACCTCAATTTGCACTAGCTCAATCCGTCCTCCATAGGCGAAAACGGTTGCTGCTTCTGGCAAGGTCGCAATTTGATAATCTCCTCCCTTCACATAAATATCTGGCTGTAAGGCTTCAATCAGTTGGGTGGCAGTCGGCTCCGAAAAAATCACCACTCCATCCACTGGCTTGAGAGCGGCTAAAACTTCTGCCCGTTGCAGTTCTGGGATGATCGGTCGTGGAGGCGATCCGGGTTCCTGGGGTTTAATCCCTCGCACGGATGTATCGCTGTTTAAGCCAACCACCAGCGATCGCCCCAGCAGTTTAGCAGCCTGCAAATAGCGCACATGTCCCGCGTGCAGCAAATCAAAGCAGCCATTGGTCAACACCAGCGATCGCCAGCGCTGCGGGTCGGCTGCAATTTCTTGCTGAAGTTCTTCAACGGTATAGATACCTGAAATCATCTGTCTATATTTCAATGGCTACATTTCAACGCTCATAGGATATGGTGACAGAAATTGGAATTTCTAAACGATTTAAGTCTTACGCAAATCTCACCAATATTTAAGGTTGGCGTTGCTGAATGAAAGTATGAATTGTTGAGTGATTATAATCTTGCCAGCCCCCTAAATCCCCCAATTTTGGGGGACTTTGATGGTTTAGTTCCCCCAGAATTGGGGGCTAGGGGGCGAATTCATACCAAAATTTAGCAACGCCTCCCTTTCACCCGCTGTTTTTAGGAAAACCACCCATGGACGAGCAATCAGCCGAATTATTTGAGAAAATTCGCCAACAATTTGATAGCGCACCCTACCCCAGTACGCCACTGGAGCAAAACCCTAAAGATTCTCATGATTTACTGTATGCACATAATTTAGTTACAGCCTATTACCTCCGTAACCAAAGCTTAATTTCTACGGACGGTAAAGTTATTTTGGATGCTGGATGTGGCACAGGCTTTAAATCCTTAGTATTGGCAACGGCAAACCCCGGAGCCAAAATTGTTGGCATTGATTTATCCAAAGAAGCAGTTGACCTGGCAAGGCAACGACTCCAGTTCTATGGATTTGAAAATGCAGAGTTTATTGTTGCATCCATTGAAGTATTGCCTGCTCTAGGCATGGAGTTTGATTACATCAATTGCGATGAAGTTCTATATTTATTGCCAGATATTGCTCAAGGCTTGCAAATAATGAAAGCGGCTCTGAAGCCAGACGGCATTATTCGAGCAAACCTCCACAGCGCCACTCAACGAGTTGACTATTTTCGGGCACAACAAGTCTTTAAGTTGATGGGCTTAATGGACTCTAACCCCGAAGAAATGGAGATTGAAATTGCTAAGGAAACCTTTGGCGCATTGGAAGATTGGGTGAATTTAAAAAATAAAGTTTGGAACAGTCGTGCCTCGCAGAATGTGGTGGTGGAAAAGGAACGGATATTGATGAACTTTCTATTTCAAGGCGATAAAGGTTACACCATCGCCGACCTGTTTACGGCATTGAGATCTGCCGACCTGGAATTTATCAGCATGGTGAACTGGCGCGATTGGGAAATCTTGGATCTGTTTAAAGATGCAGATGATTTGCCGATCTTTTGGGCAATGAGCCTGCCAGAAGTTTCGACTGAGCAGCGATTGCAGTTATTCGAGTTGCTGCATCCCATTAGTCGCTTGCTAGATTTTTGGTGTGGGCATCCTGATCAGACGAATGCCTTTACCCCGATCGCTGATTGGTCAGAGGACGAGTGGAAAACTGCAAAGGTTCGCCTACATCCCCAACTGAAAAACTCGAAACTGCGCGAGGAATTGGTTGAGAGTATTGAAAAGCATCAACCATTTAACTTAAGCGGCTATCTTCCAGGACAGGCAAACACTGCTGTGATCTTAGAAAGCACAGTTGCAGCAACCCTCCTGCCTTTGTGGGACGAGCCACAGTCGATCGCGGCACTGATGGAGCGATCGCGCCAGATTCAACCACTTAACCCAGCCACTCTGGAACCTCGTACCCCAACAGCAGTTTTAAATGACGTGATGGCGCTGGTCACCCGGCTAGAAGTGTTTTTATATGTGCTTCTAGAAAAGCCATAAAAAAAGGGCATTGCTTCGCGATCGCCCTACTCCTTTCACCCATTTTCCTTAAAGATGTGACCTATGAACAAGCAGTCAGCCGACCTATTAGAAAAAATCCGGCAGCAGTTCAATAGCACTCCTTATCTCAATGTGCCTATTGATCTAAGCCCTAAAAACAACCCCAGTTTGCTGTACGCCCAAAACTTGATAACTCCCTATTATTTGCGGAACCAAGCTTTTCCTGTGGCTCAAGGTAGAGTCATTCTTGATGCCGGATGCGGCGCAGGGTTTAAATCATTAATCTTGGCAGAGGCAAACCCTGGCGCAAAGATTGTGGGGATTGACCTCTCTCATGCGTCGGTTGATTTCGCAAAGCAGCGGTTGCAGTTTCACGGCTTTAAAGATGCAGAATTTATTGTTGCTTCCATAGAAGACTTACCGACCCTAGGCTTTACGTTTGATTACATTAACTGCGATGAGGTGTTGTATCTATTGCCCGATGCAGCCAAAGGCTTGCAGGCAATGAAAGCGGTGCTGAAGCCTGAAGGTATTATTCGAGCAAATTTGCATAGCTCTGCTAGACGAGCCGATTGTTTTCGATCGCAGCAGCTTTTTAAGCTCTTAGGTTTAATGAATGCGAATCCTGATGATTTAGAAGTTGAAATTGTCAGAGAAACGTTTGAATCATTGAAGAATGGAATTGATTTAAAAGTAAAAGTTTGGCAAGACGCGGCTCAGCGGGGCGATGTCGAGGAGAAGGACTGGATCTTGGTCAACTGTCTTCTTCAGGGAGATAAAGGCTATACCATTGCTGATCTGTTTGCCGCTTTGCAAGTTGCTGACCTGGAATTTATCAGCATGGTGAACTGGTACGATTGGGAGATTTTACATCTCTTTCAAGATTCGGAGAATTTGCCGCTTTTTTGGGCGATGAGCTTACCCGAAATTTCGATTGAACAACGGCTGCAACTGTTTGAGCTATTGCACCCCACCAGTCGCCTTTTGGATTTTTGGTGTGGTCATCTGGAGCAGACCCACGCCTATGAGCCTATTGCAACATGGGCAGAAGAAAAATGGCAAACAGTCAAAGTGCATTTGCATCCGCAGCTAAAAAACTCTCGACTTCGTGAGGACTTGATCCAAACCATTGAGCAGCATCAGCCTCTCAGTTTAGGGGGATATCTTCCGGGACTGGCAAAGAATTCTGTGACCCTGGAAAGCACAGTCGCCGCAACACTTTTACCATTATGGGATGAGCCTCAGATGGTTACGGCACTGATGGAGCGATCGCGTCAGATTCAACCGCTTAACCCAGCCACTTTGGAACCTCGGACTCCAGCCGCAATCTTGCATGACTTGATGGCGCTACTGACTCGGCTAGAAGTCTTTCTCTATGTCCTTTTGGAACCTAGCTAGACAGTAGAAATCCAAAAAAACAAAGAAAATCTTGGGTGGTTGATATAAAAGTGCGAAAGCGTGGGTAACTTACGTTTATAGAGTTAGACACCCACCCCGCGCCCTTAAAGGAGAAATCTCATCATGAATACCGAATTTAAAGCGAAGTTCCTCAACCACTTGAACCAACGCAAAAAAGGCGACAAAGGCTTCACCCTGATTGAACTGTTGGTTGTAATCATCATTATTGGTGTTTTGGCTGCCATCGCACTGCCTTCGTTCTTGAACCAAGCAAACAAAGCCAAGCAGTCTGAAGGAAAGCAGTATGTGGGTACGTTGATGCGCTCTCAGCAAGCCTATTACCTAGAGGAAGCCGCCTTTGCAACAGATATTAATGCACTGGGCAGACCTGTCGTATCCGAAACCGACAACTACAAGTATGAACCCATGAATATTACTGACGGTAGTGGACCCACTGCAACGGTTAACATTCACGGCGAGTCTAGAAAGCCTGCGCTCAAATCCTATGTTGGTGGAGTGACACTGTTGAAGGTTGCCGTAACCAGCGAGGCAACCACTGGGGCGCTGTTGTGTGAAGCTAACGTACCACAAGCTGTGAGAGCCGCTGCATTGACTAATGCAAACATTGGAAATGCGAGTCCAAAAGCAGGTTGCGGTGGTAGCAGCTCTCCAGTTGGCAAGTAGTTGATGCCAGTGGACTTGAGTCTCTAATTGTTTTGAAGGAGAGTGGGTAGAGTTTTCTACTCACTCTTTTGTTTTTATGAGTGCTTTTTTTAATTAAGGCATCACCAGTACCACTGGGATTTGTACATAAATAAAATAATGCACGAGTGAGCATGGATTTAAGGAGAACAGGACTATGGATTGGCAAACTAACGGATATCACTCTCTGGTCAACAAGGAGTATGAACGGGCGATCTCGCTCTATGAACAGGCGATAGAAGCGCAGCCCGATGTGAAATCTCACTATTGGTGGATGGGTTTAGCACTATTGCTGCAAGGGCAAGAAGCTGAAGCTCAACTCTCCTGGCTGATGGCAATGGCAGAGGGTGAACCGGAGCAAGTTAATCGCTGGACTGCCGAACTTGTGCAAATATTAGATGCTGAAGCAACTCGTCAGGAAGATCTGGGGGAACGTGAGGTCGCCTGGGCAATCCGGCAACATATCCGGGAACTATGTCCCGACGATATGAACAATTTGCTTCAAACCCTGCTGCTTTCGATTCGCCTCAAAACATTTGCCCCAGAAGATATAGTGACCTCGGGGCTATTGGAAGGTTTGCAGTCTCAGTCGGCGATCGTCAATGAAGAGCTATTGCTTTGGACACTAGAATCTGTCTTTAATTTGCCAGTTCACCCGTTAATGGTGGATCTTGTGGAAGCAGCGCTACCTTATTGCCCAACTGCTGACAGTTTTGTGGAAGTGGTGCTAGTTGGCTCTCTCAAAGTTGCCTACTTTAGTAAGCAGCCAAGTTTAGCGGCTCATTTGGCAAAGTTTTGTTTAAGGGCACAGCCAGATGATTTAAAAGTTTTGTTTGAATTGGCTCCCTTCTATCAAAATGCTAAACAGTATGACGAAGGGATTGAGGTGGCAAGACAGGCTGTTGCTCTATCCGACGATTTACCCAACCGAGTATTTGCCAGTTACTTGTTGTTGCGTGGGCTGATGAATGCTGGGGGCTATTGGGAGGAGGCGATCGCGGTCTTGAAGCAACATGAAGCGCTGATCTTACAGGTGATTCAAGAGCATCCTGTGCCGTTAGATATGGTCAGCAATTCACGGTTCTATGTCGTAATTTACTTTTTTGCCTATTTTCGGGATGAGCCAAAACAAAATCGCTGGCTACAAGAGCAACTGTTTGAAATCTGCACGGCAAATATGCAGTTGCACAATCAGGAGGCGTTTGAGCGCTATCAGCAGCGAAATTTGGTGGCGCGATCGCAGCCCAGCCAGCAGCGGCTCAAGCTTGGCTATATTTGTCACGGCTTTTATAAACACTCGGTGGGATGGTTGGCGCGATGGCTGATTCGGCACCACGATCGCGATCGATTTGAGGTACATCTTTATTTCGTTAACTATCAAGAAATAAACGATTCGGTGCAGCAAGAATACTTACAACTAGCAGAGTATGCCCATACATTTGGGGCTGATCGGATTGCGATCGCAGATTGCATTGCCGATAGCAACATTGACATTTTGATCGATTTAGACAGCATCACCCTAGACGTAACCTGCGGTGTCATGGGCTTGAAACCTGCGCCGGTTCAAGTTACCTGGTTAGGGTGGGATGCCTCCGGTATTTCCACGATTGATTACTTTATTGCCGATCCTTATGTGCTGCCAGATGCAGCGCAAGAGTACTATACCGAAAAAATATGGCGCTTGCCTGAAACCTATATCGCTGTCGATGGGTTTGAGGTAGGTGTGCCAACCTTACGGCGCGATCAGTTGGGCATTCCAGCCGATGCAGTGGTGTATCTCAGCGCTCAACGAGGCTACAAGCGCCACCGCGATACGGCACAACTGCAACTGAAAATTTTGAAAGCAGTTCCTAACAGCTATTTTTTAATTAAAGGATTAGCCGATCAGGATGCCGTGAAAGCATTTTTTACCCAACTGGCAGAAGAAGCCGGAGTAGAGCGCGATCGCCTGATCTTTTTGCCAGATGTGCCCTCGGAAACCATTCACCGGGCAAATTTGGCGATCGCGGATGTCGTGCTAGATACCTTTCCCTACAACGGTGCCACCACTACCTTAGAAACTCTGTGGATGGGAATTCCTCTCGTAACCCGCGTGGGTCAACAGTTTGCCGCTCGTAATAGCTACACCATGCTCAAAAATGTGGGTGTAGAAGAAGGCATAGCCTGGACTGACGAAGAATACATTGAGTGGGGTGTGCGATTAGGAACCGATGCTGCCCTCCGCCAACAAGTCTGTGAGAAACTGCGGCGATCGCGCCAAACCTCGCCCCTATGGAATGCCAAAAAATTTACCCGCGAAATGGAACGCGCCTACGAGCAAATGTGGGAAATATCAAACAGGGTTGACTGTAAGCAATAATGAACGGAATCTCTTCTGTGGTGCGTCACTATGACTGAATTACTCGAACGGGCGATCGCTCAACTGATGCCAATTTGTTTCTTAACTCTTCCAATCAGTATAAGAAGCTGGTACATGCCAAAATTCCTCATTCCTCAGTGGAGAAATAGCCGAAAGCTTGTCTGTCGATATTCCGAGGCAAAGCAATCAGAGGTTTGATTCGTCACACATCTATCACGCCTATTCGATTTGGTAAACTGAAGGCAATTGATTGGGCTAAGTTGACCTATGACTATTGCGATTGACCAACCAATACAACACAAGTCACTTAGCTTTGACGAGTTTCTCGCCCGTTATGGCGGTGATAATCGCTATGAATTGATCGATGGAGAGGTGTTCGACTTGGAACCAACAGGTCTGCATGAAGAGGTCGCAGCCTTCATTACCACAAAGATGTGTGTTCAGATAGACGGAACAGGCTTACCTTGGTTTATCCTTCAGCGGGGACTATTGCGCCCTTCTAACATAGGTATGACAGCATTTCGACCTGATGTTGCAGTGGTCGATAGAGGTGAACTTACCCAAGAACTGCTGTGGTCTGACCAGTCGATCCTGACGCTAGGCAGTTCAATTAAGTTTGTGGCAGAAGTTGTTAGTAGCAACTGGCAAAATGATTATGCCCGCAAGGTCGAAGACTACGCGGTTTTAGGCATTCCTGAATATTGGATTGCAGACTATGCAGGATTAGGGGGGATTCGACACATTGGGAAACCTAAACAACCCACCCTTTCTATCTGTACCCTAGTGAATGGGGAGTATGAAATTCAGCAGCTTCGGGGCGATCAGACCATCGTCTCTCTAACCTTCCCAGCCTTAAAGCTAACGGCTGAACAGGTGTTGAGGGCTGGCAAGTAAAGGAGCTTGTGGAACGATTTTTTGAGGTTGAGTTTAGTCGTAAACTGCTCTTCGATGTCTGATTCGGTCAATAGAAATCACTTTATCGTCACGGCTAAATTCATAGATAACTCTGTAATCTCCAACTCTCAGTTTAAAAAACCTGATAAATCAGCCGTCAAAGCCTGTGGTGTAATCTGGTCGAAGTTTTCAGCTAACCAAGTAATCTTGTTGATGACTCGTTCACAAATGGCTTGAGTCAGCCTCTCTAAATCAGCAAGAGCTTCTGGTTCATATTCAACCGAATAGCTCATCTACCGCCTAATCCCAGTTTTTGCATAACCTCTGTTGCTGGAATACCCCGAACTCCTGTCTCCCTGCGCTTCCGAATCTCCAAAAGTTCTCGTTTGAAATCTTCCCTGACTATTGCACCTTCATCTGGATCTGGCAAAAGCGCCTCTAAAGCCTCCATAACAGTTTCTCGAATCAGAGTTTTCAATTGATCAATTGTCAGGTCTTTAACTTGCATAGCGATCGCTCCACGACAACGCAATTAGTCCAGTGTAATCTATGTGGTTCGTCGGGTGATTGAGCTACTCGCAACGTATCCCGGTCAAGAAGAATTGGAGCAAAACTTACCAGAATTAGAGGATGAAGATATTCGACAAACCCTAGTTTTTGCCGCTTCCTACTTGGGCGATCGCATCATTGAACTGCCTCTAATCGCTATGAAACTATTGCTTGATTAGGGATTACCACTCTCTGCGGCAGCATTATTACGTGATGGGTGATGGGTGCTAGTCTGGAAGCCATCACAGTTTTCTCAAAATCTTTTCTATGTCGTCCACTGCGATTTATACCGTCATCAAAACGATGGAGTCTCCGCCGATCGAAATCCAAGATCGAATTGCAGAGCATATTCGTGAGTATGTCAGTGATTTGCAAGATGAAGCCCGTTGGGATGAGTCATTTCAGAAAACCCAGGATAATCTTGTTGCGGCTGCCCGTCGAGCGAAACAGGAGATTGCTGAGGGGCAAGCAAGGGCGATGGATTACGAGTAGCTATGAAGTCGGCAACGCTGCCATAGATCGCGCCTACGAGCAAATGTGGGAAAATCGTTAGAAAGCCCTTCTTAGGATGCCCAACAGGTTGCGATCGCTTTTTAGTGGCGTTGTTGCTGTAAGGGAATCTCTTGAGTCAGCAAGGGATTGTTAAGCGGTTGCCTAGAAGCGACAAATACAGCGCGGGTGAGTCCGGTGATATTGGTTGATGGGTTCGTCCAATCCAGCGGAAACTCTTCGTGATTGGGCTGAGTTGTAGGGAAATAAACATAGGGAAAATGCTGTTTCAACCGATTCAAAATCCAGCATCGGGTTGGACGGCATCCTTGCCCCGAAACGCTTTGAGTGGGGGAATCAGCGGGTTCGCTGCACGGGTTGACTGATTCATCTTCGCCAAAGGAGACGCAGGTTTCTAGAAGCAGTAAGTGTTGGCAATGGGTTGCCATAAATGCAATTCCGTTTTCTGGTTGGTGCAGGTGATAAAGCAATCCGTAGCAATAAACAATATCAAATTTCCCATTAAACTCTGGATTGGGTTCGTTTAAGTCTAAATGCCTGACAGGTAAGTCTGGGTAGCGCTGTTGAAGAATTGTCGAATTTTCTAATCTGCCTTCAGTACTGGTCACTTGACATTGGCGATCGAGAAAGAAACTGGTGTGATCTCCAATACCTGCACCTACTTCAAGCACAGTTTGCGCTGTCAGATTTAATCCTAAGCTGGCTAAATGCTCCAATCGCCGTTGATTATGCCGCAGGTAGTGATCTGAATGAAATGATTCGATCGGTGGAGAAAATCTAGGCTCCTTGGTCGGAGGTTGAGTGGGAAGGCAAAAATCTGCAATTGGCTGAGTCAGAAAATTTTGCAGCCGTTGAACCGTGGGAAGTGATTCTAATCCGGCTTGCACCAGTTCAGGAACTTTGGCAAGATTGCTGACTAATAGGTCTGCAAAGTTGAATTGGCGATCGCTCTTTCCATATGTCACAGTCAGGAATTCTAACAGTTCAATCTCATAATCTGTAAAGTCGAGAACATCGGCAATGCAGGCAAGTTTAAAGAGTTGATCTGGTTGTTTAAAGTAGTCTGGGCAGTTGTCCTGAAGCGGATCACGCAGATAAATTGCATCTGCCCACAACACTTGCCCAGGATGGCGAGTGGAAAACAGACTAGAGCGAAAACGCCGCGCCATTGGTTCTAATTCAAATAGGACAAATCCCTTTTTTCTCAAGTAGCTATCCACATCGGCAAACAGGGGTTGATTGAGATATAGCTCGGAAAATTCCACCTCAATTTGAATCGCAAAAACGCTGCGATCGAGCAAGTTAGAAGCGCCTTCTAAAACTTGTAAATCGGCTCCTTGCACATCAATTTGCAAAAAGTCAATTTCTGCAATGGTTTCTTCCTGACAAATCGCATCTAATGTAGTAGTTTCTATTTCAATCGAAAAGTCTGATCCTGCCATTTCTGGTAGGTCAAGAAAGCGGTTAAGAAAGGGATCATTGGGTGGATAGAGTGAGCTACAAATCGGGCTATTGGTGACATATAAAGTCGCTTCGCCAATCTTATTTGCCAGGGCATAGGGGAAATGCTTTTCCTTCCAACTTACCTGTCTCGCTTCAATATCAGCATTCGCAAACTCGCAGGCATCGGCATCGGCATCGAAGCCATAAATAGTTAGATTTGGCGCAAACAATTCCCAATCTTGACTGCCATAATCATGAGCATCACTGAGCTTGCGTGAACCAACGCTGCAAATAGTCATAGGCATGGACTTGAGATAGCCCTTTTCTTTTAATTCAGGCAATAGAAAAGTCATATAAATTCTCCGATAAATAGGACGCAGTAATGAGGCGATTTACTAAGCAGGAAGGGCAATAATATTGAGATTGCCTTGGAGTTCTGTGAGGGAATCCAGAGGAATTAGTTGCTTCACAAATGGCTGATAGCGAAATAATTGATAGCCATTTTCGATGAGAAATTCTGCAACAGGAAGGTTGCTGCCCTGGCTACCTGCGATGTTTTCATACAGGATCGTGGGGGCATAGGTTTTCAAGAGGCGATCGCTGCCTTTCAACACTTGCAATTCATGTCCTTCTGCATCAATTTTGAGCAAATCAACCCGCTGCAACCCTTGCCGCTCTACCAAAGTATCCAAGGTGAAACAAGGAACTGCTTCAGTAGCGACGGTAGACGAATCCACTTCACTCATCACCTGGTTCATTTCGCTGGCGCTATGGAGCGCGAGATGGGCAGTTCCATCGCGATCGCTAGCGGCTCCCCGGCAAACAGTCACCCAATCCAGTTGATTAACGCGGCGAGTTTCTTCTAAACAATTCACACAGCCAGAAAAAGGTTCCACTGCCAGCACTCGCCCCGTCGCTCCGACCCGCTGTGCTGCGCTAAAGGTATACACGCCCACATTCGCTCCCACATCAATCACCATCATTCCCGGCTGAGCCTGATCGCGCCAAAACTCCATCTCTGCCTCAAACCAATCTCCTTCTGCCAGCAACACACCCGTAACTACACTGCGAAAGCTCGGCTCCACCGCAAGCGCCAAGGTTTGCTCAAACGAAACGTAGGTAAACTGGCTAGAACGCTCCAAGTTAACCCATTGCCACTCTATCGCATCTGATTCTGGCGGTTTTAGAGTTTGCGCTGCATCTTGCCAATAATTTTCCTGCTCTGGCTGCTCCAAATCTCGGTAAGCCAGATAAAGCGCTTGCAAAAATAGGGGATTGTTGGGCTGCTGCTGTTGGGCACGATGGAGAAATAGCATTCCCTCCCAGCGACTATTCATCAAGCTAGAGATGCCGAGTTTGTGTTGTAGAAAGGCTGACTGTGGAAACAGGGCGATCGCCAATTGCAAAAAGCGTAGCCCAACAGCGTTATAGAACACAAACTGCGCCTGCTGCAAAATCTCTGCCAGCAGCAGCAAACTTTGGTCATCGCCATCACCTGGGTTCAAAATTTCGCTCAGCAACTCATGATGAGCGGTTGATTGGGCATACCATTGCAGCGGTAAGTAGATTAAGCCCGGAGGACTGGAGCCATTAGTATGAAACGATTGTAAACCATTCATGAAGCTAGAAAACGATCGCTGGATGGCTTCGTCTCCGGCACCTAAAAGGCTCTGTATGATTGCTAGATGAGCCGCACAAAGGGGATGGGTTTCAGCACCCTCGCTCAAGGCTGCGATCGCCAATTCTAGATACATTTCACGAGTAACGCGATCGGGGCTATTTTTTGCCTCAATTAATGCCACCACCGCATAATTATTCAACTCTAGCGCTGACTGAGGCTCTTCCCAGTTAGTACCTCCCAGCATTAAGTGAACATGAGCCACTGTTTCCTGAGGTAGCTCAAGACCGCTGCATTGAAGGTATTGCCAGTAGGGAGTGGTGTAGGATAAAGATGCCATTCAAAGACTCTATGGATGCCGAACCTAATGAGTTTGCCCAAGGATCGAGCATTCAAATCGCTTGCTTATATTTCATCACATTCTGCTAAATTTCGCTTCATTTTTGCCGAATGTGACATTATTAAAGCCGCATCTCGTTCTTTGAACGAAGCACCGCTTGCATTGTAATGGTTGATCGTTTCACTGTGGCTATTTCGACCGAATTATTATGGGCGCTGATTGGCTTACTGCTGACGATTGGCGGCACTTTCTTGCCAGCATCGCTAGCAGTTCCTAGTCGCGATTGGGGGCACCAAGCCATTCAAATGTATGCCCTAGGCATCACCTATCAGTTTGGAGCGGGGCTACTTGTGGGCTGTGTCGCAGGCAAAAATCCAGCAACGCTGTCTCAAGTGGCTTATGTGCTATTGGGGCTAACGCCTTGGTTCCCTGTTTTTTCAAAGGGTGGTGGATTGGGATATTTAGCGGAACCTAGCTTTGGCTATATCTTAGGATTTATCCCTGGTGCATGGATCTGTGGCTATTTAGCATTCAAGGCGGTTCCCAAATTGGAGATACTCTTGGTTAGCTGTCTAGCGGGCTTGCTAAGTATTCACATCACTGGATTGTTGTATTTAGGTGGACTACGGTTAGTGGGTGGAGTGAGTCAGGTGAATTTTATCCAGTTGTTGCTAAAATTCTCGGTAGAGGCATTGCCGGGTCAGTTTGCCGTAGTTTGTGCCGTAACAATCCTGGCGTACGGACTGCGACACCTGCTGTTTTACTAAGCCCTTAAACCAGCATTATTTTCAGATTGGTGCGTTATGTCTAACGCCTAACATACCCTACCCCCGCCCTTATCACCCGTAGAGACATGAAATTTTTAGGACTTACGCACTCGCCCCCTAAATCCCCCAATTCTGGGGGACTTTGATCTCTAGCTCCCCCAGAATTGGGGGTTGGGGGGCAAATTTCGGTTGATTTGCGTAAGTCCTGATTTTGTGTCTTTAGCCAACTATAGCGATCGCTCTTCTTTGACCTTTTCTGAGTTGTTCAATGTTTTCTAAAAATCGCTTTTTTTGGTTGGCTGCTCTAGCAGGTTTAGTCCTCGATCGCTTGAGTAAGTTTTGGGTCGTTTACACCTTTCCCCTCACCGATCCCCCGCAAACCTGGGCGCTGATTCCAGATGTGTTCCATTTTACTTACGTCGTCAATACAGGCGCTGCCTTTAGCTTTTTTAATCAAGGCGTGGGCTGGCTGCGCTGGCTCTCGTTGGGGGTTAGCGTGGGGCTGCTGCTATTGGCGTGGTTTGGACCGACTTTGAGCAAGTGGGAGCAGCTTGGCTATGGCTTCATTTTGTCAGGTGCTCTAGGCAATGGCATCGATCGCTTTATCTTGGGGCAAGTCGTTGATTTCCTCGACTTTCGCCTGATTCGATTTCCAGTGTTTAATCTGGCAGATACATTTATCAATGTTGGGATTGCGTGTCTGCTGATCAGCAGTTTTGCTCAATCCTCCCATTCCACAACCAAAAAGGATAAGTCCTCTTGATGACACTCAAGCACCCGTTAGTTGGCATCATCATGGGCAGTGATTCAGATTTGCCGACGATGCAAGCCGCGATCGCAGTCTGTGCCGAGTTTGGGGTGCCCTACGAAGTCAGTAT
>Ga0163148_10003509_pt1 | contig 17251 bp, 5 predicted proteins | sample OliLakLV19MP7P2_FD_148606 | JGI IMG/M metagenome (GOLD analysis project Ga0163148, IMG submission 148606) | Freshwater microbial mat bacterial communities from Lake Vanda, McMurdo Dry Valleys, Antarctica- Oligotrophic Lake LV.19.MP7.P2 | ecosystem: Environmental > Aquatic > Freshwater > Lake >...
TTCGAACGGCTCGGTCAGCTCATTACAGGAGTCAAATTCATCAATGGTATTCAAGAATTTAATTTAACTAACACAAATGAGGCTATCGCAGCTTGATGGCTCTATACACAACATTTGACAGTAGCTCCCTAACCCCCAATTCTCGAAGAATGAAGAGAATCGAGCTCTACATATAATTTTAGAGGACGAGAACAACCAGGAGCGATTCCCACTGATTATCTCACCCTTTGCCTGGCTAGCTGCATACGGCGTGACTGAGCCAGAAGAGATTCAAGAATACAGATCAAATATCATTGAGCGAGTAAGGGAGAAGGAGGAAGAATTAGCTAAGGAACGGGCAAAGACTGGACGTGGTGTTATGGGACATACACGGCTACTAGCAGAAGGGATCTCGTTTGATCATGTCCCTACTAAGAAGGGGCATCGGATATTTGTACTAACCTCAATCAACGAGTGGCGAATCAATTTTATCCTAAATTTCAGAGCATTCTGCGAAGAGTGTCGCGATTGCTATGAGTTAATGAAGCTTGGCCACAAAAATATTGAATGGCCGCCGGGAGCGTTTGTTCCGCCAGCACCTATTCTGATGAATCCGATCGAACTGTGATGCGGGTTTGACAACAACAGAACGACAGTGAGAATCGGGAAATTAAATGCCGAAGCGGCGAAGTGTATCTAAACGTCGAAAAATCAAGTTTTTTGTCCTATTAGTATCCAGTTTTCACCCCACCATACCACCTGTTAGACAACGTACAGGCATCGGATCATATACGCAGTAAGCGATCAGAACCGAAAGAATGCCGAAGTTGGCACGAGTTATCGGTGATTTGGACGGTTCAAAATAGTTGGGTTGGAGCAAGGTGGAAGCAGCAAGGTGGAAGCAAGGTGGAAGGTGGTAGAGTCAAGGTTGGAGAGCAAGGTTAGTGGCCTGGAACAATAACAATCAAAGTATCATCGGAATATGTAATATCATACTCTTCAAGATACTTCATCGACTCATTACAACTGCGTACAATGAACGCATCAAGCGATTCACTAGCCCTTGAACTACAAAACCAACTATCGCCTGTAGCGCATGGCCGCCCATTCATCACTCTATATATATCTCCTCCTAATATTGGAACTTTAATAGCACATAAAGCTTCAATAACTTGCAAAGCAACTACCCTTGAAAATGCCCATTCATTCATTCCGAATGGGCCAAGATATTGGCCAGTTGCTAAAATGGACTGAATTTCAGCTTTTATTTCCATGAGATATGTGCTCATTCGGGTTTAAATAGACGGTGGTTTATCGAGCCATTCTTTTCTTTTATAAACTGGAAAGAACCATCGCGCCCCTTATAGCTCCCTGGAATTTCTAATAATTTTCGATTTATATTATCACCACCTTTCAGATTAGAAATCTTACCCACATCTTGAAAAGCTCGTACACTTTCAGGAAATGAATGAAAATCTCCTAACTCCATCTGATTTAACACTTTCTCTGTGTATTTAGTGCCTTTAAAGAAGTCGTCCCCGTGCACCAACCTCCTAAACACATCCCCCGCATACCTCCCCACAGGCCGCATGTACGGCTTAGCAATCCTAAACACCCGAAGCGCAACTCTGCTAATCACCGCTCCAACTACTGCACCGATTGCAAGGTTCTGACAGCTTTCATTACTCCAGAGGTTTGCGCAGTTATCTTGAAGTGCCTTAAAGCAATTGTATGCATCAAAGCCAGTCCAGACCTTATCGAGAATATAAAGCGCAACAAGACCAATGCCTATTAACAATGGGACAATCTCTCCTGTCGGATCATACATCTCTACTGGATTGCCACCTGCATAGTGGTATCGATTAGAGCCAGTTACCAAGACTCCGTACGGATCCTGTTCAAGATATGCGCCAAGCACCGGATCATAGTTACGTTGTAGATTCTGATGCAGGCCGGTCTCAGCATCATAATACTGTCCTGGCAACCTCAGTGGATTTATGACACCTTCGTTAATTACATTAGCTTTGCCAAACAGGTCATAACGCGCCTCCCATGTTACAGCGCCGTTTTTCTTGACTAGTTTTTGCGGAACACCTAGGTGATCGCTATGAACATAGTGATAGGTGCTGCCATCTTTCAGTGCTAGTGGAACGGTGCTCCATTCGCTGCCGGGTGCAAAGATATAACTTTTGGTAACGTTACCAGCAGAATCAAATTCAGCAGCAAGTCCATCCTCGTTATAGTAAAAATAAGTTTTGACGCCAGCAACTTCCTTCCACATCCGACGGCCGAAAAAGTCGTAGTGATATTCTGCCAACACGGTCCCTGCTGGTTTTTCGACACGGACTAAACGATCACTCTCGTCATAAACAAATTTAGTCTCACCAGTGGTATCGGTCTTTGTGGTGCGATTCCCATCGGCATCGTAGCTGTACTGTGCAGTTCCGGTATTAGTTACGGCACCTTGATTACTATATGACCATTGCTCGGCACTTGCTGGCTGTCGCCGTCCCAGATCGTCATAGGTATAGTGCTCCTCGCCATCGGGGCGCACGGTATCTTTAACTCGGTAGGCAGGATCGTAACTGTAACTGTAATCGCCGTGTTCGGTTGCTATGGCGGAAATTGCGGGTCCTGATACAGGGCCGCTTGTAAATGAATAGTTACGATTTAGAATCGGGTTTCCGGCCGCGTCCTGCGATGTAATCTGTTTAAGTTGTCGTAGATCGTTGTAGCTAAATAGCTGTTTGCTACCGCCGGGGAACTGGATCTGAGTTGGTTGATCACCGTTTAGCTGATCGTAGGCTAGCGTTATTGAACCTTCCTCCGGAATGACTAGCCCCTGAAAATTATCGTTGGCATCCCACAAGTAAGAATACTGTGTGCCGTCAGGTGCAGTCTGTGTAGCTGGCAAGCCATTTGGTGTATAGGTATAACTATGCGACTTGGTGATTGTTGGTGAGTAGCTTGTTGAGGCTGAGACAACGCGGCCAAGCGGATCACGGGTGTAGCTCTGAGTAAATTCCCCATCGCTCATACTGATGATATCGCCACTTAGGTCGCGAGTATAATTTACGGAACGTACCGGCTCAGTCGCCTGAACTGTGGCGTAAAGTTCTACGGTGATAACTTCAAGCGCATCGTCATAGATAAACGATATACGCTGACCCTTGGCATTTATATAACTCGATATGTCTCCATTGACGTTATACTCGAAATTAACCTGTGTACCGTCAGGTCGGGTCTCGGACTTTAGTAATCCTCGTGCGTTAAATTTATAAGCAACAGTTCCACCAATTGCATCGTGATAGAGAAAATCCTGTGAATTGTTTGGATATTCGAAAGTTGTAGTTCCCACGCCAGGCGCCGACATTGATGTCATGCGACTTAGTTGATCCCAGGTGTACTCCATCCTGAGACCATCCGGACGCACAACAGCAGTGGGACGATCGTCGGTATCGTACTCATAGCTAACCTGCTCAGGCGCACCATTATTGGGGCGCATAATCTGGAACAGTGGATTGTCGGCTAGGTTGTATTGTAATTCCGTGGTGTAGGTCGGGTAATGAATGTGTACACGGGGCGCAAAGGCAAATGAGGTCTGGGGAGCTTGACCGACTGGTGCGGTATCAAAGTAATCAACCGTTGTTAAAACACCATTGCCGTCGGTCGTTGATTTGACCCGTCCGCGTGGGTCGTAAGAGTACTGAACCTTGTTACCTTGCGGATCGGTGGCAATCTGTAGCTCACCAGCACCGTCATACTCATAGAGCCAGTTGTTTCCAAGCGGATCTTGAACCTTGGTGACAAGACCGCGGTGGTTATAAGTGAATTTTGTGATGGCTTCTTGACCAGGCGCGAATGTCTCTTTAACTACGCGCAGCAATCCGCGCTTAGAGTATTCGAAATTCTGCTTGTATCCGCGCGGGTCGATGTACGATTTTAGATCGTTACGCTTGGTGTAGGTATAAAACCAACTCTTGCCATTTGGCGAGGTAGCTTTGGTAACATTGCCCCGTCCATCATATGTATATGTCCAGGGAATAGATGTGATTCCAATGTTGTAAGAGGTAACATTGCCGCGCAGATCGTAGGTCGACCTGGTAATCAGATCATTTTCGTCATCCTCTGTAGGCCCTTTCTGTAAGCGTTGTTCAGTTACATTTCCACCCGCGTCATATTTAAAACTCCAGTAACGCGTAGCGCTTCCATCCTCCATGTGCTCAATGGCTTTGCGTACCTGGCCCATCTCATCGCGTTCATATTCAATGAGTCGACCACTTGGCAATGTAAGACGAATCAAGCCCCAAGGCGCGGTAGCACCATTCCAAGATTGTCCGACCTCGGGCCAGTTGGCGGTGGTATGCTCGTAGAGCATTTTTCTCCCATCGGGGAAGCTTACTTGGCGGATATAGCCGAGAGCATCGCGATCAACATACGTAACGCGGTTATGCTCGTCAGTGATCGCAGTATCTTCGCAGAGATGATCAACTCGAATCTGAGATTCACCATTCCGCTCGACCGATATTATTCCGTCATCTTCCTTCCTGGTCGTACGCGTTGTGCGGTTACCACTAGCAAATTCAGTTGTAACGTAGAGCTTATTTGCCTGATTATACTCGTATTGAAACTCGATCTGTGTGCCATCTAAGGTCTGAATCGATTTGAGTTCGCCGTCAGTTGAGAAATAAGTAAAGGTCAGGGTGGTTTGATCGTTAACCTCTTCACCTGGCGGTGCTCCAGTGGCGTCGCCGATCTTTTTGAGTACAATATTTCCGTTTAGATACTGGTAGTGCGTAGTTACGCCATCAGCATCTATGAAATCTTCAATCAGGCCTTCTGTATTATAGGTGTAGCGAATTTCACGCCCATCGCTGTCGGTAATCTTGGTGATACGACCCTGTTCATCACGAGTAAATGTGATGACCTGATTATCAAAGGTATCGCTGTAACCGCTCGGCTTATTATTAGCGTCTAGTACGACTTGCCCAATACGGTAGTTTCCTAATCCCCACGATTTTAGTATTCCATCGAAACCAAACTGCGCCCACTGTCGCCCAATACCTGAAATCCACTTGATGCCGTCCTGACCCACACGCAGGCTTTCGGTCTGCTTTTCACCTTCATTAGTACAGTAATTGATCTGATCGCTGAGAATCTTGCCAATTACCTGTGGCGAAGGATTCGCTCCACCTCCGCCGCCACCCCCACCGCCAACTGCAGTATTTATCCAACTTCCCCCCTGCTGCTTAAAATTGCGAGGGCCGCGGCTTATCTCTTTGGCAAGTGCATGACCGTAAGCTTCACCTTCAGTTTCTTCTGAGATATCTAAATTTTCTTGCTGTGGATTTATTGACCACTGCTTTTTATCGCCCTCCCAACTACGATAGATCCGGATATTACCCGACTGAACCTTGACCTCCATGTCGAGTTCAAGTTCGTGGTAGAATCCGAACTGCTTTTTAGCAGGATCAACGGTTGGTATTGGTGGCGGGCCGCCTTGAGCAAATGCGGGGGTGCTGGCGTATAAATACACTGCTGCGGTTAATACGCTTACTACGCGACGGACCTCGCGGCATATCATCTTTGATAATTTAGCTGAGATCTTCATTACTGCTCCGCAATCGCTATAATTCTTTTTCGCAATCTATCCACGTTCTTCTACGTTCTATCCACGTGCTGCCTCGCAAACCTGTGGCAACCTGGCGTTCCTTTTTGTTGCGCGCTTACGCTTCATATGTTTACGCATCTCTAAATAGTCCGCGCCATCGCAAGCGATATTGCCGGTCATATTACAAAGTTCCAGATGCGGTAGTCCATTCCTGGTACGTGCCTTAAGCGCAAGCCCGAGTAGCTTTAAATCCTGCTGATCCACTCTGCCGTCGCCACTAAAATCACCACACTGGCACCGATCGCCAATTCCATCGCGAGCGCTGGATTGCAGTCCGCCGCTGTCGCGTTGGTCAGGGTTGCCGATATATGGGCAGTTATCGGTGTAATCAGGCACCTTGTCGCCATCGGAATCCTTAGTGAGCGATTGTGGCAGCACGGTAAATTCACACCCCCCATCCCCATCAACTGTGGTGGTGTCATCACTAGCTCGAATGCGTAGCTTGTAAACACCAGGCGCAAATGTAAACGGTGGCAATGTAGCAAAATCGTTTTTACCGTCGAGAGCTTCTGTGAACTCAAAGGCCGGTACAGTTGTGCTATTTAGAATCAGACTCAGCGCTGCATTACTATCCGGATCCGCATCCGCCCAGTGCAACAAAAGCTCACTATCAGTTGTGATCGCATTCAAGCAGTTCGGAATAAGCATCTGCACCGTAGGCGGATCGTCAACAAGATCTTTACTTACAAAAAAGGACCTGGCGGTACTCCACTCAGAGGTAAGTCCGGCGCTATCACGGGTACGCGAACGCCAATAATAGGTAGTATGATTCTGCAGCGCGGGTGTGACCTTCCAGAAAGGAACTTCGGCGTTTCCTTCGGCAATAACCTGTGTCATCGCAACATCAGCATATACTTGAAACTGATACATTAACGGTTTCAAATCGCTCTCACGCGGATCAGGATCGACCCCTTCAAAATTGCTTAAGCTCGGCGTAAGGCTATCAACTCGCGCATCAAGTTCAGGATTAGTTGCCGCTGGAATGCCCGGCGCCTCATTTGCAGAATTCACGATAAAACTTGCGTAGGCCCACCTACCGATGAAAAGATCATCGGCGGCACGAACTCTCCAGTAATAGCGTTTATTCTCCGGCAGTAGGTCGTTCACCTTACATTTTGTAATTGTGTTACCACCCTTCACAGTAGTGCTCTGCAAAATTGTACTGAACTGCGGGTCACTGCTGAGTTCAAATAGATAGGGGCTAGGGTGGGCTGTGTCAGGATCATAGGCGTGCTTAGCTACGAGACTAAGCTTCTGTGTTTCACCCTGTATCACTATCGAATCCGCAATCGGTTTCAATGGTAATGGCGGCGATGGAGCTTCGCCTTTGCGCAGAACACGGAAAGTTACATAAGGTCCAGCGGTCGGAACATTACTGGAATCTACCGCTATCCCACGCCAGCGAAATGGTGCGACAAAGCCCTGCGGTATTGTGGTGACGATTGAAGTAAACCCATTACTTCCGCCTGGTATTTCGCCAATGCTATGAACTTGTGGGGTAGGTTCGCTAGAATCCAAGACTACAAATTGATAGGTCAACTTATCGCCATCGGGATCAACAACATTGGCAACCGTTAAATGGGTCTCGTTTGAATCCACCACTTCACCATCCAATGGATAGACCTGAACTGGGTTGGGGGGAAGTTCATTTAACTGACTGATACGAAATTCGCCATACACCCACTCGCTACTAACCACTGCAAGGCTTGCACGCGCGCGCCAGTAATATATGGCGTTTTCAATTAGGTCATCGGCTAGCTGCCAACCGCTAACACCACCCGTTGTTGATTCGGGCACTGTTGCAGTGCGCACATTTTCAAAGTGCGGGTCAGTTGATAGCTGAAACTGATAGTTGGGAATCTGTACGCCGTGTGCTGAATTTTTTAAGAGCAACGTTGGGCGCAGGACACTCACGGTTTGGCCATCAAGTGGCGACGCGATTACCGGCACCGATGGAGCGTTAGCCTGAGAGGTTGGATCTAGGCCAAGTTGATACTCCTCAAGATCTGTTAAGCCATCACCATCTAGATCCAGCGTTCCGTCACGATTCAAGGTCCCAAAATTTGAGATCTCCCAATCATCCGGCATGCCATCACTGTCGCTATCGCCAGGCAAACCGGCGGTCACTTTTAGAGTTGGCGTGCGCGCACCGGACAATCCATTTGCGGTTGCACGGAATGTTACCGGATAATTGCCGACCTGTGATTTAGTCGTCGGCCAGTCAAAGAGCCCAACGCCGCCCGGCGCAAAGTTTGTGAAGGTTGCTCCAAGGGGCAACGAATCAACCGACATCTGCGGCGATGGTCCGGCAGGATTATTTCCAAACACAAGGAATGATAAGCGGCCTCCAGCGGGCATTGAGTAATTCGGGAGAAACAGAACCACAGGCGGCCCCGGCGGCACGATTGGTGTACCAACATCTATAAAGTATCGGCCACCACCATTCACATCAAACAGTCGCAAGGTATAGACGATTGACGGGGTCATTCCAGTACGACCAAACCAGACATTGGATAATGGCAACACTTTGCCATCGGCGCGTGATGCGCCCTGTACTGCCTTGCTGCCGTTGTACGGATCGGGCACGGTCAGATAGAGCATCCCTGCGGTGTTCGGAACATCAATATAATAGTGATCAACGCCACCACTGGAGCCGTTAGGCACCAGGGTTACAAGTGCACTTTGGTCAGTCACTAGCGAATCTAATCCGTGCGACTCAAAAACCTTGAGGATTCCATTTGAGTTCGCCAGAAAATCCAAAACTGGATCACGCCCGGGCAGATCAACCAATACGTCCTTAATTAAGGTATGGGTGTGCACCTGCGTTACTAGCGAAGTTAACGCACCACCTAACCCGTCATCATGAGTAAATGTGGCGCCAAAACTTACGAATTTTCCGGAAAGTGTGGTTTCCATTAGCCAGCGGCCAGCGCGTGCACTAGCAGCAGCGATATCGCCAAAGTTTAGCAGCAAGGTGGGCATAGCCGGGGCGTTGTCAACAAAGCTCGAAAATATTTCGAAGCTGATCAGTAATCCCTGCAGGTTTTCTACGATCTGAGGTTGCGCTGATTCGATCGTAGCGTTATTGGCCGGGGCGATGCCGACATTTTTTACTCTAACTCCAAGTGTGAACGGAATCGGTGTCTCGATGGGCTGCGTTAGCGGATCGTCACCGTACACATCCTTAGGGATAAAATAGTCCAGCTCAAGCTGTGGTTGCGGCTTAACGATAATAAAATCCTCAGCAGCTTCAAATACCTTGGCTTCGCCGTTAATTGTGTACTGAACCGTTGCACCGACAAAATATAGCTTGCCACTCAAGATACCGTTTGCCGCACTTGGTGCGGGAATAATTAGCCAGTGCACCTCGGCAACGGAAGCGGGCTCAATTGTGCCGGATCCCGAAACATCAGCGATTCCAGACATCGATGAAACAACGATAAAAAACTTTGCGGTTTCGTTATTTGGATCGGAGGTAGCAAGGACAGGGTTGCCATACTCATCGGTAAAATTCACAGCGATTGCTACATTCTCTACCGGCTGCTCTGAGAGTCCGTTAGTGATCAACATCTTGGCATCAAAGGCCTGGCGCTCAAACGCAAAGGTCTGTTGAATCTCAACCTTGACCGTTGCACAGATGGTCTGTTGGGCATAAAGATCCCCACCCGCTAAGCACAGTGCACAGAGCATCGTCGCGGCATAAATCAGCCGTTGTAAAACCCGTATGTTGTAACTACCTATCTTCATAGTTCGCTCATGCTACATATCCGGTGCACCAACTTCTGGTGAACAATCAATACCAGGAATACAGTTCAGGTTAAGTGGGATCTGGCCACTTGGGACATAGCCACCACCGCTACCGCCGCTAGGGCCACCAAAGGCTCCACCCCAGAATCCGCCACCACCGCATGCACCACTAGTATACATCCAGGTCGAGCAGCTATTTCCCGGTATAACGGTGCCATTGGCACAGATCGATGCCGAAAGGATGCAATATTTGTTTGTATAACAGGTGCCACTAGAACCACCCGCAATACCGCCCTCGCTCTCAGCTGGATCAAAATCCTTCAGCGCAGTTACTCGATACGGGATATACACCCGTTGTCCGGGGGCCAAGAAAGATGGGATCTCTGCCATGAACTCATATTGCGCCAGATCATCACCGCCCGGTAGCTGTGCCTGTACATTCACCGCATTGATGAAGCCGTAGTTGGTGAGCGTCAACTCACCAAGGAATACTTCGCCAGCCTTCATTGATGGGAGCTGAATTCCAGGGGGCTCCAATACTGCAACTGCCACCGGAACGTTTGTTTCAAAGATCAGGGTTAAAATGATCTGATAGAAATCCTGCAACACGATCTCAACCACGGACCACTCAATGGTAATGATCTGGTTTAGTAGGAATAGTTCCTGCGCTGTGGTCATTAATGGATACACAGTGATGTGCTTGACAGCATCGTTGTGCCCTGATGACGAGCCCCGTAATATATAGCCCCCTGCGGGCACATCACTAAAAAGGTATTCACCAATAGCATCAGTAACACCGGTAAATTGAATGTTACTTAACTGCTCATGTTGCAGAATTAGGTTGGCACCAGCCAGTCCCGGTATCGGTTGATTATTAGCATCCAGAGTAGCGGTATAGATGTCAGCGGTGTGTACTAACAACCCACCAATCCCATCCAGGCTTACGCCAACCACGATCGGCAGGTCGCGCGGGGGCTCACCGGGGGTACTTACCCGCAGTATCAGCTCGTGGAATCCTTGAGAGATCGCGCTGTCCGGCGCAAAGAATAGATCCACCTGATACTGCTCACCGATTTCAAGACGTGGAATTGAGAGCGCAGACGAAGAGTAAGCCCACGACGGTGCAGCCAAGCCGTCTTCGTCTTGCAATAGCAGCGTTAACTGCGCATCAAGCAAAGGGGCTAATCCATTATTGTTAATCTTAATCGAACCGGATGATGTACTACCCTGAGTAACTCCAATCTCAAATACTGGCGGTGTGAACGATATTGATGGGGCCGCCGATGAGAGCGTATAGGAGATCGGCAGTAATGCGATCGGTTCAGTGCCAGTTTCATTACTGACGAGTCGCAGATAGATCAAGCCAAGAATTGTGGCGCTATTCTCAGCAGCAAGATTGATGGTGATATTCTTTGTAGTTCCTGGCGCAATTTCGGTCGCTTCAGGAAGCTGAACGATCATTCCTTCAGGTAATACCTGGCCACCCTGATCTTGCGCCAGATATTGGAATTTCACGCCGGTCGCTGCTGTCCCTGCGCCAGTTGTTACCGCGACATTTAATGGCAGAACATAGTTGGTTGGGGTTGAGACCTGGTAACTTGTGGGCGCAAAAGAGATCCGATTGATAGTAAAATTGCCCTGCTCTGGGTTTTCTATCGTGCCCGGATAAACAACCGAGACTTTGTAGGTGCCTCCCACATAGCTAGCCGGATCAATGACCTTAGTGAATTCGCCAACACTGTCGGTAACAACATTGATGGTGTAGTTAAACCCAGCGATTTTGAGAATTAACTGCAGCGGAACAAAAGCCTGAACCTCGCTGGTATTATTCCCCAGCGCGCGCCCCATAATCGTAATGGGCTCACTAAACGTTGACTGTGGAGTAATTGAAATTAACTCACCAACATATGGTGGCGGTTGCAAACTCACACTCCGCGATGTTCCCAGGCCCGGAATCTGAATATGCTCCGGCGTGCCTAGTTTCGAGTGATACTTATCTACCTCAAGCACTATGATGGCGCTGTTTGGCACATTTGCTGGTACATCGATTAAAATCCAGTCCGAGGTAAATGTAGTACCAGCTGCAACTCGAGCCACCGTGGTTCCGTTTGCTAAGGTAATTACCGACTCGCCTAAAAACTGGAATACAGCTTTCTGTGAGTAGGTATTACCGTTGCTATCCTTTAGTACAAAGCGGATCTGGTCCGATGGCAAACCACCACCATTCAGTGCCATTACAAGCTCAGTAGTAACCGCGCTAGTATTTTCTACTGTGAAACGCACCTGTCCGGTCGCACCTTGAATGAAATTCTGGGTCTCAATTGTAAACGGTAACGTTGTTGAAGTTACCGAAGCGGAATTGATCGTTGAGACCTTAACGCTAGCGCCGGGCTGTGGAGTTATTTCAAGCCGTGCTTCAACCGCCTGTGGATCAATTAAGGTTGGATATCCACCCACAATAATCGGCACTACCTGTGCAACACCTGGTGCAAGGGTTAGAGGCGTGGATTTGTGTGCGATCCCGTTCACCAACGCAACTAGCACTACGTTATCCAACGTCTCGGACTGTTGATTAGTTAGGACAAAATCAAGTCGATTAAAAACGCCGCGTTGCAGTACAAAACTTGTTGGGAAATTGACTGTTACCTTCGGAAGTAAAATCGTACGCCCTACTCCTGCTACGCCGTTACCATCAATCGCTGTGACTGTGTAGAGACGCGCGCTTCCGTTATAACCGGTATCCGTAAATGTTAACGCAGGTCCTTCGTACAGTAGGTTTGACGCTCCGCTGCTGTTCTCCGTCAGTCTGAACTTACTCGCTGCAGTTCCAGAATAACTCCAGCTTATCTGTGGCAATGCATCTGGTGCGCGAACTACGCTGAGTGTGGCAACTGGCAACAGCGCAAAATTTAGATACTCGGTGTTCGACGCCACTGATTCATTTCCTGCTGCGTCCACTGCCGTAACACCATACGCATGATCAAGTTCCGAAGGTGTTGAGTCGAGCGCGGCAAGGCTGAGAATATTAATAATTACCGGTGTCAACGCGCTGATATCGATTGCTACACCCTGTGCAATGTTGGCGCGGTAAAGCCTGTAGGTAATTCCAGATTCCGCAGACCCAGCCGCCCAGGTTGCTGCAACGCCTTGTCCACTCATCTGTAACGCTAATCCGGAAGGTGCTGTTGGTGCTACTGAATCAGCAACCACCATCACCGCAGCCGACGGCGCGCTTAACGATTGCTGACCATTTTCAAGCCGGACCGATGCAACGGCATAGCTGTACTCGCCATCAGTTGAGGTAGAATCTATAAACTCAAGCGCTGGAACAATAGCGCCGTACGGCGCTATTGCGGCATCGCCGGGGGCTTTGCGGAAAAGCTGATATCCGACAGAGTTTGTTACGCTATTCCAGGTCAACTCGACATCACCGTGTGGCAGCGCTTTGGCTACTAATCCAGTTGGAACTGCAAGTGGTGGCAACTCACCCTGATAAATCTGAAACAGGTTTGGCACTGCGATCGCGGTTTCTATATTTCCTAACTCATCCTGCGCGCTGCAGGTAAAGCTCAACCCTTCAGGCGCATTCTCGCCAGCCGAAGCAGGAAGTATAAATTGCGCCTGCCAGATCTTCTTGGTCTCGTCAGTGGCGATAACTCCGGAAATTACTGTCGCGTTTGGTTGCGAGACTAGAAGTTTGAATCCGATCTCAGGCACTGAATCAGCTACCGGCTTTTCATCTAGATAAAATATCGCAGTTAACGAAACAGGATTAGCAGCATCATTCTGTATTGGGGCACTTGGAGTAACAGCTATGCTTGTGACACGCGGGCCATGCGAGTCGATCGCAATATTGGCACCGTTTAGTACCGCCGCTCCCTGATTATTAACCAGGTCGTGCGCCGAGAATACTGCAACACCAGCACCGTTTGCGGTTTGGTTGGTAATTACAAAATTTCCCTTGTATTGATTATTCCCCATAGCCACTAGAGCAACTGGGATTCCTGCCCCCTGATCAAATGCATATGTTAGGAACGGAGCAGTCAATAATGGTTCGTTCGTTGTTACAGTTACGGTTACTAGTCCAGGCGCCATTTGACCCTCTTCACCGATTGCGCCGGTCGAACTGTAGGTAATGGAGCTTGCAAAAGGCGCTATGCGATCCGATACCGCTGCGGTTTGCTGCGATGGCGCGCTTAGATTGCCAGCGGCAGAGACCGATACCGCGCGGTAGTACCAGGTACCGTCACTCGGCGGCAGATCGTTATAGTTAGTGACCGTTAACGGCGTAGAATTAATCTTAGTAGCGGCAGCGATTTCACTAAACGATATCGATGCGCGGTACAGATTATATTTCGTTCCGGCTGGTAATACTGAATTCCAAGATAGCTTAATTGCCCCAGCCTCTTGTGCGTACGAAACCAAGCCTGTCGGCGCTGCAGGCTGAGTCGTATCAAGTGTTACAATAACAGGCGCTGACGGTAAGCTAGTTTTACCGTTACTGGTGGCTGTTGCGGTAATCGAATTTATGCCACTGACTAATGTCAGATTCGTACCAAAAGATCCCACACTGCTAACCGGAATATCTCCCGGCAGCTGCGCGCCATTATTAAATATCTTTACAACGGAATCTCCTGCTGCTGTTCCAGAGATCTGTAGATTGGATTGATTGGTCACCAAACCGTTGACGGGTACTGTAAATATCGGCGCTGCTGGTGCCGCGAAACTAATCACCACAGGAATCTCTAAAGTGGTCAGATTCTCAAGAGTATCAAAGCCCTTGATGATTAAAGTATAATTCCCCTCCGTTAAATTATTTAGGTTCCAGTTAACGGTATAGACTGGGCCAGCACCAACAGCGGTGCCAAGACCTGTGATATTCACTCCGTCATTAACGGAAAATTCTACACGACTAATATTGCTTGAATCCTGCGCGTTGATTGCTAGTATTCCCGAAGCTGGGATAATTGTGCCGGAGGTAATTGCATTACCATTGAACGTTGGATTGCTAAGTGACGGGCCGACTACATCGCCTTGCGGAATCGATGTAACAGGAATTACGCCTAGACTCTCTCCGCCAGAGATATTGACCGTTGTTACCGCAACGTAATACTGCACTCCGTTTTGCAAGCCAGAGACAGCGGTGCTGAGTGTTGCTGCGGACACGATCTGCTTTGGAGTTAATCCCGCAACGGTACTGTAGGGGGCGGTCTCAACATATACTCGATAACCAGCAACTAGATCTGCTGGAACAACTGCGTTCCACGACACGGCGATACTTTCGTTAAGTCCCTCTGCCGAAACCGAGCTTGGGTTAGTAAGTAGCGTCGCCGACTGCAACGTTATGCCAGGACTCTCATTTAGGGATTGGTCAAGTGTGGTGACCTTAATCGTATATCCAGTAGCAGGTTGCAAGCCGTTAAGGATGTAACTATTTATTCCCGCCGGAATATTGCCGCTAACGTTTACGCCGTTTTTATATACACGGGTCCAGGCAAAGTCTGGTGTTTGCGGTGGGGTCCAGTAGAGGCCTATGCTCGATTCGAACGAATTTACTGATAAGTCTGTTATCTCATCTGGTGGCTCTCGATCAGTGCCATTAAAGTTGAACGCAGTATATACATTTTTATATCCCCCTGTTGGAACCTGACCATTCCCATTACTGTGTGTCCAAGGGAGTCGCCCACCTAAATAAAACGTCCCGTCTGCGGCGAGTATTGGTGAGGCGCTGGCTCTAGTACCCTCACCAGCGTTGAGCTGCGCGAAAGTAACTGCTGAGTCCCCAAGATCCTGAACAGCTAGGTATGTCCCACCTTCGTGAGTCCCAAATATGATCACGCCGTTGGGTGTGACAATGAGATTTGCAAACCGGCCATCCTCGCCTTGTGCTTTATTCCCTGTTTGTAAAATCCACCTTATGCTTCCTGTTGCTGTATCAATCTTTATTAACGCGCCACCACCGATCGCATCAACAGTTTGAAAATAATAACTCGCTCCATCGTAGCTAAGTGCTCCTGCATGCGCTCGTAACTGGGCTCCGGGAGTACCAACCTGTACTACGACAGTTGAGGTTCCCCAAAGTGGCAATCCGTTCTTATTAAGCCCTGCAACTATTACCGTGCTATTTGGAGGATTATTGGTAAAGCCGGTTAGGTAAATATTACCATTAGCTGGATCTATTGTTGGTGTCCCATCGAGTGTAGCGCCGAGATTAAGCTGCCAGAGCTGACTACCGCTAACACCATCCCAAGCATATAAGATGGCAGAACGAGAGGGTGTAAACACCTTTAGTAGTCCGTTATCCTCATAGAGTGTCCCCCGACCATGGCCCATGTGCTGAAAAAATGGAGCATTTGCAATCCAGGTTTCAAGCAATGTAGAGCCCAAGTCAGTTGCAGCTGCAGCAGTCTGCGTCCATTGATGGGAAAATATTTTCCCATCAGGTGAGATTGTTACTGAAGAATACGCTAGGTGGTCTGGATTACTATTACTTCCATTATGCCAAAAGGCTGCGGGCCCCACAGCGGTGAAGAAAGCCATCAATGGATGTCCAAGAGGAAATGCCGCGTTCACAGTATCATCATTTATTACATATACTGTAGCGCCATCTGGAGAGAAGGCTGCCGCGCTATGTCCAATAGCTTCACCTCCCGTTGTATTTCCAAACCAAAAGACCTCCCCGGTATGCCGATCCATTCCTTGCACACCCTTTGGCCAGTGATAACCAGAAACTAAAATGTCCCTACCATCGGGTCCTGCACCGTCAAAGAAAGTAGGCGAGACATCTTGCAATTGATTAGAACCACCACCAAGAGGTGCCTGTGTCTGCCAAATAATCTCATCAAACAGTCCTGCATTCAGTCGATCAAGAGGAATTGTAAAATCGGATCTACCTGTATGGTTCATATCCCGGCTAAGCATTGGCCAGCTATCTGCATTTGCATCTGTGACCAAGATACCTAATGATGCAATTTGAAGTACTATCAGATAGAGGATTGATAAAAACACGGGAAATTTGAACTTAGAGGCGCAGAGCAAAGCAGAATCGAACACGGAAAAATTGCTATGTTTTTTGGAGTTAGTTTCTTTCGAAGCAAACAGAGCTAAGCCAGATATGTCCCGGGCTGTTGAATTATCTGCAAAAAACATTGGAATCAACCACAACACTCGGAGTAGCCACGAAATTGAGAATGAATTGCACACTCAGGTTGCCAAATAATAAATTTTCAATCTCTAGTGAAAGAAACTCTCTTTTATTGCAGCTGGTGTGATAAAACTTGACTCAAATCGCAACAGCTCAATTCAGTTCATTCAATGTCATCAAGGTTAATGACGGGCGCTCACGCATATCAATCATCATTGCCTTGAGCGCAATGTTTATTGCCATCATGGCCGCAGCAACTCTAGTACATTTCAATACGGAATCAACCCCTATCACGCTGCAAAATAATCAACTTAAGCCTGGAAATGTTAGTGCCAGTACGCTGATCCTAGGCCGCAAGCTCCCCTACCCTGGCTAAACTCAAGGTTTAAAACGTGTCGTAATCTGGAATCTCATCTAAGCAGTACTGCTCAAACTCTGCCGTGCTGCCTTTGGGTAGCGGTGGAGGAGCTGTTGAATCGGGTAGTCCTAACGACTGCATAATTTTCTTGATCTCTTGTGGATCCTGCACAAACGCTACTATTCGCATCTGGCTCCTACACTTTGGGCACTCCAGGGGGTCAAGCTCATAGATCTGCTTAATGCACGCAGCCCAGGATGAAGATGGTTTGCGTGAACTTTCCGGTAGCGGCTCGATTTTTGACACTTGGCTTTGCGCCTCGCGCTTCTTGCGCTCGCCTCTAGCTCGGCAC
>Ga0163148_10003511_pt1 | contig 17247 bp, 12 predicted proteins | sample OliLakLV19MP7P2_FD_148606 | JGI IMG/M metagenome (GOLD analysis project Ga0163148, IMG submission 148606) | Freshwater microbial mat bacterial communities from Lake Vanda, McMurdo Dry Valleys, Antarctica- Oligotrophic Lake LV.19.MP7.P2 | ecosystem: Environmental > Aquatic > Freshwater > Lake >...
AAAATATCCCGCCTCAAACCTTTTATAATACATACATTGGATCTTTGTAGGCGATACAATTACAAACCAAGCTTTTTTAAAGGGGTATTCCGCATACTTTTCATCAAATTGAAATTCTCCATTCGCACGAAATTTTACTTCGAAATAAAACAAATCACCATTTAATCGCTTAGATCAATCTTTGCTAGCTCCAAATTTAGTAAATAATTATCGAGATCTGATTCTGATTCAAAAAATATTTCAGGATCAAATTGGTTGTTAAAAAAATTCAGTATATCTACGATGAAGCTAAAAACAGCAAAGTGAATTCCTTCAAAGTTGTAAACATACAAAATTCTTTGATTCGATCCTTTCTTTAACAAAATGGTTTCAATTGTTCGCAAAGGACGAAGATAACTTACATCAATTGCGGTGAAGTTGTTCATATATTAAATATTTAAGAAAAGGTATTAAAAGTTTAAATTATAAAAGTAATTTCAAAAGATTAAAAATAATTCATAGTGTTTTAATACTTACCAATTTAACGCGATGTCCATAAAAGGTGTTGAACAGCCTGTTTGCCAATTGTTTTAAAGATTATCCTACTGCCAATTTAGCTGCCTCTTTCCAAAGATATGGCGGCATCGCTTCATTCAACTCCCATGTAATACTCATTGGTTTTGTTCCATAATAGTCCAATAAACTTCCTTCACCTAAAAATACAAATGACATAGTGTTGCCAAATTCATCTTCATTTTTTTCCCTCACAAAAAGTAAGATAATTTTTTCATTCTTTTGATGATTTATATAGGATAACCCTTTACCTCTATCTGGCCTACTGGAATTTTGAGATTGCCAATGAAATATTTTCTCACTAATAGCAAAATCTTGATATAAAGTAGAAGCAGAAAAATCCTTTTCTGACTTATTCAATGTTATAAATAAAAGCTCTGTATTTTTACTATTCGAAAACGCAGCACCCTCCCTAATATGACTTTTTTGAGTAAAAGTGCTAAATTCAAAAGCGGCCAATATCTGCTCTCTAGTAAATCTACTGTGAATTTTTAATGGTTGTGAATATGGGAGTTTAATTTCGGATTCTATAAAATTTATATTATCAATTAGAATATTCAATACTTCAATAATTTCCTTTGTTAAAGTAATGTTTTTGCCAATTGCTCTAATGCTTACTTCAATAGAATTAAAACCCTCATCGCCTTTCCAAATATCATAATATAACATTAAACACATTAATTGCTCAACCTCTGACAACTCTTTAATTTTGATGTTAAAATCAATTTTTGCAATTCTTAAAATAAAATTAAAATAGGAAAAAGAATTGCCCGAAAGCCATTTGTTATAAATTGCTCTTTGAATTTCATTTTCATAAGTACTATCAAAATCTTCAATTTCACCTGCTAAAAAACATAATCGTTTCCAAGAGCCTCTTTTATAGATTAATTGTAAAGGAATATTATAAAAAGTTATGAAATTATTTAATGATAATGGCAGCGTAGTTTGGTATTTAAAATTTCTTATTTTATTTATCAATTGGTTCTTATCTCGCAATGTCGCACTTCTTATATTGTCTAATATCGAACCCTTGGCTTTCTTTTCCAAAACAATACTACATCCCAAAGGTAAATGAGGGAATTCATCTTCTATTTCCTTTAATATTGGAGTGTTGGTTTTACCTATCAATGCCCTAAACTTTCCATCAAAATTATATTCAGGCCTCGCATTTCCAATAAAATCTAAAACTGTTAAACAATCTTTATCAGTTGACAACCTCAAACCTCTTCCCAATTGTTGAAGAAAAATAGTTAAGCTTTCGGTTGGCCTTAGAAATAACACTGTATCAATTTCTGGTATATCTATACCTTCATTAAAAATATCAACAACAAATAAATAATTTATTTTTTTAGTCCTAAAATCTTTGCGTATTTGTTCCCGCATATCATTGCGTGAACTGACTAAATAATCGGCTTTTAAACCGCATAATACAAATTTCTCTGCCATAAAAGAGGCATGCTCCTGTGAAACGCAAAAGCATAAGGCTCTTACATCATGAGCATCTGTTAAATATTTTTCAAGATTAAAAACTATATCGCCAACCCTTTTATCATTTTGTGTATAAATCTTAGTTAACTCGCCAGGAAGATATCTTCCATTTTGCCATGTCACATTTGACAAATCAATGGCATCTGAAATTCCAAAATATTGAAATGGACAAAGTAACTTTCTATTAAGAGCTTCAGGTAATCTAATTTCTGCAGCAATTATGTTACAAAAATCTTTAACAACGTCAATGCCATCCATTCTTTCTGGAGTTGCCGTTAAACCCAATAAAATTTTAGGTTTAAATTTATTTATAAAATCCCGATAACTCGAAGCTGGAGTGTGATGCGCTTCATCTATCACAATAAAATCGTAAAACAACTCTGATAGATTTAATGTATCTATTCTGCTATTGAGAGTTTGAACTGAAGCGAAAATACAATCATACTGTTCCGGCTCTATTCCATCTACCCACAACTCACCAAAATTATTATCCCTTAAAATCCCTCGAAATACACTCTGTGCTTGTTCGAGAATTTCTTTTCTATGTGCTACGAATAAGAGCTTAGCGCTTGGGTTTTTATTTTTAAAATTTTTAAAATCAAATGCCGATATTACCGTTTTCCCCGTTCCAGTTGCTGCTACGATTAAGTTTTTAAAACGATTATGCAAAAATCGCTCTGCATTTAACTTTTCTAATATTTCTTCTTGAAAAGGAAAGGGTTTGATATCAAAATAGGAAGAAATAATTTTAACTCCGTATTCTTTTTGTTTTTTTAAAGCACTTCTTAATTTTTCTCTGTGTTTATCTTTTTCAAAAAGTTCGAAATCTTTATCCTGCCAATAGGTTTCAAAGGTATTCTGAAACTTTTCAATAATATGTGAGACCTCCTTAGTAGAAATTTTCACATTCCATTCTAAACCATTAGTTAAAGCAGATCGAGACATATTTGAAGATCCGATATAACCTGTATGAAACCCCGTATTTCTGAGAAAAAGATATGACTTAGCATGGAGTCGTTCATTTTCTGTATTATAAGAAACTTTAATTTCAGCGTTTTTCAAATCTGACAAATATTCAACAGCTTTTAAATCTGTTGCTCCCATATAAGAAGTCGTAATAATTTTTAATTTCCCTCCCCTTTCATCAAAATGTGCCAGTTCTTTTTCAAAAATTCTAATTCCTGACCATTTGATAAAAGAGACTAGGAAATAAATTCTGTCTGAAGAAAGAATTTCTTTTTTTATTTCACTCTCCAAGGATACACCGGCATTATTTCCTGTAAACAATTCGCTATTTGATAATCCAGTATAGGGGGTTATTTCCTTTAAATAATTGTCAAAATCTGAAAAATTAAAATTAATTTTAGAAAATATTGCCGCAAGCATTCTTGCTTCTACTGCAATTAAATCTTCTTCAAAATCATCATCTTTTAATTCATCTCTAACTAGTAATATAATTTTATTAGAAAGTTCTATTTGACGCTCAACAGCCTCTTCACCAGAAATTTGATCAAGGGCATACTTAATCAAACTAATTAAATATTTAGATAAAATTCGAGAAGCTTCAATCTTACCAATTTCAATTTTCTTTATATGAAATTCATTTTTATCTAAATCTTTTAGTTTAGATAAAATCAATTTATTTATTAACTGTTCATAAAGGCCATTCTGGATCATATTGTACCATAAACTATCTAAATCCAATTTACTAGGGACATAGGTGGTTTAGAAATTAAGTTCAATTTGTAAAAGTAAGTTAACCATCTAAACTAATTTCTATTTCTATAAAAATATTTTGCATGGTCTATTTTGAAAAGTTATAATCGAATCTATTATAAAAAACTCAAAAATCCCCTCCAATTCCATACCTTTTTTGCAATTTCACACATATTAAACAGAAAGTCTCACCCCACCTGTTCCATCTCCATCTCCCCTATCTCCTTCAACACGCCATCCAACTCCTCCAAGGTATTTAAAGTTACCAGTTGGTTTCGGTAGTTGCGGATGTTTGGTATTGCTTTGAAGTAGTTGGTGTAGTGCCTGCGCATTTCCAAAACGCCTAGAACTGGGCCCTTCCAGGCTATGGATTGAATGAGGTGTTCGCGGCAATATTGAACGCGTTCTTCTATGGTGGCGGGAGGAAGTTCGGCGCCGGTGGCGAGGAAATGTTTTATTTCGCGGAAGATCCAGGGTTGACCAATGGCGGCACGGCCTATCATTACGCCATCCACGCCGTAACGGTTTTTCATTTCGAGTGCCTTTTGCGGGGTGTCTACGTCGCCGTTGCCAAAAATGGGAATAGTTATTCTGCTGTTGTTTTTTACTGCTCCAATCAAGGTCCAGTCGGCAGCCCCTTTATACATTTGTGAGCGGGTGCGACCGTGAATGCTGAGTGCTGCAATACCAACGTCCTGCAGGCGTTCGGCAACTTCTACAATGTTTTTAGAGTTATCGTCCCAACCGAGTCGTGTTTTAACAGTAACCGGCAATTTTGATCTTTTTACAATAGAATCGGTGAGGCGTATCATACGAGGAATGTCGCGGAGAATGCCGGCGCCACCATCTTTACAAACCACTTTTTTTACCGGACAACCAAAATTGATGTCGATTAGATCGGGGCCAACTTCCACGATCATGTCCACACATCCTTCCATTACTTCTATGTCGGCACCAAAAATTTGGATACCTAAAGGGCGCTCCTCTTCGTAGAATTCGAGTTTCTTGAGACTTTTTTCTGCGTTGCGGATGAGACCTTCGGTGGAGATAAACTCGGTATACATAACATCAGCGCCGAGTCTTTTGCATAAAACACGAAACGGCGGATCGCTTACGTCCTCCATTGGAGCAAGCAGCAAGGGGAAATCAGGGAGTTGTATGTTGGCTATTTTGGTCACGGTTGGTATTAATCGTTAAAACCTGGTAGGTCTCGGTTTAGTTTCTTTGTTTGTTTATTGCTAGGATTGGTAATTTATTCCTTTCTAAATATCCGGAAAAGACCTCACAGGTTGCTGTTTCGTTAAACCTGTTAGGTCTTTGTTTAGTTTCTTTTGTTGGTTTTATACTGATTGTTAGTTTTTATTTTTAGGGAGGATTTGGAAAAGACCTCACAGGTTGTTGTTTTTGCTCGTTGTATTTTTACGCAAAATTACGAAGTTCCTGTATGTGGGGCAGTATTAAACATATTCATTGGATAGGGCAGCTTTTTATTCTGATCGGATTATACCTGATTGGGGAGTATGTTTTTTTGATGCTCGCGATCGGATTGATCGATAGGATTTATCCGGATATGAACTTTATGGCGTTTGTTACCAATATGAATAATATTACGTCGGCGGAGCAGGTTACGGATAGGCAGGCCGATGCATTAAAAATATATCAATTTATTACATCCTTTGGGCGCTTTTTTTGTGTGGCTTTGCTCTTTATTTATTTTAGCGGAGAAAAATTCATTTCTTATTTACAGCTCAATAAAAAATTGAAATTCAGTTCGGCAATTTTAATATTATTGTTGTTTTTTGCTTCGGTTTCTGTTATCAGTCTTATTAATGAATGGAATCAAAATTTGCATTTTCCGTCAAGCATGGCAGACGTAGAAACAGGCATGCGCAAAATGGAGGATCAGGCAAAAATATTTTCTGATGTGTTTTTAAATACAACTTCTGTTTCGGGATTGGTCTTAAACATTTTATTAATTGGTGTTTTAGCTGCAGTTGGGGAAGAAATATTTTTTAGAGGACTTTTGCAAAATCTTTTTTTAAAAGGAATAGGAAATGCACATGTGGCAATTTGGCTTTCTGCATTTTTGTTCAGCTTCATCCATTTCCAGTTCTTCGGATTTTTTCCACGCATGTTGTTGGGAGCAATGATAGGATATTTATTTTATTGGAGCGGAAGTTTGTGGGCAGCCATACTTGCACATTTTATTAATAATACCGTTTCGGTGGTTGCATATTATTTAGTGAACATACAACTTGTGGACGAAAACATGGCGGAACAATCGAGTGTGGTTGCGGCTTTGGTGTCGGTTCCCTTTGTGATACTTTTATTAATAGTTTTTAAACGGAACGAAAAGGTTAATTTAGCATCCGATGGAGCAGGACTGGATGATGGTGTACTCGACAATGGATAAATTTCGTGCTATGTATATTAAAGAAATACTGGAGAAGGAACTTATTCTTGTAGTACTTTTTAACAAAACGGAAGGCCCCTATGCTCAGGGAATATTACAGGGCGAAATAGAATTATACGTGCATTATAAACAAGCAGAAGTGGCATTGGAATTTATTTATAATTTACCCGAATGAATAATTTAGTTTTAAGAATTATTACTGCATTAATTGGTGCAGCCGTTATTATTGGAAGTATATTTTGGGGAGCCTGGAGCTTTGCGATCGTGTTTATGGTAATTGCTGTATTTACACATTACGAATATATTAAAACAATTCGAAACACAACAAATAAATCTCCAAAATTCGAATTGGTTTATTCCTTATTTGTCGGAATCTATTTTTTGGTGATACGAAACACGATACATTTATTTGATTATGCAATATTTGATCTTATCGCAGATTTTTGGATTGTGTTACTCGTAGGATTTATTATCGCCGAATTGTTTTATAACCGCGAAAACCCTTTTCAGCAAATTGGATTAAACATCTTAGGCATTTATTATATACCCTTTGCTTTTGCTTCCTTTATTCAAATGGGAGTAGCACCTGATCTCACTGTTAACCTCTGGATTGTAATTGGTTTATTATTCCTAGTTTGGTTCAACGATTCGTTTGCCTATTTTGCTGGGAGATTGTTTGGGAAACGCAAATTATTTGAACGTATTTCCCCTAAAAAGACCTGGGAAGGATTTTGGGGAGGTATGTTGATGACAATTGGCTGTTCTATAGGGCTCAGTTTCCTGTTTCCAGAACTTTCTACGATGCAATGGGTGGGATGGTCGGTTGTTGTGGTAATTTCTGCAACACTGGGCGATCTGGCGGAATCACTGTTAAAACGCAGCATACATATCAAAGACAGCGGCTCCATTTTGCCCGGCCATGGGGGCTTTCTCGACCGTTTTGACGGATTTGTAATAGCAGTTCCCTTTTCGGCTCTGTATTTAGAGGTTTTAGTTTACTTTAACTATCTGAACCTCTGAGGGAACAATATTCGACGGCATTTTGTATTACCTTTGCAATCCTAAAACATAAAGGGATCGTACAATGCTGAAATTGATACATAGGGAAGGGCGCAAGATCATCATCGCTTTTTTAGTATTTCTGGTTTTACTTAATTTTTCTATCCACTACTTTTTTCCGGAGGAACGTTTATTTCACCTTCTGCTGTTAATAGCATCGTTGGGAGGAATAATCTTTGTTATGATGTTTTTCCGAAATCCGAGACGTCGTTTATTTATTGAGGAAGGCGCCATAATTGCCCCTGCCGACGGTAAAGTAGTGGTAGTGGAGGAAACCACGGAAGGAGAATATTTTAAGGATAGACGTTTACAGATCTCTATTTTTATGAGCGTTAAAAACGTGCATATTAACAGAAATCCAATTAGTGGACAGGTTAAATACTTTAAATATCACCCCGGAAAATACCTTTTGGCCTGGAATCCAAAATCGTCTACTGATAATGAAAGAACAACCTTTGTTATTGAAGATGAGGACGACAACGTAGAAATTATGATGCGCCAGATAGCCGGAACCGTTGCCAGAAGAATAAAATTTTATGTGGAAGAGGGTGATGAAGTAACACAGGGCAGCGAAATCGGGTTTATTAAATTTGGTTCGCGTGTCGACTTGTACCTGCCTTTGGATTCGAAGGTGGAAGTTAAAATAGGAGAAAAAGTTAAAGGTGGCCAAACAGTTATCGCCAGAGTTGTCAGAAAGAAATAAAAAGTGTAACTTTAACGTAAAATAAAAAATACTAACTATGAAAAAAATAATGTCTATCGCAATTGTAATGGTTTTTGGAATTACTTTTACTTTTGCTCAATCCGCAACATCCAATTCAACAACCTCTACAGCAAAGGAAGACGTTCAGGTTGCTAGTCCTGTTGTAAAAGCAGTTGATGTAAATTCCAGTGCGGCAAAATGTGCTCCTGTTGCAGGAAAATCATGTTGCAATAGTGCAAGTAAAACATCTGCTATAACAAGTGGTGTTGGAACGGAGATTAATACAACGGAAACTACAGCTGCTGAAAAAAGTTGTCATTCTGTTACTGTTGGCATGAGTGCAGCAAAACCGGAAACATCCAGCGTTCCTGTTCCGGAGAAATAAGATTTTTTATTTGATTTAAGAATTAAGCAACGGCGGAAGTCGTTGCTTTTTTTTGTCACCACTTACCATGGTGCATTTGATTTCAGAATATCATTTTTAATTTTACCAATAATCCTGAATTAACCTTTGAGATAATATAAGTGATAAAAGTTGAATCCATTTAACCCGCAATTAAATCCCAATTAATCCGCCAAATCTGCGTCATCAGCTTTCTTTTTTAGGTAGAAAAGATTACATAATCAGGAGAATAAATTGCTATCGAAAATTTTACAAGATCCCTCCGTTTAATTTCCTCTTACCTGCATCCCGCCCAAATCGGCACAGTTTTTATACTCTTAACTATCAATTATAAAACCGAAATCAATGACATTATCCATTTTCAAAAGTAAAACCCTTATTGCCACCATAATTATTCCGGTATTTCTGTTCACTTATTCCTGTTCAGAAGGCGGAGGAATTAATATCTTCAGCATTGAAGATGATAAAGAGCTTGGTGCGCAGCTGGCCGCAGAAATTGCAGCAGACCCTACCACTTATCCAATTCTAGATCCAGTTACCTATGCTGATGCCTATGCAATGGTGTATGATATTCGCGATAGAATTCTTGATGCGGGGCAATTATTCCACACCAATGATTTTGTATGGGAGGTAAAAATTATTAACGACGATAATATTGTTAACGCCTTTTGTACTCCCGGTGGTTACATTTATGTTTATACAGGCTTGATTCGTTATCTTGAAGATGAAGCCCAGCTAGCCGGAGTTATTGGTCATGAAATGGCACATGCCGATTTGCGTCACTCCACCGATCAGCTAACACAGGCATATGGTATTTCTTTTTTATTGGCAATTTTATTGGGTGATGATGATAACACACTTGCAGATATTGCTGCAAGTCTTACGCAATTGGCATTTAGTAGGGACGATGAGACTCAGGCTGATGAATATTCAGTGATCTATTTATGTCCCACAGATTATATGGCCTCAGGTTCTGCAGGATTTTTTGAAAAGATAGAATCGGAAGGTGGTTTACAAATTCCGGAGTTTTTAAGCACTCACCCTAACCCTGATGACAGAATTGAAAATATCTATGCAACGGCTGCTGAATTAAGTTGTAGTGGCGAAGGTATTTATGAGGATAGATATCAGGATCTTATTGATGCTTTACCATGATAGCTGAACTCAAAATAATATCATGTCTAGTTAATTTTTTGTAAATCTCTATTAAAATGAGGGGTTCAGATTTAAATTTGCTATCCTAAAAAAAGTAGCAATGGGTAGGTATGGGATACTGATTTATATATATTTTTCTTTTAGCTCAATATTAATCGCCCAAAATGGCAAAATAGAGGGTCGAATTGTTTCTTCCTCAAACACAACCGGAGTTGCTTATGCAACGGTTAAATTTACTAATGAAATTGGCGAATTTAGTAATGAAAATGGCGAATTCTTAATCGAAAATCTGCCTCTTGGTAGTTATAACCTGGTAATTACCTGTATAGGTTTCGAAAAGTTGGAGTTGCCTGTAATAAAACTCACAGAACAATCGCCAACTAAAAATTTAATTGATGTGGTTTTAACGGAAAAATCCATTCAGATTGCAGAGGTTACCATTACCGAACAGCAAAAGGTGTACGATACAAGATATAGTGGCACTAATAACGTGATTTCTGTTAAAACAATCCAAAGAATACAACCAATAGGAAGTGAAGAGTTATTAAGAACTTTGCCCGGTGTAAATATCTCCTCTGATATGGAACAAAGTAACCGACCAAATATCAGTATAAGAGGATCAGACCCGCGCAGGTCAAATAAAATATTATTGATGGAAGATGGTTCTCCTGTTTCTCCTGCACCATATCTTGCTCCTGGAACATATTATAATGTACCTGCCGACAGATTAGAAGGAATACAGGTAATTAAAGGCGCTGATGTACTAGCTTATGGATCTAATACAATTTATGGTGTAGTAAATTATATCACTAAAAGACCTCCACAAAATCCTGATTTTTCTTTAAAATTAACAGGAGGCCAACGCGATTATTTTACTGCTGTTGGTTCCTATGGAGGAACATGGAATAAAACCGGTGCTGAAATTCAAACTTTATATAAAAATTTTGGTGGATATATGGATAACAGTGCTATCCGTTTATTTAATCTCTCCGGAAAAATATTCAGTGAATTAGGGGATAAATCCAGTTTGTATGTAAAATTAAATTATCAGAATGAATTTTTGAATACTACCTGGAATGGCAACACCCCTTTTACATTTGATTTAGATCCAACTATAAATCCGTTTGATGCGGATGAATTTACTTCAAGAAGATATGGAATTGATGGGGTATATAGCTACAATTTTGATAACCATAAAAAATTACAAACAAAATTATATTTCAGTGATTTTTATCGCGACTGGTGGAAACAAAATTCTACTGTAGTAGCTGCATCTGATGTGGAAGAATATGTTGGATCAGAAATATTTGAAAACAGATATCGTTTTCTTGACGGGTTAACTTTTGGTTCCGACGATTATGTTCGGGTAGGTAAAGTTGTAAACGGAATTGAAAGCAACACAGATAGCAGATGGCAATATCGCGTGTATGGATTGCAAGAAAAATATGTTCAGCTATGGGGGAAAAATGTATTTGAAGCAGCGGTAAAATGGCATAAAGAATATTATAACGACGTTGTAATTTCAGGAGATTCCAGCCGATGGGCCCGCAGCGGAAGACTTACCCGTGATGATGTTTTTGAATTAAATGCCTTTTCTTTTTATTCCAGAAACAGTTTCGAGTTCGGAAAATTTTCAATTGTGCCTATCATACGTTACGAATTAATTTATCTGAATAAAATAAATGAACTTGCTAACGCTACAAATCCCGGAACCAATGCAACAGATTTTAATAAAATAAAAAATAATTTTGATCAATTCACACCCGGTATCAATCTTATTTATAGAGATATAAAAATAAAAAAATCAACATTCGAAGTGTATGGTGGTGCTTACAAAGGATTTTCGTCTCCAACTACAGCAATTTCATTTAATGAAGTTACAAATGGAGAAGTTGTTCCTGCCGTAGATATTGCAAATCTTGAACCGGAAGTAAGTTTTAACCAGGAGATCGGTTTGAGAATGTATCAAAAAAATCAATTTATTAACGGACAATTATCCGTATTTAACACCTTTATTAATAATTACTATTCTCCGGCGCGTTCACAGGCTTTCCAAACTTTAGGAACAGTAAGAATGAATGGAATAGAACTCGCAGTAAATATTGATCCTTCCAAAACCTTTAAATCTGCCAATCAAAATTTTAATGTCGGAATTTCTGTAACTTATATGAATTCAGAAATTACCGGTGGTTCTATGGTGGATGGCGATCTGTTTGCAGGGACAGTATTTCATACCGATGCAACAAAGGAGGAACTTATTGAAAAGATAAATACCAATAGAGCTGCTTATACGGTTTATAATGGAGAAGATATTAATACAAACGAAATATTCACTATCGATGATTTTTCAACAATTACTAAAGTAAAAGTAGAGTTCGGTGAAGGAATGGTTGAAAATTATGAAGTCCCCTATGTTCCAAGTCTCTTATTAAATATTTCCCTGAATTATAAAATTAAAAAAATTGGTTTTGGTGTGAATTACAATTACGTAAGTGAACAATATACCGAATATCTGAACTTTGAAAATGAAACCGCAGATGGTGGTATCGGTAAATTACCGGCATACGGGGTACTTGATGCAAATGTGGAATATAATCTTCCTATAAAAAATAGTTTAAACTCTGTCACGCTCTTTGTTGCAGGAAAAAATATTACCAACGAAATTTATAAGGCATCCAGATTAAACAGAGCAACCGGTGGAATTTTTCCTGCAGGATTCAGACAAATTAATGGTGGATTGCGATTAAATTTTTAAATTATTCGTCCTCGAACTCACAAATTTCATTACTTCGACCTCACAGGTTTCAGAAACCTTTTTTAAATAAACAAAAAATAACATGCGAATGTAATTGTAATTAAAATTTTACCCTTAACTTTCACCTAAATACCTTTTTTATGAGATGTTTTATTTTGATGGTTTTTACTTTTTCAACCTTCTGGGTTACAGGCCAAACAGCTGCACTTCCTGCGCAACCTAAGTTAATTGTAGGCATTGTTGTAGATCAGATGAGTTACGAATTTTTGTATCGTTATTCTGATGTTTACAGCGACAATGGATTTAAAAAATTATTGCGCGATGGATTCAGTTGTGAGAATACGAATTTTAATTATATTCCTACCTATACAGGTCCCGGACATGCAAGTATTTATACAGGTTCGGTTCCTGCAATAAACGGAATTGTGTCAAACGATTGGTTCAATGAAAATACAAATTCCTATACCTATGTAGTAGACGATAAAGATGTACGTATAATAGGTGCAGATACCACCGGAGGCCAAATGTCACCAAAAAATATGCTCACTACTACAGTTACTGATATGTTACAACTGAGCAATCAACAACAATCAATAGTAATTGGAATTGCACTTAAAGATCGGGGCGCAATACTTCCGGCAGGACATACTGCTGATGCTGCTTATTGGTACGATGGAAGAGTTAATGCATGGGTAACAAGTTCTTATTATATGGATACTTTGCCAAAATGGGTGCAAACAATTAATGCAGAAAAACAGGCGCAGAATTATATGAATAAATATTGGAATTTATTTCTACCCGCAAGTGCATATAAATCATCCACTGCCGACAGTGTTCCCTGGGAAACAATTTATATCGGAGAAGAATCTAATGAGTTTCCGCACTACATGTTATTTAATGGCAACAGCGAAAGTATTAAAGCTACACCTTTTGGAAATACGATGACAACCTCCTTGGCGCAGGCTGCAATTAAAAATGAAAATATGGGAAAGGATAATATCACCGATTTTTTATGTGTGAGTTATTCTTCCACCGATTACGTGGGACATGCCTATGGCCCGCATTCCATGGAAGTGGAGGATACCTATTTACGTCTCGACAGAGATATTGCTTCCTTTTTAACCTATCTGGAAACTACAGTAGGCAAAGGAAATTTTATGGTATTTCTCACCGCCGATCACGGGGTTTCTCCTACTCCGCAATATATGCAGTCGCTCAATATTCCGGCAGGTACAACTACGGAAGGGGAAATGGTAGCAAAAATGAATACTATTCTTCAAAATAAATTGGGTGAAGGTCCATGGATAAAAGCCTATACCAATCAACAAATTTATCTGAACGATTCTCTGTTAAATAAAAAAGGTTTAGAGAAAAAATATATTTTTAATTTAATGCACAACGACATGCTCAAAATTGATGGCGTATCTTATTTTTTATTAATAGAAGATCTGAGCGGTTCAACATTAAATGCTGATGTAAAAGAATTGGTAATTAACGGTATTTATCCAAAACGTTCCGGGGATATTCAATTATTATATGATCCCTACTGGTTTGAAGCATACAGGGCTTCAGGCACAACACACGGGTCTCATTTTTCGTACGATACCCATGTTCCGCTCCTGTTTTATGGATGGAAAATTAAAGCCGGTGAAACACACCGGGATATTGGTATTACAGATATTGCACCAACTATTTCTGCTTTATTGAGAATTTCAGAACCAAATGGTTGTGTAGGAAATGTGATCACGGAAATAATAAAATAATTTATTACTTAATTAATTTATATTCAATTTTTTGGGTACCAATATCATCAGAAAAATAAATTAATCCTAACCCCTTTGCGTAAATTCTTTTGCCAACTGTATTAATTATTGTATCTTTTCTGGCATCAGAAAATACAAAACTGGTTTTATCGCTATAGGTAATTACCAAACAATCTTGTTCATTTTTCGGCATGGTATCTATAAGTTTATATTCATACATCAGATTATTCTGCACATACATACTAACCGCAGTATCCAGTTTAAAATGAACACTTGCATTTATTGAACTTACCTCCTCACTTATTGGCCATTTTGCCGAATTTCCAAAATCAATAGGAAGCTCCACCGAATTTCCCAAAGAGTCGATCTCATAAATATATTGTCCCATTACTTCTACCATATTTTCTGTATAACGCTCCACACTTTTATTTATCGGTAAGGAATCAATATTTGTCCATAGATATTCAAACTCCCAGGTGCTATCGTTAATACTTTCCCAACGCTGCGTGATAAAAATTTTTGTAATGGAGCTATCAGTTATAGATTGATATTCGCGAAAATTGTAGTTGGTGTCATTGTCCCATTTCATATATTCAATGATGCCGGTTTCAGTGTTTTTTTCGAATTTACACTGAATAAATAAAGTTAAAATAGAGAGGTAAAACAAGTTTTTCATAGTATAAAGTTAGGCTGAAAATACACAATTTCTAATTGTTTGGCTTTGGATATAAAATTGTCAAAAGCAGCATACTCCTGTTTCAACTTTGACATTTTTTTCCGAAATTTGTATCCTCAAACTCTTTCTATGCAAAAAAAGATCGGACTTATAATCGTTGGTGTTTCAGTTTTGTTGACATTTATTGTCATGGTGATCGTGTTTAACCGACAGAAAGACGATTCGAATTATCATCCATCTCAACCCAAACCGGAGCCTAAGGAATTTACAAAAATGATGGAGGAGGGTGAAAAAATGCAAAGTGAAAGAGAGGCGTTTTTTAATTTGATGCACAGGGCAGCACCGGAAACTAATTGGAAAAAAATGGATGCGGATCTTCGTTATAACAAAATGAAAGAACGCGCAGGTTATTATAATTTGAAAACTACCGATGAAGATTGGGATACGCTTGCAAATGGAAATGTTGTAGGCAAATGGAATGAAATTGGAAGTTTTAATACCTCGGGAAGAATTTGGGCAACGGATGTTGATTTTGAAAATGAAATTGTTTATGCATTCACCGATGGTGGAAGTTTATGGAAAGCAGATCTTGATGGTTCAAACTGGAGTGTGATAAATGATAATTTCAAAATTGCTGCAACAAATATGTTGAAAAAGGTTGATGATAGATTAATAGTTTCAACCTATCAATGGGGTGTTCAGGGGATTTTTTATACAGAAGATGAAGGTATTTCCTGGACTGAAACTACCGGTCTTGAAAATGTAGAAGCATGGGGTTATATCGGCGATGCAGAAATACTCAACGATGCCGATCGCACCATTTATGTTTTAGCATTAGAATGGGATTATGTGAATTGGTGGGATCTGATATCAATTTATCGATCAACAGATCATGGAACTTCTTTCGAAAAAGTTATTTCCTATGATGTGCCAACTTATGGTGGCATGAATCATTTCGTTTTATATGCTTCTCAAAATGGCGACGGAATATGTTATTTTATTGAAAATAATAATTTTTATTCTTTAGGTGTTGATGGAATTCCTGTACTTACAGGAACACTTCCCATAAGTGACGACGGAGATATTATGTTGTGCGGATTTGAAGGTGTTACGGAGGATCATTTTTATGCTGCACATAATAATTATTCTTCAGGACAAACAGATTTTTATACTTCAGATGATAATGGTGTAAACTGGGAATTAACAAGTTCGGGTGTGGTAGAAGAAGGAAATTTTAGCAAGAACAGTTTTTATTGTTCCCAAAAGATAGAAGGATATTTATATTATGGCGGGGTGGATAGTTATAGAAGTTTCACCGGTGGCAGTACCTGGGTGCGCAATAATTATTGGTATGAATATTACAATGGAAATGAATTGGAAAATTTGCATGCGGATATTCCATTTATCAGATCATTTATGGATACTTTATCCGGTGAAGAATTAATTATGGTGAGTACGGATGGTGGATTATATAAATCGGAAAACAACGGGTTAACCTGGCTCAATATCACCTATGAAGGAATGCGGAATGCACAATATTATGATGTATATACTTACCGGGATTTAACAGATATAATTTATGCAGGTGCACAAGATCAGGGTTGGCAACGCAGTGTTTATGATCTTGATGGCAATTATTATTTCGATCAATTAATAAGTGGTGATTATGGTCATATTGTTTCACGCAGCGGAGGCGGAAATTTATGGTGTGTGTATCCCGGATTTGCAATGTATATTAATGATGCATCAACGGGCGACAATATGTTTTTCTGGGATTTCCAAGGATATGGACATCTCTGGATGGCGCCTGTAATGCAGGATCCATGGGATGATGAAGTTGCATGGTGGGCCGGAGGCAGCGATGCAGGCGGCGCATATTTATGGCGATTGGAAAGAACTTTTGGAACTATAAATGCAGTTAAACAAACCAAGAATTTTTCAGTAGCCGGAGGTGGTTCCATTTCTGCAATTAATTATTCTCCTATTGATAATAATTATTGGTATTTATTAACCAGCGGCGGAACATTTTATACTTCAACTGACGCCGGTGAAAGCTGGGCATTATCTTCGGGTTTTTCCGGACCGGGACCTCAATATTTTTACGGCGCTGCAATAGAACCATCAAAAACACAATTGGGTGTTGTATATATTAGTGGAAGCGGATACGATAATCCGGCAGTATATAAAACAGAAGATAATGGAGAAACATTTATTGCATTAAGTAATGATTTGCCTTCAACCCTGGTGTATGATCTTGCAATTTCAGAAAATGATAGCTTATTATTTGCTGCAACAGAAATAGCTCCCTATGTGTATGTTTTAGCGGAGGATAAATGGTACGATCTTTCCGGTTTAGATGCTCCGTTACAAACTTATTGGAGCGTGGATTATATTGAAGAAATAAAAGCAATTCGTTTCGGCACTTATGGCCGCGGTGCATGGGAATTTAAATTATATGAAGAGCCTGTTGAAATTATAGAAGTTGATCAGAAAAATATTTTATCTATTTATCCAAATCCTGCAAGTAATGTTGTGCATATAAAAATAAATACATTTATTCCTGA
>Ga0163148_10003519_pt1 | contig 17213 bp, 9 predicted proteins | sample OliLakLV19MP7P2_FD_148606 | JGI IMG/M metagenome (GOLD analysis project Ga0163148, IMG submission 148606) | Freshwater microbial mat bacterial communities from Lake Vanda, McMurdo Dry Valleys, Antarctica- Oligotrophic Lake LV.19.MP7.P2 | ecosystem: Environmental > Aquatic > Freshwater > Lake >...
GAGTGCTTCATCAGCGATACGGGAATTGTAGGCATTGAGTGTATCACCTTCTTTGATTTCGGTATTTGTTTTCCAGCTGGCTTCTCCGGAAGCGTAGTAGCGTTTGACATATTCGGCCGTATAGGTATCAAGGAAGGTCTGGGCTTCTTGTTGCTCGGGAGTAGCCTCAGCAGGCTTAGATTCTGTTTTGCAGGCAACAAAGCCGATGAGGATGATCGCCAGGAAGGAAAGGAGGTAATTTTTCATGTATTGTTGAAAGTTTATACGAAAGTAAAGAATTCGCTTGACCCCTAAATCCCCTAAAGGGGACTTTTTAAGATTATGGGGATTTTGATTTGTTTGGCCCCTAAATATTATTTCGACTTCCTTTAGTCAGGGGCGGATGCAATACGCCCCTGACTAAAGGATACTATTGGGAATTCCGGAAGAGGAGAAAACTATTGAGAATGCTGGTGAGGATTTTGATTTGTTTGGCCCCTAAATATTATTTCGACTTCCTTTAGTCAGGGGCGGATGCAATACGCCCTTGACTAAAGGATACTATTGGGAATTCCGGAAGAGGAGAAAACTATTGAGAATGCTGGTGAGGATTTAGGGGCAAACGGAACAAATGAAACATCTTTGCAAAAATATATTCAACCTATGGGTCTATCCGTCCACCTCCTCACCTTCAATCCTTTCCAGGAAAACACGTACATCATCATTGCGCCTTCCGGGGAGTGTATCATCATCGATCCGGGATGCTTTGATCACGCAGAGCAAAAGGAACTTCAGGCATTTATACAGGAGAATGATTTGAAGCCTGTGCGATTGATCAATACGCATTGTCATATCGATCATATTCTGGGAAATGCCTTTGTAGCGAAAACCTGGAACCTTGGATTGGAGATACACAAAGGAGAAATTCCTGTACTGGCAGCAGGCGTGTCGGTGGCTACTATGTATGGCGTTCCATATGATGTATCGCCTGAACCAAATTCTTTTTTAACAGAAGGTGATGAAGTTGTGCTTGATGGTATATCTATAAAAGTTCTCTTCACACCGGGTCATTCACCGGCCAGTATCTGTCTTTACAATGAAGCTGATGGATGGGTGATAGGTGGTGATGTATTGTTTTACGAAAGTATAGGACGTACGGATTTGCCGGGGGGAGATCACCAGACCTTGCTGAAGAGTATTCGTGAAAAGTTATTTGTGCTGCCAAATGAAACAGTCGTATATCCAGGTCATGGCCAGGAGACGAAAGTGGGGTATGAGAAGATGTTCAATCCGTTTATGCAGCGATTTTGCAATTGACTGGGAAAAACCGAGGGTGTAGTCAATACGGATTATAATATGTTTACTGTACGCTGAACTCCTTTTTAGATAATTTGTTTATCAGCGTTGCACATCAATGCTGGATATATAGGCAGACAAAATTTTTTGCTAACAAATAGTCTCTTTCAAAAATCATTGTTTTACGCTTTTTACATGAGGATATTCATCTTTTGATAGATTGGCTACCAGTGATTCCAATTGCGTGAGTCTATTTATTAGATTATCCATTGCACTATGGAGTGAAGTTACTTTGGCTTTTAAAAGCGTATTTTCCTCGTTTAATGCTTCAATCAGAGATGTTCTTTTTTCCAGTGCCTGAATAGCAATCAAATTAATCCCCAAAAAATCCTGTTGATTGATCAGTGTATCACAGCCGATGGTGCCCAGTTCATCTTTGCCGAAAGCAGAAAAAAAATCCTGCGCCATTGGACCGTAATGTCTTGAGGTCTTATTAGTTTGAGCGATATAATTCCAAGTTGTAAGCGGCATACCTGCTATCTTTCTCAACATTTGTTCTCCATCTATAGAAAGGAAGTTTTCTTTCAAGCGTGCATCACTGATAGCACTCCATGCGCTGTCATCTGGTAAGAGCCTTACGCCCAGCGTGGTAGCGCTATTGGAGAACAGACGATATCCACCTGCAAAACGGGATCTAAATCCATTGGCTACAAATGATTCCATAACGGTGGTCGTTGAGTTATCCCCAAGAGCGAAGGCACCATCCCAGAAGCTTGTGGATACATAATTGCCCATCGCAGTTGAGAAGTTTCCATTAGCCGTGGTGTTATATCCTATAGATGTTGCAGCTAGTCCACTCGCTATAGTGTTATTCCCCATTGCTGTTGAAGATTGTCCACTCGCCGAGGTGCCATTCCCCATTGCGGTTGAATGGTTACCGCTGGCTGAAGTAAAATACCCCAATGCTGTTGAAGCTTGCCCACTCGCAACTGTTGAAGTTCCGATAGCTGCTGAATACTGTCCGCTGGCTGAATTAAAATACCCCAATGCTGTTGAAGCTTGCCCACTCGCAACTGTTAAATTTCCGATAGCTGCTGAATACTGTCCGCTCGCTGTATTCCTATAGCCACTTGCAAATGAATATAATCCTCTTGGATTATTATTGCTAAATCCTGATCGTAATGCCCCGGATTGGCTATCAAAAAAGAAGGATTTTCCACTATTTCCCGTGAGATTATTTTGGTTAGCGGTATTGGAAAAGAGACGCTTAAACAATAAGCTGAATCCACTCCCATTATTTGAATCGCTATTACTTTTAAAAATCACATATAGGGTATTTGAATTGAACACCCATTTTCCTGTTGAACTATATCCATTGCCGATCCTGAGAAATACATCGCTTGTCGGACTGCTTGTCGCTCTGATAATCAACGAATCTCCAGTGCCAAGCTCAACATTTTCGAGTAACACTTCAAAGCCAATGCTACCGCTTGAAATATTGATACTTGCATTTGCGATAATGTTATTAATGTAGTTACCGGAGGGCCCACCAGTATCAAATATTCGACCTGTAGAATCGGAACCCGGGAATGACAGCGTTGCATTATTAACAAGGGTTTGAGTTTGTGCCGGAGTAGGAGCTGTATTGGTAGATATATAGGATTCATTAACGAGTAGATTGCCCACGACGTGGAGTTTGTTGGTAGGTTCGGATGTACCAATTCCTACATTTGCTCCAGCCGTTGCGCCATTAACCCCATTGATGGATCCAATGACAACACTATTATCCATTCTAGCCAAGGCTCTTGATCCTATAGCCGTAGCATTAATAAGTGTGCCAGCACTCACATTTGCATTAAACCCTATGGCTGTATTGTTGCTTCCGGAAACATTATCTTTCAATGCATCCACTCCAATTGCTGTATTTGATAACCCAAATGTATTGCTGAGTAGGGCTGCATTTCCAATAGCTGTATTGCTTGATCCTGTAGTGCTAGCAAAAAGTGCATTTGCTCCGATGGCAGTATTCCAGGACCCAGAGGCATTGGAAAAAAGTGCATTAAGGCCATGCGCTGAATTGAAGCTACCCGTTCCATTTAAGAAAAGTGAATTCGCACCAAAGCCGGAATTGGAGTTTCCAGTGCTACTGGAAAAGCCCGCATGACTACCGGTATACGTATTAAAAATGCCTCCTCCATTCGCGTTATTTACGTGACCTGCATAAATACCGATAAAGGTATTTAGGGCAGTATCCGAATGCATCCAGAGCAGATCGGTCCCCTGGCTGTTTCTCAGTTTGAACAAAGGGGACGTATTGCTTTGTGTGCTATTTGCATCGATGATCAATTGAGATACATCAGCTGATCCTTTGATATGCAGCTTGCCTGCAGGACTTGGTGTGTTAATTCCTATATTTTGTGAAATGGCTATTTCGACAAAAGAAAAAAGACAAGCAAATAGAATCGTATGTTTTTTCATTGGTATAAAGTTTAATCTACAGCACCAAAACTTTGTCCACTGCCCATATTGATTAGTACATTCCCACTTCCACCGCCGATGGCTTTTCCTGCTGCCCCACCTGGAAAGCTAAGATTTCCGCTGCCAGCTACACCTGGCTGTCCTCTGTTTCCTCCGTTTCCTCCCTGTGCTCCTCCATTCACACCTGCTCCACCAACACCTCCAACTGTAGACTGTCCAGCAATACCATCTTCTCCGATGCCTGAAATTGGAACGCAGATATTAAGAGGCGGTACGGATTGATATTGACCTCCACCTATGCCTCCCCCACCTGGTATTATTCCAGCTCCACCTCCTCCACCTCCTCCTATACCATTCGGATTGGCTCCACTTCCGCCACCACCACCTCCACCACCTGCAACAATCCCATAATTATTGATTGAAATACTAACACCTGGTTTTGTAGCAATCGCATAGCCCCCTGCCGCTCCTGAGGTTGCAAAGATAGCTGGAAGACCGCCACAACCTTCCTCAATCGTACCTGAGCCGCCATTGCCTCCCCCGCCTGCTATGGTGCCATGATTATGTATAGTAATGTTTGCACTTATTGGCATGTTTACGAAAGTAAGCGCGCTATCTCCTGCAGTGCAACCACTGATCGTAACTCCATTTGGGATATTGATGACATATTTGTTTGCAGGCCTGGAGATGGCATAGGATGTGTAAAAATCAACCTTACACGCATCTTCATCTATATCAATAATGATGGTCTTGCAATCGTCGCAATAACAGTTCCATACCTGGTAGACCGAATCATAATAATTGAGACACCGTTCTTCTGTATTGAAAATATGCAGACCATGTGGAGGATCGGTGATAGCATCACGCTGCGCGTTGGTGAGTCCAGGAAATAAAATTCCTTTATCTGTACTTTTCACTTCCAATGCAGCTTTGCTATGTGGAGTACTTGTACCAATACCGACATTCGCAGTCGTCGTCGCGCCATTGATCCCATTGATGGAGCCGATAACAACACTGTTGCTTGCCCCTGCCATTGCTTTTGAGCCGATGGCTGTGGCATTGGTTAGGTCACCTGCAGAAACATTTGCATTAAAGCCAATGGCTGTGTTGTTGCTTCCTGAAGTGTTATTGATCAGCGCATCTGTACCTATGGAGGTATTATTCGATCCAACGGTATTGAATAGCAACGCAGCGTTACCAAAAGCTGCATTGGCAGAACCTGCCGAATTAAAATACAACGCACTTGTACCCTGAGCGACATTAAAGCCACCTACGGTATTGGAAAAAAGTGTATTCGATCCCTGTGCCGTATTATTTGCGCCAGTCGTATTTTCTTTCATCGAATTGTAACCAATGGCTGTATTTCCAGATCCCGTCGAATTGGCAAATAGTGATTTTGAACCCACGCCTGTATTGTTTATAGCCTGAAAGTTCTGTGATGCTCCTTGTCCATTTGTAAACAAAGCAGAATCACCTATAGCCACCATATTGTTTCGAGTGGTGTTGGTGTACAATGCTTTTGTGCCTATGGCCGTATTGGAGAAACCTGTTGTATTGGAATAAAGTGCCTCAATGCCAATACTGGTATTGTTGTCTCCCGTGGTATTAGAAAAAAGGGATCCAAATCCGTTAGCGGTATTGTTCATTCCTGAGGTATTACTACTAAGACTATAGGTTCCAGTGGCGGAATTGTTGGCACCCGATGTATTAGAAAAGAGTGACACTGATCCGAAAGCGGAATTGTTCGATCCTGTGGTGTTGGAAAAAAAAGCCCCTCCTCCGATGACAGTGTTAAAGGCACCAGCGGTATTAGATCGACCTGCATTGCTGCCTATAAATGTATTCAAAGCACCACCTCCACTGATGGAATTGACTTTGCCGGCTTGAAGACCTATAAAGACATTGGAGGTGTCATCCGCATGTATCCAGAGCAGATCAATACCTTGGCTGTTTCGCAATTTGAACAATGGGGATGTATTGCTTTGTACGCTATTCGCATCAATGATCAAAGCAGAGATATCCTGCGAACTTTTCACATGAAGTGCACCTGTCGGGGTCAATGTACCGATGCCAACATGCTGTGCCCACGACGATGGGATAAGAAACAGCACATAAAGGATAAGGGGTACAAGTATTTTCTTCATAATCGTATAGATGTAGTAAAGTATAGTTGAGTCATGAAAGCAGGAGCAAACTCCTGCATTGGCAACGCAATAGAAATATTAATTCCAAGCATGGCAGCAGCACGTATAATGTAAATTACTTTTCGCTGGCCTTAGCCATGAGTTCCGGTTCATTTAATTTAGTGGAGAGGGATTCGATCATTTTGCGCAATTCAAATAGTTCGGATTTGAGTGCTATATTTTCGTTTCTCAACTCCTCGATAGCTGAGGTTCTTTTTTCCAATGCTTGTATGGCAATTAAATTGATTCCCAAAAAATCTTGTTGATTGATCAGCGTATCGCAACCGATAGTGCCCAGGTCATCTTTGCCGAAGGCGGCATAGAAATCCTGCGCCATGGGGCCATAATGCCTGGAGGATTTATCGGATTGAGCGATATAATTCCATGTCGAAAGAGGCATGCATGCGATCTTCTGTAACAATTGCTCGCCATCTATAGGCAGAAAGTTTTCCTTCAGCCGCACATCACTTATGACACCCCATGAAGTGCCATCCGGTAAAAGGACCACGCCCAGATTAGCGGCACTATTGGAGAGTAGTCTGTAACCACCCGCAAATCGTGACCGAAAACCATTGGCTACAAATGATTGCATGACAGTTGATGTTGAGTTGTCTCCTAATGCGAAAGCGCCCTCATGGTTGCTTGTTGATACATAATTGCCCATCGCCGTTGAATAGTTTCCATTTGCGGTGGTGGAGCGTCCGAAAGCAGTTGAAACAATTCCGCTGGCTAAAGTAAATTTCCCAAATGATGTTGAAATTTCTCCGGTTGCATCGGTGGTATGCCCAAAAGCCGTAGAATAAAGTCCAGTTGCATTTGTATTGTACCCAAAAGCCGTAGAGGCAAGTCCATTGGCATCTGAATACTGCCCTGATGCAAGGGAATTAGCTCCACTTGCTGTTGTATGATCCCCCATTGCTGTCGAAGCAATTCCACTTGCTGTTGTATGATCCCCCATTGCTGTCGAAGCAATTCCACTTGCTGTTGTATGATTCCCCATTGCTGTCGAATATTCTTCACTTGCAATTGTATATCTTCCCATTGCGACCGAAGCGAATCCACTGGCGGTTGTAATATGCCCAAAGGAAACGGCATTTCCCCCGGTGGCCTGTGCAAAACTTCCACCGGCAAAGGAGTACGCTCCGCTTGCATTGTTACTAGACCCAAATGATACTGAATAATCACCACTTGACGTTGAGCTTCCCATTGCTGTCGAATAGTGACCACTTGCAATACTGCTAAATCCTGTTGCCATCGAGTAATTTCCACTCGCTGTGGAGACATAGCCGCTGGCAAAGGAGTATAGTCCCCTTGGTTTATTATTTATATATCCCACCCGTAAGGCTCCTGATTTACTATCAAAAAAAAATGCTTTTCCAGCGTATCCTGTGAGATTATTTTGGCTGGAGGTATTGGAGAAGAGGCGCTTAAACAACAAGCTAAACCCGCTCCCATTGTTTGCATCACTGTTACTTTTAAAGATCACATATAGGGAAGTTGAACTGAAAATCCATTTTCCAGGTGTACTGTATCCATTCCCGATCCTGAGAAACACATCGCTTGTTGAACTGCTTGTCGCCCTGATAATCAATGAATCTCCGGTACCAAGACCTACCGATTCGAGCGTCACTTCTGTTCCCATACTACCATCGGTTGTAAGGGGTACACTTGAATAGGCAGTAAGGTTACTCAAATAATCACCTGCGGCCCCACCGGGATCATATATTCGACCAGTAGAATCAGTGGACAGAAAATTCAGGGTTACATTGTTGACAAGCGTTTGGGTTTGAGCAGGGGTAGGTGCGGTATTCGTAGACACGTAGGGTTCATTGATCAGCAGATTGCCCAAGACATGTAGTTTGTTGGTAGGCTCAATTGTACCGATACCAATATTTTGGGCATAGGTAAGGGGAATCAAAAGGATCAAACAGAAGATGAGTAATACGATTTTATTTTTCATAGCCTTGGATATTTTTGATTCTAGGTGTTTACGTAAAATAGATTTACCATTTTAAAAATAAGGTGGATACCAGATGCAAAGCGTCATTTCGCACTATCGGTGGCATTGATTGTATTAGCGGACGGATGGGGACATAAAATCGTCATCCCGCCATTGTGTAAACGGCGACCTTTTGCGGATAAGCGGTGGAAATGATACTGCTTTGGAAGCGCAGGGCATTCCTTGAGCCATGCAACCGATACGCTTACCGATCGATATAGTAACTTAGAAGCCGTAATGCTGTAAATGCCATCTGCTGTCAAGTATATCATCCTCATTTTTCTGTCCTTCAGCATCCACATGAAGACCGAATCTCTTTTTGCGCAGTTCGATGAAAAGGATTTTATCCAGTACACCGTAAAAGAAGGCCTGACAGACAATGTGATCACCTGCATCACTCAGGATGAACTTGGATATCTTTGGTTAGGCACGGATATAGGTTTGAATCGTTTTGACGGCAGCTCGTTTGAAAAATTCTACCAGAGCCAGCCTGATCACTTTCTGGCCTCCTCCAATATCCGGGTGTTAAAGAATTTTGGTGATGATCAGTTAGCTATTCTTGGAAGCGAAGGCTTTCAATGGCTTAACACCAGAACGTATGAAATGCGCAATTACTTTATACCGGACACCACGCCTTTTAAAGTCATGCGAAACTCAGCATGGGATGTAGTCCGTTTACCCGGTGATCAGTTTGGGATGACCACCTCTTCAGGGTTTTATGTTTTTAATCAAAATGGTACTATTGACTTTCGCCATGATGCCTATGGATTGGAGGATATCGGCAAAAAGAAGATATTTTATGGACGGAATATATTTGAAGTTAGTGACCGGGAGTTGTTACTCTACACTAATGAAAATGAAATTACCCAATTTGTTATACCGACCAGAGAATACCGCAATGTAAGTTGTCCAGATAAACAATGGTGTGTTTTTGACTACCCTTTAAAATCGACCGGGCAATATTGGCTCAATAAATTTCAAATCAACCGGGATGAGTTTCTGTTTATTCCCAGGTATGATAGCTTAGTGTTTTATAACCATAGGTTGGGTTTAAAAATGGTATCCCATGTGCCGTTTAATGTACTGGAAGAGTTTTCATGGGAAAGTAAATTGTTGGTTTATAATGATACTATCGCCTTGCTATCCTCAGGCTTTGATGGATTTTTCATATTGCACCTGGATCGTAAAGCCGGAATAGTGCGGGTTGATCCTCACAAATTTCTTTCCGGTCACAAAATCAGGAGTCTTTTTAAAGATAGAGACAATCGGCTTTGGATAGGCACATCTAAAGGATTACTGAAGCAGATCTTGTCACCTCCTTTTATCGAAAAATTCAATTGGCCGACAGAGGATAAATCCAATGATGGCTACAAAGACTGTTTCATTCACAAAGGACGCCTTTACCTTGCAAGGTTTTCTGGTGATGTAGGATTGGTGATCGTGGATCTTGCCACCATGCGTATTATCAACCAGATACGATTTTTTGATCAGGACAGGGAATCCAATCAGATCCTCACCATTCAGCAGTATTATGCTGATACACTGTGGCTGGGTACGCTGTCAAATATCATCTGGTTTGATACTAAAACCTATCGGTATGGGAAAATAACTAATCCGGAGTTTCAAAAGCATAACGCGTTTTCTTTTCCAATACTTGGTGCTGCTACGAATGATGGATACGCCTGGATGACAGGCTATCTGACCAGTGAGGCAGCACGATATCATATAGCGTCAAGGACATTTAAGGTTTTTTCACCGAATACAACTCCTGCCCTTCCTTTTAATACGCCCAAAAGCGTAGTCCATGATGCATATGGAGATGTATGGATTGGCGGCCATTCGCTGGCCAGATGGAATAACAAACAAAGAGTATTTGATACCCTGATCACAGTATACGGAGGACCAAATAGGTTTAATGAGGACATCCTTGCTTTAAGGGCAGACGATTCCGGTTCCCTATGGATGCATAATGCAAACAATGGGCTACTACAATACATCATCAAAGAACGAAAGTGGGTGCATTACGGCATGAAGGAGGGTCTGCCATCTGACGTCATCAGGTGCATAAGCATGGTCATCGATCACACCTTGTGGATGGCAAGCCATAATCACCTGACTCGATTTGATACACGATCAGCCCGCGTGGAGATCTATGACTTTACGGATGGATTGCCGGACCAGATGCCCCTGAGCAGAAGCATGTATTTTGATACGTTGGAAAGAAAATTGTACGCCTTTTATAAGGATGAAGTGATTCGGTTTTCTGTGGATCATCATCCTGAGACGACTTCCGATGTGGATTTCCTATTGCAAAAAGTAGTAATTAATTCACAGCGATCCATTTATCATCCCCATGAAGAGCTTAAATTATCCTCGGAAGAAAATTCACTGGCCATTCAGTTTGCCGTTCTTGATTTTGATGCTGGCCCTCAATATCAATTTGCGTATAAAATCAATCCCACTGATTCATGGACAAGCATTGGAAACAACCGAACACTTAACCTGACGAATTTATCCCCCGGAGGCTATACCCTACAATTGAGGGCAACAGGTAAGTCCGGCGCCCAAAACGTAAAATCACTTTCTTTTTCGATTGCGCCACCTTTCTATTGGACAGGCTGGTTTCTAACGTTATCCGCATTTCTGATCATGGGGCTCTTCTATGTGCTGTATCGATGGCGTATGATCAGGTTCAGACAAATGGAAAATATAGACAGGTTATTATCTCAGACCGAGATGAAAGCCTTGCATGCGCAAATGAATCCGCACTTTATCTTCAACAGTCTCAATAGTATCCGGGAGATGATCCTCCATCATGAAAATGCAGAGGCCTCGCGCTACCTCAGCAAATTTGCCTATCTCATACGGTTGACACTCGATCAATCCAGGCAATCCAACATTTCATTACGCGGCACCATCGACTATCTGAATCGCTACATCGAAATGGAAAAAATCAGGAATTCCCATTTTGATTTTTCGATATCCACTGATCCGGAGTTGGACCTGGATGAGACGGTTTTTCCGCCAATGTTTATACAACCGTTTATCGAAAATGCCATATGGCATGGATCAAATGGAGACGTGCAGCAGATCAGGATCTACGTCGCTTTCGAAAAAAACCGGAGCCAACTCGTGTGTGTCATTGATGACGATGGTGTAGGAATTCAACACACACTCGAAAGGAAAACCGGGGCTGATCTCAAGCATGATTCCGTTGGGATCAGCAATATCAAAAACAGGATCGGGTTGCTCAATAAGAAATATGATGTACCGAGCAGTATAGCGATTATCGATAAAAGCAGAGAAGGGGGCTGCACATCCACAGGTACACGGGTGACCATTACCTTGCCATTGGAAATGACAGAAGTATGAAAGATATACGGACCATATTGATTGATGACGAGCCGCGGGGACTGACCTCCCTCATGAAGTTGCTTCAGATTCACTGCCCGGAAGTCCGTGTAGAGCAGTGTTGTTCTACTATCGTCGAGGCTCGAAAAGTGCTGGATGTCATTCATCCGGAATTGATTTTTCTTGATATTGAAATGCCGGGTAAGAATGGATTTGAATTTTTGGAGGAACTACCCACTATTGATTTTGAAATCATTTTTGTGACAGCGCATAGCACTTTTATGACGCAAGCCATGCGCCTAAGCGCAGTCGACTATCTCCTCAAACCCGTTGATGATGATTTACTCATCGATGCCGTAAAGCGTGCGTCTGAACGAATCCAAAATAAGACTGGTAAACTTCAAATAGACACTTTTCTAAACAACATACAGCACAAGGATGTACTTCAAAAAATGAAACTCTGCATTCCCTCCATGAAGGGATTCCAGGTCGTCGAGATTCAGGATATCATCTATTGCGAAGCCAGCAGCAATTACACCAATTTTTATTTTACCAACCGACCGGTGATCTGTGCCTCAAAGCCTGTCCATGAGTATGAAACATTGCTAGAGGATTCCGGATTTGTCCGCATTCATAAATCTTATGTTGTCAATCTGGCTCATATCAAAGAGTATTTGCGCGGCGAGGGAGGAAGTGTCATCCTGAGTAGCGGACAGGAAGTGGAAGTGTCTCGGAGAAAGAAAGAATTGCTTATGCAGCGGATGAAGGAGCATTTTAAGTTTTAATACTTTTTTACCCTTATTGTACCTTCCTTAATGGTTAGCTTGAACTGAATTGCAGATTTTTGTTCCGGGCCGTTTTAGTATATGCGGCTCAATTGATACCTTAGGTCGATCACTCCTGATTTAAATATGGAAATGAATTGAGATTATTCCATTCCATCCGACTGTTGATTCTGCTGTTGATCCTCTTGTCTGGTCAGTTGAAGGGCCAGCAGGCGACAGCTGCCTTTCAATTTCTCAATACGGAAGATGGACTTCCCCAAAACCATGTGTTTCACATCATGCAGGACACGGATGGTTTTATTTGGTTTTCAACGATGGGTGGATTGTCAAGGTATGATGGATTTACGTTTAACAATTATTACCATAAGGAGGGGGACAGCACCACCTTGTCATCTTCTTATATCAATGCTTTTTACCAGGATCGTTCAGGACGTTGCTGGGTAGTGACGCAATCGGGATTTAATTATTGGGATCGTCGTACAGGCAAGGCGCGCAGGTATGAACACGATCAAAACAACATCAACAGCCTCGGACATAATCTTACGCGGGCTATCATTGAGGATCAGGATGGATTTCTTTGGATAGCCCACCAAAAGGGACTAGATAGATTTGATCCGTCCACAAATCAGTTCAAGCACTACTTCAATGAACAGTATGGGGTAGCAAGACATTCAGGCGCGCTGGCCATCAGCAGATCAGGAGAAGTGTGGGCAGTAGGCGTTAATGGCCTTTTCAAAATTGACCGCCGGCTGGACTCCTTATTGTTTGTCAAAAAATTACCACCTTCATTTAGCACACCTCCTCACGAAGGAAGGGATCTGCTGATCGATCAGGAAGACAGAATCTGGATGGGGTATAAAAATGGATTCGTTCAGTATTTCCCGGCAACGAACACATATGAAGTCTTCAATGCAGATCCATTTGCGAAAGGAGTTATGAAAATCCTCGAACTTGACCGAAATACCTTAGCGATAGCCACCACCAGGGGAGGACTTGTCTTCTGGGATATTGCTACAAAAAAGATTATCGCTAACTATGTTCATTCGCCGTTTGATGAACTTAGTATTCGAGGACTTTCGATCTACACGATGTACATCGATAAAGTAAAAAACATCTGGCTCGGACTCTTCTATGGCATCAGTGTAACGAATCTTGAAACAGAACGCTTCAGGTTTATCAGACATGAAGAGGGTTTTGCCAACTATGCCAATTTCATCCTGAGAGTCTATCAGGATGCGAAAGGAGGCATCTGGAGCAATACAATGAATGGCCTATATTATCAACCGGATGTAAATACCAGGGCTGAAGAATTTATCAAACCTCCTTATTTTCTCTCAGGCTATAAAAGTATCATTGGGCTGGCGGGTGATTCAAAAGGAAATGTATTTCTGGGATATAAGGAGGTTGGCCTCTTTCAGTATTCAAATGAAGATGGGCGTCTAATTCAGCTTGATAATGGGACGAAAATAAATGTCTCTGATTTACTTTATGTCCACTCTGATCTTCTCCATGAAAATTATCTATGGATATGTACTTCAGATGGTTTGTGCAGGTGGGATCATGAAACGAATGACACAACTTACTTCAGACCTGCATCCCTAAACAAATCATTGTCATCAGATGCTGTCAATCGTGTCACACAGGATGCCAGTGGCAACTTGTATTTCATTAGTGCAGGCAGCATATGCAGATTGAATTACAGCACTGAAATTCTTGACACGTTGCCATGTTCCTTTCGCATCGAAGGTAATGTTCAGGGTCTTGGGATCGGTCAGCATATATTTTGGATCGGAACGAAAGAGGCTGTGTTTAGATATGACCTGACTACCAGCCAATGCCGGAAAATAACTAAACGTAATGGCGCTGACCTTAATAGTGATGGATTAACCGTCGATGTTCATGGCATCGCCTGGTCAGCAGCTGGACGTCAGGTCTCAAGGATCACTGAAGATTCTATATGGCAATTTAATTCACCGACAGGCTTTGTATATGGAATAGGATCAAAGGCTGCGGATGGGCGTGTGCTCTTCGGTGGGGATAATGGAGTTATTGTGATTGATCCGGAGGCTTTTTATGTCGATACCGCACACCCTAAAATTGTTTTTTGTGGGATTGATGTCGCAAATAAAAAGAGGCAACTACTACAGGAACCTGAATATGTACATGAAATTGAACTCCATCATACGGAGGAGGTCTTCACCTTACACTATGCACCACTTCATTTTATTCATTGGCATGGCATCACCTTCAGGTATCAGTTGGTTGGTTTTGATAAAGACTGGATAGAAGCCGGAACAAGCCGATCAGTTACGTATACAAATTTGCCGCCTGGTCAATATATATTCAAGGCCATTGCTATGACTGAAGATCTACGGATATCAAGAGAACCATTGGAAGTCATCATCACCATTAAGCCGCCGTTTTACAGGACTGGTTATTTCTACGGCTTACTTGCGCTGTTGGCTGGAGGTATACTTTATGTCGTGTATGTACAAAGACGCAAAACGTCCACACTCAAGCGCGAAAAAGTTTTAGCCGAACAACAAGCAGCTTATAAGAGTATGTTCCTTGCCAACATGAGTCATGAGATCCGCACGCCGATGAATGCCATCATGGGACTCAACAATCTGCTGAGACAAACACCTTTGACTGACAAACAAGCTGAGTATACCAAGGCTATCAGTGCATCCTGTGACAACCTCTTGTGGATCGTCAATGATATCCTCGATCAATCAAAAATAGAAAGCGGCACCTATGCGATCGAAACAAAACCCTTTGAGCTTGCAAGCATACTGCACCAACTGGAAATTCTCTTTAAACATCTCGCCGAAGAGAAAAATCTGGCACTGACCTTCTCACAGCCAGATGATATTCCAGCAATCGTATCCGGTGATCCTGTTAGATTGGTTCAGGTATTATCGAACCTGTTGAACAACGCGATTAAATTTACAGACAAAGGCTCCATCCGTTTAGTGACAACCATCCAAAAAAGGGATGAGCAAAATCTGGAATGTACATTTACCATCACCGATACAGGCATCGGTATACCTGCAGATAAAGGGTCTATGATATTTGAAAGCTTCCAGCAAATCAATGAAAAGGTGATAGCAGGCAACCAGGGCACAGGTCTGGGGTTATCGATTGTCAAACACTTAGTGGATAAAATGGGAGGTACGATTCAGCTTCATTCGAAACATGGTATCGGTAGTGAGTTTGTTGTCACCTTACCGTTTCAACAGCATTCAGGTGTTGATGAACGTGTGACAGATATCCGCCCATCTGCTTATCTAAAACCTGGGCTTCGAATACTTTTGGTAGAAGATGCACCTCTCAATCAGTTGGTTGCCACTGAACTGATCAAAAAATGGTTGGTTGATCCTGTGGTGGACCTGGCTGAGAACGGTGAAGAAGCCATACAAAAGGTTCAACAATACGAATATGACATCATCCTGATGGATGTTAAAATGCCTGTCATGGATGGACTGGAGGCTACACGCAGAATCCGTAATCTGAAGGATTCTTTTTATAAGACGATTCCTATAGCGGGACTCACAGCTAATGTCATTCCCCAGCAGATAGAAGAATGTCTGCAGGCAGGTATGGATGGATTCATAGCCAAGCCTATCCGACAGGAAGATTTTATGCGCACCATTACAGACATTATACCGTCATGATCGATCTGCAGACATTACGATCCCTTCTGGATGATGAAGAGCTCGTGAGAAAATACCTCCAACGTTTCAGTGTAGACATGCCGGCACTGGTAGATCAAATGCATCATGCCTGTGATGATCAGCAGTGGGGCCAGTTGTCAATACATGCACATACCCTTAAATGCCAGATGCTATATATCAATGAACCTATTGCTACCGGCTTAGCTTATGAGCTTGAAATGATGGGTGCATCATCTTCGCCGCAGGTTTATCAGATTGATAACCTGCTCAAATGTCTCGAAGATCAATTAAAATGTATTCTCGAAGATGTTCATACAATCACCGGATGATCATGCGGTAGCCGGTTCCATGAATATTGAGTATTTCAATAGCAGGATCAGCTTTAAGATATTGTCTCAGCTTGCTGATAAAAACGTTGAGGCTCCTGTCCCTGAACAGATGTTCTTCTTTCCATAATTGTTTGAGCACTGTATTGCGATGCACAATGCCATCCGCCGCATTCAGGAAGAGCAATAATAATTTTGATTCTAGTTCACTCAGTTTCTCTAGGTTCTCACCCCGCAGAAGTTCACGAGCATCCGGATAAAACAGAAAGCTGCCGATCGTGTATGATGGCTGCGGGGAAGCAGAGGCAGGATGGGTTTTTATTCGTCGCAGAATAACGTTTATCCTTAGTACTAATTCCTGCAGACTGAAGGGTTTGACAATGTAATCCTCAGCTCCGTATTCAAATCCACGGATACGATCTTCTTTCTCCGTCAGTCCGGTAAGGAAAAGGAAGGGGACATCAGGTTTGAACGCGACCATTTCCCGTGCCAGGTCAAAGCCGCTTTTCATTGGCATCTGAACATCAAGAAGACAAAGATCAAAATGATGTTTCTTCAACAGTTCGAGTGCGTCAAATCCATTATGGCATAATGTACACGCCATCTCTCTGGCCTCTAGGTACTCCTGGATCAAAGGACTCAGTGTGAGATCGTCATCTACCAAGAGGAGTTTGGGTCGTTGTACCATATGAAATGTAACCGGATATGCTGCAAAGGTTTTGATCGACGGAGGTCTTAAACAAATATACTCGTAAAAGCGCCAATTCTAAATTGAGAATTTAATAGTCGGTCCCTGAGCTTGTCGAAGGGTATGGAGCGAAGATCTCTTCTTGTCTTTGCGCCACCTTTTCGCTTGCGAAAAGGGTGGCGCAAAAATAGAGTGTGCTTTTCTCTGCCCTTCGGCAGGCTCAGGGACCGAGTGAATGAGGTATGTCAGCATTCTGTCTCCCCTTCGGCAGGCTCAGGGACCAGGTGAATGAGGTATGTCAGCATTCTGTCTCTCCTTCGGCAGGCTCAGGGACCGAGTGAATGAGGTATGTCAGCATTCTGTCTCTTCTTCGGCAGGCTCAGGGACCGAGTGAATGATGTATGTCAGCATTCTGTCTCTCCTTCGACAGGCTCAGGGACCAGGTGGATGAGGT
>Ga0163148_10003522_pt1 | contig 17201 bp, 18 predicted proteins | sample OliLakLV19MP7P2_FD_148606 | JGI IMG/M metagenome (GOLD analysis project Ga0163148, IMG submission 148606) | Freshwater microbial mat bacterial communities from Lake Vanda, McMurdo Dry Valleys, Antarctica- Oligotrophic Lake LV.19.MP7.P2 | ecosystem: Environmental > Aquatic > Freshwater > Lake >...
TCGGCAGTTGAATCGTCGCGAGAAGAGCGAGATGGCTGATTATATTGACGTTCTTCGACGAAATTGGAACGGAACCCTAGCACCGCTAGGGTGAGTACCAATTTCTAGAAAACGGCAATAGAATCAGCCAGATCGCTCTTTGTAGCAGATTCAACTGCCGAATTTAGGTTTAAGCACGCCCAGCTCCTTAAGTTAGTGAAACGGTGAATATGCGTAAGCAATGTAATGAACCCGCCTTTTCCCCTAGCTAACCGGAAGTTAGTGGGGGAAAAAGCAAGTGTGTAATTTAATTTACTAACAGGAGGGCCCATGGATACAGTTATCGCGGTAGGCATAGATCTGTCTAAACGTAAGCGCCCTTAAATCGGCGTGGTACCCGCGCTTTGCGAGTAGCATTAGAATCCCTTGCAGTTGATAGCGATGACCAACGAGAGTTGAGGCCGCTATTCTGTTACTTATTAATAATTGACTATAAATGGGGAGATAAGCGTATCCGTCCTCCCAACCCCATGATTGCCCCTAAGCCCTGAACCCTCCTACTCTCACCTTGTTGATAAGTAACTTTTCAAGGGGTCTTCTCGGATCTGAGTGGGTAAAAATGACGTTAAAAAGACGAATCGATCATATTTTAATTGAGTTTTAAGAGGACTTGCCGTCTTGTAGTTTGCGTACCCAAAGTAGGTATGGGCAAAAATGAGACACGTAGACGATTGCGGGACGAGTACAAGTATCCAGGATTCTATCCGAGCCGGTACGTTGAGATTCCGAAGTGGGCGTCTGACGGACGAGTTATAAGGCTTACCCGGCGCTCAAAAAAACTGTTTGCGGTGAATGCGGAGCGATTCACCGAGCGCTGTACGATCGCAAGACACACTACGTACGAGATCTTCCTTGTGCTGGGATGCGGATCTACCTTGGGCTTGAAATCAGACGAGTTGACTGCCGGGTGTGCGGCAAGGTGAAGCAGGAGCGGCTAGAGTTCCTTGCAGAGAATCAGCACTACACAAAGCGGTTCATGTATCATATTGGCAAGCAGTGTCGGAAGGAGACGATCAAGGAGCTTGAGAAGCAGTACATGCGGGAGCAGATCCTGAAAGCTGGCGTGCCGCGTCCTAAGGTGGTTGGAATTGATGAGATTTCGATTCGCAAAGGGCATACATATCGGATAGCGGTGAGCGACCTAGAGCGACGGCGTCCGATCTGGTTTGGTGGAAAGGACCGTTCAGAAGAGAGCATGGATGACTTTTATGCATTTTTAAGGGGGGGAATCGAGCAAAGAGGTCAGATTGGCTGTAATGGATATGTGGAAAGCATTTCGGAACTCAACTCATCGAAATGCACCACAGGCTGCTATCTTGTTCGACAAATTTCATGTGCTTCGACATCTTGGAGAAGCGCTTGATAAGGATCGCAAGCTTGAATATGGGCGCCTGACAGGTAAGGGTCGAAAGTTCATCAAGGGGAAAAGTACACACTCCTATCAAACCGTGAGAACCTAACCCAAGATGGTCGCAAAGGCTTGAATCTCCTACTTGCTGCCAACAAGCGCTTGAACACCGCGTACCTTCTCAAAGAGTCATTCGGACAGATGTGGAACTATAGCAGTGAGGCATGGGCACGTAAGTTCTTTGAGAACTGGAAAGCATCGCTAAAGTGGCAACGGCTCAAACCGTTCGAGGATTTTGCTGCCATGATTGATAGACATTGGGACGGGATCGCGGCTTACTGCAAACCTGAAAACAAAGGAGCTCTCGGCGTTGTCGAAGGGCTTAACAACAAGATTCGAGTATTGCAGCGAAGAGCTTACGGACTCAAAGACGAGGAATACCTAAAGCTAAAAATCCTCTCTTGTATGCTGCCGGAACTATGAAAATCATCAAATTTTACCCACTCAAAACCGAGAAGACCCTTTAAACCTAGAATCCGCAGTAGAATCTGCTACGAAGGACGATCTGATTGATTCTATTGCCGTTTTCTAGAAATTGGTACTAGTTGTAAAATCGCTCGCTGGCTCGCGCTTTTACAACTAGTACCAATTTCTAGAAAACGGCAAAAAGATCAGGCAGATCGGCCTCCGTAGCAGATTCTACTGCGGATTCTAGGATTATCACAGTGCGGAACTGTGGTGCTGGATTGTAACCATATCATCGCTTCTGATCAGCAAACGATACGACTGGGCAGTAGCGAAGTATGTGGAAGCACATTATGGCCGGGCTATTTGGTGCAACTTTGGTTCCTTGTGTGAATGGTTATCCATTTTTCACAGAGAACTTATCGTTTAATTTCAAGTTAAAACTGCATTACAGCCGCAAATTTTTCACGCATCGACTTTGCTTCTTTAGAATTGCCTTTTGCGAGTGACATAAATTCAGGGCCGCGCTTAACGCGCTCAAGCAACTTCATATGTTCTTCGCTTAGATAGCCAATTATTAAATCTTTTACTAACGGTTTTTTGCGTGCCGATGTTATGAGGGCTAAGCGAATTAGGTCCTTGGCGTCTTTCTGGCCCTTGCTGCTATCGCACCTGTCACGGTAAGCCTCAAGTTTAAGAACGATCAGATGCTCCAAACTAGCAACGCGAAGCTCATCATATTGTACAGAATGAGCTATGATCTGGTCGTATGGAACTAGCAGGGCAGAGTGTCGCTCTGTGTAAATATCAAACTCGAATCCGCGTTTTATCAATTGGTGTTTGCTTAGGCGTCGATTGGCTACTACCTCCTCAATATCTCGAAGATCGGACATGTCTGCCATCGAGATATAAAAATCAGCGTCATGGGTAAATTCTGCTAATGTGCGCGTAGATCCGTTATTGATCGAATGCAGATATACAGCGATACCACCGATAAAGATTATTCCATCAGGGAACCAGGCGGCTATCTCATTGCAAGCAATTAGCAAATTAGCAAACTCACCATTGTTCATCGCTGATTCAGCCATAAATACTCTTCAATTGGTTTGCGTCTTAATTGATTTTACGTTACAGTAACGATAATGACAATACCCTTATTTTTTCCACCTGTTACCTATGTTCAGCGACTCTCGCTAAGGGCTCCGAGTACAATCAGGCAACTATGCGAGATCGCCGGCGTTGAATGTCGGGCGTCTGGTGCATGGACGGAACGTCAAGTCGAGATTGTTGGAGGCAAGGAGCTGAAAATTACCGCAGAGCCTGGAGACTGGGGTAAGGTTATGATTGAATTTGGCCCGATGAAATTAGCAACGAAAGTGGGAAGGCAGGGGGCGCAAATTGCGCTCGCTGTTCTAGCTTATGGCATGCACGATCTTGCCGCAAAGCAGAGCGTAATTGCTTCGAGTTGGACACGAATCGTCTCCCCTAAAGGGCGGCCAAAATCAGATCGCGCTCTAAGTGGGCGTGAACGACAAAGACGATTTCGGGCTAGAATTCGATCGGCCACACCAGCCTAACGCCGCTCGTGAGTGAAAAGTCCTAATTCCTCAAGGCTTTTCACCGCTGGGCTATAGCGATTATCAAAAGTCGGTGCCAATAAAATTGGCAAGCCTTTTGATATTAATCGCTATAGGTTGTTGTTTTGATTCGCTTTCGCGAATCTATAGCGGTTTGCAAAAGCTATTATATCGCTCGCGACTTTTGCAAACCGCCATAGGAATAAAACTAGCTGCATACCGTAAATGGTATCGATATGGTTACCAAATGTTCCCACTCGTCGTGGCTAATGTCTCGATACTCAACGCCATAATCCAGTTTAATTGAAGTAATGTAAGCCGACGACACCGGAAAAATAATACCAGCACCGAGAGTCCAGGCATTATAGTTTGCTGACCCATTCAGATCATTTAGTTCGACCCTATTGTATTTGTAATTTGCCAGACCAGCATACCGATAGCCCGCACGCAGAACGCTCCAGTGGTTAAGTTGGTGCTCTAATCCAACTCGAGCATCAAATAGATTTCCATTCTCATTTCCTCCGACAACATTGGCTGGAATCGAGCTAACTACATCACCGTCAGAGCTCAGATGACGATAGCCCACGCCAACAGCAAGGGAGGTAGCGGGCCTAAACTGATAACTCATTCCAGCATCAATGCCAGCCTCGAATGTGCTGGACGATTCGCGAATTCCTGGACCATACAGCGCATGGTGCTCGCCATCACCAATGAAGAAAGAAGAACCGAAGGCTAAATCAGGAGACGATCTCCAAAGCCCACCCAGGGAATGACGTAGTCCATCCGCCATCGGATAGTCGAATATCTCGCGCGACTGGAACTTGTCATCAACCCAAGTTATTGAGTACCCAGCACTGAAGGTATCCGAGAACGCATATGCGTAATTGCCCGTAACCCGAGTGGTCTCCGCAATTGTATCAAAACTGTCGTGATTCCATTTGGCATCCATTTGAGACCAAGCTAAGCCAAAATTGCCGTAAAGCGGTGTTGCATCTGGCCTAGGTCCAATCGGCATCGCAATCATTGCCGAGCCCGCATTTGAAGTTTGATTAACGTCCGCGCCCTTGGGAAATTCGGTTCCGCTTATTCTGCTGTGACCATATGAACCGGAGACTTCACCACCCTCCATGAATCCGATTCCTGCTGGATTTCCTAAAATACTGGAGCTATCGGTCGAAGTTTGTACCGAACTGCCGGCCATACCAAATGTCCGAGCATTTTGTGGCAATTCAAAATAGCGTTGAACTACCTGTTGAAAATAGAGATCACTAACAGAATCTGCAGACGCAGCCTGAGGTAAGAATGAAGTTATTATTAGAGTTCCAATCCCGATGACAGACAGACCTTTCATATCAAGTAAACTCCCTTAAGAAAATATATTTAGAACGCTAAGTTTAAACCGGGGTCACCCTACGAGTTAGTCCTTCAACTATCTATGATGACAATCATGGATGAATTGGTGATTAACCGCTCATTCCAGCCGCTGGCGTTCGGTCAGTTGCCTAACCCGAACGCGGCAGCGGCTCGAAGCATTATTCGCTAAAGCGGTTAGCTTGGAAGCATTCCCCCCAGCTCTGCGATTGATCTCTCCCCTTTGGCAGGTGGTCGGCCATCAAATACAGCGGAGGAGTTGTAGGTGCCATAGAACGCTCGTTGGCTATCCTTATCATGACTGATATCGACTCCGACTACAGAGGCTCCGGCAAAAACGCCCTCGGTACTTGCATACGCTACTACCCCGGACGGCGGGGCAACATAACTCTCATCAAATGTTCCAGCTACTGCGCTAAGGTCGCCAGCTAGTTTAAAGGCACCATTCTGAATTGATGTTCGCGCATTATCTCCCGTAAGGTAAAGCACTAGATCGCTAGACTTTACTCCAGCTTGAAGCCCAAAGCTGCCTCCCGCCAGATCGAGGAAAACGGGGTTTCCCCAATCCATACCTGCCGCATTTCGGCAAAAGGCAACACCATCTCCTGCTGTTCCACCAACGCCTATTGCGGCAGTGACTACGCTAGGAAAGATAGCAACACACTTGGCATTCTTACTTACGGAGGAGGGAACCTTATTTTTATTAATAATGTTTTTGTAGACCGTAGTTGCCTTAGTCAACGTGGTTTCCGCGTCAGTGAGTTTTGCTGTTGAAAACGAAGCGCGGGGCTCCTCTTCAGCATAGGTGTAAGTGGTTGTAGCTGCTGTCAATAGACCGAGCAACGGCACCAGGAATAAAAAATATCGAACCTTTATTGATTGCATAATGACCTCATATTAAAAAGTAATCAGATATAGCTCGCTACAGTTATCAGTATTGGAGTTATAGGGCTATGATAGAAGTCATATAGGAGAAGGTTCTCCGGTCTATTTGAGAATTTCTGAGATGTAATCGATCTCCAGGATCTGGAATGATGGCGGTCATTTTGAGATCACTGGGATATAGCGATATATAAAAGTCGCCAGCGAAGAAATTCAATCACGAGCATTATGCCACTCGTGATTGAGATTTACGTTTTTACCACTGAATTTTGTCACGAGTGGCATATAGTGAGGCGGAGCCGAACCAAAGACAAATATAGCCCTCAAAGATACCGTAAGCGCCGTAGGTGCTTTCGATAAAGCAAATTCAAGACGAATACCTTTCTTGACGCTCTTCGAGCGCCCTTTTCTAGGAGCGGCATATGTATCTTTGGTTCGCCATCTGGCTCACAATATAGCCCTCTAAGATTCTTACTTGTCAAAACGTAAATCTCAAGTGAGAGGGCTATATATAGTCTGGTTTTGGTCAACGCGACTATGATTGGCTTCTCCAATCGACTCGATCATTTGTTTGCACAAGATTGGTAGATCATTCTGTATCCGATTTAATTAAACTTCGATCTAACTAAGCCGTAGAAGTGCTTTCTCGGCTGGACCGGCTATAACCTCACCTGTGGGTTTGAAACGCGAGCCGTGACAGGGACAATCCCAGGTTTTTTCAACGGAATTCCAGTGGACGATGCCACCAAGATGTGGACATGTGGCTGAAAGTTTTATGAGCTTCCCCTTTTCATCCCTGTAAACCGCAACTCGGCTACCATTCAATTCCATTAACTTACCTTCCTCGCATCCAAGGCATTCCGGAGATGCGGACTTCAAGGAGGTAAGCCGATCCTTGACCATATAGTAAGGATAATCAAAGTTCTCACGAACGTATTCGATCGCTTTTGATATTGGCACAGTTCGTGTGGAATCAAAGAGTGCACTCCACGCATTCTTCTTGCCAGCTACCCAATCCCGTGCCATCAATGCAGCCACTGTGCCAAATGTCAGACCATTTCCACTGAAACCAGTTGATATAAATTGCTTATCGGAATTGGCTCCTATGTAGGGTAAGCCATCGGTGGTTTCAATTACCTGTCCTGACCAACGTCTATCAATCTGCGCGTTTGGAGCATACTCCTTTAGGAGCTTTTCAAGATCCTGAAAGATCTTATCTCCTTCCTCAACCTGACCAGTTTTTCTGTCCTTTCCACCAAAGATCAGATAATCACTATCTTTGTGACGATCAATACGAAGGTAGTAATACGGATCAGAGATATCCCAGATGCACGCCTCAGCAAATGTACCTTCAGCAAACGTAAGGCGTGGAATCTTTGCGCCGATTACATAACTTGTATACAAAGCCAGTTTGGTTTGAAAAAGCGAAGCCTTAAGTAGGTTACTCGTCCCTAAAAGTGGAGTGTGAGTCGCTATTACCAATCGCTCGCAATGAATAGCACCAGCAGCAGTATGCACAACTAGCGGATCTTCATCTATACGATCAACTTGACTGTGCTCAAAAATTAATCCGCCTTGGGCCTGTATCTCCTTGACAAGGCCATTGAGGTACAGGTGTGGATGAAACTTAGCTTGGTCAGAGAATTTCAGGCCGTAGGTATTGAAGAATGGTACACAGGTCACTAAAGCGACGTCAAAATCCAGTTTTTTAGCTAGCTCTATCTCTTCAGTAAAGTTCGTCAGAGTGTTGGGATCGTCGCTTTCCAGACTAGGAATTAGATAACCAGGTACGCGTTTGAAGTCACATTCAATCGAAAGCTTATCAATTATTCTATGAATTTCATTGATTGCAACCTGACCAGCACGCCAAACATCTCGCGCCCGATCTTCTCCTAGCTCGGCAACCAGTTTGGTCAGACGACTATCAGTAACGTATGTAAGGTGTGCTGTTGTGTGACCTGTATCTGCATTGGCAATCGTATCTCGTTCAATAAGTGCGATTTTAAATCCAGCACAACTCAAAAGATAAGCCGTTGTAATACCAGTAATCCCGCCACCAATTATTACTACATCCACCTTTTCAGTCGACTGAAGGGTGGGAAAAGATTGTGGGTTCATCGTATCAAGCCAATAGGATGAGCTGACCATAGGTACCCTTTTAGATTGAGTCGTCCATCGAGCGGTAAATTTCTAGCAGCGATTTACTTAAAATGATGATGATCTAGCGCAGGTTGGTCGCTGCCGAGCGAGAGACGCTAAGGAATTTTAATCAAAGGTTTCGGTAACTGGTCAGCATATTTTAACGAATAAACCTAGTTTGTTGATTATCCTGGATGTTTACGCCTTTGTTCACTTTCTGATCTTTTAGGGCGTTAGCGTAAAACGTCCAACCCATTGGTATGCTTTAGAAAAAAGAATTTACCACCGAGCACATCGAGAACACAGAGAAAAGCGAAGAGGACCAATAAAATCAGCCTTTCTCAGTGGGCTCGGTGTTCTCTGTGGTGAAAATAATTCTTACGCCCTACTGATCTTTCTTGTCAGCCCCTAATCGGGGCAGGCCTTTCTGTGACCAGTTACTTGAAGTGGAATCTAACACTCGCTGGCTCGCGTCAGCAATGTTAGGGCCTATTGCGCTTCGCGCGGCGGCTCCTCCCGCCGATTTGCTCCGCAAATCGACCCCTGCGGGGTGATTGTTGCTTACTGATTCTGCATTGCCTACGGACTAGTTACCAAGTTTCTAACAATACCGACCCCCGTGAACGGTTACCAGAGAATTGGCGCCTCATATTTAGTTCAAAGATATCAGTAAGCTAACTGGCTACGAAAAATTTCTAGGGCCCGATAGTAAAGATCTCTAGCTATTGGTCGTTGGTTCCCCTGTTCGGCGCGTTTCCAGGGAATGGAGCGCTACATGGATGTTACCAACTTAGGGAGAAGTAAAATGAGAATTAATAGCACAGCGCAATTCAATCCAAATCTGATAGCTCGTCGTCAAGGAGAGTCGGTAGACATCGATCGACTTGCGCTACGTCGCCGGGAGAGGGATTCTTCGACAGATGCAGTTAAAATTGTAGTTAGAACCCCTACTGAAGAGGGTCCCGCAGTGGCGACCTATGATCGTAGACGTCGTGCTGCTGCAAATGCACCAAGTGAAGATCGGGCGATTCAAACCGTAAATACGGGAGTAAATCCTAAAATCGAGTCGCGAGGTAAACCCAAAGAGGGAGTGTTTGGAGACCTCGATAATAACTCAATCGTGGATGGCACAGATCTAGGCCTCCTGTTGGGTAATTATGGAACGGACAACGCTGCATCCGATCTAGATAAAAATGGCAGAGTAGATCAAGATGATATAGACCTCCTGAACAAGGCCTTCACAAAAAAGAATCCTGAAACAGAGGAGGCTAAGAAGACTAAGTTCGGAGATCTAGACGGTGATTCTATAGTTGACGGCAAGGATCTAGGACTCTTGCTTGGAAACTTTGGATCATCTGATGGGGTTGGCGATTTAGATAAAAACGGTAGCGTCGACCAGGGGGATCTAGATCTAATTCTAGAAGCCTTTAAGCGCGGCCTTGAGTCGTAATCGAAGTTGACTTAGAGCTTAAAATTGATGGAACTTAAAATTGATGGCCGTCATCTGTACCTGGTTCAGGCGCATGCTTCACAGCTTACCCTGTGCGGCTTGCGCCTAGCCACGGTTTTTGGTGTCGCAGTGCCTGGAATTTTCCACGAGATTCCCTACCTCGATTTCTAGCTAGCTTTCAGTAGTGCATTTTAGGCTGAGTTTGTAATTATTTGGTGCCCAAAAGCACTGCAAGCTTGATGAAACCGTTGAGGAGGCGGATCTCCGCAGGAGTTCCTACCTGGTCCGCACGAATAGCAATCACTTTAATCTGTGCAACCTCAACCTCACTCAAATCCTCCGTACTCTCCCCGAAACCTGGCAAATTCGTCCGAGAATCTCTGGACTCCATTTAAAAAGTCAGTCCCCCGCGTCCTGAGCGCTTCTTCGGCCGGAGGCACCTTAAAGCTCTGGTGCCAGTTTGGCAGGAGCGTAAGGCGATCAGGTGATCCGGCAGCAGCCGCCAGAACGATCTTCCGACCCAGTTTTAGATCCGTTTCAGCTCGCATCAATAGCTCACGCGCCTCCCGGAGCGCTGTCATCTGTCTGCTAGGGACGAAAAAGCTACCCGCCAAACACCCAACTACACCGGCGACCAAGCCTGTAGCGACATAGGAGGTCGGACTGTTTCGGTGCGTATCCACACTACCATTCGTTCTCATACGAGTACCTCTCAATAGGAAAGCATTCACTGCACTGACCACAAAATTGTGGTGTTGTTAGAAGGTATCAATGGAGCTTTCCCTACTCAAAGAAGAAATTTAAGATCCTCAAGGATTTAAGTTAAACTTAAAAGCAAGTATGAAAGAGAAGCGAAGGAAAGGGGAGCTGCGGCAGGCGCTAAAGAATCTGTTTCTTAGACACTATGTTCTTACCACTAAGGAGGCTCAAGCCAAGTTGGAACAACTCGGATTCAAAGTAAGCTTAGTCTCCCTCTACGCCGAACTAAAAAAATTGCTATTGGCTAGAATAATTATCAAGGAAGGCTTGAGTTATGCTCTTAGTCTGGCCTGGATATTAGATGCTCGCAGTGCCTTAGAATCAGTTTACACGGGATTCCTAGCTTCGCCGCATGCCCGCCAAGCGTTTGGTATTAGCCAAGCAATCTCGAGTCCCAAGCCACAACGTTGGATACTGCCGTCGCTCTATCAGGCAAATCAGCTTTGGGTCCAGTTGATCTTTACACTTCTTTCTCGTACCAAAGCCAAGCAGGTTTATGAATACGTTCCCCGGCTATGGTTTGCCTACATTGAAACCAGCCATGACAGCCAGTTTCAGAGAAGCTTTCGAGCTTACCAAGCTGACATAAAAGTTATTGTTGGAGGAGACTCAGTGCTTGATAGGGCCCCGTTCGATGGCCAGCGCAATTCTCCAGCCTATCAATGCATTTTTCAGGCCCATTCTAAGTTTACTTGGCGTAACCTTTCGCTCTGCCTAGTAGATCAGAGCCTAATTACCATCAAGTATTCGACGCGCTTGGCAAAGGACATCGACAGTATATTTAATGATCGTAAGCTTCCCAAGGATCAGTCCATTCCAAAGTTGCTTGGATTGCTAATGAGAAAGGAGAGAGTCACCATTACTCTGGAGCATGCTACGAGGCGTGTAGCTGCAATTCGAAGGCGTTTTGAATCGGAATTGGCGTCTGGCAGGAAATAGGATCATCTAGAATTGTGATCGATCAGTTTTGCCAAAGTCTTTTTTATCGCGCGCGACCTTTGCAAATCGATATAGCTACGAAGCAGAAGTCGGATCCCCCCCCAGCCGTACTGAAATGATCTTCGCCCCTACGGCATCTCCCCAGACATTTACTACTGTGCGAAGCATATCTAATAGCCGATCTACACCGATAATCAGTCCGATTCCAGCCACTGGAATAACTGCACCAGCTACTCCAGATGCTGCCAGACTACTATTTACTGCCTCAACAACGATAACCATTGTAACTAGTCCTGCGCTGGGAATACCCGCTGCACCGATCGCTGCTAGTGTAGCTGTTATAGCGACAATTATTAGCTCCGTAGTGCCAAGCTCAACCCCAAAAGCTTGTGCTAGGAATACAACGGCAACAGCTTCGTATAGTGCAGTACCGTCCATATTTACAGTTGCTCCAAGGGGTAGGACTAAGTTGGCTGTCTGTTTGTCTACGCCACCCTCCTCTGTAGCTGCCTTTATAGTTACTGGCAGAGTGGCAATTGAGGAGTCCGTGCCAAAGGCGGTTATTAAACTGGCGCGCATCTGCTTCATAAAACAAAATGGGTTAACGCGAGCTACTAAAAGGAGAATTGCTGGTAGAACCACTAACCCATGCAACAACAATCCAGCAGTGACTGTAATCATGTAGTGTCCAATTGCATCGGCGAAAACCCCTAGTCCAATCCGCGCAACTGTCCAGGCCATAAGTGCAAATATGCCTATTGGGGCAAGCCAGAGCACTGCGGCAACCATCTTCATCACTACTTCAAATGCAACCTCGCCGAGTGCGATTAGCGGCTTGGCACGCTCACCAACTGCAAGAGTAGCAATAGCAAAGAAGATAGTTGCTGCAATAACTCCGAGGGTCTGATTTGATGCTAAGGCCTCAAAAAAATTCCGGGGAACCACTAGTGAAACGATATTAGCAAACACTCCCACGAGCCCACCCGCAGCATTCTCATTTATAGCTGCAAAAAGTTTTGGATCTATCGAAAACTGGTCTGTGCTACCTACGAGTGTGCTCTTGAGGACTACTCCAGGTTCCAGAGTGGTTACCAGCACCAACCCTAGCGCTACAGCGATGAACATCGTTGAGATGTAGTAAAATAACGCCCACCCGCCTAGACGACCTAACCGGTGGTAGTCTCCAATACTGGTAACCCCAGTGAAAACACTCAAGACAATTAGTGGTACTATTAAGAGCTGTAGTAGAGCTGCAAGGTCGTTGCTGCCGAGTGGTCGTGCTCTGGGAGTGTGGGGCTCCAATTAGGATCGAAAAGATACTGGCCGGTGATTGCCCCAAGAACCAGAGCCAAAAGAATACATAGCGTTAAGCGGTTATGCATTTGGAGTGAAGCCCTTTCTAGGAGACGTTAGCAATAAATTCTTCTCTCTTCGACCCCTAAAACCCTATCAGATGGGTTGTCTCATTGTTTAGCATTTCAAGTCTCTGTATCCTCATCTTGATGACCCTGATCCAACTTATAGCGGTTGGCAAAAGCTATTATATCGCTCGCGACTTTTACAAACCGCTATAATCCTCCATCCGTAGGAAAAATTACGGTTCCTCGTTCTTATCCAAAGTCTTATCCAAAGTTGTAGATTTGGCCTTGGATCGCATTGCGGCATTTATTCGCTCCATCTCCGACTGTGCATCAGACTCATCGTCTGGTGCCTTGTTTGTTTTCACCGAAGTTCTCTTCGAGCTCTTTGGCTTAACGCTGTCCTGATAAGAAGGGCTGTTCAGATCCACAATCATACCATCAGTATTCTTCTTGAGATGTTCAAGTCGGGGTGCCTGGGTATTTGCTTGGTCACAGAAGTTCACACAGCTAGTGCTAGCTTTAACTTCACCTCCGCAATTGAGGTAGCAATTCTTGTAGTTCTCTTCACAGGTCGCAAAATCTGGGTCGCTACACGACGCTACAGAGCAGTAACAGTTGGAGAGACACTCCACTTCACCCTTCTTATTATATCCATAGGTCTTCGTTGCTTCACACAATCGATAGTCAGCTTGGGCCTGTGTTTGACACTGCATGGTGATCTGTCGCGACATCTGCTGGCACTGTTGGCGAGCGCTATCACACTGATTGGAGCATGCTTGCCCCTGACGACCAGCGATCGGCATATAGGCATAAGTTGTTCTATATACGGGCGAACATCCAACTAATGTTGTGACAACCAGAACGCCGAAGGCAGCTAGAACGATTGGTAGGCCTAACACTTTCGACTTATTCATTTCTTCTCTCATCACATAATCAAAATTAGTAGCACGCTCTCCCTGATTTGCGGTGCTATATCTCCAATATCGTCAATCTCCGATGGAAGTTGCATTGGCGCAACCCGTTCCGTAGTACTTAGGTCGTTTAGCAACGCTTGTAGATGACTAATCTTGATAGCGTTGCTGACGTTTTGTGGCAGATCCTCGACAACTCCCTCGCGCTTTGGTCCGGACAACATCTTTGAAACGACAATGCCCGTTACTTTACCATCCATCGTCAGGAGCGGTCCGCCGCTATTGCCCCCATGGACCGGCATTGATAACTGATAGTGTATGCCGTTATCTGGGAGTGAACTGATTATTCCCTGTGAGAGCTGTGGTTGCGGTAGGGCATTGGCGACAGTAGACGTCCACGGATAACCAATTGTAAATACCCGCTCACCGATATCATGGTTACGGCCCGCAAGGTTAAAGGCCGGCGGTAAAAATTCCGAATCATCAACCTTAAGTACAGAGATATCTCGAATAGGATCGCTTACTAGCACGCGCGCTTCCCGAAACTGACGATCGTTACGCACGACATACAGTCGGTGTCGACCGTTAGCAACATGATTATTGGTTACGATTAACCCATTGCTGATCGGCCATCCAGTTCCTGTTCCGGCCGGTTGATGTTTAGCGATAAAATTCAAAAGGCGGTCCTCGGCGTTAGCAAACGCGGCCGGCTTAAAGTCCTCGCGACTCGGAACGCTTTCACAGATCTGCTTGGTTGTAAGAAACCCTTCTGCTAACTGAATCTTCTTTCCTTGCACAAGAATAACTGGTAACGGCTTATTGTTAGCATCAGGTTCTCGAGTAATCATGCGGTTAAGGATGGCAACGTTTCGATCAAGAACCTCCTTATGCATCGCACAGTTAAAAATCTGTGTCATCTCTACGGCACGGACAAGAAACTCAGCTAGCGTTGATTCTTTAATCATCTTTAAGCTTGCGGCAGTGAAGTCGATCTGAACCTGATTAAACAGGGTTCGTGCATCAATAACCATCGGCGTAAAGAACTGTACACGGTCAACAACTGATACAGGGAACTGTTTGCCAGCATCACGAAGGTACACATGAAGTTTGTCGATTGAGCTGCTAACTATCGGTGTCGCAGTGGGAGGATTTAGAACTGGAGTTGCTAATGCAAGGGCGCTTGGCAAGGCCTGATCCAATGGGCCTGTATTCGGGGTATTGTTCGCTCCATCGAATCCTCGCTTAACAGTTAAAAGAGCAGCTGCAGTAACTGTGACTAAACAAACGATTGCGACTACCTTCAGTACCATATTCATTGCTTAGCTCTCTGAATCCTACAAATTTCAAGGGAGGCTAGCAGAAATCGCAGGAAGACTCACCTGGGAGTTTTGCGAAGTGCGGAAGAGCTATGAGTTTAGTTTTCCGGCGGAAGGGTTTAAATTTTGTATAGTTAGCTCGGTCCTGTTGACCGCCGTGAACCCATACTCCCGAGCTTGAGATAGATAGACTTCATTCCTGGTAACTGGTTAGCACTTAATAATTAACGGAACACAGCCCATCACTGCCCATCCCCTCAGGGGCCGATTTGCCCGCCTTCGCCAAGGCTTCGGCGGGCAAGCCGCTAATCGGTGCGCGGGGGCCGCTTCCAGCGGATAAAAATGCACCCAATTGAGTAGCTTGCGATGATTCTTGCACCCCTCGTGAACGGTTACCTGAAAGTGAACAAAGGCGTAAGCATCCAGGATAATCACCACATTAGGTTCATTCGTTAAAACATGCTGACCAGTTACCATTCCTGCCTATATTCGCAGATATTTAAACCTAAGAAGAGCAGTAGAAACGTAGCGAGAAGGATGAGATGGTTGATTATACGAGATTTTTCGACGAAAAAGGCTCGCAACTGTACTCACCAGTACGGTGAGAACCTTTTTCTAGAAAAATCTTGTAGAATCAATCAGATCAGCCTTCGTAGTAGTTTCTAATGCTCTTTTTAGGTTAAAGCTAGTTTCTCGGGCCGCGCCTCCGCCCGGGTCTATTAAGACTGTAACAAGAGTACCGTTCAGCTGGATTAACCAATTACTTTTTCGCCTATCCCCATAAGCTGTTACCTGATTAGATCGGGGCAGATTGCAACGGCCTAGCATTTTTATCTCGCGTCTCATGACCATCAAGCGACCATCATCCAAGCCGAGATCTTCCAAGCCCAAGTCAAGTCTTGAGCGTCGCGATGAATTGATTGAGCGCTTTCAGCCCTTCGTTAGTAACGTCGTCGGCCACATGGTTCGCCAAATGGGCTTACCGAACACACAGTTCGAAGAGTATGTTGGTGCTGGATACCTCGGACTGGTCGAAGCAGCCACGCGCTTTAATCCCAAGGTCGATTCCGATTTTAAGCGCTACGCATTCTTAAGAATTCGAGGTTCGATAATCGATGCCATTCGCCAAACTTCAGAGCTTTCGGGGCGCAGCTATCGAATGTCCAAGGCGATGCGTGCCGCGCATGAACTGCGCGAGGAGATGTTTGAAGAGGAGAGGAACCATGTTTCAAAGTCCAAGAATGTCGACCAAAAACGGGTCGAGCTAGCCAAGATATTGAACTATGCGGCTAAGAGCGCATTGACGACGCGACTCTGCTTTGATGACATCGGAGAGTCCGCCACTGAGCTCCAAAGCTCAGAAAACCCAGAGACAAAAATTGAACAAAATCAAGAACATGAAGGAATTCGAAAATATTTAGCAACTTTGCCCGAAAAAGAGCGATTAGTAATCCATGAGTATTACTTTAATGATAAATCTTTTAGCGAGATCATGGAGCAGCATGGAGGACATTCTAAATCCTGGGTCTCACGACTCCACTCGCGTGGGTTGGAGCTTCTGCAGAGGGCAATTCTTAAGGAAAGGGCTCAGATCGCCAAGGAATCTTCCTAGGATTAGGTCATTTCCGATCTTAATCGTGACCTTACTTTTAGTGGTTGGATGCAAGGAACAGATCGTCCATGATCTTACAGAGCAGGAGGTTAACCGTTACCTAACCCGTCTTAACGAACTGCGAATTGAGGGAGATCGGGTAAGACAGTCTGATGGTCGTTGGGCGTTAGCTGTCGATGGTGATGACCGGATGCGAGCGATCAAAGCGCTCGATGAGAGTCGCCTGTTACGATCGGGAAATTCGGCGCCATTGGAGAAATCATCAGTAATAAATAGTCGCGAGGACCAGCGCTTCCGGGTTGAGCGTGCCCTCGCACGCGAGATTGAGAACACCTTGACTAGTATTGATGGCGTGCTCGAAGCACGGGTGCATCTGAACATGGCTCCTACCGACCCGCTGTTCGGAACCCCTGTTAAGGGCGGTACAAGCTCTGGCAGTGTGTTGGTTGTAGTACGTGATGGATTTTCACTTCCCGGGCCAGAGATTGCAGCTCTGGTTGCAGGCGCCTCGGGAATTGATCGTTCAACGATCTCGGTATTGATTAATCGCACAGCTAAGGATGAACCCCATGATGTTCCGGTTGGTGATGAAGTTAGCAAACCCCTAGAAACAGCAGCTTTAGTGATGCAGGAGACTATGGGTGTAAGCGATTCTGGACAACCCACTCTTGAATCCCAGATTGCGCTCGCACCGACTAAATCTATCTGGCGCAAACTAAGCTCAGCGATGGGACTTCAGATCATAGCATCACTGTTAATTATTGTAGGCGGTGGGGCGCTCATGTGGCGTAATCGACGAGCACGGGCGAAGAGCTCCAAGAGTGCAGATCTAAGTGGACCACTTCTGAAACCTTAAACCTAGAAAGCGCAGTAGAATCGTAGCGAGGTGACCGAGATGCGTGATATTCTTAATGTTCTTCGACGAAATTGGCACGGAACCCTAGCACCGCTAGGGTGAGTACCAATTTCTAGAAAACATTAAGAAGATCATGTAGATCGGTCACCGTAGCAGATTCTACTGCGCTTTCTAGG